>Ga0163154_10006773_pt1 | contig 13889 bp, 9 predicted proteins | sample OliLakLV19MP9P1_FD_148649 | JGI IMG/M metagenome (GOLD analysis project Ga0163154, IMG submission 148649) | Freshwater microbial mat bacterial communities from Lake Vanda, McMurdo Dry Valleys, Antarctica - Oligotrophic Lake LV.19.MP9.P1 | ecosystem: Environmental > Aquatic > Freshwater > Lake >... | reverse complement strand
TCCAGGGTTGTTCATCGTCTTTAGCCAAGACAGCGCACAACCGTTGTAGGTCGTTTTTGCTAGTGCCCTTGTTCTGCATCCAATAACGGATGCAGCGATTCCTCACGCACTGAGCGGTACGGATAGCTTCATCTAACGCCGCCTATTGAGTGGCAGATTCAGAACAAGTTAGCTTGGCTTCTCGGATGAACATGATATTATCCTAGCATATCAGGGGATAAAGCCGTCCTAGAAGGACGGGGCTTGCATCCCATATTTCCGGTCAGGGCGTACCGTATCCCTAGCTCCACCCTCCTCTTGTGTTTTCAAGGCTTAGGTGTTGGAGACGACATACCCTGACCCAGCCGGGGTTGGTATGCTTTGGCAGTGTGTACCGAATCATGCGGGAATCTACCATGCACCTTCACCTTGTCACCCGGCTCCTCGCCACGACCCTAGCCCTAAGCACAGTGGCTCAAGCTGCCCCGATTACCTTTGCCCCGGCCCAAAATCTTGCTGTCAGTGCTTTTAAACTGAATCTGCCGCGCTCTGTCGTCAGTGCCGACTTGGATGGCGATGGCGACTTAGACCTTGCCACGGCGGACCAAGCGGGGGCGGGCAGTATCTCCGTTTTGCTCAACCGGGGCAATGGCACCTTCCTCAACCCAACTAGTTTTAAGACAACTCAAGACCCGGAGCAGATTATTGCGGGGGACTTTAATAACGATGGCAAGATTGACCTCGCCACCGTGGCTGATTTTACCGACGTTGTCCTGGTCCGGCTTAACCAGGGTAATGCCACATTCTTACCGCCAGTGAGTTTCCCGACCGGGGATACCCCTGAGGCATTGACGGCAGGGGATGTGAATGCCGACGGCAAGCTCGACATTATTACTGCTAATTACAATGACAATAATGTTTCCGTCCTCCTTAACCTCGGCAGTACCTTTGCCCCCCCAGTCAAGTACACCGTCACCGCCGGTCCCTTCTGGGTCATCACCGCTGACCTCGATGGGGATGGCGACTTGGACTTGGCGACGGCGAACTTGGGCTCTAACCAAGTCGGGGTGTTATTTAACCATGGGCTGGGCAGTTTCGCGCCGGTGGTTAAGTTTGCAACGGGTCCTTTTCCACGGGCCGTGGTGGCGGGGGATCTAGACGGGGATGGCGATTTGGACCTAGCTACGGCGAATTATGACAACAATGGTAGCGGGCAGCGGTCGGTCTCCATCTTGACCAACAACGGCGCGGGCAGTTTTACCTTGACGCAGACCCTCGCGGCGGGGACGAGCACCCAGACCATTGCCACCGGCGACTTTGACGGGGATGGCGACCTGGATTTGGTCTGTGATGGACCCTATCGAGAAATAGTGCTTTTTCCTAACCAGGGGACCGGGACCTTTGGCACGGGGGTGGAGATAACGACGGGGGCTTTTCCGACTGCCATTACCACCGGCGACCTCAACGGGGATGGCGACCTTGACTTGGCGACCACCGACTATCAAGGAACCATCTCTGTGGTGTTGAACCAGGGCTTGCAGACTCAGGCCAACCTCCTTGACACCGCAAGGCCGACTCAGGTGGCGACCGGGGACCTGGATCTGGACGGGGACCAAGACCTCGTGACGACCAACTACGGTTCCAACGATGTCACGGTGCTGGCGAACTTGGGCGGCGGGACCTTTGCTGAGCCCCAGAGTTTTCCCTTGGGGATAGCGGCGACGGACTTGGTGCTGGGGGACCTGGACGGGGACGGGGATTTGGATGTGATTGCCGTCGGTTTCAACGAGGGGCTCAGAGTCCTACGCAACCAGGGCGATGCTAGGTTTAGTCTCCCCCTTGTGCTGACCACTGAAGGGGCAAGGGCTCTTGAAGCGGCGGACTTTGATGGGGATGGTGATTTGGACTTAGCGACGCTCAAGTTTGCCAGTAACAAGGTCAAGATTTACCAGAACCAGGGGACGAGCTTCACGACAACAGAATTCACGACCGGCTCCACGGCGGCGGTGGACTTGGCGGTGGGCGATTTGGACGGGGATGGCGATGTGGACTTAGCGGCAACCAACGACGCCACCCGCGTCACCATCCTCAAAAATAACGGTGCCGCGCAATTCACCGCGACGGGGAGCTTCCCGGTGGGGTTTGGCTTTTATGCCTATGCGGGTCGGCTCACCGTGGGCGACTTTGATAGCGACTCAGACTTGGACATTGCAACCTTAGTGGAACCGGGGGCCTACGCCGCGCCGGTCGTCGCGGTCCTGCTGAACCAAGGGACGGGGACCTTTGGGACATTTAATAGCTTCAGTGCGGGTTCCTCGAACTTGCGTGACTTGGTGGCAGCGGACCTCGACGGGGACGGCGATGATGACCTTGCCATCGCGGTGGGTTCCGACGCCGCCTCCGTCTTGACCAGTGATGGGACGGGGGGGTTCACCGCCCCCAGCCGCTTCGCAGTGGACAACGGCCCGGTTGCCATCACGGCTGGGGACCTTGACGGGGATGGAGCTTTGGACCTCGTGACCGCAAACGATGAACCCGACGCCAACAACGTCTCGCTGTTGTTCAACCGCACACCCTAGCCAGCAACTCCCGCTGTCGCCTGCCGGGACCGGCAGGCGACCTTCTCCCAGCAGGAGATGATGCTGATTCCTAACCCTGTGGATTGATGAGTTTGGAGGATATCGCGGTTTTGAGGGGTCAATTTGGGGTTTTCATCAACCCACCAAATCGGACTTTTTAGGATGCCCTCTAGACAGCAAAAAACCCGCTCTCGTAGCGGGTTTTGAATGTTTCGGGACGACAGGATTTGAACCTGCGACCCCCACTACCCCAAAGTGGTGCGCTACCAAGCTGCGCTACGTCCCGTCAAACAAACATTAGGCAATGATATCACGGCTTCGCATTGCGGATCAGGGTTGGGTGACGGTGGGGACCTCTTTATTGAGACTCAACGCCGAGGACACCGACGCTTCCACCTGACCGACCCCGTAGCTCAGCCCGTAGCTCCAGGTCAGTAGTTGATGCCAGAGACGCGGTTGGGCGGGTTCGATGACGGATTGGCATTGACGCAAGAGACGGGGGACCCAGCCCCCCAACAAGGCCGCCACCAGACTGTGTAGAGTGAACTCCACATAGGACGGCAACCAACGGACGGCGTAGCTCCACCCAGTCAACTGCCAGATCCAGCCGAGTAACTGGATATTCTTGCGGGCGGCACGGAGGGCCATCCGGTTAAAGGGCAACCAGCCCGCCCGGTCCTTAATAAAATCGTCAATCACCTGTGGGGATTCCTCACTCATGATCCCAAAGAACGTACTAAGGATGCTGTTGATCCGCTCGGGGGGCAGGGTCCGGCCCGTAGGAACCATCATTCCTTTCGAGAAGAGCCAGGTGACAGCGATATTACTCTGATGGGCACGGATGCGGTCTAAATCAGCTGCTGTCAACAGGTCATGACGTAATGCAGTAGCGAGCAAGTCCGTCAACCGGGGTAAGTTGCGGACCAAGGAACCAAACCCGGTGAAGACCAAGGGCGACTGCAAAGAAGCCGCGTCCCCAATCGCCAAAATCCGGTCGTAGCTCGTGCGCCGTGAACTCTGCACACTGCTGAAATGAGCCGGGATATAACCAAACGTTGCTTTTTTGAAGCGGAGCTTGTCGAGGTCACAGCGTTTGTATTCCGGCAAGATGGTGAAGAAATCTTCGTAGAGGTCTAGGAGGGAACCGGGATTCTCGGGGTGAATCTCGTGGTAGTAGAACAGATAAAAGGTCAGTTCATCGCCGCGCCCTGGGAAGAGTTCCCAGATTAACTGCCGTCCCCGTGAGATATCGCCATGGGAATAGAGGACATCCCCCAGATTACTGTCCCAGACTCCGGGCTCAAACCCCTCAATCACTGCCCCGACCGTTGGACAAACCGAATCAAAGGCCCGTCCGCCATTCAACTGTTGAGCAATCGGTGAGGCTGAACCCATGGCATCGACGACCATCCGCGTCCGCCAAGTCCGGGGCTGCCCACTGGGGAGGTGGACGGCGGTGAGGTGGACCCCATTGGGATGGACGGTAGCTTTTTTGAATTCAATCTGGTCAAAAATCTCGCCGCCCAAGGCCCGGAGCTTGGCCCCACAGAGTTTCAGCAAGCGTTCGGCATCCAGGGCCACATTTAAGACCGTAGGGGTGTGGAGGACCGCAGACCGGGCTTGGGCAGGCGCGTTGCCATCAAAGAATTTATTGAGACCATCGTAATACTCTTTAATAATGATGCTCTCCAGATCCTCGGGACTCAACAAGCCCAAGTCCACCAGGGTGGTCAGTTCCTTGCGCGAGATGTTCCACTCACGGTTCATCCCGCCAAAGGGCATCCGTTCGATGACCGCCACTTTGAAGCCCAGTTGGGCCATCCGGGCGGCGTGGATAATGCCCAGGGCTGCACCCACGTAGAGGATGTCATATTCGGGTTCGAGGGTCTGCGGGCTCTGCTCGACGACGGGGCGGGGGGTCTGGGGCCGGGTCACGCCTTCACGCCAGAGCTTCTCCCACCAGTAGACCCGCTTGAGGGCGTAGGCTCCATTGGGGATTTGTTGGAAATATTTGCAAGTGAGGGGGTAATGGGGGGTGAGGGCAGTGAAGATATCCTCGTCTGGATTGATTACTGGCAAGGCGGGATAATGGGGCGGGAACTGGGCCTGGATACGCGCTTCGAGGTCCGCAAGCCAGCGTTTTTCCTGGGGATGGGCTGAGCCTTCCCAACGAAATATTTTTAGGTAGGTAGTGCGCTGGAGTTCCCAGACAAAGGCGACCCCGCAGGAGGAGTCGAATTGCCACTGACCGCCATCGGTGGTCAACGCTATGTGGGGCCAGTCGGGACCCTGTAAACGCTGGAACCAGGAACGCACCTCAGCCAGGGGATAGGGGATCTCGCAGTAAAGTAACTGTTGCATGGCTGGACCCTGGATTCTCCCCTCATTTTATAAAATACAGCCCCCGCTAAGCAGACTTCCGCCCTACACTAAATCCCTGTACCCTAGACCCATGGCGGCTAAATCACGGGTTTATCACGACCCCATCCACGGGGCCATTGAGCTAAAAGGTCAGGACCCCATTGAGCGGATGGTGATCCAACTGATTGATACCCCAGAGTTCCAGCGTCTGCGCCGGGTCCGGCAGTTGGATATTGCCCACCTCACCTTCCATGGGGCGGAAGGGTCCCGGTTTACCCATTCCTTGGGGGTTTTTGCCGTCGCTCGACGGATCTTTGACCGCCTTAGTAAGTCCTATCCTGACCTGGAATCCTACCGTGTCCCGGCCTTGGCGGGGGCTTTACTCCATGACATCGGGCATGGTCCTTTTAGCCATGCCAGTGAAGAGATTTTCCATTACGACCATGAGACCTGGACCCAGCACATTGTCCTCGGTGAGACTCGGGTGAACCAAATCCTCCGCGACTTCGCGCCCAACCTGCCGGGGGAGGTCCAACAGGTGATGGCTGGGACCTTCCCGGTGCCCCTCGTCAGCCAATTGGTCTCTGGGCAGTTGGACGCCGACCGTCTGGATTACCTGTTGCGCGATAGTTATTTCACGGGGGCCAAATATGGACAACTGGACTTAGACCGCTTAGTGGGAGCGTTGGACTATGACCGGGCGACCCGTTCGCTAGTCGTCAAAGGCAACAAGGGCCTAGTCGCGGTTGAACACTACCTTGTCGTCCGCTATTTCATGTACACCCAGGTCTACAACCATCCCAAAAACCTCGCCGCTCGGTTTGTCCTCAAAAGTATTTTGCGGCGGGCACGAGAACAGTTGCTTTTGGGTGAGTTGACTGTGGATGAACTATTTACGCCCTGGTTTACCCTGCCCCCGGACCAGTGGTCCCTACCGATGTACTTGGCCTGTGATGATGTTGTACTCAGCTACCACATCCAACGCTGGCAGTACGATCAGGACCCCCTGTTGGCGCAACTTTGTCACCAACTAGTAGACCGGGACCTGCCCAAGACCTGGGATGTAACGAGCCTTACGGTCCCCCAACAAGAACATCTCCTGGAGCGGCTGGCGGGTGAACTCGACGTACCCGCTGGTTACGGAGTGGGTCTCAAGGCCGCCAAGGTCAAAGGGTACAGCGTCTACGACCGGGGCATTTACCTCAAAGCCGAGGACCGCCCGCTCCAAGAAATCGCCGACTGTTCGCCCTTGGTGCGCTCCCTTTTACTCTCTGCACCCAAGGTCTGGCTCATTTACCCCCGTCATTTGCAAGAACAGGTCGCCCGTCTGGTCCAAATCGAACAGGCCATGGCGGGCCTAGATTGAACAATTTCGAGCTAAGATAACGAAAGTGCCACGAGAACTTGAAGACTATGCGTGAACGGGACCAGGAAATCAAACGCCGCCGCCACCGGAAGGCCAAACTCGCCAAACTGCGCGGTCAATTCGCCGCTGCCACCACCGCCGCTGAAAAACAGGAAATCGCCGCCAAAATCCACCGCGTTTCAATTTATGCTCCCGTGGAACTGGTCTAAAGTTAGGCAGCAGTCCGATCTAAAAACTCAGTGGCTCTCTAAAACCGCCCCTCTGCCCCACTAGTGGGGGACCAAGGCAAAAGAGAGTCATTATTTTTACATGCTCTCTTGCTAGCGGGGGGAGCTAAGGGTTAAAGACAAAATGAACGGACATGTTAACTTCGTGACAGAACACAAAGTAGAGTCAAATATTCCCGTTAGGTAACTGTAATTGACAAGGTAAGAACTACTGCGCCGCCAGAGAATCAAAGCTCAATATACCAGCAGTTTGGACTTAGGTTGTCTTGCTTGGTGATAGCGTGATTGATATTGCAGGTTACTTCCACCTTATTGGGGCTAGCACCGATTCTGGAGAGCCTAAATCCTCAAGGGTATCCTCACTTGGGGTAATCAATGGTACCTCTAGAATCATGTTCCTTTTTTCTGTTCGAGGTTTTGGTAGTCGTTCTGGGGAGCCTGCGTCGAGATTCAATTAGCTCTCTAGCACTTATGGAGTCGGGGAACTCTTAAACAAAAAAGCTCCCCAGTCTGAGGAGCTTCTGACGAATTAGATAAACCTAGAACACAAAGCGGGACTCTCCATCGGGAATCGAGAAAGCCGCCAGCCGGAAGGTGCCAGAGGTGGGTTGGATGACGGTGTTGACGGCCTCGTAGGTGACTTTCACCTCAGCAGCGGTGACGACCATTTTGGTGTAGACGTGGGACTTGAGGTCCAGATACTTCAAGCTGGGGTTAGCATCATAGAGGATGGGCCGACCCAGCAGGGTCAAGTCACTCCCGGCGAGTTCAGTGACCCCGGCGGAACTGACGGAACCACCCACAACTTCCACAGCGGCAGCCGGGACCCCGACGGCATCAAAGTCAGTCCGCAACTCGCTGGCGTAACAGTTGTGGATATCGCCGGTGCAGAAAACTACGTTCTTGATCTCGTTGCCCTTGATAAACTGCAACAACTCCTTGCGCTCGGCGGGATAACCGTCCCAAGCGTCCAGGTTGATGTACAGCCCAATCTCAATGGCATAGGGTTGTTTGAACAGTTTCTGAGGGACACCCCGGAACAGCCCGACGTCGAGGATCTTGAATTCCTGCATCATCATCTCGTTGAGGACCATCTTCCAACGCCGGGTGGAGTTGTTGATCTCGGTCTTGAACCAGGACTTCTGGTTGGTCCCCATCATCGTGCGCTCCGGCGCGAAGGGGTTGGGGTCGTCCAGGTTCAGGCAACCGGGAGTGAAGTAGTTGAGACGGCAGGGGGGACCATTGCGGTACTGGCGGAGATCCAATACAAACATCTCCATCAAGTTGCCAAAGACGAACTGACGGTACATCCGTACCTTGGGCGGGTTGGTGGTGGAGAGGGGTTCCACGGGTAGGGCGGTATTGTACTCCAAAAAGGCTTGGTACCCGGCCCGTTGGCGGTTGGGGTCCGTGCGGCCTACACCGGGACCGTAGTAGTCGTTATAGACTTCATGGTCATCCCAGAGGGTGATGAAGGGGAACAGACGGCGGGCTTCCAGCAAGTTGGGGTCAGAGAGATAGAGTTTATATTTTTGGCGGTAATGGTCCAGGGTCGTGGCCTCGCCCCCGCCGATGGTGTCCTCGCGCACTTGACCCGTCTGGAACCCGGCGGCCCCGGTTTCATAGATGTTGTCGCCTAGGTGGACACAGAAATCTACATCATCTTTCGCGACAAGGTTGGCGTAGACCGTGTAGTAACCCTGGGTAAAGTCCTGACAGGAGAAATAGGCAAAGCGGATCTCCGCTGGTTGACTATTCTCAGCGGGGGCGGTCTTGGTGCGCCCGATCACGCTGGTGTAGCCCGTGGTAGTGGTGAAACCGTAATAGTAGCGGGTGAAGGCGGCGAGCCCCGTAACTTGGATTTTGACGGTGTAATCTACGGTGGGACTCGTCGAGAAGGAGCCTGTGACCACGGGAGCACTGAGGTCAGGGTTGAGGGAAACCTTGAAGGTCCCGGTCACGGCCCCGCCGGTCTGAGCATATTCAGGAACACGGGTCCAGATGACCACACCATCAGGACGAGGTTCGCCCGAGGCAACCCCGGAGTCAGTCAGGGTAACAGCCCCAGCCGTGGGGAGGAACAAAACCGCCGGAACGGTCAAAGCGGCTTGCAAAATACTACGACGGTTAGACATGGGTGAGTGCCTGGTTTTAACCGGATGATAGTACCGTGCGGAGTTTAACGTAGGCTTAAGAAAAAGTCTCTAGTTGATAAATTTGTTGTAAAGGATGCAGTGTTATATCAGGTTAACCAGGACTTTCCTGAGTTTTAAGCTATCTTCAGCGCGGTTCAATGCCTAAAACTTAGATGCTCCTCTAGACCCACCGCAGTGCTGGCGTACAAGTTTCCTCCGCTGAGCCGGGAGGCACGCGAGATGGTAGGGATTGAGCAGTTGACGATGAAAGCAGCGTTGCATGATTGCCACCTCCTAAGAATATTCCTCCATCCCCAGACAAGAACAAACCAAATTACGGTCGCCGTAGACGTTATCAATCCGTCCGACACTGGGCCAGAACTTTTGTTCGTGGGTCCAGGGGGCGGGGTAGGCGGCTTGGGCACGGGTGTAGGGGCGGTCCCAGTCTCCCATCAGGCTGTGGGCAGTGTGTGGGGCGTGTTTGAGGGGGTTGTTGAGGCGGTCCATGGCTCCGGTTTCAATCGCCCGGACCTCAGCCCGGATCGCAATCATCGCTTCACAAAAACGGTCTAGCTCAGCCTTGGACTCACTCTCCGTCGGCTCAACCATCATCGTCCCCGCCACAGGCCAGGAGACCGTCGGCGCGTGAAACCCGTAATCCATCAGACGTTTGGCGATATCGTCCACCTCAATCCCCGCGCTGAGCTTGAGCGGACGCAGATCGAGAATGCACTCGTGGGCCACCCAGCCGCCCGGCCCTTGGTAGAGGACGGGGTAATGGGGACTGAGGCAACGGGCGATGTAGTTGGCGTTGAGGATGGCAACTTGGGTCGCCTCGGTTAAGCCAGCGGCCCCCATTAGAGCGATGTACACCCAGGAGATAGGCAAGATACTAGCACTGCCCCAGGGAGCGGCTGCCACTGCCCCAATCCCCTGCGGGTTGCCGAGATCCACGACCGGGTGTTGGGGTAAAAAAGGAACTAAGTGACGTGCTACCCCGATGGGTCCCATACCGGGACCACCGCCGCCGTGGGGAATACAGAAGGTTTTGTGTAAGTTCAGATGACAGACATCCGCCCCGAAATCCCCCGGACGGCAGACGCCCACTTGAGCATTCATGTTGGCCCCATCCATGTAGACCTGTCCCCCGTGGGCATGGACAACTTCACAGATGTCCTGGATCGCCGTCTCAAAAACCCCGTGGGTAGAAGGGTAAGTGACCATCAGGGCCGCGAGGTCAGCTTGGTGGGTGTGGGCTTTAGCTTTGAGGTCGGCAAGGTCAATATTGCCCTCTGGATCGCAGGCCACCGGGACCACTTTCAGCCCTGCCATGACCGCACTGGCGGGGTTGGTGCCATGGGCGGACTGGGGGATGAGACAGATCTGGCGGTGCTGTTCGCCCCGGGCTTGGTGGTAAGCCCGGATCACCAAAAGCCCGGTGTACTCGCCCTGGGAACCGGCGTTGGGCTGGAGGGAGACCCCGGCAAACCCGGTAATCTCAGCTAACCAAGTCGCCAACTGTGCAAACAAAACCTGATAACCCCGGGTCTGCTCCACGGGTGCGAAGGGATGGATTTTACCAAATTCAGGCCAAGTCACGGGGATCATCTCGGCGGTGGCGTTGAGTTTCATCGTGCAGGAACCGAGGGGGATCATCCCATGGGTCAAGGATAAATCCCGCGCCTGGAGCCGATGTAGGTAGCGCAGTAGCTCGTGTTCACTGTGGTAACGGTGGAAGACTGGGTGCGTTAGATAAGGGCTGGTCCGACGGCAGGACTCCGGGAGACTGGGCGGGTCGCTGAGGTCTGCCAAGGTGAAGGGGACGGGTCCGCCCTGATTGAAAATCTCCCACAGGGTCCTTAGGTCGCTAGGCTCGGTCGTCTCGTCGAGCGAGATCCCCAGGGTTGGACCGGAACGGAGGTTCACCCCACGGGCACGGGCGAGGGCGAGGATGGCGGCGGGATTTTCGACTTGGACCTGCAAGGTATCGAAATAGGGACCGGGTGCGATTGTCACATCTAACTTCTGGAGGCCCATTGCGAGTAAAGTCGTCAACCGTTGGACACGCTCAGCAATTTGCTTGAGTCCGGTGGGTCCGTGGTAGACCGCGTACATACTGGCGATGACTGCAAGCAACACCTGGGCCGTACAGATATTACTGGTCGCCTTATCGCGGCGGATATGTTGCTCGCGGGTCTGGAGAGCTAGGCGGAGGGCCGGACGACCGTGGACATCCTTGGAAACCCCGACAATTCGACCGGGGATCTGCCGTTTGTAGGCATCTTTCGTAGCGAAATAGGCCGCATGGGGACCGCCGTAGCCCAGGGGCACCCCGAAGCGTTGGGTATTGCCTACGGCAATATCGGCCCCAAATTCACCGGGCGGGGTGAGGAGGGTCAGACTCAACAAGTCTGCCGCCACCGTGACCAAGATGCCCTGCGCCTGACATTGAGCGGTGAAAGCCCGGTAGTCGTAAATCGTCCCGTCCGTCGCCGGATATTGCAACAGGGCACCAAAGACGGGCTGGCTAAAGTCAAAGATCTGATGGTCGCCCACGATGACCTCAAGGCCCAAGGGGATAGCACGGGTCTGGACTACAGCAATCGTCTGAGGATGACACTGGGCAGAGACGAAAAACGCCCGCGCTCCCTGTTTACTCAACCCGTAGCTCATCGTCATCGCCTCTGCCGCTGCTGTCGCTTCATCAAGGAGGGAGGCATTGGCAATCTCAAGCCCGGTCAGGTCCGCCACCATCGTCTGAAAGTTGAGTAGAGCCTCTAGGCGACCTTGACTAATCTCGGCTTGATAGGGGGTGTACTGAGTGTACCAACCGGGATTTTCGAGAATATTGCGCTGGATGACGGGGGGGGTGATGCAATCGGCATAACCCATGCCCAAGTACGAACGGAAAATCTGATTTTTGCTGGCGATATCTTTAAGTTGAGCCAGGGTTTGGTACTCGGTCCGGGCCGCAGGTAAGTCGAGGGGAGTCTGCAACCGAATCCCAGCGGGCACCGTTGCTGCCATTAGTTCCTCTAGCGACGACAGCCCCAGACTCCCTAACATTGCCTGAATCGCCTGAGAGTCTGGTCCAATATGCCGACGAACAAAGTGATCCGGGTGGTCGAGGAGCGTAGGATCGAGGCGCATAGGTACCGTGTCCACAGTCGTCCCATTATAGCTAAGCGGAAGTTTTGAGATACTGTGAAGCAGATTGCTTAAAAATTCTTGTCTAAGATAGACTCGTTTTAGATACTCAGCAAACCCCAGGAATTCGTCTACAGGACGAATTAGAGGTTATATTCGGGCACGAAGTAGACTTAGTCAGCCATCGGGTTATGGAGCGGAGTCACAATCGCTTCTGGCGGTCTAGCAGACTTAACTCGGAAGGTTGTTCATGAATGAGTGCGACCTAAACCCACAGGAAGGAGAGGAGAACCCATGATTGCAACTAACGCTAAACTCACCTTGCCGGAGTTTTGGGCACTCCCGCCTGCAGAAACAAACTTTGAACTCGTCCAAGGAGCAGCAGTCTCCAAAATGGCGGCGAAGAAATTTCATGCGGCGGTCCAAAAGATTGTCTTGCGGCTCCTAGACGACTGGAATCAAGGACACGCTTTACCTGAATGGTCCGTGACTCTACAGCGACAAGGTGAGGACTGGGTGCCTTGCCCGGATGTAACCTATATTGCCTATGCACGGTTGCCGGAGGATTGGTCAGATACAGCTTGTCCATTACCGCCAGACCTCGCCGTCGAGATTATTTCTCCTGGTCAGACGTTTGGGGAATTAGCCCAAAAAGCAGAGGACTACCTAATCGCCGGGGTGTACCGGGTGTGGGTAGTGGATACGCCGGCGAAGAGTCTTACCGTCTTTTATCCTGACCGTCCGGCTCATACCTATATTGGAGACCAGCTATTACAAGATGTCCATTTGCCAGGATTAGCTTTTACACCGCAACAGGTTTTTCAGCGTGGACGGATTGGCTGATACTGTTTCTGGCTGGACCCTTAGCAGCAAGCGACAAGCACAATTGGAGGATCTGGGCTAATGCGTTATGTAATTGTCAGCGAAAAGGGACCGACTAGCTACGGAGCCTACATTCCTGACCTGCTGGAATATGTAACGGTTGGAGAAACCTTGAGAGAGGTTAGAACACTCATCCATAAGGTGGCGGCTGGGCGTGCTAGCTTACAACGGATGTGACGCGCAGCTAAATCATGAGTCGTTGGTCCTTCGTCCTATTGGGCTTGCTATGGCTGGCTGGGCCTAGTCTGGCCCAAACCAATCTAACTGTGGGCATTGAGACGGTCACGACCAAAGTTAAGGAGCGGTTGGGGGATCAGGAGTTGCTCAAGGCGGCGGGGCTGACCGCGAGTGCCCAGAATCCTTTACTCCAACGCACCCTAGGACCATCCTTTGCCGGAACGCCCGAGGAGCGTGAGCGGGCCAAAGAGCAGTTCACCAGTGTGGTCGTGCTGGCAATTACCCAACAGAACCGTTTGGACTTCATCAGTGGGTTTGTCAAACAGATCCTTAGTAGTATGAGTAACCAAGAACCGGACCTAGACAAGTACCTAGAGATTTTACAAGAGCGTAACCCCGATATTGATTTCAAAGATCCCCAAGTGCTCAAAGTCCTGCGCGGTAATCTCGCCAGACTCACCAACAATTTTGCCGGACTCGCCGTCGAACCCAACTCCCTCGCACTCTTGGCCCTGGTTGAACCCGAATTCGCCGTCCAAGTCCAGCTTTATGCCCTCCAGACCCGGCTCGCTGACCGGGGCACCTGGGACCCAGAAGGGAATGACCGGCTCACCGCCCAGATTGCCAGCCTCGAAGACGCCCTCAAGGACCAGACCGGACCCACAGACCAACGGCTCATCCGTCTGCAAAACACCCTCAAAGCCCAAAACATCCCCATTCCCAGCACCCCAGCCGGGGGCCGCATCCTCGTTGACCAAAACTTCCAACGGCTAGAGCGAGTCCTGGCGGGTAAAGACCTACCCCTCACCCTACCCGTGGTCGAGCAGGACCGCACCGGGCTTATCTACAAAACCTTCAGCCGCTTGGACGAACGCATCCGCCAACTCGAAGCCATCCCCTAACCCATCATCTGATAGGCCAGATAGCCCTTGTAGGCCACATAACCCGCCAACAGCGTCAACAACCCGCTGAACAAAACCCGGATCACTTGGTCGGAGATTTGGGGTAAAAGCCGTGCCCCCGCCTGCGCCCCAAT
>Ga0163154_10006769_pt1 | contig 13902 bp, 14 predicted proteins | sample OliLakLV19MP9P1_FD_148649 | JGI IMG/M metagenome (GOLD analysis project Ga0163154, IMG submission 148649) | Freshwater microbial mat bacterial communities from Lake Vanda, McMurdo Dry Valleys, Antarctica - Oligotrophic Lake LV.19.MP9.P1 | ecosystem: Environmental > Aquatic > Freshwater > Lake >... | reverse complement strand
ATGTTAGTAGAGAGCAAAACAATATTCGTAGGTGGGTTAGCTTTAACCCTCACGATAATGAACACCTTTTTTTTGCAGATTCCTGCAAATATTGACCTCTTTACGGTCTTAGACAAAATTAGCACAATAGGCGTGCTTGTTTACATAGCCTACACGCTTAACCAAAAGCTCGAAAAGCTTTCGGAAAACTTTCAAGCCGAAGAAAGGCAAATCAGAAAAGATTTTCTGATTGAAACAAAGGAGCAAAGAGAGTCGTATAGGTTGCAACTCGAGGCAATGCTAAGTAAATTACTAAAAAATGGCGACAATAAGGGAGATAATTGACAAAGTAATGCCTGCCGAAAGGTGGCAAAATATATTTGAAAATGTGGCGGTACAGGCTGAAGAGGGGTGCCTCAAGTCCGTAAAGCTATTAGCAGATTATTATTTTTTCCCCCCAAAAATAGACCCAAGTGGTCAGATTAAGTTAGATTTCAATGTAGATATAGACCTATCAAAATTAAACATAGATGAGTTACGACAACTTGATGCTATCCAGCGCAAAATTGGAGTTGGCGCGTAGGAGAATGATAGATTTTGTTCTTGCAGTAAAGAGGGATTACATACCAAATTGGCATCACCAACTTTTGTGCGAGTATTTAGATGCTTTTCAAAAGGGCGAAATAAAAAAGCTGATGGTTTTTATGCCTCCACAGCACGGAAAAAGTGAGCTTGTTAGCCGAAATTTGCCAGCGTTTCTTTTAGGCAAAAACCCAAAAACGAAAATTATTGGGTGCAGTTACAGCGCAGATTTAAGCACTCAATTTAACAGGTCAGTGCAAAGAATAATAGACAATGAAGTTTACGCAAATATATTCCCAAAGACAAGATTAAATAGTGTAAGTTCAAGCACTGATGCGAAGAGAGGCGTTTTAAGAAACGCAAATATATTTGAAACCATTGAACATTACGGTTTTTACAAAAGCGTAGGTGTTGGAGGTAGCTTGACAGGCACGGCGGCTGATATTGCAATCATTGACGACCCGGTAAAGGACGCTGTTCAAGCGACAAGCCCAGTCTTTCAACAAAGAGTTTGGGAATGGTATGACCAAGTTTTAGAGACAAGGCTGCATAATGAGTCAAAGGTAATATTGACTATGACACGATGGGATAAGTGGGATTTAGCAGGGCGTATTTTAGACAAACAAAGCGATTGGGAGGTTCTTATATTAGAAGGAATTAAGGAACGTGTTTTTCACCCTAAAGACCCAAGAAATAGCGGAGAGGCACTTTGGGAGAATCAACATAGCCTCAAAAGATTGAAAAAAAAACGAGGGGTGAGTGAAAGGGCATTTAATGCACTATACCAACAACGCCCCGACCGTTCGGCAACTGGTTTGGTATACCCTAATTGGGTATCAGTTGGTTTTTCAGAATACGAAAAGCTAAAAACAGATAAAGGCACAATTTACGGGCTTGATTTTGGGTTTAGCAGTGATGAATTGGCAATAGTGGAATGCTACTCATTTGAAAAAAAGCTATTTGTAAAGGAGGTTTTGTATCAAAGAGGGCTTACAAATTCGGCACTGATTGAAATATTTGGCGTGTTAAATATTTCAAAAAACGCTTATATTTATGCAGATAGCGCAAGCCCAGATAGGATTTCGGAGCTTCAAAAGGCAGGGTATAACGTAATTTCTGCAATAAAAGGGCCGGGAAGTGTGATGGCAGGCATCTCAAAAGTGAATGAATTTGAGATAAATATAGCAGAAAAAAGCGACAACTTGCAAAATGAGATAGTAGCTTATAGATACAAAGAAAACGCGCAAGGCGAAGCACTACCAAGTATCGCCGAAGGTAAAGACCATTTATTAGATGCCTTACGTTACGCGGTTTTCACAAGGAGCATGCACATGGTCGAAATTAGCAATGCCCAAAGGGTTAAAAAACCAAAGAATAGAAATGAAAGAGGGTCTTAAGATAAAAGTAGATTTCACAAGCTTAAAAAACATAAAATTTTTAAGGTGGTGCGAGTTTGTCGCAAGCGGAAAAAACCTACTTGAGTTTTTTGCGGGCATGACGCATGAAGAGTTTGCGAAAATAAGAGGCTATGACGCGCACCTAATTTCGGATTGGCTTTCAAATTTGGGTGATGCTCCTGTTTTAGAAGTTTTGCAGAAAGACGTAACTGAAAAAACGCTTCGGCAAAAATTAGACGCGGTTATGGTGTGCAAAAAGTATGCGGATACACCCACATTAGCACTACCCTATTTATGCGCAATTTTTGAGCAAGAGGATTACGACCACCGCAAGTGCGAAGAATACGCGCTACATTGGGGCAAAAGGCTTTTTATAGATGCTTACCCTACCGCACTTGCTTGGCTAAAGTCTTTGCAAGATTACGAAGCAAGGCTAAAAAAAAGCTTGAAAGAGATAAAGGTCAATGAAGAACAGTTAAGGGCAGGTGTAAAAGACCTTGAGCGGTGGGGCGATTATTCCGTTTATGATGAATTGGCAGGTGGGGATATCCTAAAACACGCCCAAATTTTAGACATGAGCCTATCCGAGATAACCTACAAAATTATATACAAAAACCATATTGCGCACTATCTTCAAAATCTAAACCGAATCTATACCGAAAATGCAAACAACAATAATAGAAAGAATATTTGAGGCAGTTACCGCTCAAATTCAAGTGGATAATTTTAGCTTTGTTTTAGGTGGGATTGTTGAAATAAACAATAAGACAGATAACACGCCGTTGCCAATAGTAGGGTTAGAACAAGACTTTGCTATGAACTTTGTGCTTGGCGCAAGTATGGAAATTGACTTCTCTTTGATACTGTATATTTTATACAGTTCAAAATTAGACGATATGTCTAAGGAGCGGAGCGATTATTTTTACAAGGCTCAAAAGGCACTGCAAGAGATAATAGTTCTTTTGGAAAGCATAAGGTACGACCGCGAAGATGACGAGTTCCTTTTCAATGAAAGAAACAAGCCAAATAAAGGCATAAAACTCATTAAAAAAATAATGGGTGTCTCTTGCCTAAGGGTTAAGAATAAGTTCGCAGCTAACACGGACGGTATTTTAGTAAACTCCCTGAAAATTCGAATGTTTGACGACTTCAACTATTGTGGAATATGAGCAGTGTATTAGATATATTTGAAAAAGAAGCGAGTCAAGTAATCGCTGATTTAAAAAAATCGTACGCAGATAAAAAAATGATTGCAACAGGGCGCACTGTTAATAGCTTGAGAGGCGAAGCAACCGAATCAGGCTTTAAAATATACGGCGCGGATTGGATAGAGTTTTCGGAGTTTGGTCGAGGTCCATTAGTGAATAAGGTGGAAACCGAATTCTTAAAGAGGCTTACAGAATGGGCTATGGCGGTTGGTTTTCCTTTAGAAAAAGTGCCTTTTTTAAGGTACTTTATAAACGAAAACGGGACGCGATTGCATAGAGGTGTCGACCCGCGATTTGTTGGTAAGCAAAGTAAAGTGCTTACGGACGTGTTAAACGAGGAGCTTATCGAAAACCTCAAAGAAAAGTTTTCGGTAGGAATTCTGAAAGATTTTAGAATACAAATAAGAAAAGAATATGATTAATTACCTTAGCAAAATGGCTTTTGCCTTTTTACTACTTTTTGTAGTAGCAATTTTTGGAGCCGCCCTTTTGGGACTCCTTACAGCAATTTTTTTCCAATCTTTTAAAACAACACTATTATGGATATTATAGAAGACCACATAATCTTCAAACAAGGTGACGAACTTATGGAAGTCCCTGCCTCGCTTGGAACGGCAATTGCAGAAAGCCTGCAAAATCAGCTTTGGCTAAATGGACAGTTGCTCCCAATAGATGCCGTAATTAAAACCTTTTTAAAGGGTGTTTCAGAAACCGTGCAAGCTTACGGTCAAGACTACTTGAATGCGCTTTTATTGCACCAAATTGCGATAAAAATTGAAGCACCTGTAAGTCAATCGCCTGCAATTGAACCCACTAAAAGGGCTAAAAATCTTAAAAAAGAGGAGGATTAAAAATGGCAACTATAACAACACGCCCGGCACTATTGGCTTCGGCAGGTGGGAGTTTTCCATCTAAAATAGCCTATACAGCTACATCTGCAAGTGCTTTTGAGCAAGTAAGCTTAAAAGACGAAGCAAATGCCACTTTTTTAGTCGCATATTTCTATGTTTTTTCGGGCGTGTGCGTTATAGAGTTATCGCAGTTACTAAGCGCGTTTTTGAAGCAGAAACTAACCTTTGAAACCGAAAGTTTTGTTGATGCGGACTTCGCAAAAGTGTACTACATAACAGGTAGTGGCTTTACAGAAGTGGCTACACCGCGAATCGCGATTGCTTCGAAGGTTAGTTTAGAGTTAAACGACCTTTCGGATTACGTAATAGGAAGCTCCTTAAAAAAGTTTTTTAGTGCGTTCCAAATAATACCCCAATTTGGAGATTGCTTTTTAGCAATTTACAATAATTCAAGTAAGGTGGTTTATTTGAATGAAATTGAATACGAAAACGAAACAATAATAAATACCAATATGAGAATTTTAGATTTAGGAAAAGGGCTGATGCGCATCTTTATAGCGATTGCCCTACTTTCCAACTGCACTAAAAAAACAGTGCAAATTTTTGATGCTAAACAAGCCCTTGCAAACTACCATTTCAAAAATGGGTTGTCAAATTGGACCATTTCCACATTCGGAAGTGGTATATCAGTCGTTTCTGCTGGTGGCACTTACGCCCAAATCGGAGGTGTTTCCTTAATCCCATCGACATCTGCAAGTTTTGTGCAGGCAAGTGCATACACTGCAGGGAACTACAGGTTTGAAGCGAGGTACAAACCAACATTATCATTAGCCTTTAATCAGGTTGTTGTAACCTTGCCTAATGGCAGTGTTAATAATTTAGAAATAACTGGTCAAAGTTGGGAAATAGTACATATAAATTTTACTATTTTATCTGCAGGCACTTACGACTTGTCTATGCTTTTTGGAATAAATCAAGAGGATTCCTACTCTATCCTTTTGGATTACGCCTCAATAACTAAAGTCCCACTTGCCTCGTCCGAAATAAAGGAGTTTGAGCAAAGGCGCGAATGCACGCAAACCGAAACACTCGCTTGGATATCCGCAATTGGCGGGTGGGAGCATTACAGCTTCGGATTCTCAAACTACTCTAAAACCAAAAAGGGTAGTTCCGAATTCATCAAATATGGGGATAGGTTCGAAACCGTATCCCAAACCGAATGTAGGGAGTTGCTTCAATTGCAGGCGGTTGTACCAAAAAGCGACTTGGCAGGCTTATCAACACTACTTGAAAGTAGTGAGGTTTACCTCGTAAAAGAGAGTGCGCTTGTGTACTGCAAAGTAGAAAGTTCAAGCATTCAGCTTGGGAATAGTCAAGATGAATTATACGAGGTTTCAATAAACCTCCAATTACCTTATTTAAACACCTAAAAAAATATGACACTTGAACAGGCGCAAGCCACTTTCAAAAAATTAGGGTACACCTTTTTTGAGAAAAACGACTTTAATTTGAATATTGTCGCCATAAGGGAGAACCAAAACTTCGAAAACACTTTTAGTGATACACTACTTGTGTTCTACAAAGAGCAAGGTGAGTGGAAAACGCTCAAAACCAAATGGACAACTTTGGCAGGCACGCTTGGCTTTGGCGGTGAACAAAACCCACTAAATGGGGTTCAAACTGGTACAGGTGTAAACGGAGTTGCGATAATCCAACCAGGTCAGTATCGAAGGGTATTCAAATTCATTGATAATTATTGGCAGTGGTTAGGCTACCCATATTTTCAACAAATCACCACAATGCACTATTGGCGCGACAACAATAGAGATGGGAAGGTAACCAAATCCAAAACCTACATAGGCAATTATGCAACAAATTTGCATAGAATGTCCAATAATTCGGACTTCTCAAACACTGTAAATTCCCAATATGTAGCATGGTCGCAAGGGTGCAACGGGTCGCCTGAACCCGAATTCAAAAAGCTTGTTGAGTTAGTGCGAAAAGCCGTGAAAATACACGGCGATGTTTTTTCGTACACAATTTTAGAAAACACCCAAATTAGTTTATAATGGAGGAGCGTATAATTTTCGAGGTTGATTTTAACCTCTCCGAAGCTGGAAAGCAAGCAATCTTGTTTGCTAAAAAAGTAGCGGGCTTGAGAAAAGAACAGGACGACTTAAAAAAGTCGTACAAGGCAGGTGAAATCGGCATTGATGATTATACAGCTCAAACCTTGAACCTTCAAAACGCTATAAAAAGTGCTACAAGGGAGCAGAAAGCCGCGGTTCGCGAGGTTGAATTGCAAACAAAAGCCAATGAAGCAAATGCACTTTCTTACAACTCAATCAGCGCGCAATTGGCACTTGCTCAAAAAAACCTAATAAAATTAGGGGATACTTTCAAGTTAAACGAGGACGGAACTTTGGAGCTAAACGAGGCTTTCAAAGAGCAATTTGACGAGGTCGAAAGGCTGAAAACAGCGCAATTGACATTTGATAAGGCTATCAGAAACGGTAGCACTAATGTCGGTAACTATGAACGTTCTATAACAGACGCTTTTAAAAGCGTTAATCTTTTTGGGGTTAGTATAGGAGATGCAGGCGAAAATTTGGGCGACGTTTTTAAAAATGGCGTAAATACTGCAAAAAGTGCGCTTGATGGGCTTTATAAAGCAGTTTTAGCAAATCCAATAACGCTAATATTTGGGTTATTGGCTTTGGCAGTTGTCGCAGTTGTAACGGCTTTTACATCCACAGAAAAAGGTGCTAATAAGGTTAGTCAAATTTTCGCAAAATTTACCCCGATAATAAATGCGGTTTACAGCGCATTGGCAGGTGTTGGAGAGGTAATTTTTAACGTAATTGATGCGTTTGCAACACTTGCAACCTACTTTGGAGGCTTTGAAAAAGAAGCCAAACAAGCGGAGGCACTTGAAAAAGGGTTGCAAGATGTCGCACGGGCGCAAATAAAGCTTGATGCGCAAAACAAGCAGGCAATCGCGTCGCAAGAGAAGCTAAAAAGCTTAAGAGATGACGAAAGTAAGTCGTTTGAGGAGAGGATTAAGGCGAATGACGCGCTTGGCAAAAATATAGAAGCTAATTATAAAGACCAATTAGCCAATGCGAAAAAAGAACTCGCATTAGAAGAAGAGAAGTTAAAACTTAAGCCTGAAAACCTTCGAGGGGCTGAAGATTTGAAAAAAGTTGAGGGTGCAAGAAGCAAACTTGCAGAAATTTCAGAAGATTTTTATGGGCGAATAACGGAGCAAATCGTGAATCAAGTTTCCTTACTCAAGGACTCGCTCACGGTTCAGGCGGATATTTCCGATGCCCTTACGGAGCAGAGAATATTGACAGGGAAAATTGCAGAAGGTAGTGCAGAAGAGCTAACTATCAGAAAAAAAGCCGTTCAACAAAGGCTCGATATTGAACTCCAACAATTTGACAAAGAGAAAAAATTAAGCAAACTTTCAAGAGATGAGAAGTTGAAGTTTTTGGCGAAAACAAACACCAATGCGGAGCTTCTTATTTTGCAAGCTAATAATAGCCAATTAGAGCTGGATAAAGATTTTAGGGAGGCGCAAGTTGAGAAATATACCGAATATTTAGAAAAGCAAAAGGAGTTAAGAGAAAGCTATTTAAACCAACAACTTGCAGGATTTGAATTGCAAGTTGAGAAAGAGGCGCAAGGCACAGTGGCAAAAATAGAAGCTGAAAAGGTACTTATAAGAGAAAGTAGTAAGGCAAAAATAGAAAACGAAAAATTAGTAGGCAATGAACTATTGCTTGAAAAACAAAAAACTTCAAACCTAATTCTTGAAAAAGATGCAGAAATTGGAGAGATGGCTTTAAGTCAAGTTCAGGCACGACTTGAACGGGCTACTATTTTAGATGAGAAAAATGTAACCGCTCAAATTGCGCTTTTAGAGTATAACTCCGAAAGAAAAATAGAAAACGAAAAATTAGTAGGCGAGACTTTGCTTCTTGAAACAGCTAAAACCGAAAAAGCAATTTCAGACCTGAATGAGCAAAAAAGAGTGAAAGATGCGCAAGCAAGCCTATTGGACATTCAAAATATCGTAAACACCGAAAAAGCTAAAATTGATGCGCAAAGGTTTGCAATAGAGCAAACTTCTGAAAACGAATTAGTAAAGCAAGAAATGCTTTTGCAATTTCGTAAGGATACGCTTTTGCAACTCCAAAGCGCAGAACAAGAGTCGGCATTGGCTCAATTTGAATTTGATTTGGAGTTTACCGCAAAAAGCGAAGGTGAAAAAGAGGCATTGAAAATACAATATGCACAGCAATCTATAGACATAGAAAGAAAATATGCAGAAGACAGCAAGGCAATAACCGCCGAACTAAAAAACGCGGATTTATCAAGACTTTCTTCTGCAAAAGACACTTTTGCAAATTTAAAAGGGTTATTTGCAGAACAGTCCCTTGCCTACAAGGTTTTTGCAACCTCCGAAGCACTCGTAAGCACCTATCTTGCCGCAAACAAAACACTCGCGGCATTTTCAGGGATTCCTATTCCAGGATATGCCTTTTTGCAAGCAGGCATTACAATTGCGCAAGGGCTATTGACCGTTGCAAAAATAAATGGTGTAAAACTTGCAAAAGGCGGTTCAATGGAGTTTGCCGAAGGTGGTGCAATGGGTATCTTTGGAGGAAATTCGCACCAAAATGGAGGTACAAAAGGCGTATTTTCGGACGGCACCCAGATTGAGGTCGAAAAAGGCGAGTTATTTGCGGTCGTAAATAAGAAAAATACCGCATTGCTAAGTAACCTAAGCGCGCTAAATAGCTTTGGAGGAAACGGAACGCCGTTTTTTGAAGGTGGTGGGGTGCTTGGTTCGCAAGTTGCAAGTATAGGGAGCGATTTAGTTACTACCAATATGCAAAACGAAAGCCTTTTGAATGCTTTGGCATCTATGCCTGCCCCACAGGTGGAAATTACGGAAATTATAAAGGCTCAAAAGCGCGTAAACGTAACCGAAACTATAAGCAGTCAATAAATAAACGATAAATAAAAGATAAATTTGGTTTTAAGTAAAAAAGTTCTTATATTTGTAGCAAATAAAAATAACATTTAATTGAAGACCGCTAATTGAAAACAGCCACAATATTCCTAAACGGCATGATAGATGCCGATTGCTTTAAGACCTTGCAAGAAGGCTTAAAAGCAACTCCGAATTACGACTGCATAGAGTTGCATATTGACTCATTCGGTGGCTACGTATATCAGGCGAAGCAGGTATACAGCTTCTTAAAAAAAGAACAATTGCGCGGTATTGAAATCAAAACTATTGGTTATGCTATGATTTATAGTGCGGCTACTATAATTTTTATGGCTGGCAGTGTGCGAGTTTTGCAACCGTATAGCGAGTTTCTTATACACCTACCCGTTTCAGGAAACCTTGAAATGATGAATGTTTACGAACTTCGGGATTACGTAAACGAATTGGAGAAGGACACTACAAATTTTGTAGCACTTTATTCCGAACTTACTAATATTGCAACGGAAACCATACTTGGGTATTTGAAAGAGAACAAAGCGTGGAACTCCGCACGCGCACTAAAAGAAGGGTTTGCAACGGAAATAGACACCACTGTAAGCACTTTTGCAAAACAAGACAAGCGAAACGCAGTGGCAATTTGGGGCAAAGAAAATGAAGGTTTACAAGAGTTAATTGAACAATATTTAAATAGTAATATGGAAACAAACTTAATGGCAAAAATATTCAAAATGTTTGCAAGAACCAAAATTGACAGGTTTTCGAAGAGCATGGTTTTGAGTGCCGAAGACGGTACTAAAATATATGTGTATTCAGAAGACGGCTCAATCACAGATAAAAACGTGGTTTTTGCAGATGAGGCAGGCTTACCAACCGAAACGGTCATGCCTGATGGTACGTATAATGTTCAAACAGAAACGGGCGATACCTACCAAATAGTCGTGGCTTCTGGCGTTGTTTTGAGTGCTACAGAAAGCGTTGAAATGACAGAACCCGAAGCTGAAGCTGAAGCCGAAGCTGTCGCTTTAATAGGCGAAGCGGAAACGGTTGCAACAATTGCCGAAAGTGTGCAAATGGTCGCATCCGAGTTCCAAAAATTCTCGAAGGCGGTTCAAGAGCAACTCGATTATTTGAAGAACGCTATTCTTGAAAAAGACACTGAAATTGCAGACTTGAAAGATTTCAAATCGGCAATGCAGTCGGTAATGGGCGATGCGCCTGCAAAAAGCGGTGTAACAAGCCCCGAAACAAAGAGTATATTCAACAAACAAATCGCGCCTGAAGTTCAGGCACTTATAAACAGAAAGTAATAATATGAAAGAATCAAATGATGTGTACTTGGCGCGCCATTTTCAAAGGCTCACCAAAAACGCCAATGAGCAAATTGGCGTAACACCTAACAACTACGCTGGTGAAAGCAACCTTGAGGTAATACAACGAGCTGTTTACGATAATCAGCTCGTTAAAAGAATGCTCGTGTCCGTGATTGGCGGTATAAAAAAAAGCGAAACTCTTTTTGAGTATCGTTCTTCACTCCGATTGAGCGACAGGGAGGCTTTATTTGTAGGAGGTCAACGCCCATCTGACTTCATTCCGATTGAAATCACGCCTGTTGTGTACGGCATGACGTTAGAGCAAAATTTTCTTAACCTTCGCAATACTTACTTTAAAAACAATCCAGGCGCCGCAAACGATGCGCTCCCGATAAGCATCGTTGAGAATGCTTGGCTTCAGTTTATTGACGAGAACCTGCCAAATGTCATAGACTCGTTAAATTTAAAGGGTAAAACTCGCACCCCACAAGCGGTCTTTACTCCAGCATATCTTGGATTCGAGGAGATTGTTGCGTCCGCGACTGATAGTAAAAAAATCAGCGCACCCCGCACCCCGATTTTAGCGATTACCAACGTTGGAGGTAAAGTAGCCTTAACTGTAACCGCCACACTTGGCGCAAACTATGCAATCGGCGATTACATTACAGTAGTTGGATTAGGCAATGGCACGGGTAATACCGCCACTAAGCTAAACAACCAAATATATAATGAATCGGTATTCGGCGATTTCACAACCACAAATATTCAAATTGCGGACATTGATGGCGATATCCTCGTAACCAACTTTGATATTACGATAAACGGCGTAACAATTGGTGCGCCTGTTTACACGAATGCAAGAATGGTTTGTATAAACCAAAGCAACGTGGTTGCTACCTTAAAATCGGCGTGGATGAACATTCCTGAAGCGATTCGTACAAATGAGGATTTCAGCTTTTGGGCGCACCCGTATGTTATCGATACCTTTGCCATGTCGCAAGCCGAACGCTTAGGTAATCAGCTCATTTCACCAGTTGGATTTACATCTGATGACATGAACATGATGACGATTAAGTTGGAGCGTTTATCGAATATGTCCCCAAATACGATTTTGGGACTTCGTAGGAAAAACGCTATTTACGGCGTTGATGACATAACCGATAGCAACCAATACAACCTTATCGACATGTCGAAAATAACCAATGACCTAATTTGGAGGTTGAGAATGCAAATGGCAACTACTGTAAAAATTCCAATCACGGCGGAAGCCCTAATAGTAAGATAAAATGGTAACAGAAGTTTGCGGAGTTAATGGCGATATTTTTGTTTCGCTATGCTCCGCCCCATCATCGGGCGTGCAAGACAATGCCGTCCTAATAAACAAGTCTGACGTAAAAGGGTGGACGTATACCACAGGCGTAGTTGACGGAAAAGTCAAAATTATTGCTTCGGTGCAGTACAAGTTCGCAAGAAGAGGATACCTTCTTACAGGGCGAAACAACTCCAACGCACCTACAAATAACTTCGATGGCAGTGGAGCTATCGGAAGTTATACACACGGGTTTGATTTTACCTATTTTGGAGATAATCCTGAAACAGTGGCTATACTTTCCGAAATGAACGCAGGGCGCACCGTTGCCATTTTCGAAACGAATAATGAGCGGTTTAAAATTGCGGGTCGACAAAGTGGGCTGGTTGTTCAAACAGCCACGCAAGAGGTAAATTCGGACGAAACTGGAGGCGGGTATCGTATTGTATGTTTAGCGAAAGCGAACACATTTATGGATTATTTAGGAGTTTATACAGGCGTATCTCCTAATAAAGTTTTCGATTATGATGCGACACTTGAGGCGTTTGACAACCTCACGAAAACGCAGTTTTTTACCATAACCAACATAACTGTTGGTGCAACAACAAGAATAACACTCGACAACACTGAGAAACCGAGCGTGCTTGGTGTGGAAATCGGCACAAAGGTCCGATTTAAGGACATTATTGGCACTGTAGGCACAGATGCAACCAATGGATTGAACGGCAAAGAGTTTGTCATTTCGGCAATCTCTGAAGATAACGTGTTTACTATCACGGCAAACACGACCGCGCTTGTATACACCAGTGGTGGCATGGTACGATAAATTTATTTTGGGGAGGTTTTCCTCCCCTTTTTTAGTTATGCTAAGATTAGACTCAAGTCAAGTCAAAACAAGGTCATTTATACAAAATTTCCAACAGATTTACGGCGTAAGTGCCACAGGGTCTGGAGGTAGGTACTTGCCCTATGGAATTGCTGGAGATATTTACGACTTATTCCCTCAATTTCTACTCTACAACGCGAAAAAAAGTGGCAATTTGATGCAGTCTATCAAAAGAAAGGCAAAGTTTGTGTACGGCGCAGGATTCATGTCTGATTTTAAGAACTTTGTCGTGAATTTAGATGGGCAAAAGGCAAATGACCTCCTTTTAAAAACGTGCTTGGATATAGTCGCATTTGAAAATTGCGCATGGCACGTAAATTACAATGCTTTAGGGCAAATTTGCGAAATTCGCAAGCTCCCATTTGAAAAAATCAGGGCAGGCGAGCCTGACGATAACGGGAATGTGAACTACTATTGCATTTTGCATAAGTGGGATAAATATTACACCAAAAGAGGCAACCAAAGCATAGAATATTACCATGCCTTTAACCCAAATCCTGAAATAGTGCGCGCTCAAATCGCGAGTTCTGGAGGTGTGAAAATGGGAGATAAAGGATTGAGCATGGCTTACAAAGGGCAAATTTTGTACTTTGAAAATGGTGATTTGTTTGGAGAGTACTATACATATCCAACATACGCACCCATTTTGCAAGATGCGGAAAACGAAAGCAATATAGCCGTAAGTAAAAAAGATGACATTGAAGACAGGTTTAAGCCTACTGTAATTGTTACAAAATTTGGCACAAATGAACCAACTTTTGAGCAAAGGGAGCGCGATGTTAGTGCTTATAGTGGCACGGTAGGGATAGATGGTAGTAGGTTTATTTTGGAATATGCAATAAACCCCGAAAGCGCGCCTGCCGTAAACTCTATACAACAACAGGACCTTTCCAGGTCATACGAATATGCGGAAAAAAGTATCAAAACGAATATCCAAAGTATGTTCGGCATACCGCAGGAGCTTTTCTCATTCTCCGATAAAACGGACTTTTTGGGAGATAGCGAAAAAATACAGAAGTTGCTTGATTTATTTCAAAAGACGGAATTACTACCTATCCAACAAAGAATAAGCGACATATTTCAATCAGTTTTTGCCCATTGGCGCACTCCTATTTTAGAAAAGGAGTTTAAAATCCAAAACCTATCTATAATATGAAAAATGAATTTAGAGTGTACAATGCAGGCAATATAGAAACACACAACTGCAAAGGTATTGGAATTCCAACCTATACAACCGCCGAAATTGCGGTTTTTGAAAGTGGGCTAAGCTCACAAGACGAAGGTTTTTTGCTAAAAGAGGATAGCGGAAGCCTTAAAATTTGGACTGGCGCAAGTTTTGAAGATGTAGGTGGCGCATCTG
>Ga0163154_10006762_pt1 | contig 13906 bp, 21 predicted proteins | sample OliLakLV19MP9P1_FD_148649 | JGI IMG/M metagenome (GOLD analysis project Ga0163154, IMG submission 148649) | Freshwater microbial mat bacterial communities from Lake Vanda, McMurdo Dry Valleys, Antarctica - Oligotrophic Lake LV.19.MP9.P1 | ecosystem: Environmental > Aquatic > Freshwater > Lake >... | reverse complement strand
TATTAGGCGGTTATTAAGACAATCACCGAGGGCTGAATACTGCTCACCAAAAGATATAGTGTGGATTCTTAGCGATAGTAAAAAGCACATGTTCACGTTTTTGAGCATTTTAGATCATCTAGGGATCGAGCATTTGGCGCATGATATTCGCATGAAATGGTATAAAGTTTCTAATAATCTAGTAAGAGTCGGCGAGAGAAAAAGGCTGCACCGCGTCAAAGATTCTTTTAATCAAAAAAAAGTTGGTTGCGATGTCCTGTAAAGTAGTCCATACTCAGAATCATCAGGAATTGTTTCCTTTTAGGTGCATGTTATCGGTATGCGCTTTTCTACGAACACACACACCTATTTTTTTAGTTTTGTTTTTAAAGAGTAAACCAGAACAGGAACGGCACTAACATAATAACATGAAAGTTTAGAGGCTAAAATGCTAACATTGCGTGAGCTTGAAGATATTTTTGGTTTTAATACCAGAGACACACAGACTAAAAAACACAGCGTGCAAAATGACAAAGTGCCACAGCGTAAAAAAGTATTGAAGATAGAGATCCTGAAAAGCGGGTGCATTCTATTTACTGGCAATTTTCCGAACGGCCTCACTGTTAGGTTATCGAATGATGAGCATATTGTTCCCGTTTAGGTGCATGTTATCGGTATGCGCGTTCTTGAGAACACACACCCCAGCCGGTCGGTTACGGTCACTAATCATCTCACCAGATAAAATTCAGGTATCAGTAGAAAGTTCCAGTGCGATATTTGAGTCAGCTCGGGATGGTTCGACCGTCGAGATTCCGAACGTTCCTAAAAAGGATGCTCAGTTTATCAGTGCCATTGCAGCGCTCAAGAAGGTGCTAAATAACCGATACTATTCAGCTTTTTGGAGACAGGCGTTCAGGGCGCATTACATCGGCATACCTGATGACTCAGACAACACAGGCGATTATATAGTGCTAACTATCAAAGAGATTGCAACTCGCTGCCAGCGGTCACCTAGAACCGTTTCCAGATGGATCTCGGTACTCAAAGATGAGTTTGAAAAGGAACTAGAAAAAAGAGAATTGATCCCGCCCGTCGAACACTAACAAATTTCAAAAAGTAGTCACGTTGAGTGACTAAGTTCTAAATCAAAAACATGAAAACAACGTGGCAAAAAAGAAAAACCGAGGGCGACCGACCTCCTACACCTATGAACTTGGGATGGAAATATGTCTATTACTATGTGGAGGCGACGATGGAGATCCGCAAAGCCTAACTACAATTTTAAAAAACAAAAAGTTTCCAAGTAAGACCACAATTTTGCGATGGGTTTTTGATGTCAGAGATGAATCATTTAAAGATTTTCGATACCAATACGCGCTTGCAAGAGCAATGCAGGCGGAGCTTTACGCCGATGAAATAATCGACACAGCGAAAGATCGGGCAAAGGATCAACCGTTACCAAACGGGAAGGGCGGATACTCATCCGATACAACTGGCATCCAACGTGATAAGTTAATTGTGGATGCGCTAAAATGGGTCGTTTGCCGACTACTACCGAAGGCGATAATAGAAACAGTAGAGACACCAAAAGATCAGTTACAGCCGTTAACCGTTCAAGTCGTAGATAACGATGAGCCTAAACCTACCTAGTGATTTAACTCTCACGCGGTGGCAGGCGGAGCTAATCAACGATCGAACTAGTAATACTCTATACTGTCATGCCGGCGTGGGTGCGGGTAAGACATTTGGGTACGTTTTAGATCATGCTCAATGGGTGCTAGAAAATAAGGCTTCCGCTCTTAGCTGGTGGTTAGAACCGACTCATATACTAATTTCAAATGCAGCCGTTCCCGAATGGCGAAAATATTTTAATCTTAGAAAATGGGTAGATGGTAAGCACTACCGGATCTTCGGCAGCGTACCGCAAAAAATAGAGATTTATCATGGGCTAGGTACTCATACTATTCAGTTTTTAAGTGCGGACAGGCCGCAATATTTAGTCGCTGCAAACATTGGGCGGCTAACAATAGACGAAGCCGGATCGATTAAAGATGATGTGATTATCTATGCATCGCAACGGCTAAGAGATGGCGCGGCTAACTATACGCAAGCGGGCATACTCGGCGCACCGCAAGGGATGAATCATTTTGCAGACAAAGCAAATTTTGAGGGAATACGAAAAAACGGCGATATAGTAGAGCGATCATTTAGAGCATCTACATACATGAACGCGCATAATTTATCACCTGATTTTATACCTCGGCAGTTAGCGAACTACGGCACTAATAAAAATAAGGTGCTGAGCTGGATATACGGATATTTTACTAACTTTTTTGAGGGTTCAGCATATCCCGATTTTCAAGACGACGATATTAAAGAGTGCTCGGCGCATCCATCGAGCTCGCTAATTTTAACATGGGATAACAACGCGCCGCTTGCGTGGGTCGTAGGGCAAGAACGATACATAGAAACCCAGTTTGCTGGTCGGCAAAAAGTCATGGCATGGTGCGAGGAATCGCGCGGTAATGCTCGATTAATAGTTGATTCATGTGTGGATTTTATCGCTAGGTTCTCACCTCAAAAAGGTTGGAAGCAAACGCCGATAATTGTTAATGGCGATGCAGCTTTGCACAGTCCATCAGTCAGGCAGTCAGGCAGTGGCTACGAAGAAATTATCAGCACTTTGCGGCAATATTACGACAATGTTTTTTTGATTGCCTCACGACATAATCCGCTACAAGAGGTGAGGGTCGAGGCAATGAACAAAGCATTTTCGTATCGAAAACAAATCATCTCGCCTGAGTGCAAGAAGTTAATCAGTAGTATTCAACGCACGAATTGGAAGATCGGACATTCGAGAGAGTTATCAAAACCATCTGGCGAGGATGTGAACTCATACAGCGATGCAATCGGATATCACATAACCCAATGGGTGCAGTCAGAAATAATAGCGTCATCAGCAAACCCGAAACAATCGGGCATTAAAAAGGTAATTTACTAATGCATAGTTTTTATTTACATCCGGATTACGAGGCACTAAGAAGCACGTGGGCCAAGTATCAAGATTTTTACGATGGCGATAACGAGCGAATGAAGAACTATCTTATTCGTTTTGCGCTTGAGGATGAATCACCGGACGGCAAAGCAGCATGGAATCAGCGCAAAAATCGTACATTCTACGTTAATTTTTGTGAGCCGATCATATCCATTTGGGTGTCGATGCTATTTAAAAGATCGGTAGATACCTCAGAAGTAGCAGATATTTTCACAGACCAAGAGCTGGACAATATCGATGGTGAAGGTAACTCGATCAATACTTTTATAAAAAAGTGGACTACTCAGTATCTACTGCTCGGCAAATCTTACGCGTTCGTTGACTCACCTAATGTCTTAGTTAGGAATCAGGCGGATGCTAATAGCGCAGGACTAAGGCCGTACGGACAGATTTGGTCACCTACCGAAGTACCGGACTGGCAAAAAGAATCAATCAACGGATCTCACATAGGAAAGTTCACATCGATTCATGACATGCGCGTAGAGCTACCACTAAGAGCTAGTTTATCGCATCAGCCAACGCTGCAATTGGTCCGCAGATCATTTTACTTAAAAGATGGCGCGTTCACGATGCAGCGATTTATCGCAAAAACTCAGGATTCAACCGCTAGCAGTACAAAGCAAAGTGCGGTGATGCTTTTTTTAAGCGGCGCGCAGAATACTACCCAATGGATTCCAGACGGCGAAGAAAAATCAATTAGTGAGGTCAGCGAAATACCAGTTACGATTATGGAAGATCGATCATGGTTAGCTGAGGTAATCCCGCAAGCGCACCGGTACTATAATCTAGATTCTAATCACGATAATATAATTTACTTTAATGGCTATCCGCGATTAGCGATCAGCACAAATCAATCTATGGCATCGATAATGCCCGCTAGTGAATCAACTGTAATGAAGTTACCCGAAGGTTCAACACTAACACAAATATCAAGCGATGATCCGACGGCATCAGAAAAGAATCGAGCCGAGGTTAGAAACATGATCTTTAGAATCGGGCTAAATCAGATCAGGCAATTAGACGGAGGTAGTCAGGCGGTGCAAAGTGCGGACACGATACGACAAGAAAAAGAATTTACAGTAGCACTGGCAAAAGAAACAGTTTTAAACATACAGCAAGGGGTTAATTCATTTGTTCAGCATTGGGCCATGTTCAGAAAGAAAAAAGATTATGCTAACACTATCAAACTAAATACTGACATTGGAACGGATGATGTTAATGAGTTCATTCAACTCTATAACGCGTTCGCAACTAAAGTGGGTCAATATCCTGAAACTTCAAAAGCAATGGATAAAAAACTAATAGAGAAAGTAGGATTAAATTCAGAGGATACATCAGCAATCTTTGATGAGATCGACAATGCAGAACCGGCTGAGACTAGCCAAACACAACGAGCAAATATTCTAAATAGTTTCGTCAATGCCAGATAAGAACGATTTAAAACAAGATGCAATATTAAAAGAGGCAACGAGGGAACGCAGGGTCGGACAATTTGCGCGAGAATTAGAACGATTTTTATCCGCTAATGTTCCTGATCTTTTATCTCAAGTGCAATCCGGAAAAATTACCGCACTGGATACGGCTAATATACTGAACGAACTACCGACGGCGTTAAGACGGGCGGGATTAAATAACGTTATTGATGATGTTGTGAAGGTTTACGCAAGCGAACTAAAGGTTATCAAAAAGCAATTTAAAGCGAGTTTAGGAAAAGACTTACCGTTCAGCGGTATTGATGCACAGATTATTGAGCAGCTAATACAGTTCGAGGTGACCGCAACTGCAAACAAGATCAATACATACGTTGATGACATGCGCGCCGTAGTTTATAGACAAGTAATTTCAGGCGTTCGGCCATCGATTGCTCAGATTGTCGACACTAAAAATAGGGAACTAACAAACCAGATTGAGACTGAACTAAACACTAACATGGCCGGATTTAGTCGGTCAGTCACTCTAAAAAAAGCTGAGGAAATAGGCAGCGAATATTTTTATTATGTTGGCGGATTAATTCCGACATCTCGAGAATTTTGCATCGAGCGAGATAATCAAGTTTTTAGCGCGGAAGAAGTCAGCAGTTGGGACAACGGGCAAGGCGTTCCGGTTATTCCTTACTTAGGCGGATATAATTGCCGACACGATTTAAGACCGGTTACTGAAACCTGGGCGAGAGAAAACGGATTTATTTAGGAGATTAAAATATGGCAAACACAGCGACATTAGTTTCAACATCATCAATTACTATAGCGGGAGTAGATGTAGTCTATGGTTATAGTATAGCGATTGATACAATCAATACTGATTTAACTATCAGAACACCGGTGGCAACAAAGATGATCGGCGTGGTCGGGTGGCTGCATCGAGAAAACGCAGCATATGATTTTTCGTTTAAATCATCAGCATCAACTACATTAGTTACGATTGAGAACGCATCAACAACATCACCAGTTCCGGTACTAATTGGGCAAGGCGTGCTTGTAGTAACAGTACCAGGGGAGGCGTTGATCGTTAGAAGTACCGTAGTAGTCACATCTATGCTCTTGTATGTAATTGAATCAGATCGCTTCTTTTTATAATTACGACAAAAGCTACATTCTCCGGATCTTTAATGGCAAACACAGCGACACTAGTTACAACATCATCAATTACTATAGCGGGTGTAGATGTAGTCTACGGTTATAGTATAGCGATTGATACAATCAATACGGATCTAACTATAAGAACACCGGCGGCAACAAAAATGATCGGCGTGGTCGGCTGGGTGCATGGAGAGAACGCAAGATATGATTTTTCGTTTAAATCATCAGCATCAACTACATTAGTTACGATTGAGAACGCATCAACAACATCACCGGTTCCGGTACTAATTGGGCAAGGCGTGCTTGTAGTAACAGTACCAGGGGAGGCGTTGATCGTTGGAAGTCCGGTAATAGTCACATCTATGTTGCTGTATATAATTGAATCAGATCGCTTCTTTTTCTAATGAGTACAAAAGTTACATTCTCCGGATCTCTAATAGCTAAAGCACTAGAGCAAAATATTAAGGATCAAATAGAAAAAGCTTTGAGTGCTATTACTTCTGACGCTATCGCTACGATATTAAAAAGAACGAGCGAGGGCAAAGATATGGATGATTCTGGATTCCCTCAGTACACAGAGAAGTATAAAAATAGAAAAGGCGGCAACACTATTTTCGGAAGATCGCGCAAAAAAGCAAAGAGCGGCGGGAATACACAAACAAGCCCGCCGAACTTACGACTTACCGGACAAATGCTTGGAGCTATTCGAGACCGATTTAAGAAGATCGCGGGAGGGTGGAGAGCCGAGATATTTATACTTAGTAGCCAGGTAGAAAAAGCACAGGCGCAACACTTCGGTATCAGGCGCGGCGGTAAGATAAAAAATCCTAGACCATTTTTTGGATTTGGCAAAAAGCTAGAAGACTCGATTCGCGAGAAGATGGCGGGCCTAATTGATATAAGGAAGGCAAATAAATGAGCGACGATAAAACAACGATAGAAGAAGATTCGGCAGTTGATGTTAATGCGCTAAAAGCAGAATCAGAAAAATGGAAAAGCAAAGCGCAAAACTATGAGGCTGAAAATGTTAATTTTAAAAAACAATACGCCTGGTTTGATGGTAGATCACCAGATGAGATCAAAGAGAAATTAACGGATTACGACAATATGAGAAAGGCGCAAGTAAAATCAGGTGATAAGGATTTTGACGCGCTAGTTAGCGAGAAAGTAGGCGAAATGAGATTATCCGTTCAAAAAGAAATCGATGAACGCGATGGTAGATTAAAAGACTATTCACATAAACTAAAAGAGTATGAAGTAACTGATAAAGTATTCAGCGAGGCAGCACCATTATTTAATGATGACTGCTTTGATGATGTGCGCTCATATATTCGTCGGTATTGTGATAAGGATGCCGATGGTAATATCTTTATAAAAGACGATAGCGGTAACGTAAGATACGCGAACGGATCAGCTAGTCAGAAAATGACAGGCAAGCAGTTTGCGGAATGGCTAGCTTCTCAAAAACCATCTTGGGCAAAGGCTTCAACTCTTACAGGCAATAAAAACTCATCAACGACAATGAAAACGAACGGTGGAACGGCTTTATCTATTGATGAGTTTTCATCAATGGACAGATCAGCGCGGGCAAAGTACGTGCAATCGTTACCCGCAAAAGAACAAGAACAATTTTTTAACTCATTAACTAGTAAATAAAGGATTTATATATGGCAACAATACACAGAGATAAACAGCAATTCCTAGCCGGAGTTCAAACAGTGGTAGCAGTTGGTAACGTACACGATACGACACCAACTGCCGCCGAATGTGTCACAGAATTTGGAACGGCTGCATCAGTCGGGGCCGGATTCGTTGGCATTATTAACGATGCCGCAGGTAACGTAAATAACTATCTAGTATTCTCAAACGGAACTTCTTATTACTTTTTGAAATTTACTAAAACAGCTTAATTTTAACTTAATATTTAATTTAACCATAACCGCGAAAGCGGCTTTATTTTTTTAGGAGATTTTTATGGCAGCAGTAACAAATATTACAGAGTTAGCAAATGCAATCTTAATGGATGCGGTGGCAGATGTAGCCTCACCGGCGTTCGTTAAAAAAAATATATCGATGAATCATATGATGACTATCGATATGCCGACTACAAGCAACATTAAGAAAATTAAAAAGAACGGCACACTAACCGCCGCTTCTTTAGTTCAAGCAACTGCGCTAGCAGTTGGCGCAGATGGTGAACTATCTGACACTAGCGTATCACTAACAGCAGCTAAGGCAGTTGTAAGTTCTGGTCTCGCTATCGAGTCAGAGAAATTCGGCGGGCATGATGTTCCGCGAATGAGCAAGGAGGCAATGGAGGCGATTGCTAGATTCGTTGATGATGATTTTCTATCACTATTCAGCGGACTATCAGCAAGTGTGACATCTACTACAGTAATGACTGTAAACGATATCGCGCTCGGCTTGCTAGGACTATACAATGCTAAAGTTCCGAATCAGGAAGTAGCGGCATCAATATTCTTAGGGCCAACAGCAGTGCACAACATCAGAAAAGAGATCAGAGAATCAGGAGCCGCTCAGTGGTCAAACACCGCAGCACTTGGTATTTTGAACGGTGCTGCAATTCCGGCTAACGGATTTGTTGGTAGCATTGCAGGAATCGGCGATGTTTATCAAACTACCGGTTTTGCAACTGGTGGCAGTGATGACACTCAAGCGATTTTCCATCCTATGTGGACTTTCGCGGGAATGTTTGATACCGCTCCAACAGTTTGGCTTACACCAGTAGGCGCAGGCGGTGGGTACAAAGAGATATTTGTATACTACTTCTGGGATCAAGCCGAGATTAATGATCTCGCCGGTACCGCGCTTAAATCAGATACCTAATTGATTAAGATATAGTCACCTCGTCGATTCGCGGCGGGGTGGCTATGTTGTGTTTGTAATAAAAAAAAGGAAAATAAATGTCAGGATTAATCGAACAAATAGCAGATGCAGAAGCAAAAAGACTTAGAGAAGAAAAGATCGCGAAAGAGAGAGAGGATCGAAGACTTGCATTAGAGCCATTTAAAACTATGGTTACAGAGCTTGCACCAGAGACAAAAGATCAGCTGCGAGGATTCAGAGAGCCCGGACATGCTTATATATTGCTTGAGTCTATTGTATATCATGCGACAGGAGAAAACGGACAATGGCGGAAAGGGCATAGCATTACAACTCTGAACATGGAAAACCGACCAGAGCAGATCGGGAGAGTTCAATACTATATCAGCAAAGGATCGCGGCCTATTCATTTCGCTAAATTCTATAAAACTAATGATGAAAATCCTGCTCGCGCTGCAAAAGCCAAGATGCACACAGGGCCGGATCATAGAAATCCTTGGGATCATATGGCAGCATTTTTAAAAAACGCAATGAATCAAAAAACCGCAGCTTCATACGAATCAGAGAAGTTAGGATTAGAGAAGAAGATCCAAGATGAGATCGATCGAAACGCGACGCTAACCGCTGACATACAAAAACTTAAAAACAATAAGGGCAAAAATGAAAGTAAACAAGATTTCATTAGCTGATGCGTTAAAGAGCGCTCCTGATTCGGTCAAACAAGAGATCGCAAGGAAGCAAAGTAACGCTGATCATATTAGGGCCGAGGCGTCTAGTCGTCTCAATGATAATGCAGAGTTTCAGCGTCGCAATCGTATGACGGCAACAGAGCGAGGGCGCGGCGCGGTCGATAAGATGACTGAGAGCCTTATTGAGAATGAGAGATCGAAGGGCAACGAGGTATCAGAATCAGAGATGAGGAATAAAGCTACATCGATGCAAGAGAAGTGGGAACGTGGACGAGGCTAGTTATTGCTCGAATATATGCAAAGCCAAGTGCTGCCATTTTCAGGGCGTAGCGTGTCCCAGGCTAGATGATAATAATCAGTGTAGTATTTACGCTGAACGATTCGCAGAGGGTCAACCTGATTTAATGTTCGTCGGACTAGTACAAATTAATTCTAAACAAGTTATTCAATTTAAATGCAGCCGCATTAATCAACTATTAGCTCAAGGGGTAATTCCGAAGGAGATAGTCGATCAATGTTGTGTTGCTAATCCCAAATTATTGGAGAGAGATTATGGTAATGAGATCAAACAAAGTTAAAAACTGGATGCGTGAGGCTTTTAAAAAAGGCGAAAAAGACAAAATACCGGCGGACATTTTACCGCTAGTAGAAGCTTCCGTAGCAGTTCGTAAAGAGATTATTGACAAATTAACAAAGGACAAGAAAGTAACTGATGATAATTAAACCATTCGGATCGGCGTTTACATTTGATTACTACCCACTAGTTGGGGGCGATGCTATTACTCCTGTTGCTCAAACGCCTGCTATTTACATATTTGATGCTAAGCCGAGCGATGCGGATGCCAGAGCGGGAACTGGATCGATTGAAACTATAACCGTATGGACTGAAATAACAGCAGGGTATAGACCGTTTACTGTTGCAGCAATTTCAGATCCGGCGGATGGCACTAAAGATAAAAAGTATTACGCCGCGATTAATTTCAAAGTAGCAACAGGTGGCACTGTAACTGTTGATATTCAAGAGTTCACACTATCGAGGCCGCAAGGTTTTACAGCTACACCATTGCCGAGCGTGGCAGAGGTGAAAGTTTTAGATAAGAGCGTGGCAAATCATTTTACTGACCAACAAATTACAGATGCAGCAGCAACAGCTCAATCATTAGTAAAAGCAGGTCTAACAGCTAAGGGGTACGAGTGGTCGAGGATCAGAAATTCTAACGAATTAAAACTAGCGATTACTTACCGCGCAATATCTGAGCTTTGGTGGGATGAAATATCCGAGGAGAATGATCGCTTTGATAGAAAATACATATCATCAATGGCGCTCGCTCATTCATTAGTTGATGAATTACGATTAGCATACGACACTAACGACGATGACGTGATCGACGAAACAGAAGACAATACGCCCGCGCAGGGAGTTATTAGGCTAATACGATGAGCACAAACGCAGATGTTCGCACAGTATGGGCAGCCCAGGTGCTTGCTAATATTAATAGCGGTACTAACTCCTACACGTATCAAATTCAACGCAGCAAGTTGGGCGGTAAATTATTGGAAAAAGGATACTACAATAAGATCGTAGATTTTTACGAATATTCAGTCGAATCAGTAAAACTTCATAAACTAATGGGCAAATTTCAAACGGTTTTTACGGTTAAAATTAGGCATACAATAGAGGCGGATCAGTCAGGAGATAATTACACCGCTTTGCAGGATAGTTTTCAAACGATAAACGGATTGGTCATTACAAATCTAGGGCTTAGTTGGTCGAGCACAGTTGATTTTTACGAAGGGCCGAACGAATTGACTATCTCAGAAGGGGATTTTGACAGCCGATCAACATGGGTCGGAGAATCATCATACACAGCTTTTAAACTCACTAATTAAGTTCACTAACAAAATTTAAGGAGAAATATCATGGCAGCAATTACAGGCAAAGAAACACTGGTCGGCATAAAAGTAGCAACTACTTACGGCACAGCGGTGGCAGTAAATAAACTAATCGCGCTCGATTCTTTTAATCAAAGCCGAGGGGTTGAGGAATTAAGCCGATCACCATTAGGGTTAAACAAGTTATTTGAGACTAGCGTAACTCAAGGCAGGGCATCACCGGTAGTTTCAGGCAGTACAAAAGTAGGATTTCAAAATAACATTGAGTATCTTATTGCTCAATTCTTTGGAACATCAAGCACACCAGCCGAAGTTACGTCATCGCAAGGTGATTACCTAACGCGCTTAACATTCAACTCAACACTAAACGCTAAATATTTAACCGCCGCGCTAAAAAGTTCGAGTGCAACAACTATGGAATGGCCAGCCGTTGCAATAGATACTTTGACCTTTAATATCGCACCAGGCCAATATCTAGGGTTGGACTTTAACGGGATGGCGGACATTCGCAATCTTTCAAGCTCAACTAATACCGTCGCGGTACTTGCTGCATTAACAGCGCCAACTGAAAACGAAATAATAATTGAGGAGTCAGACGAGTTCTTAATTAATACGCAATCGAGCGGGGCGATTACTACATCAACAGATCGCAAAGTAATCGAGAGCGCAGTTATTACTCTAACCAAACCGCAGCAATCAATTGCCCTAATTAAAGGCACAGCAGGAAACGGGGAGCCAACATCTACCGGACTTTATACCGCCACCATTACAGTTACCTACAATAAGTTAGATGATCATACTTGGTTTACAGCAGCCGAGGCGGGCACAGAGTATAAAGCGGGATTCTCGTTTGAGGGTGCACAAATTGGCTCAGGCACTAACTACCGTTTTGCTTTATTCTTTCCAAGATTAGAAATCGTTCAAGATCCAGATTACAATCCAAGCGAGCCAGGACACAATAATCATGTAGTTACTTACAAATCGATGGAAGCTACCGCTAACCCAACAGGCATGAATTCAAAAATGCCGTACGCTGAATATACGAATTTGATTACTACAGCTTACGTTTAGTAAGTGCCAAACAAATTGCAATCTCTGGGGGGTGGGGTAGGTTTTATCATTTTCCCCTACCTCACTCCCATTTTTATATAACCAAGGAAATAATTGTTAAAACTAAATAAGAAAAATAAAGAAAGCCTTTTAATCGTTGAGCTTGATGGCGCAACTTTTAAATTTAGACAACCATCCGAGCTAGATAAACTCGATATGATGCTAGCTGATAAGCCGTCGGGCCGCATGAAAGCATCCTTTGATATGCTGCAATCAGTTGAAAATATAGTCGATGGTGATGATAAACCTATCCCAGTAAATCAAATAGTTCAGTATTTATCTATCGAACAAATCACACAAATCATTATTAAATTATCCGCGCTTATTAAAGAATGTCAGGAGGCGGAACTAAAAAACGAAGTAGCCTTATCGAGCAGTGCACAAAGCGGTTAGAGTGGAAGCTGAAACTTCCTGAGTATAACTGTGCTAATCATTTAAATCAGTATTTACTAAAAGGTAAAGTTCCTGATTGTAGATTGAAAGGCATGAAATGCCGCATCGGTGAGGAGATAGCTAGTGATCCAGATGTTAAGCGGATCGTAGATTCTTATTACTTTTTTAAACGGCTTCCCGCAGTCGAGCGATCAGAAGCACTAGCTACTAAACTACTCGAGAATGGCGGCTTACTTGATGATCCAGATTTATTATTGTGCTTAGAAAACACTTATATAGAAATTACTAATCAACAAAAACACGTAGACGAAGTAAAGCAAATTCATAAAAGAAAGCGATGACAGCAGGACAATTAAAATTACAAATTGATGTAGACAGCAAGGGCGCCGTTACAGGTATTAGAGCCGTTGAGGATGCGGAGAAAGGTTTAGTTGGCCAAACTGAAAAGACAAAAGCGTCATTTACCGAATTAAATCAGGCTTTAGAATTAGGGGCTAAGGCTTGGGCCGTATTTAAAGAGGGCGCAGAGCTTGCTATTACTGCAATTAGTCAGGGTTCTGCTATAGATGATGTTACTCAGTCATTTAAAAACTTATCAGAGCGGGCGGGCGCGGTCAGTGATGTATTTTTAAATGATCTAAATCAAGCTACAGCAAGCACGATTAGTAATTTTGATTTAATGCAAAAAGCTAATGAGAGCTTAAATAAGGGTCTTAAGCCCGATGAATTTTTAACACTCACAGAAGCAGCAAGGGCGCTAGCCGAGGTGTCGGGCGGTGATTTGCTTCCAGTCCTAGATAATTTATCACAAGCGTTTGAAACTGGTAGATTTCAAGGGCTGCAAAATAAGTTAGGTATTTTAGATTTACAAAGTGCGGTTGAGAAGTACGGCGATTCAGTCGGATTAACAGCGGGCGAGGTCGATAAAGAGACACAAGTTCACATCGCCAGAAATTTAATACTTGAGGGCGCAAAAAATAAGATTCAGGAATTGGGCGAGGTAACGCTAGATAGTGGCGATGCTATTAATCAGATTAAAAAAGCACTGGATGATCAGCGGGATTCTATTTTTAGAACTATCGGAACAAATGAGGATTTAAAAAACGCTCTCGTAGACCTAGGAAAAGCATTAGGTGATTTAGATTTTAAAGACACTGCTAATCAAGTAGCGGGCCTAATTACCATCTTCGTTAAATTTACTAAAGAGCTAATCAATGTAATTAAGCCTATAAAAGAATTAATTAGTTGGAATAAGAATCTAAATCTAGGTTTTGCAGCCATTCGAGAGATGATGGGCCAAGTGGCGAAGGGCGAAATGCCTGATTTCAACAAAGCCGCGCTTGCGGTAGGCGGTAGCCTTGGGA
>Ga0163154_10006760_pt1 | contig 13908 bp, 15 predicted proteins | sample OliLakLV19MP9P1_FD_148649 | JGI IMG/M metagenome (GOLD analysis project Ga0163154, IMG submission 148649) | Freshwater microbial mat bacterial communities from Lake Vanda, McMurdo Dry Valleys, Antarctica - Oligotrophic Lake LV.19.MP9.P1 | ecosystem: Environmental > Aquatic > Freshwater > Lake >... | reverse complement strand
GCGCAGGGAAGACGCAAATTGCGTTGGAACGGCTGTGATGCAGCGCTCTTTTCCGTTGAACCAGCACCAGCACCGCTGCAACGCCCGCGTTTCCTATAGCTGAACAAACTTGCGCAAGGGGCGACGGATCGCGCCACTGTGCGGCGTTGCAGTTTGTGAGGCAACGGGTCCTCAGCCAAAGATCAAGGATACGGATCATGAACAACAAAATAGTTTGGGTCGCGGGCTTGGTATTCGCGCTGCTCAGCGTCGGCGTGGCACAAGCGGGTGACCGTGGTGAGCGTGCGCTGGCCATGCTCAAGCAGGCGGATGCCAATAACGACGGCGTGGTGAGTGTCGCTGAAGTACAAGCCAAGATGCTCGCGCGTTCGACCGGCATTGATGTCAACAAGGACGGCGCCATTAGCAGCACCGAGCTCGGCGTTGTTCGCGCATCGACAACTGATGCGCGAACAACGCCGCGCTGCCCGCTTCGCCGCGCTGGACCGCGACAAAAACGGCACGGTCTCGGTGGAGGAGTTCAATGCCAAGCGCAGCGAGCGCATCGCGCGGATGGATCGCAATGGCGATGGTCTGCTCGACAGAAATGACTTCGCGCAGCGCCGCCACGGTCACGCAGCTGACCAAGAGTAGTCAGGGCTAGGTACCCGGCGCAGCAGCGTTGACATCGACTTGGGCTCGTGATGCTGTTGCGCTGGGTGCACTATTGTCTGTGGCTGGCGCGCGTGGCGATGGCGCTAGCTTGCGTCCAGCCAAGCCGACTTTGTTTCCTTACGAGCAGTGTCCGTTGACCGATGCGCACGCCCGCCAAGATCCGGACCTCGACGCTCTTGCCCTTATTGCTAGCGGCGATACGCGTGGCTGCCGGATGTTGTCGGACCGCCATTTACCCCGCTTGCATGCCTTGGCCAGTCGTATGTTGAGTAGCAGCGCCGATGCCGATGAGGTCTGTCAGGACGCCTTTGTGCGGGCGTGGCAACAGGCGCCGCGTTGGCAGGCCGGAGCCGCACTTTTTTCGACTTGGTTGCATCAGGTGATATTGAATCTCTGCCGTGATCGTTTGCGCGCGCGCCGTGAATCGCTGCCGCTGGAAATGTTAGAGGAGGCTAGTCACGATGACGGCCCCGAACAAGCGCAAGGGCGCATCGATCAAAGCAGTGCGATCCGCAGCGCTTTGGCAAGCCTGCCAGAACGTCAGCGCGAAGCCTTGCTGTTATGTCATTTTCAAGAGCTCAGCAATATTGAAGCAGCGCAGGTGCTGAGTTTGTCGGTCGATGCATTGGAATCGCTGCTGGCGCGTGCGCGCCGCGGCTTGCGCGTGGCGCTCATCGGCGGCGCGCAATCAAGTGGAGCGCGACTATGAGCAATATGAGCCTGGCCCGATTAACCGAGTTGCTGGATGCCTACGGCGTCAACCACCTACGCTGGCCGGCAGCCGAACGTGAACAGGCACTGCAGTTCTTGCAAAGTAGCGCGTCCGCGCGCGCGCTGCATGCGCAGGCATTCGCATTGGATGAGAGCCTGGACAGCTGGCTGGTCGCGCCGCCAAGCGCTGCGCTCAAGGCGCAAATCATGGCCAGTTTCGCCCCTAAATCGAGCAATTGGCGCAGCATCTTGGCGGAGTTCTGGCGCGATATCGGCGGCTGGCGGCTGGCCGGCCCGACGTTTGCCGCCAGCTTGGCGCTCGGCGCAATCGCGCCGTTCTGGTTAGCCGATGGTGGAACGGATCTGCCAGATGAAGATCTGATGGCCGCCGTGCAAATGGTAGAAGCCTTCGCGGAGATCAACCCATGAGCGCCATTGCGCCGGGCTATCGATGGCTGTTGCTGTTGTCATTGGCGCTCAATATTGGCCTGGGCGCGGCGCTGACCGCGACCTATTGGCAACATTCCCATGGGCAGACCAGCGCTGAGAATCGGCGCTGGGGCAGGATTCCGGACCCCCGTTTTTTTGCGCGTGCGCTGGAAGCTACTGATCGTAAAGTGCTGCTGGACGTGCTGGAAAAACATCGTGGGCAGCTCGGCGAGCATTATCGGCCGCTCGGCCATGCGCGCCGCCAACTGGTCGAAGCCCTGCGCGCCGAACCCTTTGATCCCGCTGCGCTGCAACAGGCATTTGCACAGATGCGCGGTTCTGAAGCCGGCACCAGCAATGCGATGCACAGCTTCATGTTGGATCTGGCCACCCAACTGAGCAGCGACGGCCGCAAGCGTATCGCCGACAAAATGCAGCGCGGCCGCCATGGCGAACGCCGTGAACGCCGCGCTGGCAACCCAGAGGCCGCGCCACGCGACTGATCGGCGCAGCGCATTGCGCTCGGAAATGATCGAACAGCGTACCGCGCTCAAATATTCAACCAGCGTCCGCCATCCACGCGCAGCACCTGTCCGGTGACATAGGTGGCGTCGCGCAGCAAATACAAGACCGCGCCGGCCAAGTCGTCCGGGCTGCCCTGGCGCTTGAGCGCGGTACGCTGTTCGATCATTTCCATGCTGTCGGCTTTTTCTGCATTGTCCGACCAGATGATGTTGCCCGGCGCCACCGCATTGACCCGCACCTGCGGGCCAAGCTCGCGCGCCAGCCCGTAGGTCAACGCGACCAGCGCCGCTTTTGCCATGCAATAGGGCAAATAACGCGGAATCGGGCGATCGGCGTAGATATCCACCAGATTGACGATGGCCCCACGCGCCGCGCGCAAATGTGGCGCCGCCGCCTGCGCCAGAAACAGCGGCGCGCGCGCATTGCTAGCCATCAAATCGTCAAACTGCTCTGCCTCAATGCTGCCGAGCGGCGTCGGATAAAAACTGGACGCATTATTGACCAGCGCGTCCAATCGACCAAAACGCGCCAAAGTCGCCGGCAGCAAGCTGCTGAGCTGGTCTAACTGAGACAAATCAGCCTGAATCGCCAAGGTACTGCCTGCGCGCTGGGCTTCTAGTTCATCGATCAATGCGGCCATATCGCTAGCCGAGTTTCGATAGTGCAACGCAACATCAAATCCGGCCGCGTGTAAGCGCCTGGCCAAACAAGCACCGACGCGCCGCGCCGCGCCGGTAATGAGTGCAACGGGGTGCTGCTGGGAATCAGTTAGGGTTGTCATCTGGGCAGCATATCGGTTCTTGGTTGCGGGTGGCTGGTTCTTGCTAATTGGTGGTTAGTGGGACCGACTCGAACTGAGGTGGGCCGCCAAGCGACGTCTTCGCGAGGCCTGCTCGGCGCTGACCAGACGCACCCGGGTGGGTTCAAGGGCAGGCCGTGGCGATCCAGCGCAGTGCCTGGATTGCCGCCTCTCGCCTCTGAGAGGCCCGTGGGAGCGAGCTTGCACGCGATCGGTGCCTTCTGTGTTCTCTCACCAAACATCCCGCAAGCAAATGATTTTAATGCATTTTTTTTCCGCGTTGATTGGTAGGTCACGTTGGCCGCAGGCCTACGTGACATCGGAGCACCGTCACGTAGCCCTGCGGGCAACGTGACCTACGACTTTTTTACTCCCGATCGGAGCGAAAGTCCCACTCAGTTTGAGGCGCGAATAAGCGCGCCGGGGCGACCGGGACTCTCACCAAACATACCGCAAGCAAATGATTTTAATGCATTTTTTTTCAGCGTTGATGCGTAGGTCACGTTGCCCGCAGGCCTACGTGACATCGGGGCAGCGTCACGTAGCCCTGCGGGCAACGTGACCTACGACCTTAAGCTTTGCTGCGCGAGCGCGCCGGCTTGAACGAGCGGCTGTGCCGCCAGACCGGATCGACCGGGACTCTCACTAGCGCCGCGCGCAAGCGCGTTCCCACAAAAGCCTTGTCACAGCCTCGCCCTTATCTTCCCCGAACAACGGAAAGCGAAAACGCGAACCTGAACGACTTTCACGCTAACCCACTGGGCGAATAGAACTGGTCCGCAGGACTTTTCAAACCACCACCAGCAACCAACATCGCGCCTTGCATCCATGCGCCCACGCCCCCAGACTTGTGGTGTAGAGGGGAGTAGCTTTTCGCGGCATCGTCGTCATCACGTGCGCAGACATGCGCGCCGGCGTTGCCGGTGGATTACTTATCCACAAGCAAGACCTCGACCGCACCACGTGCGTGAGCGGCTGGGCCTTCTGGCGCGGCTTTTGCGTCGTTGCAGGTCGAGGGGGGTCCTCGTCCGGGTGCGCGCACATCCGGGGTCATGGGGACTATGGAAACAATTGGTACATGGTGGCTGTGGACGGGTTTTGCCGTCTTCGTGGTGATCGCGCTGATCGTCGATCTGGTGATGATGCGCCAGCAAGGCGCGCACAAAGTGTCGTTCCCGGAGGCACTGCGCTGGTCGCTGATGTGGATCGCGTTGGCATTTGTTTTTAACGGCTTGCTTTGGTGGTACTTGGACGACGGCTTTGGCCGCGAAATCGCCAATACCAAGGCGCTAGAATTCCTGACTGGTTATCTGGTCGAAAAATCACTCGCGGTCGATAACATCTTCGTGTTTTTGATGATATTTACCTTCTTTGCGGTGCCACTCGAATACCAGAAACGCGCGCTAATATTTGGCGTTATTGGGGCCATCGTATTGCGCGCGGTGATGATTTTGTTGGGCGCATTCTTGATCGCCAAGTTCCATTGGATTTTTTACGTGTTCGGCGCGTTTTTGCTGATAACCGGCATCAAAATGGCGATATTCGCCGACGTAAAGCCTGATCTGGAACAAAATCCGGTGATCCGCTGGGTGCGCAAACACATGAAGATCACCAGCGAATTTGATGGCGAAAAGCTCACGACGATTAGGGATGGCGTACGTTACGCGACGCCGTTATTATTGGTGATTATAATGATTGGCGTGACTGACGTGATTTTCGCCGTCGATTCCATTCCGGCGATTTTTGCCATTACCACCGACCCGTTCATTGTTTTGACCAGCAACGTATTTGCAATCCTTGGCCTGCGCGCAATGTATTTTATGCTGGCCGATATGGCGGATCGTTTCCATTTTCTCAATTACGGTTTGGCGGCGGTATTGTGCTTTATCGGCATCAAGATGCTGATCATGGATTTCTATAAGATCCCGATTGTCATCGCGCTGGGCACCGTATTCGTGTTGGTGACCGGATCTATGGTGGCATCCATATTGATCCCGGCAAAACCGAGTCGGTCGTAGCCGCAATCGGGGTTTTGGCAAGTCGCCCAGCACACGCTGGGCGTACTTGCCAACCTCAGCCGCCTAAGGTTGCGCACCTACCCGTAACCCGTCCTTCATGACCCAAACTCACATTCCTTGGCGCGGTGGCATCACACTATTGCCCAGCAGCAATCCAGCGACGAGGGCAGCGACCAAGGTCACCACGCTAAACGCGGTGTCCAAACCTAGAAATACGTCTTTTTCGAATACAAAGGTCAGGCTCTTGAAGCCTACCGATCCGGGCACCAACAAAATTAATCCGGGCAGTCGAAAGCTCGCGCCGGGTCGATTGGCAAGGCGCGCATAGACGTTGCTCAAAACGGTGACGATGAACGCGGCGACGAACAAACCCAGTTCCGCACCCAGCGCGGGAATCGCCACCTGCGAGCACGCGTAGCTGATGAACGCTGCCAGGAAAACCACCCACCAGTCGCGGATACGCGCTTTGAACAGCAGTGCAAACGCCGCCGCCGCAACCGCCAACGAAACACCGGGCAACCACACAGGCTGCACATAACTAAACGCCGGCAATGGATCCCAACCCAGCGCGCTGGCCAGTCTGGACCCGACCAAGGCGCCGAAAGCCAGTTTCAGCAATACCGCAATGGCGCCGGCAAAACGCGCGGTTCCTGAAACCAAATGTTGGCTGGCCACTTCTGCCGCCGCGGTGGTCAACATCAAACCGGGTAACAACACGATCAATCCGGCGGTCAGCACCAGCGGCGAAATCGGCGTCCAGGCGTGAGCGATCCAGGCGGTCAAAAACGCAACCAGAAAGGCCGCCAGGGCCTCGAAGGTCGCGGCCAAACGCGGCCGGTCCATCGCCAATTGCGCCAATACACCCAGCATCAAACCCAATGCAGCCGCGCTGGCGATTTCCGCCGGGTTGCCTTTCAACAAACCGGCGACACCCGCCGAGGCCAGCAAAAAACCGAATACGGTTTCCAACCACTGGCGGCGCGGCGAGTCGGCTTTGTCGGCAAAATCCAGCGCGATCATGCCTTGCTCGGGGCTCAATTCCCCGCGCGCCACACGCTCGGCAATATCGTCCACCCGCCACAAACGGCGCAGATGGATCTGCCCGGGGTCCAGCCGAATCACCCGCGTGAGGGTGTTTTGCTCACCCAGCGCACCCAAGGGACGAATGGTCGCGATGATCGCCGTCGGGCTGGACCAGATATGCGTATCCAGCGCCAGCTTGCGGCTAACCGCATTAATCACGTCTTCCAAGCGCGGCGCGGTGGAGCCAGCCTCGTGCAGACGGCGAGCCAGTTCAATAACAAAATCAGCTTGGGCGCAATAACTCATGCGCGGATGATGCGCGAGCGCCCGGCGCAAGCGCGCATCGCCGAGCGTTTGGGGTTAGTGGAGATTCAGGGCCGCAAGTTATCAGCCCGAACCCTAGCCGAGCAAACTCGAATCTACACCTGCCACCGGTTGTCGCGATGCACTTGCGCGCGACGCGCGGTGGGGCGATTGTGCGCGTCCGAATAGTCTTTGGCGGTTCTGCCATGCACTCTGGTTTGTCTTCGCGCGCTGTGTTCTGCATTTTGTCCACCATCGCCACAAGCGCACCGGCGGCGCTGCCGGAATATTTGAGTTTCCAGCTGCAAGCACGCAGTGGCCCAGTCAACAATTTCAACTTGCCAGCGGGCGCCAGCATCAATAACGCCAGCGTCGATTTGAACGATGCCGGTCAGGTTACGCTGCGCGTGCGCGTGCCAACGGGCATGCCGGGTGATAATTTCACTCGCCACGTTTTTGTCGGTTCCAATGGCGCCGGGTTCACCGTCAGCGAAGGGCCGACCACTTCGACGATCAGCGATCCACGCGTCGACGCCAGTGGCAAGGTGTGGTTCACCGCCAATCTGGACGGCAGCGGACCGCTGGCCGGCGTCTACCGTTACGATCCCGGCAATCTGACGACGGTACGCATTACCGGCCTACCGAACGGCACGAGTTTTTACACCGCACCGCGCGGCGTCTCAGCAGGCAACGTGGGTTATCGCGTTGAAGCAGCCAGCGGTGTGGCTTGGGTATCGTTCAGCGCTGGCAATCTAGTCACGCTCGCCGCCGACCGCGGGGTAAACCTGCAAAGTCCGTACAGCACCTTATTCGTGCCGAGTTTCGCCGAAAATCTGCAATTGGTGGGTAAGGTGACGCTGTTTGCCGGTGGTTTCGATCAGATTTTGAGCTTTGACAGTTCGCGCGCACCGGTGGTGTTGGCGCGCAGCAGGGCCGAAGACATTCAAATTCGCCGAAAATCTGCAATTGGTGGGTAAGGTGACGCTGTTTGCCGGTGGTTTCGATCAGATTTTGAGCTTTGACAGTTCGCGCGCACCGGTGGTGTTGGCGCGCAGCAGGGCCGAAGACATTCAATCGCCATATCTGGCTTTCGACGACGCCATTGCGCTTTCGCCAACCAGCGGTCGGGTCGCTTTCATCGCCGATTTGAACGGCGGCGCGCGCGGGGTGTACCGCGTTGACGCGCCCGGTTTGATTGTGCAAATCGCCCGCACTGGGCTGCAGGGCCTCGGCACCATTGATATTTTTCCGCCCGCGGTGAATGACGATGGTTTGGTCGCGTTTCGCGGCGTCGACAACACCGGCAAGCCAGCCATTTATGTGGGCGACGACACCACGCTGCGCCGCGTCATTGGCCGCGGTGATGCGATCAGCAGCGATTTGGGCGCCGCGCAAGTCAACGATGTGGATGCCGGCGCACCGGTATTTTCTGGTGGCGTGGCGATCAATAGCAACGGCGACATCGCCTTTTCGCCAAGGCTAACACCCGCCGCCAATACCACCATCGATTGGGGGACCGGCGTGCACATCGCCCGCGCCGGCAGCCAATTGGTGTTTGCGAATGGCTTTGAGTAGGGTGGTTATCGTCATTGCGCGCGTAGTCGCGCAAGCTAGTGCCGTATCGCCCAGCTGAGGGAAAAACATGGCTCTGTGGAAAGATCCGGTGTCGCCGGCGCAATTGAACGCTTTCTCAAAAGACACCATCGGTGAGTTGCTGGGCATTGAGATCACCGAAGTTGGTGAGGATTTTGTGCGCGCCCGGATGCCGGTAGATAGCCGCACTCGCCAGCCTTACGGTTTGTTGCATGGTGGGGCATCGGTGGTGTTAGCGGAGTCATTGGGTAGTTTGGCGGGCGCTTTGGTCATCGCCGGTAGCGGCGCCGCGGTCGTCGGGCTGGATATCAACGCCAACCACCTGCGCGCCGTGCGCGAGGGCTGGGTGATCGGCACCGCACGTGCGCTGCACATCGGGCGATCTACCCACGTCTGGGAAATCCGCATTGAAAACGAAGGCGGCGCCTTGGTTTGCATCTCGCGGTTGACGCTTGCCGTGGTGGCGAAAGTGCCATGAGCGGCCATCCTTTTGACGCGCTGCGGCCGGAAACCGTGCTTGATGCCGTCGAGCGCATCGGCATTGCCTGCGATGGTCGATTGTTCGCGCTGAACAGTTTCGAGAATCGCGTCTATTTGGTCGGCCGCGAAGGCGCGCCGCCGCTGGTCGCCAAGTTTTACCGGCCCGGGCGTTTGAGCGACGCGGAAATTCTGGAGGAGCACGCTTTTCTCGATGAACTGGCCGCGGAGGAGTTGCCGGTCGCCGCACCCATTCGTGATCAGCAGGGCCGCAGTCTGGTGGAGATCGCCATTGCCGAGCGCGCATCCAGCGAAGATAGCAGTGGCAATGCCGCGGCTATTTATCGGGTGGCGCTGTTTCCCAAGCTCGCCGGGCGCGCACCGGAATTGGAATCGGCAGAACATCTGGAATGGCTGGGTCGATTAATTGCCCGGCTGCACCAAGTCGGCGCGCGCGGCCACTTCAAAAAGCGACCTGCTCTCTCGATTGAGCGTTTAGGCGATGCGGGCCTAGCCGCCACTTTGGCTGGCCCTTTGCTACCCGACAATCTGAAACCGCGCTTTGCCAACTCGGTGGCAAGCCTGTTGGAGCGCGTGCGTGCTTGTTTCAAAGCCGTCGGTCCGTTAGCCAAACTGCGTTTGCACGGCGACTTGCACCCCGGCAATTTGTTGTGGAACGACGCCGGCCCGGCCTTTGTGGATTTTGACGACGCCTGCGAGGGCGCGGCTATTCAAGATTTATGGATTATGGATGCTGCTGCCCGGTGACGATGAGGGTCGGCAAAGCGCGCTTGGCGCATTGATCGACGGTTACGAGGTCTTCCGCAACTTCGATTGGAACAGCGCGGCATTGATTGAGCCGCTGCGCGCTTTGCGCCTGATTCATTATGGTGGCTGGTTGTCCGCGCGTTTTGACGACCCGGCGTTTCCACGTGCCTTTCCTTTTGCCGCCCAGGCGCGGTTTTGGGAAGAGCACTTGATCACGCTGGAGCAACAGGGCGAGCGGCTTTAGGTGGTGGTTGGCGGCGGTCAGGCGGCTCGTGCAGCGCTACGTGACTTTCAATTGTCACGCAGGTGCGAGTCTGATCCGCTCATCCATTTTTGGGGTACAAAGCAACGCTTGGAGCATGCAAGAAACCCGGAAATGAAGGTGACCCGTGAGGGTTTAACCTAGCAGCCTGTCGGACTTTGCGCGTGAGATGCGTGGTGTGGCTTCAGCGGATGCAAGGCGCGGCGCGCAGCCGATGGCTCTTCCATAGGCAAGGGTCGCAACGCGACAGCGGCGACGGCCGTGGCAACCCCGGCGTTGCCCTGGGCTGGGCGTCTGCTCGTTACCCGATGTGGGCGCCAATCCGCTCCATCAAGACACACCACATCAGACTAGCACCCCCCCTAGCCCAGGTAAGCGCAGCGCACCGGCGCTACTAAGCTATTCTGGACGCCGCGATCACCACGTGCGTCTCTAGGGTTCATTACCAGCATGCAATTTAAGGATTACTACAAAGTACTGGGCGTTAAGCCCGCTGCGTCGGCCGATGAAATCAAGGCGGCCTACCGCAAGTTGGCGCGCAAGTTTCATCCGGATGTCAGTAAGGAAAAAAACGCCGAGGAGCGCTTTAAGGATCTCAACGAAGCCTTTGAGGCGCTGAAAGAACCAGAGCGGCGCGCAGCTTACGATCAAGCCAAAGCCAATGGATTTCGGGCCGGCGACGAGTTTCGGCCGTCCGGTCCGGGCGGCGGTGGTTTTGAGTTTGACATGGGCGATGCCGGCAACGGCCAATACAGCGATTTCTTCGAATCCCTTTTTGGACGCGGACGTGGTCCTGCCGCTGGCCCCGGTCGGCGCCCACGCGGCCCCGAGGGCAGCGGCGAGGTGCGCGCTGAACTGGATGTGGAGCTCACGACGGCTTACAACGGTGGCAAGCAACGTTTCACGCTGCAGGGCCCACGCGGCACCCGCACGCTAGAAGTAAAAATCCCCAAGGGCACCCATTCTGGACAGACGATTCGCCTGTCCGGACAAGGTCATATCGGCCCGGACGGCACGCCCGGCGATTTACTCTTACAAATCAAATTAGCACCCGACGAGCGATTCCAGTTAGACGGGCGCGATATCAGCGTGCAACTGCCGATCACACCTTGGGAAGCAGCGCTCGGCGCGCGCGTATCGGTGCCCACGTTGGGCGGCGCGGTGGAGATGGCAATTCCGGCCGGCACGCAGAGCGGTCGGCGCCTGCGCCTGAAAGGCCGCGGCCTGCCCGGTGAACCCAACGGCGATCAGTTTGTGGTGCTGCAAGTGCACGTGCCCCCGGCGCTAACCGACGCCGATCGCGCAGCCTTCGAGGCACTCAAAACCCAATTTAGCGGATTTGAGCCACGGCGGGGTTAGTCGCCTCACGATGTGAGCAAACCTAGCGCGGCTTCGCGCGCGTGAGCCTACATTGCGCGAAAAGGCGCCGGCGGCCGCGGCTCCGTGTTCGAGCCCCAGCAGAGCGCCTGGCGCCTCCCGTACAGCTAATTGCAAGCCCGAGCGTGGCTGCTGCGAGAACCCGGCCTACCATGGCAGGGCGGCCCGTCGGGATTTGGCCCCAATTTGCTGGCATTGAGTGCTCGGGTGGGTGCGCAGGCCGAAGCGCTTGCGCTGAGGGGCAATAGCAACCTTCTGCGTCAGATTCTGACCCTACCTGACAGTAGTTTCCCAAGCCGCGGGCTCTGTTACACTGTTTGCGCCGTCTGGGGAGGGCTTTAGCATGGCACGCAAATTGCTCATACCTTGGCGGACGCCGCAGTAAGGGACCAGAAGCTTTCCCGGGTCCGGTCCGGTACGGTGCCCGCAACTGAGGCTTAATCCAAAACCCTGTTTCTCCTAGGAGCTTTTCATGAACAAACAACAAGGCTTTACCCTGATCGAACTGATGATCGTCGTTGCGATCATCGCCATCCTCGCCGCCATCGCGCTGCCCGCCTACCAGGATTACACCGTCCGCGCTCGCGTCGGCGAGTTGGCAATCCTTGCTTCCGGCGCCAAAACCACCGTCACTGAGAACATCGCGAATAACGGCGGCGTCATCGCTGTTGGATCGTGCGCTGGTGTAGATACGACGGCTCCTGCCACCATCAATACGGCCAGCTTTGCGTGCACCGACGCCACTGGCGTACTCATAGTCACTGGCACGGCCGCTGCGCGGGGCGTTGTTTTGACCTTCACCCCGACTGCTGGTGTTGGCGCCGTCGGTACCACATGGGCGTGCACGTCTGCTGTTGCCGATGCGCGCTTCGTGCCGGCTGAGTGTCGTTAATCTGCTTTTCCCTTGATGAGTTAATCATGTTGGGATAGCTGAGAAAGAAGGGGCCTAAGGGCCCCTTTTTTTTGCCCGTCATTTGTCACCCATTCTTCAGCACTTGATGGCAGCAAACTGCAGCAGACTTTGGACAAGATCCAAACCTGCCGCGCTCCTTGTGCGTCCGCACCTTGTCCGGGCGCTTTCACGCATGATGACCTACCCGAAATGAGCATTGCCAGCGGCCTGTCCCCGCGAGTGCGCCGGCAGTCTTTTTGGCGATGGTTTTCTACTCACTCTCGGACTGATTTCAAAGGCTTGGGCTCTACTTTCGAGTCTGTGCTATGCCAAAAGGCCCTCCGGCCCTGCGGGTTGTGAGGCTGAGCGGCGTCTGCTGCCGCGCCTTGCCGCCATCCGCCCAGCCTCATACGCATCACACGGGTAAAGCCCGACAGGCTGCTAAGCCCGCAATCGTTTCATTCCCTGGGCAAAGACGATGCGCGCGCGAATTCATGCAACATCAGGGCTAGGCGTGTTGGGCGCCGCAGACGGAACACACCGGAGCGAATTGGCACTGCAATGGCCCTCAAATAGATGGCCTGAAAATTGCAATGCGTTGCATGCGCTTAAAACACGCCGAGGCTCCGTGGTCCTTGGCATAACTAGAAGGTAAATCAAACGTGAACACGATGAAGGGTTTTACGCTGATTGAGTTGATGATTGTAGTCGCGATCATCGCCATCCTGGCTGCGATCGCGCTGCCCGCCTATCAGGACTACACCGTCCGCGCCCGAGTGTCTGAAGCGGCGTTGCTGGCGGGTTCGGCAAAAGTGACGGTCACCGAGAACATCGCCAACGAAAATGCGATCAATGCCGCCGCCTGCAATGGCATTGACACTACCGCACCGAACACGGTGAACGTCAGCACCTTTACCTGCCTGAACGGGGCGATCACGGTGACGACTACGCCCAGCGCCGGTAGCGTCGTGCTCACTTTTACGCCCTCGTTCACCGGGGCTGGCATCATATTCTGGCAATGCACCTCGCCTAGCTTAGAGCGCTACCTGCCAGCCGAGTGCCGCTGATGGAGCGTTCACTGAGCGCCTTCTGTCTCATCGCTGTCCTCAGGGCGGCACAGAAGCTGATGCGAAAGCATGGCCCGCAAATTGCTCATACCTTGGCGGACGCCGCAGTAAGGGACCAGAAGCTTTCCTGGGTCCGGTCCGGTACGCTGCCCGCAACTGAGGCTTAATCCAAAACCCTGTTTCTCCTAGGAGCTTTTCATGAACAAACAACAAGGCTTCACCCTGATCGAACTGATGATCGTCGTTGCGATCATCGCCATCCTCGCCGCCATCGCGCTGCCCGCCTACCAGGATTACACCGTCCGCGCTCGCGTCGGCGAGTTGGCAATCCTTGCTTCCGGCGCCAAAACCACCGTCACTGAGAACATCGCGAATAACGGCGGCGTCATCGGTGCTGGATCGTGCGCTGGTGTAGATACGACGGCTCCTGCCACCATCAATACGGCCAGCTTTGCGTGCAACGACGCCACTGGCGTACTCAGAGTCAGTGGCACGCCCGCTGCGCGGAACGTTGGTTTGACCTTCACCCCGACTGCGGGTGTTGGCGCCGTCGGTACCACATGGCGCTGCACGCATGATCCTGGCGATGCACGCTTCGTGCCGGCTGAGTGTCGTAATACTTAATCTGCTTTTCCCTCGATGAGTTAATCATGTTGGGATAGCTGAGAAAGCAGGGGCCTAACCCATCTTTAACACCCGGAAAAAAACACTTATACAAAACAGTAGCTTAGCGCGTACTAGTTTTTTTCGGGTGTATTTTCTCGTTTTTTTGGCCTCAGCTGACCAGCTTTTTTGTGCCTCCCGGTGCCGGGGTGATGGCGAGGGCCTTGTAGATGGCCATCAGGGCGGGCTCGGCTTGGGTGCTTTTGCGGACGTGTACGGTGCGCCCGTCCTTGCGTCGCAGGCTGGCGGTGACCCGCTGTTGCACCGACAGGATGTTTCGCAGTTGTGCCCAGGAATCGGTGATGCCGGCGGTTTTCAGTTTCGCGCGGATGGTCTGCACGCATTGA
>Ga0163154_10006756_pt1 | contig 13913 bp, 9 predicted proteins | sample OliLakLV19MP9P1_FD_148649 | JGI IMG/M metagenome (GOLD analysis project Ga0163154, IMG submission 148649) | Freshwater microbial mat bacterial communities from Lake Vanda, McMurdo Dry Valleys, Antarctica - Oligotrophic Lake LV.19.MP9.P1 | ecosystem: Environmental > Aquatic > Freshwater > Lake >... | reverse complement strand
CAGTGGAACAGAAGGTATTAGAGTTGTTGCGCGCGCGTAAGTTTAAGGAAGCCACTGAAGCTGCACAAAAAGGCATCGAACTAAGTCGTTTGTTGAACTAGTCTTTTCATTGCGCAAGCACTAAGTTCGCAGAAAACTAGCAAGAAACAGGGGCCTTAGGCCCCTGTTTAATATCATTGCAGTAATTCAATTATTTAATCTTGAATTCCACTTTGTTGTCACTTAATAATCCGCCACTTACTACCAGAGTCAAGTCAGATGGATTGCCATCTACTCTAAATGCCATCACACCCTGTTTGACTGCCCTAGCAGCAACTGAACCGTCCAATTGAGCCTTGCCACCTCTGTCAAAGAAGAAATCCTGAGAATAGTCAGAATTGCTTGAGCTCTTCAGAGTGGTCTGTAAAATAGTACTGAAAGTTTGTGACTCTCCAGAGTTATTTCTAACGCTTAGGTCCAAGATATAAGAATTGCCGGACTTTGTGGCTGAGCCTAAAGTAACGGTCCAATCATCTACTGTTTTGCTTGTACCAATATCTGTACCGCCTGTTGGTAAGGTCGATCCACCAGCTGGAGGTGTTGTTCCTGGGGTTGTAGCTCCTGGAGTGTTATTTTCTGGAACTGTAATGTTGTTAATAACTTGTCTGTCCGCCGCCCTATTAATCGAGTCTGTTAAGGAACTCAGGCTACCTGTGGCTAAACAAATAAGTGGAATTACACAGCAAATACACAAAAATAATAATATCGCTCCAATAATTAGCAGATTTCTACTGCTACCACTGGATTTTTGCATTGAAGCAGAAGTACCGCTACTTAACATTGAGCTACCTGTAGTAGCATTGCTAACTGGAGAGCCCATTGAAGAGCTAGTTGAAGAACCGGTTGGCATAATCATCTCACTAGCACTGGCAGCAGTTGAAGCTGCACCTGAAGTTGGTTCTGAATCTGTAGGCATTAACGTAAGGTTAATAAATAAATTACACTACCTAGATCTAATCTAGCAAAATTTTAGCTTAATGCCAAAATATTGCATAAATTGTAATTTCTCCTTAAGCCAAACCCGGGCCAGAATTGCAGTGACTATTGTTGAAGAACTGCCAATAGCAATGATTACCGCCAACAAACCTGTGGAATTACTAGAAGCCCAGCTCACGCCTATCCAGCCAATCACTTCTAGCAGACCTAGAAGCGCTGTATACTTGATGCGCGGCTGCTAAGGTCAAAGCGAGCTTTGCGGAATATTACAAAAATAACTAACGTCAAAACGGCTGCTGTGAGCTTTATACCTAATAACTTGACCTCCCAAGCGCCTGTGGCAGTGAAGCCACCCAAAGCTAGGAAATAAATTGCATGAAAATCAGACAAACGAATACCCAAGGTAGTCCCTTCACAACCTCGTATTTACTAAGCTTGCCATTGAGCATGGACCTCACGTCTACTCCAACTAGTATTGCCCCCAAGACAATGATGAGAATTGCTCCAAATTTTAAGGGGACAATTGATTGGCTGAGAAACACTACGGTGATCAAAGTCGCCAAGACAGGATAACTGCTAAGCAAGCTGGTGGCAACAGTGACATTGGCCACGGCGAAGGCTTTGTAGAGTGTCAAATACAGCAATACTTCTATAACTCCGAGTAACCCTATTGCAACTAACAATTCTGTGGTTAATTCGATTCGACCGCCTGAAATTAGGGTTATAGGCCCAGAAAAATTGCACCTAAAATAGCAATATTCATCTTGTGGTGATTTAGCGTATTAGTTACGCATAAAGTACTTGAATCTAGGCTAGGGAGACAAACTCGACTGCGTGGTAGAATTCACTCGCACAAAATAACCTCTAGTTTCCACCAAGTTGTAATCATTACCAAAAGTTGTACCTGCGTCAATTACAAGCGACTGATAGGTTCCATTTTCAAATTGAGAGATAGTATCAGCGACTGTACCATTCTCGCCAAGCTTGCTTATAAACTTACTGGCAGTGTAGTCTTGAGAGGGCTTAGCTAGGCCCACGAGGTTCCAACCATTGCTGAAACTAATGGGAGCAGCACCTTCTAGCTTGAAGCCTTTTAAATTCACCCTCACCAGAGATTTAGTAATATTCTGCACAAAATATCCTTGTCCTGGCATCAGATTAAAATCTTGCCCAAATACCACCCCTCCTCTATTTGTGTAAGTAATAAACTGCCCGGCTTCGTATTTGGCTAGTTGTATAATCTCAGCGCCTTGATTATTCCAATCCCGGACCAGGTCAGAAGCTTTGATATTATTGCCATTTTTCAAGCTGACCAGATTTAGATGAATGAGATTCCAGCCAGAAATCAACTTGTAATTGCTCAAAGAATTCTCTTGCTCAATAGTCAGCGACGGCAATTCTGTAATATATTCCTCGCCTTCATCGCGGATATCATTGCCGTTAATATCATTGAAAATCTTTACCTGCACTTCCTGACCATCCACCACAATGTCCTTAATACCGAGAATTTGATCATTGGCCCTGAAAATATACGTTCCTGACTGAGTAACTTTGGTATTATCTGAACTGGCATTTATGCTCTTCGCAAGTAAGGGGACTAAAGATTGGTTGCGACTTTCACTGGTTCTTAGATAAGGAGTCGAGGGATACTCAAATGCTGCTGTTCGCAGTTGAGGTCCCACTGGTGTTCTCCGCGGAGGGCTGGCATCACCACAAACACCTTGAGATTCATTCACATTATTCAGGTACAAACGTGTCTCCGCTGAAAGAGGATCAGTGCAGCAAGCATTTTTCAGTTTTTCTATACTGGTATTTCCTCTAGGCTCTACCAAAGAATATTGACTATATATCGCATTATCTCTTGCCTCATATGCGGCTCGTAGTATAATTGCAACTACTTCTTGTGGGTCATATACTTCTATCAGGCTTGATGGTACCCTTGCTAGCTGGCGCCAAAAGCCCGGAGAGTCCAAAATAGGTTTGAGAACCTTTGGCCATAAATCCTCTGATGCGTATGCTAAGCCCTGAAAACCTTCTTCAAGTATTTGGGGGAATATTTCATTTATATAATCAGTGATGGCCGAGTTGGCCTGTCCCGAGTCATAACAGACTGCAGGAGTGGGATTGCGCCCCTGAATACTGCAAATATTCACCATAGGGATCAATCCACGGTCAGTGCGGAAATTTGTCTGAACATGATTGGATTCAAATATGCCACAATACTTCGCGCCTGATACTACTGTAAATTTGTACATATATGAATAGCCTTTTGCTGTAACTTCAGCAAGATTATTTGGTCGATAAGATGCTATTTGCCATTGGTTATTCTCCTCGTTTTGTACATATATATTTGCGATTGCAATTACTGTATTAAGTCCCAAACACACTGCTGGGGACGCTAAGCATGATGCAGTTTCAAGTCCAACTTCCACAACTGCCAACCCAATAGTCTCTCCCTGCGTTAAAGTGCTCAAATCAGTTGAGTTATTACTGACTGGTACCTCGTTTTCCAAGCGGAGATTAGGACCTGTCCTGGCCTCTGTCAGATTTGCATAGCACATTTCTGGGTAAGTGTACCTAATATTCTCGCCAGCATCGCCTTTACTTCTATACTTATCAAAACCCCCATCGGAACGATGACACTTCACAACTTCTGTTTCAGGTCTCGAATTGTTACTAGGTACATAGCATAATTCTGAAACCGTTGGTACTTCGCAATATGTATAATAAGCAGCATTCTGCCCAGACCTAAGTTGGGTTTCCAAAGGAGCTAAAGGACATGAACCCACTGCAACATCATCTTGGCCAACAACTTCTTTCCAACACTGCAAGGTTCTGCCATCGGCGCCCCCAGCCACTGGAGCATTGTATCCATCCGCACCTTGGGCTTCAGCCACCCGTGATCTAGCGTCATTGCAGTCTCCAGAAAGTACATTGCGGTTGTTCGTATATGAATTGGCATTATTGATTGAATTGTTGCAGATAAAGTTTTGCCATTCTAGTAAATTCCTGTCGAACCCTAGCCAACTATCTAATTCTTCACCAGCTAGAATACTTGCGCCGTTGTAGCCAGAATTTATAGGTGTCCTGCACACAACGCACCACTCCGGTTGTGGCTGAACAGGAGGTGGGAGTGTTGTCGTAATTGCTGCTGAGCAGACCTGATTAAATTGTTCTGATCCGACCAGAGATAGATCTTCTCTAATCAGCTGCGATTCACAAGCACCTTTCAGATTACCACAATTCCTATTACAGCACTGACACCATTTAGCTTTTCCGGCCGTAGGAGTGAAAGCGTTTGGTAGGGTGCCAAAGTTCCAATCTAACATTCCAATACTTTCATTGAAAGCCGTACAGTTTTGCTGACAAAATCTATTGCTTCCTTCCACTGCTGCTGGTTGAGCCTGGAGGTTAGTAATGAAACTATTCGTAGGAAAACTGTTAGACTTTTGACTGGGCAATAACCCTACTGACTCTTCTCTTTGTCCGAGTATAATATCCTCTAAAGGCTTGTATTGGGACTGTTTGAATTTAAATTTTGCCCTATTGAATCTGTCATTCACTACGATACCCTCTATGTTTTTAGGGTTTTTCTGAGTATCGGGCAAAAGATTAAGATCGAAGCTGTAATTACTTTCTTCATTTGGAAGAATACTTAAATATCCAGCCTCAGTACTTGTGCTATCTTTCAGGAGTAAAATTGTGTCTGCTGCTCTTACCCCGATAACACTGCCATAGGCCGGGTCTGGGGTGAGGATTTGATCTGCTAAATTTTTAGTTAGAACGGTATTCTCGTCTATCACTTTCCCGGTAATATTACCCCCAAGTCGAAAACTATATAAACTATTGGGCTTGAGATCGCGCACCGTAATATGATGAGTAAACCTTGGTTTAGACTTATTACTATCAAGACTGTATCGCCCATCTGGCCCTTGACTAATGTCTCTATCATCCAACGCCGTGGACGAAGCTTGAGCAACAAATATTATTGGCCAGTTATGACCTTCCTTGTAATACAAGCTGCCTTCGTATGGTTCATCCGAAACCCATGTGACAGTGAAACCTGTGTCAGTAACATTTGTAACTAGGAGTTCTTTAACGGGTAATTGCTGGTCATTTAAATGTAGTACGAAGATAATTATAGCTATTAAAAAAAATAGCGTGGCTACGAATAAATATCTTTTTCTTTCTCGAAGTAATCTTTGTATTGTTTCCACAGCTATTTATAAGCAATGTATAACAATAAGTATAGCCTTTCAGGTCCGATAAATCATCAGCTTGAAATGACACTAGAATATACAATAAAGATAAAAAAGTGGCCTAATCTTCGACCGCGGGAGGCTTCTTCGCTCCTTCAAGCCTTTTAATTGCCTGAACAACGAGGGTAGCTATGGTTATCCCTGCAAACACAGCTAAATAACCGGTCAACTCCCCGTTACCCCAAGCTATTGGTTCTACATTAGGAGGTTTACATAAATAAAAAGGCGCTGTAACTACAATACCAGCGCCAACAGATCTAAAAAGAATTCCTAGTAATGTAGCCTTATTAGTAGTTGGAGTAACTTCTGTTCCTGGTACTTCACTTCCAGGTGGATTTATTTCTGTACGCATAATATTTTAAAAATATTCTTCCTCTACGTCCTATAATATGTCGAGATTATCCTCTAAAATAGGGGGTTTGTCAATGTTTACCTGCTGTGAAGATTTACTTAAAATGTATTAGAAATGGCGGTAAGGGTGGGATTTGAACCCACGATAGGTTTGACCCTATGCCTCGTTAGCAGTGAGGTGCTTTCGACCACTCAGCCACCTTACCATTTCTTGGTCGATATTACTGGGTAATTATACCTCGAAACCTATCCTACAAGCTACTTGTACTTGCAGCTATAAAAAGTTAGATTAAATCATGGAGCCAACTGCCAAACCCAAAGTAAGCGTATTGCGTGTTGAACTAGAAACATTGCAGGCAAAACTAGCTCTGGCCGAGGCTAATGCTCAAATAGCTAGCGAAGAGGCAGCGCTATTAGAGAGTTTGTACCGCTGGGAGGCGCCAAATCGCCTGTTTAAAGAGCGTTCCCGTGGCTATTACGTAGGTATTTCCTTAATAGCCGTACTTGTGATTGCCTTTGGGGCACTAGCTCGCGAGATCTTGCTAATCTTCGTCACCATCGCAGTGCTGGTTTTGCTCTATGTCAGCTCTACCGTGAAACCGCGGATTATCCAACATGAAATTACCAACAAAGGCATCCGTAGCGGTAGCCAACTTTACACTTGGAAAAATATCTTGGGATTTTGGACCAGCCGTAGAGATGGTCAATTATTATTAATAGTCGACTTAGTCCAGACTTTCACCCCCAACCGCGTAATTTTGTTGATGGGCAGCGGCGATCCTAGGACAATCGTCAAAACTCTGATCCGCCATAGCGCTTACCTCAATCAAAAGCAAGCCAGCGTCGATATTGTGAACGTTTTCACTGTAGGAGAGTACCTGCCAATTACTGCTTGGGTGGAGAAACAGGTGGAGAAACAGGTGGAAAAGCGAGTCGAAAAGTAAGCCGGGGAGTGTCTCGAAAGGTCGGTCTACCCCAACCGCATTCTCTAACCTTAATTGTATTCTCACACCTTATTTACCATCTTTTGCTTTTACCATCTTTTGCTGCCCTTATGAACCAGTTGTCCGAAAGTGGCATAAAAGTACACAGAAAGTCGTCGATTTGTACCACCGCTTCATAATACAGCCAAACAGTATTAAAGTTAGAAAATTTTGTGCATGCTAGAATTTAAACATGAACGCAACCTTAGGCGACACAATCTTAGACCAACTCGCCAGTGTCTATCCCCAGGACGCAGAACGCATCAGTGTTGAATTATCAGATTTCGCGGGGCATTTTACAGAAAATTACTCTAGGCAAGACAGCACCAAATTAAGACCAGATTGGTATAAGAACATTCAAATGTATGTTGTGTATCCAAATAGTATCCAATATGGCTCTAGTACTGGCTTTTCTGCTCTTGAAAAACACTTAGAATATATTAAGTTATTAGGTTGCAATGCCATCCATGTTCTACCATTCCTGCAGTCGCCAATGATTGATGGTGGCTTTGATGTAAGCGATTACCTGAGTATTAACTCCCAGTTTGGTGACCATAAAGATCTAATCAGTTTCTTAGATACAGCTAGAAGCCTAGGGATCCAGGTGTTTATGGACATGGTACTAAACCATGTATCAGCCCAACATCCATGGTTCCAGCAAGCACAGGCTGGTAGCGATTATTATCGAGAATACTTTTTCTCGCGGCCCGATAAGCCCAAATTCCTGCGCAAATTTAGCAAAGACTCCGCAGTTTGGGCTGAATATGAAGAGAATGGCAAAGAAGTCCTAGCCAGCATTGTTTTGCCAGAACAAGCTGGAGAAATCCCGCATTGGCTTGAGGGCAAAGATGGCAATTGGTATTATCATACATTTTATCCTGAACAATTAGATGTTAATTGGCTGAATCCGCAGGTATTTATCGAGTATGCCAAAATTCTGGTGCACTGGGCGCAGTTGGGGTTTAGTTTCAGGCTTGACGCAATACCTTTTGTGGGCAAGACCCCCTATAAAAACTCCAGCCAGGCCTCGCACACCACTCATAAACTAGTAGCAGCTTTAAATACTATAATTAAACATATTAATCCCCAGGCACTGATATTAGTGGAGTCTTACGAAAGATTACCCAGCATTATTTCGTATTTTGGTGAAACTAATCGGCCTGAAGCGGAATTAGCCTATAACTTCTTTCTCTGCACCAATCTATGGCTTAGTGTCGTAACCCAAAGCGCGGACCACACTTGGGAAATACTCGCGCAAATGCAGAACGTGCCAGATCACGCCGGCTGGCTCAATTTCCTGCGCAGTCATGACGAGCTAAGTTTGAGCTATTTACCTGAAGATTTGCGCAAGGAAGTTTACGCTAAACTTGAGCCTTACGGCGAGCCTTTCCGAGGTGAATTCGGAGTCACTGGTAGAACTTTCGCTTTTGCTGGGGGTGACATGCGCAAATTTCTAATGCTTTACTTTCTCTTAGCTTCATTGCCGGGCGCAATAGCAATACCTTTCGGCGACGAACTGGCCGCTGCCAGTATTCCTTTGAATGAATTACCAGCCAATCTGGGCAGAGACACCCGTAATATCAACCGCGGCAGCATAACCACTGAGTTGCTCAATTCTACTAATGGCAAATACGCATATCAGGTGATTGCTGAAATTCTTAATAATCGCCGAGAACTAGTTGGCAAATTCCAAACTGCAGCACTTGTTCGAATCAAATCCCCAAATATTCCTAAATCTGTGTTTGCCGGTAAGTACAGCTTAAATGACCATGGCCGTAGATCAGAGTTAATTGTCTTGATAAATTTGGCTGCAGAATCTAGCAGGATCAATCTAGACGTTAGTGAATTTACCAAGGTAGCGCAAGTAAATAGTGTAGATACCAAAACCCAGGGAGTAATTTTAGAGCCATACGGCAGCGTATGGCTGCAAAAATGATATAATTGCACAGTGTCAGCGTCTGGTTAATTGCTCTCATAGCTCAATTGGATAGAGCATCACTTTGCGGAAGTGAAGGTTACAGGTTCGATTCCTGTTGAGGGCATGCTTACATATCTATCGCTCCCATCCCCTAAACAGCTATTGCTAGATCAATCCAGGTAGTAATTTATTCTTCCACGCTCTCAGCTTTTCTGTCAGCGCGTAATATGCTGGGAAAGCAAAGATGACTGTGAAAGTACTAGCTAGTAGGCCAAAGACGATTGTGAACGCCAAACTCTCCCAGAAAGGGTCGCTCAATGCCAATGGCAATAATCCTGCTACTGTTGTGGCAGTGGTCGTCACCAAAGGTCTAAAGCGCAGTTTAGTTGCTTCTACAATCGATTCTCGAATCGATTTACCAGCTTGTCTTTCTTGGTTGGCGTAATCCACCAGCATGATTGTATTATTGACAGCAATACCAGCCAAGGCAATTGCCCCTATTAATACAAAGAAGCTCATAGGATTATTTGTCAAGAACAGCCCTGGGAATACTCCCCATGAACTGAAGATGATCGCCATAAATATCAATATAGGCTGACTAAACGAATTGAATCTCAGCAGCAATAAGCCGTACATCAAAAGAATCGCAATCCCAAAAGCTAGAATTGTCGATCCGAATGCTTCTTGGTTATCACTTTCGAAACCCTGGTCAAAGGCAATAGCGCTTTCATCTAGTCCCAAATCGCTCAATCTTGTCTCTGTAAAAGCTTTTCTAACCTGATCTGTCACCGCAATTACACCAGCAGAGTCGGGAGCCTGGTCAAACTTGGCTGCTACCTCAATATATCTTTTGCCGTCCTGGGTGGCTATATTCAAAAGATTCGTAATTACTACCTCAGTGACTTTGTAATCCTTACCAGCGCTGGAAAAGGTATTGCTGTTAAGATAATTCTTTAGTTCTGCTCCAGTCTGCTCTAATTTTGACTGCTCTTGAGAATAAATCTGTAATTTAAATGGAAAGTCGCTCGTAGGAGGGCCTACGGAGGCAGTAGACACCTTGATCTCAGCTGACTTGATTTCACTAAATTTGCTATTCAAGCGCTCAGCGATCTCAGGAGCTGTCAAAATGCGTTCATTTAGATCAGTTAAATTTAACGATAAACTTGCCCCACGTACGCTGGCTCCGAAATAATCAACTTCTTTGATCTCCGCACTATAATTGGCTTGCAATTCAGCTTCCACTTCAAGCGCAACCTTCTCCGCAGTTGCCAAGTCAGTTCCCTCTGGATAACCTATGCTAATACTCAGAGCATTGGCATCCTTGGGTTCAGGAAAAATGGAAAAGCCCAATCTGCTTGCAAAACTGAACCCAAAAACCACTAACGCCAGACTGCCAAGAACTACAATGATTCCCACAAGCTTGCGTCTCAGATAAAAATCTACAAACCTACTTACCTGCGTGCCCAACCACTGAACGCCCAGACTAAAGCCGTTAAGAACATAATACAATGGCCCTTGGCGCTTAGTTTTCTTGAAAGTAGGAATTAAGACGTTGCTTAGAAATGGCAATAGCGTCAGTGAAATCAGCAGTGAAATACTCAAAGCTAACATTACTGTGATAGGGATCAATCTGATAAACTCTCCTAATACCCCGCTGATGAACAGCATCGGGATAAATACTATCAAAGTAGTCAGAGTGCCAATTATGTCTGCTAAACCTACCCTGCGCAAAGCGATAGTTACCGCGGCCAGCCCCTTCATGCCCTGCTTTTTATAGTGATCTATAGCCTCCACGACTACAATACCATCGTCAACAAACAAGCCCAGCACCAGAATCAGTGCAAATAGAGAGATTACATTTAATGTATAACCAATCAAATAGAGTGTTAAAAATGTTGCGCCCAATACCAAGGGCATAAACAATGCAGTGGCAATACTAGCCCGCCAATTGATAAACAAAAATAATACTAAAGTGATGGTGAGTAGACCCAAAACTGTATTTTCTTCCAAGGAAGCGATTTGTTCGTTGACTGTATTGGCAGAATCACCGCCGTAGCTTACTTCGATATCAGTCAATTTGCCTTCATCTTGAAATTTGCTGACCTCTGCTCTAACCCGCTTCGATAATTCAACTGCACCTACATCGCCTTGCTTCTTAATCCCGATACCAACCGCTGGGAGGAACTTTAATTCTTGTTTGTTATTATCATTAATAGTGCTTTTACCCACTCGGTTGAAACTCGTTTGCACCTCTTGAGTGACACCTGTAACCGGGTTAGTAAAAGTGCTATACAACGACTGGACTTGTGCTGACATCACGTCTGTCAATGGTTCAAGTCTGACCGCCAACTCAGTTGCCCTAGTTTCTAGTTGCTTTTGATCTAGCTTACTAGTAGCCAAACTAAACAGCAGATCATTTTCTCCATCTACACTAGAAGCATTAATCCCTACCACCTCAGGTTTCACCCCAGCAGGCAAGCCAGCACTGCGCGCTTGCAAGGCCTCTTCTAAAAGCTTCACACCAGCTGCTGTTTTGGTATCCTCTTTGAATTGCACGACCACTACTGAAAACTGCGGATTAGAACTGGTACTAATTTTTTCGATTTCTGGAATTGCGGTAATTGCTCCCACTACAGGCTGAGTCAATTCAGTCTCAACTGCTACTGCGTCTTTGCCCAAATAGAAACTACTGATCGTGGCCACTGGAAACTGGATTGGCGGAAAGCCATCTCTTTTGAGCAGACTGGTATAGGTGTAAGCACCAATACCTAATATTCCGATAATAATAATAATTGTGATTCGATACCTGGCTGCAAATGCGGCGCCAATAGTAGCAATAAGCTTATCCATAGAAGTTGAAGAGGCTAATTTGAATTAAAATGGTCCTATTATTATAGCTTATTTTACAACTTATTCGCTGTGAATCTCTCACCTAACTGACCGCAGTTGCCGCCAATGTAGATACATGGATTGTAGGGACCGCCTGATCTGGTCCAGGGAGGATTGTATTTGCCAGAATAGATAGTGAAATGCAAATGTACATTACGCATATTAGGGAAAACGTCGCTTAGATTGCCCTGACTTCCAATCTGCTGGCCTTTCCGGACCCTCTGACCCTGACTCACGCTGATGAACTGTTCTTTAGTATCTGCATGTCCCATATGCCCATAGTATGTAAACACCTCATCATAACTTGGGACGCTATAGCCTTTGTCGCGAGGGATGTTGTCACACAAAATAGTCACTGCGCCGTTACCGGGATGCATTTTGGTGACTTTACCGTCACAGGCTGAATAGACCGGATTGCCTCTATAGCCAGGAATAAGTCCATTATTTTCTCTGGTTGTCCAAATGTCTACGCCCCAGTGCTGATAACTATACATATTGCCCCCATACATCCCAGCAAAAGTTACGATCTCACCAGAGCTAGGTATTGCAAATGGATATTCCTGCAAGAGCTGGCTGGGTACCTTGTCCAGCTTTTTTTGGGTCGTACCCAGTTCGTCGCTCAGACCCGCCACCTGGCCACTAAGCTGTTGCAGCTTGGCTTGATATTCTGTCTCAGCTTTGAATTTCTCGGATTCGGCCTGTGTCAATTCGTGTCCCAAAGAATCTAGATTCTCTGAAGTGATTTTCAAACTGGATTCTATGTAGGCTTTGTGGTCGATTAGGCCCTTTAGTTGCGCCTGGGATTTATCTATATCCGTCAAGACACCCAGCTCGAAGCTAATCACAAGCATTACAGCTACTACGATGTACTTCAGTAATCCTGAAAATTTAGTCAATTTCTGCATGAATAATTTAGTCTAACAAATTGTATAATTAGTACTAGGGGCAATGAAAGAGGAAGCGTGCCGGAGTGGTCAAACGGCTCCGACTCGAAATCGGCTGGGGACGAAAGTCCCACGGGGGTTCGAATCCCTCCGCTTCCGCCAAGGATCATACAAACTCAAATACTGGCGATATTCCGGGCGGCAACTGCAAAATCGTCGAAATATTTCTGCAAGCTTTCTGCAGTAGAGTTGTATTGGTTGTCCCCAAAGATGAAATCGCACCATACTTCACGGGCACGATTGAGTTCAGCTTTTTGGCTGGAGGGAAGAGTCTTGATTTCTTTGGATAGGTCAAATAGTTCTAACGAGCGATCAAATGCTGCCTGCCACATTTTCTCTCTACCCTTCTCTTTCCATTTGATTGCTCTACTGGTCTCGCTGCCAATATTGCCCATAATTTCAAAGATGTTTTGTCTAGACCAGGCTTCTAGAGTTAAATCTTGATGAAATTTGATCTGGAAGTCTGACATTCTAAATATTAGCTGACATTATTTCGTAACAAGTCTACTAACTATATTGAGAATTTTCTGCTGGATAGCAGTATCATCTACCCCACGTGACCTATTGCCCTGATTGGGACGAATATTGATCATAGAGTCAAACTCAACGAAATCTTCAGAATCGTATAGATCTGGATAAAAATTAATGCCCCACAGATCCACTTGCGCAGAGCCATCCTCAAGTAAACCTTTTTCTTCATCCGCATGCATTGCTGCGTCGACCATTATAATCTCTCTCTTGATATCTACTACCGCTTTAACCAGACCTCCAAACATTTTCTTCGACATTTCTTTTAGTTCATTTGTAGAAATGGAATCTTTTATTTGCTTCATTATTCATTATAACAAAGTAACTTTGAGAACTTGCTGCCTCTCCCTGAATCTAAAAATACTAGTTTGACAGCCTCTCAAAGATTGATTACAGTTTTTGTATGATTGCATCTAATATTGTCGGCTACAGTGCTAAAGTTGCCGTATTTTTTCTGATAATTCTAGTACTTCTAGTCTCAATGCCCTCATTCAAGATACTAGCCAGCTCTTCTACTGACTACAAAATTGACTCGCAGATTGAAACCAATAGCTCTGGCGCTGACTCAAATTCAGCCAATTTCTCGCTTAAATGCCAGCAACTGGGAGATTTGGCGGTGGGAGAATCCACTGACAATAATGGAGTCAAAATCCAGCATGGACTACAATGCGACGATACCGCTACAGCCACACTTGACTTAATCTTTAGCCCCCAGGGGAGATATGGCGCAGTCCTAAGCAATGACCAAACCAAAGTCACTATTGAAATCAGACCTGTGGGAGGCAACGCGGGTAGTTTTATATTTTCACAAACAGTGACCACCCTTGCCGACGGGTCATACTCAGGCCTGAGCTTAAATGCTGTACCTCCTGGCACTTATGACATTACAGCCAAGGGCTGGGCCAGCTTACGAGTCAAAAAAACTATTATTTCAATAATTTCTGGCCTCAATTCTATCGATTTCACTGATGCTGGCTCAAATAGAGCTAAAGTTGGTGATGTGGATATTAGCAATAGATTTGGAGTAGGCAGCGCTGAGGAAGGTGACAATGAAATCAGCGCAGCA
>Ga0163154_10006755_pt1 | contig 13915 bp, 11 predicted proteins | sample OliLakLV19MP9P1_FD_148649 | JGI IMG/M metagenome (GOLD analysis project Ga0163154, IMG submission 148649) | Freshwater microbial mat bacterial communities from Lake Vanda, McMurdo Dry Valleys, Antarctica - Oligotrophic Lake LV.19.MP9.P1 | ecosystem: Environmental > Aquatic > Freshwater > Lake >... | reverse complement strand
CCCACCGTCACATAAAATTCTTGTCCATGAGACAAGGGGATGTCTGAAAATTGGAATGTCCCATCGGGATTAAGTGCCATCTCGCCCACCAAGATGTCACCTGTGCCTGTGGATGAATAGAGTTTGACAGGCAAATCGGCTGGCACACTGCCACCCTCTGTCCCATTGACCACAAGCCCACTAACAAGCCCTGTATTAGCACTCGCCACCACCAATGGGGTGGATTCGGGTGATGTGGTCGCTTCGCTATCCGCGGTTGCATCGGCATTGGGGGTAGAGACAGGTGCTAACGATTCCACATCCGCGGTTGCATCGGCATCGGGGGTGGTAATGGGTGCTAATGCTTCTACAGCTACCGTTGCTTCTGCCGATTCAGCACTATCAGCCAACACAAACAGGAACATCGTCACATCCCAAATTTGTTCATCGGTCAAAGAGCCACCATTGGCAATGCTCCACGGGGGCATCAGATTTTCTAGTTTGCCATTATAGATGATACTAAACCACCCCTCTGGCGTTTTACCCTGTACGGCTTGCGGGTCGGTAAAATCTATCAATGTCACTGGCAATTGCCCTGTGAGGGCGAGTTCACCATCGCCTTTTCCGCCAATCCCATGACAACGGGTGCAATTTTGAGCAAAGATGACCGCCCCATTTTCGATATTGATTTGTTCTCGGTCTAAGACAAAGGGGGCTATGGTGGCGCGTGGGCGGAGTGTAGAGACAATTTCTGGCTCACCGCTTAACCCCGTACACGCCGAAATAATGACCAGTGAGAGTGCCATGAGGGGTAAAATACCCCTCTGGATGATTTTACCGAGAGGGCGCATGTTCTTTTTCTTCCTGCGTCGTGGCAATATAATTGGCAATAGCCGATTCAATAGCCGCATCCAGCTTTGTATCGGCTTCGGCTTCAAGCGATGTGGGTGTGGCATCTGGCATCGTGCCGACCAGCGTGCTTTCGATTTTGGCAAGGAGGCTCGCACCACGTTCTGCCAGTTGTTGGCGCTCGGTCAGATAATCTGCATCGGGCATTTTCCCCAGATTATAATCTTCATCAAGGTCGCGTAGGCGTGCCAATAGGCGCTCATAGGCATTAAGCAGGCTTTGGCGGTCTTGTTGCTTCGATAGTTGCTTGTGTGACTGATTTTTTGTCACAAACGGAAACGCCAGCCATAGTATGCCAATGGCAAAAATGACAATGGATAAAATAATGCCTTCAATACTCATCGAATACCTCCAGCCAACGCCTTATCCACTGAATTAATCAGACGGGTGCGCGTTATGCCTGCATAAATAAACTCTACCACATTGCCATCGCGGTCTATGATGAAGGTCTCTGGCACACCGCTAATATTATAGGCATCGGATATGCGCGTGCCTAAATCTGGGGCATTGAGATAGGTAATGCCATAATCTGCCAAAAATTTGAGGGAACTCGGTCCATTATCGGCATAGGCAATACCCAAAAACACCACATCGGCATCTTGCGATTCATAATACTCCCAAGCCGATTGCAATTCTGGTGCTTCGTCTTTACACGGCAAACACCATCCCGCCCAAAAATTGAGGACGACCACCTTGCCTCTAAAATCGGCAAGGTTAAAGGTCTCATCATCAAAAGTGGTAAAGTTAAAGGTGGGTGCGGGTCCACTGGTGGGTTGGGGTTGCTGTTGTCGCCAGAGCGCGATACCAAATACCACCGCCACCGACAAAATGCCTATCAACAACACCAACCCGCTAAGGCTCATACCCCCTTTGGCGGATTTTGGCAATTCAATCAATTCTATAGGTTCAGTTTGGCTCATTAAAATGTCAGGCGCGGCTATCCATGCCTTTAGGCATGGGGAGGAGCGCCCTCTCTCCTTTCATGTAATTGTAACCGTCCGATTTGTGAATCGTTTTGAAAAAACGATTATTGATGCCCTGTATGGTGTCTGTCGTGGTGGTGATATTAAACCTACCACTCGCACGAACAGTCACCTTGCCGACATAAATACCCTCTTTTTTGCCCGATGTGACCATTGCTTTAGCCATGTCACCAGTCTGAAATCCAAAATACACCTTTTTGCGTTGGCGTGTCGCACGCGGGAAGCCATATTTATCGGGTTTGGTCATTTGCCGATTACCTCTACCAACCGCTTTTATGGCTAACGATTGATGATTAGGGCTAACAAACACTAATTGACCACTTTCACCCACACACACCGCATCCAGCCAGTGGGTTTTTGGGTAATTTTGTATCGCACGATTATATTTTGTGCGACCACCTGTACCAATTTCAATCGGTAAACAAAAATTTTGCAACGTTTGGTGCAATTTCCAGCGTGTAACATTAACAGCAGACGCATCTTTGAATGGCGCTTTTGCCAATTTCTGCACATGTGGATGACCAAACTCGTCTGCGGTTTGGTTGCCTTTTTTCTGGTTGCAGGTGTGACAAGCTAGTGTTAAATTGCTCACACGATTAGACCCGCCTCGTGATTTTGGAACGATATGTTCAATTTCGAGAGGCACATCTTTTGCGCCACAATACACGCATTTGCGACCAAATTTTTCGAGTAAATATTCCCGCACTTCGTACCCCCATAATTCACCTTGTTGATAGTCAATGCCACTTATTTCGGGGTTGACCATTGACTGAATATCGAATTTGACGAGTTCTAGCGCCAAATATGTGACGGGTACATAGTGCATCAATCGTTTCACCCATGTTTCAATGTTATACACTCGGCTCATCAGTGATGGCGCAAGCCAACCACTAGAGCGTTTGCGATTATCAAATCGTGCGGGACGATAACGCAATTTGCGTGTTCTTCGCCCTCTGCGTAATTGTCTACGACTGAGTATCGCATCACGAATTTGTTGCCCACGATGGGTTAATTTAACCGCCCACACACAATATAATCCGCGCTTGAATTCGGCGACAACCGCTATGCCTGTTGTTTTGCTACCGGGGTCTATCTTGACTTGAACAGGTTGTGTTTCGCCACCTTCGCGGTCTTTTAGGATAATCGTGAATGGATAGCAACGAAAAACTGCCGCTTTCCCCGATTTCAATAACTGCCTAGCCCGTGCAGGATTGCAGGGCATGAGTGGTTCTTTGTTTTTATCGAGTACAAACACTCGTTGCATAAAAAGATACCTTTCAGTCGCGCCTTACGGCGGTTAAGGTCACCGCATCAATGTTATTGGGTGGTTTTGTATGTGAACGGTACGGACGTGATTAATCGCGTCCCTACGCCCATTTCGTCCTGTTTAATCGTTCACCGCAGAGTTCGGGGCTGGTGAAGCACCCCGAAGTGCCTATATATTCACCCATAACGGAGCCATTGCTGACTGAGACTGGTAAGCATTGAGGCTACCAAAAGCCCCTGCCTTTAGGCATGGGGATGCTTACTAACCTTTCAAATCTTTTTCGAGTTGGTCTAAAAATCGGTCTTGGCTGGTGGATTGCGCCACGGTGGATGGTGATTTTACCATTGCCCCTGCGATGGCTTTGTGTTTGCGCCATGTCACAAAAGAGGATAGCACCACCAATAGCCCAATTCCCACCATCACCCAGGGGGTGATAATAGACAGGGCATTGAGCAACGGGTCTTGTGGGACACCGACCACACGGTCGCCAAATCTGCGGACAAAATCGGTACGGATTTCATCCTCTGTCATACCCTGTGATAAAAACAAGCGAATTTCATTGCGCCAATCGGCACACGCCGCTGTCCCACACGCATCTAATGGGATATTTTCGCAGACAGGGCAAAATAGCTTATTGGCGATCGCATTCACTTGGTCATCTGTGACCACAATCGGCGCATCTGGGTTGTCGTCATCTTCTTGCGCGACCACATACCCCACCATGCCCACAAATAGCCATGCGATGATAAACATACGCACCATCATGCGCCCACCCCTTTCAGCGATAACCCTTCGGCTTGTTTGACCCGTTGGCGGATGCGTTCTGGCAAGGCTTGTTTTGGGAAGAAAGAGAACATCGTGCCAGCAATGAGGACAAGCCCACCCCACCATACCAAATTGACCAGCGGGTTGATATAAACCTTAAAGGTGGCAGAATTCGCTGTAATCGTCTCCCAACTCACCAATAAGACATAAAAATCATTTTCAAAGGTGCTATGCGAGCCAGAAATCGTCATGCTGTTCGTTCCCTCCGCCGCACTCGGGAAAAAGTCACGGCGCGGGCGCATGGTGGTGAGGACATTGCCATTTCGCAATAGGGTCACTTCTGCAATATCCATGACACGACCATCTTCACTGATTTGCCCTTCTAGCAAACCATCATAGCGCAGTTCATAATCGGCAATGGTCAGCGATTCACCCACAGATAGCGTGCGTTGCGTCTCTTGTTGAAAGACGGTGCTACCAATAACACCGATGCCGATAACCGTCACACCTAAATGAATCAGATACCCCCCATAACGGCGCGGACTGCGACGCATAAGGGTTAAAAAGGCGATGGGCAATGTCTCGCCATGCGCTTTGATACGGGCAATCACACCGCGATAGGTCTCATAAATCGCCACCCATCCAGAAAATAGGACGATGCCATAACCTAGCAATGCCAAAATATTGAGTATCCCGTTTTCATCGGTTGCCTGTCCCAAAAACAGCCCAAGCGATATGACTGTGAGAACAATGGGGATGATAACCGCACGTCCCAACCGTTTGAGCGATGTCGCGCCCCACGCAGACAGCGGTGCAACACCCATGAGGATATACAACGCGATAAACAGGGGTGTCACGACAGGCAAGAAATATTCTTTGCCCAAGGTGATATTGGTATCTAAGAAAATTTCGGAGATGATAGGTGCGCCGAAACTCCCCCAGAAAATGGCAATGAACAACGCTACGAAAACAAAATTATTCAGCACAAACAACGATTCACGGCTCAATATGTTGGTGAAAGCGTGTTCGTCTTTCAATTCACCCCGTCTACGTCGCCATAAAATGAGCCACACCGAAATAAATGTGATGCTCAACCAAAAGGCGAACATCGGAAAGCCGATGGCACTACGGGCAAAGCTATGCACACTCTCTATCAGCCCGCTACGGGTGGCGAATGTGCCAAAAATCACGGCAGAAAATGTGCCAACCGCCAAGAACATATTCCATGTCTTGAGCATCCCGCGCTTTTCTTGAATCATCACACTATGGATGAAGGCAGTCCCAATCAGCCACGGGAGAAAGGCGGCATTTTCTACAGGATCCCAGCCCCAATAGCCCCCCCATCCCAACACATCATACGCCCACCTTCCGCCCAAAATCAGACCCAGACCGAGTGTGAGCCATGCAAATAATGTCCAGCGATGCGAGGCTTTAATCCAGTTGGTGGATAAATCACCACTTGCCAATGCCGCCATCGCAAAAGCAAATGGCACAATAAACCCGACAAAGCCCAAATACAACATGGGCGGGTGAATTGCCATGCCAAAATGTCGTAGCAACGGATTTAACCCCTGTGAACTGGCTGTCACCAAATCGAGACGCATGTTGGGGTCTAGGAGCATGGGCGATAACCGCGCTGTGGGGGGCAAATCACGCCCCATGACGATGGTGCTATTCACCAATGCGGTGTATGGCACAAGGGTAGTGGGTGGCAAATCGCCTGCGGGGACAAATTCGGGTAGGGCTTGGGTGGTCTGCAACAATGCCGATGGAATTGTCGCCACAGGATTGAGGTCTCTGGCATAAAGAAATACCGCGTTACTGGGATAGGACATATCACGCGGGGCAATATTCATAGGGATGGTGACAAACGGCAATTCTTGTGCGCGAAAGGCGGTCAAAAATTCGCCAACGCTCACATCATTGGCGGGATACGAATTCTCTGGACGCAAAACAGACGAAATCATCTGTTCATCGCCAGTGGGGGTATACCACCAACGGGCAAAGGGGTTTTCTAAGAAGGTGCTAATACCCACAAAAAAGATGACCACAGCCATCATATAGGCGGTGGCATAGGGCATGAGTCGGCGGTGGGTTTTCCAGTTGAGCAATACCGCGCCTGCGCTAAATCCACTCATCAGTACCGACCAAAAGAGCAGTGACCCCGCTTGTGACCCCCATAATGCGGTCAATCTAAAGAACATGGGCATGTCGGGGCTGGTCACAGACCACACATAATGCACTTCGTAGCGTTGGAGGATGATATCGAGCATGAGCATTCCGCTAGAGAGCGCCAATAGCCCAAAATTGAGCAAGGCGGCATTGCGTCCACTCAAAACCAATGACTCATTTTTGTGCCGTTCACCCAGTACAAGGGCAAAAATCGCATAGACGGCAGCAATAAATGAGAATAATTGAGAAAACATTCCAATTTCGGTAAACATCTATAGATTCTCCACCCTCTCAAAAAAACAGTTATACCATAACAATACCTGAGCCATGTGTTGCCTCCTATGGACATTTGTTATTGTTTATAATGATACCTGTCATGAAGTAAATATTAAAGGCAAATCGCAGTCCACAAGATGAGATAAAAATAAATGAGAGACGCATCTACGCCTCTCGGTATAATTTGGGTTTGCCCCTAAGCCGTTTGGGATGACAAAAATCAACCCAATCGGGGCAAAAAGGCTACATGCCTAGGGCATCCAACAATTCATTGAGCAAATCTTCCGATTCGCTGATTATTTCGTCGGCGTAGTCTGGATTATGGAAACCCCAGCTACCATCAGATTCTACAAAACTAACCAGTGTATGAATTCGCAAGGCAGTGAGTTGTTCATCAGATTTTTCTTCTGCCCGTGGATCCCATTCTGGATTTGCCGCATTAATTTCGTCCAAAGTGGCACGGATTTCATCAATACGCGCCCGATTTTCTTCTATCGTGCTTTCCACAAAGAAGGTTAAGTCCTCTGGGGTCATATCATCGTGCGACATATTATGACACGTTGTACAAGAGTCAAGTTGTCCTTCAACGGCATCGGTTGGCAAAAGCACTTTGAAGCTATGCGATGCAATATCGCCATATTCCGCACTCGCCGCCGTACCGGGCATGTGACAGGTCGCACACACAGGACCATATAACTCGTTGGAGAAATGAGGGCTGGGGTTTGGTCCCAATCCTAAGAATTGACGACCTTCAAACATCTCGCGCATATCATGATGCACCGTAGAGCCAACCGTAATGGCGCGTGTTCCGCCACTGGTACCCGTATGGCAACTCACGCACAAATCATACGATTCTTGTGTTAATTGGTCTTCAACTTCGGCTTCACCATGTGGCGCATGACAGCTCACGCAGGTCACACCAAATTGCAGGTTGGTATTGGTGACAATTTCTTGCTCAAATACGCGGTCTTGGGTCGCATAATCGGTACTATGACACCCCAAACAGCTTTCACGGGGTGGCTCATCACCTTCGAGGCTGGTGAGTGCAAGCGCATGACGTGATTCGCTCCAAGTGATATATTGTTGACGGTGCTTTCTCTCTAAGCCATTCGCCCAGAAATTGGCATCATCATCGGCACCTGATGGGGCAACCGATACAAACATCGTCTCGTCTAATGCACCGCCCACGACATACCCAACCGGATAGCCGTGTTCGCCATCGGCACTTTTGCCACGATTATGGCACTGCCCACAAATGGCGGCATCCACCGATGCAACAATGGTCTGGCGCAACGCATACACTTCCTCGCCATAAGGGTCTACACCTTCGGGCAAATTATTTGCCGTCTCAATGTGAACACTGGCGGGACCATGACAACTTTCGCAACCGACCCCAATCTCTGTAAAGGTTTGTTCTTCGACATCAAACCCTGTGGTATGACATCCCGCACAATCTTTTAACCAATCACCCGCATTGGCGCTGACCCATGTTGCAGAATCAACATTCCATTGACCTGGCAATACGACATAACCGCCTTCAGCTGTTTCTGCGATATACCGTTGGCGATATTTTGACCCCATCGTGAAGACGACATCTTCAACGGTATAGGCGCGTTCTTCGCCGCCAACAGTCCCAACGCGAACATCTTCACCTGTGGCAAAATCGCCCGTAATAGCAGACGGGTTGATAACAGCGTCCTGAATCATCATGGGGTGCAGTGTTTCGCTCCAATCACGATGTTGGTCGCTATGACATTGAAAACATGAATCTGAACCGACATACGTCGCGCCTTCTGGTGGAAGTTGCGCCGCTGCCGCATCTTGGGATGTCTGCGCGGATTTGGTTGTAACAGGTGTTGCCGCAAGGGTCACACCCACAAATACCGCACAAATTCCGATAACAAGTAAAACGATGGCTAACCGCTTCATATTTTTTTAAGTCCCTCTCTTTGCACTATAAGCAAGAATAGGGAGTTGATTGACGGCTACAACCAACCTCTATGCCTATATTTAGATTAACGAACTTAGTTAAATTGGGCTTGTGACGAATGAGCGCAAAGTAAGGTGATGAATGTCAGTTCATCTTATGAGTATCTTCGCTAGGGACAACCGATAATACCCTCTAAAATAAAGTTAGGATAATTTATGGACACGATATGCCGTGTTCGGACACCTATCAGTAGGTAGGAAAAAGTGATATGAAAAAACATTTTTTTGCCATATTTTTTTCGTTTTTAGGCTGTACATTGGTGCTAACAGGGATTCTTCTCTTGGGAGAAACATCCCCTATCCCCCTCTTGGCACAGGTGGAAGATGCCGAGTATGAAGGGGCGCGGGCGTGTTCTGAATGTCATAGCAATGTGGCACGGATTCATACCAACACCAACCACGCGCTCACATTGCAAGATGTGGGGCGCGACAAAGAAAGCATCCTCGCTAATTTTGATGATGATAATTTGCCCCAAATCACCTTTCCAGATTCCACCGATGCACGCCCTCTCTCCCCCGATGACATTGCTTATACACTCGGCGCGGGGCGGTATGTCCAACGCTATCTGTATGCGGTAGCACGCAATGATTATCAGATATTGCCAGTCGAATGGAATACCATCACCAACACATGGCAATCCTTTTTGTTGGATGAAACAGGTGATTGGTTGAGTGATACTTATGATTTTTCCGAAAATTGTGCCTATTGCCACACATCGGGGTTCGATACGGAGCGACTCCGTTGGGAAGACGATGGTGTGCAATGCGAAAGTTGTCATGGCTTGGGTAGTGTGCATGTCGAAGAAGCCGATGATGCGGGCAGAAACCCCAGTGACCGCGAATTGACCCGCATTAAGGAAGCAATTCATATCGGCACAGATGCTCAAGTTTGCGGGCAATGCCATAGTATGGGTGAATCACCAGACGGGCATACCTTCCCCACCAGCTTTGTGGCGGGGGGGACACTCATCAGCGATGATAGCTATGCCTTAGTGAGCAATGATGACCCACTTTTCTGGTGGGGGACAAACAATGCCAAGCACACCAACATGCAATTTAACGAGTGGGCAATTTCGGGTCATGCCGAAGCCGATGTAACGTGTGTCGCGTGTCATTCACCTCATGCAGAAACAGAAACACCCCAACTGCATTTGCTCACACAAGCCCCTTATGCCCTATGTGCCAGTTGCCACAACAATAGCGCATCAACAGACGACACCAACCCCAATGCACCCCCCAATGTGGAAATGTATGAGGGGTTAACGGTGATAGATGAGGTAGTTGGGATTCCTAGCGCCCATTTTAGCGCGACAGATAATGCGCCAGATTGCCTAACGTGTCACATGCCAAATTTGCCAGTTAACGATGGATTCACACGTCCTAGCCACACCTTTGCGGTGATTATGCCACAATCGGCATTGGCTGTCCCAGAAATTACCGATGGCTGTAGTGAGTGTCATCAAGACCAAGCCACATCACAAGATATGCAGGCATTGATAGACGATATTCAAGCCACCACTCAAAATCGGATAGAGGCGATACGCCCACTTATCACCGATAGCACACCCACATGGATTGTCACAGCACTTCGTTTTGTTGAGGATGATGGCAGTTTTGGGGTGCATAACTACACCTATGCCGATGCCTTGCTCGATACCATCGAAACCGCGCTCGGCATGAGCCAACCATAAGGAAAATGCCCATGACCCTTCATAAACGCCATTGGATAATCACTTTTTTCGGCATAGGGATGACACTCATCATCACAGGGCTATTACCCCTATTCTTGCCCGTCTCACCTGTCATCGCACAAGAACCACCGCCCCCACACGATGGGCTATATAACCTGACCGCCACCGCCATCACCCCCACAGGCGATAATAGCTATTGTGCCGTGTGCCATAATCAACCATCGCGCACAGTCAATTTAGCCGATGGATTTATTTTGAACCTATTTGTGCCACCATCGGCAATTGGTAATTCTGTGCATGGCACATCGAATGCCGATGACACACTCGGTTGTGTGGATTGTCATGGCGCAGATGCGTTTCCACATGATAACCCACCAGATAATCGGCGTGACTATACCATCACTGCCAATCAGACGTGTGTCGGTTGCCATAACGAACAAGCCACCGACCTACAAAGTGGTCTGCATGAGCAAGCCATTTTAGCAGGAAATGTCAATGCCGCCGTATGTACCGATTGTCATGGGGCGCATGATGTCCAAACAGTGGCGCGTGAACCGCAATTGGTGGCGGGTGTCTGTGGTGATTGTCATACAACCACCTATAGCGAATGGCGCACCAGTCCACATATCGAAGTCGGTGTATTGGGATGCGCCACTTGTCATTCGCCACACGCCCAAACAATCCGCATAGACACAGCAGACACCAACGATCTGTGTATGAATTGTCATAAGACCATGCCCGATATTTGGGCGCATACCCAACATATCGCCACAGAATCTAATACAGAATCGGACGAAGTTGGCTGTATAGATTGTCACATGCACACATCAGATACCCCCACAACACAATTTATCAGCGATGCCCCAACAGGTCATAGCATGAGTATTGCTACGGTTGCCTGTACATCGTGTCATGAGGGATTAACCCAGCAAATTAGCACCGACACCACACCACCAACACTCCCACATAGCGATATACTCGCTACACCCGCCGATGAATCTGCCCCACCAAGCGATATGGTGACATTGTTACAAGGACTCATCTTAGGGCTAGGATTTGGTATCACAGGGGCGGTAGTTTTTATCACTAGAGGCAACAAACACGCCCATCAAGGAGAAAATCATCATGAGTGAGACCCAAAACGAATCCGATAATACCCCTGTGGTAGATATAGAAGACAACGACCAAGCCCTCATCACACGGCGCGAATTGATGACCCTCTTGGTGGGCGCAGGTGCAACAATGGTCATGGCGGTGACACTATCAGACCCCATCGCCAATCTTGCCCACGATATTTTACAAAATCGCCCCAAACCCCAAGAGAGTGCCTATCATTGGGTGATGATAATTGACCTTAGCAAGTGCATAGGGTGTGATTATTGTGTGTATGCCTGCCAAGCGACCAACGATACCACGCCAGAAATGCGCTGGAATATCCGTGTTGAGGACGAAACACCACAAGGTGATATATTTCATGTCACGCGCCCCTGCTTGCATTGTCATAATGCGCCGTGTGTGGAAGTGTGTCCAGTGGGTGCAACATATACCCGCCCCGATGGACTGGTCATGATGGATTATGAGAAGTGTATCGGGTGTCGTTATTGCCAAACCGCCTGTCCGTATGGCGCACGTACCTTTAATTGGTATGAACGCAACGAAGAAAATCCGCTTGTACCCGAATGGGGTCGCCCAGAAGTCCCACGCAGACAACGTGGTGTGGTGGAAAAATGTACATTCTGTGTGCATCGGATTGATTATGGCTTGGCAAACAATCTAACCCCTGGCGTAGACCCAGAAGCCACCCCCGCCTGTGTGAATATTTGCCCCGTCAAAGCCCGTCATTTTGGCAACCTCAAAGACCCCAATAGCAATGTCGCCCAAATTATCAACAGCCGACCAACTTTGCGCCTACGCGAAGATTTAGGCACAGAACCCAGTGTCTATTATATTCCACCAGAAGGATTATTGTGATATGACGACACATGCAGAACCACTCTATGTATCGGTGGTCACACCACCCAAAAATGGACGCTATTCCCCACTCTTTTTAGTGTGGATGACAGGACTCATCGGCGCATTAGGCATCGGCTTGGTCAGTGGGCTTCATGTCCTCCTCAACGGATTGGGTGTGACCAACCTCACCAATGCCCTGCCATGGGGGTTGTGGATTACACTGGATTTATCTGCGATTGCGCTCGGTGCAGGGGCATTCACCCTATCGGCGGCGGTCTATATTTTTGGGATGAAGCAATACGAAGCCATCGCCCGTGCCGCCGTTTTGGTGGGGCTATTGGGCTATTCATCGGCAATGCTGGCACTCTTTATAGACATCGGCAGACCAGACCGTTTTTATCACCCCATTATTTACTGGAATGTCCACTCGGTATTATGGGAAATTACCATGTGCGTGGTGCTTTATAGTAGCGTGTTGGTGATGGAACTCGTGCCGATTATTATCGAAAGCACCTTTTTACGCAAATATAAATTGGCGCAACGCCTCAGCCACCGACTCCATAGCCTCATGCCCCTTGCCGCCGTGTTTGGGATGGGATTATCGCTATTGCATCAATCATCACTGGGCGCGACTTATGGCATTTTGACTGCTCGCCCCATTTGGTATTCACCGAGTGCGCCTGTGCTATTCATTCTATCGGCGGTGGCGGCTGGGGCGGCACTCACCTTATTAGTCACCCTCCTCACAGGCAAATTGCTCCATAAAGAGATGGTGCCAAGTAATATTATTACGGGTGTGGCGCGGTTGGTGGGGTTTGCCTGCCTTGCCTATCTGTATCTTAAACTATGGAGTTGGGCGGCGACCAGTTATTATAGCCATGTACCCGATAGGGCATTGGGTGTCGAAATTTTGGATGCCAACACCCCGTATAATTTCACCTTTTGGTTTGGGGAGGTGCTATTTGGGGCGCTTGTGCCTGCAATTATCATGCTTTGGGGGCGGATGCGGCGCAACCACAATATATTGATGTTGGGTGCATTCATGATTATTGCGGGGTTGGTCATCAATCGCTGGAATGTTACCCTATCTGGGTTTGTCATCCCAATGGATTGGTCGCCAGGGGTGCGTGATGTATTCCCCATCAACACCTACTCCCCTGCCCTTGTGGAATGGGGCGTGGCGATAGGCATTGTCGCCTATAGCTGGACAGCCTTCACATTGGGGGTACGCTTTTTGAATTTGTATCCAGAAGTACGTTCATTACGCAGACGTGCCATGTCGGTTGTGGATGTCCCACCAATATCAGAGCCGATTATCGAAACGCCGATAGTCGCCACACACATGGGCGAAGTCAATCCAGAAGAACCGATTATGGCAATGCCACCGCCCGATATAGCACCAACCATAGACGAAACGCCACCCGATGAAGGTGATGAAACACAAAAATCATAAAAGTGATAAATGGGCATGTATTCTATGAATTATGCCCATTTTTTACGCGATTCCGCTAAGGTTTATTGTGATGATCTGTCAACGCCATCATAATGCAATGTCTGATAGTTTCTACTTGTTCATAATTATTCATATCAAGTTTGACACAGCGATTACCTTCAAACTCAAACGTATCTGAATAAAGGCTTTTGAATGTTTCGACAAGGGTTGTCTTGCAATTAAACAATAGCGCGACTTGTTCAGGGTTATTTTTCGCGGCATCGATCCTAATGGTGGAGCCACTTCTTGTCACTGGCGTTAAATAACTCACTTGATTCCATTTGAGCGTTTCGTATAACGGTCCAACCCCATTTGTCTCATCAGCGACATCTAATGGAACAACTATTTTGAATTCAAATGATTTTCAAATTTCAATGGATAAGCATTTTCAAGTCAATTATCAGCTTAAATCACCCCTATCCCCCCAGCCCCCTTATCC
>Ga0163154_10006754_pt1 | contig 13916 bp, 22 predicted proteins | sample OliLakLV19MP9P1_FD_148649 | JGI IMG/M metagenome (GOLD analysis project Ga0163154, IMG submission 148649) | Freshwater microbial mat bacterial communities from Lake Vanda, McMurdo Dry Valleys, Antarctica - Oligotrophic Lake LV.19.MP9.P1 | ecosystem: Environmental > Aquatic > Freshwater > Lake >... | reverse complement strand
CTTGTCCAACAATCTTCGCACGTTCGATTTTTGACTTGCCTTCGACCTGCGCCGACACTTCTTTGTCGATAGTGGACGCAGATGCGAGCGTGTGACCGGCGACATCGTCGATCACTTGCACGTAGATGTTATCGAGGCTGCGGAAGACGTTCAGACGCGGACGTTCTTGTGTTCCCTCGACACGACCGCGAACGCGGCGGTGACGGCGATCACGCGATTCACGCTTCTTAACAAGCTGTTTTGCAGTTGCCATAGCTTACTTCCCACTCTTCCCGACCTTGCGGCGCAGGATTTCATCAGAGTAACGCACGCCCTTACCCAGATAGGGTTCCGGCGGACGCAGTTCACGAATGTTGGCTGCAACCTGACCGACGACCTGTTTATCCACGCCTCTGACGCGGATAAAGAATTCCGTCGGGTTCGGACGCTCTACCTCGAACGTGATGTCCGGCGGTGCTTCGACCAAAATTTCGTGCGAATAGCCCAGTTTCATGAGCAAGTTCTTGCCCTTAAGTTCGCCGTTGTAACCAACACCGAACACGGTCAATTGCTTGACATAGCCATCCGAAACGCCCTTGACCATGTTCGCTACGAGAGCGCGGGTCAAGCCATGCAGCGCCCGGTGAGCGCGTTCATCCGTGGGTCGCGTGACGACGAGGTTTCCCTCGTCTTGTGCAACCTTAATATCGGGGTGAACGCTTATCGAGAGTTCGCCCTTCGGTCCCTTGACGGTGATGTTTTGACCCTTGATCTCAACACTCACCTTTGCCGGGAGCGGAATGGCTTTTTTACCAATACGAGACATCGCTATCCCCCACTTACCAGACGTAGCACAGGACTTCACCGCCAACACGTTCGCGGCGAGCCTGCTGTGCCGTCATAACGCCCTTCGGCGTTGTGACAATCGCAATACCGATGCCCGACATCACGCGGGGCAGGTCGGCACGGTTGCGATAAACGCGCCGTCCCGGTTTGCTCACACGTTGAATGTGGGTGATGACTGGGCGGCGGTCACGGCGCGAGCCGTAATACTTCAACTTAATGGTGATCAGGCTAAAAGGCTTTTCTTCACCGATGGAATAATCCTCGACATAGCCTTCTTCCGTCAAAATACGAGCAATTTCCACCTTCAACTTGCTGTTAGGCACTTCAACGGTGGTCATGCCAGCCATTAGCGCATTACGAATGCGCGTCAGCATATCGGCGATAGGATCGCTAATCATGCAATATCCTCTTTCTTACCAGCTTGACTTGACCACGCCGGGGATTTTGCCCTGAAGCGCCAAATTACGAAAATGGATGCGGCACAGTCCAAAACGGCGAATATAACCGCGTGGGCGTCCACAAATCTTACCCGAATTCGGGTCTACATATTGGCAGCGATTACGCACCTGTACTTTATATTTACGGTGGTTTTCGCGTGCCGTCGCGGATCGTTTTGCCATAACTGACTCGTCCTGTCTACTTAACTCTCGCGGAAGGGCATCCCCAACAGTTTCAGCAGACGACGCCCTTCCTCGTCCGTCTGAGCAGTCGTGACAACGGTAATTTCCATGCCGCGCACTTTGTCGATCTTGTCGTACTGAATTTCCGGGAAGACCAACTGTTCACGCAGACCAATGGTGTAATTCCCACGTCCGTCGAACGTATCCGGCGAGACGCCACGGAAGTCACGAATACGCGGTAGTGCAACGTTGATCAACCGATCAATCATTGCCCACATCCGTTCCCCGCGCAGAGTCACTTTCGTACCAATGGCACGACCTTCACGCAGCTTGAATGCCGCGATGCTCTTCTTGGCTTTGTTGATCACAGGCTGCTGCCCGCTGATCAAGCGCAAGTCCGCTACCGCTCCATCCAACGACTTGGGTTCGTCAACCGCTTCGCCCACGCCGATGTTGACCACGATTTTTTCAATACGCGGTGCTTGCATCACGTTCTTGTAACGGAATTCCGACATCAAAGCCGGGATGACCTGTTCTTTATAACGCTCTTGAATCTTGTAAGCCATGATCGTCCCTTACTCGATGTCCTTGCCACACTTCTTGCACACGCGGACTTTGAAACCGTCCTCGCGTACTTTGAAGCCCACGCGGGCTTTCTTGTTGCAGTTCGGGCAAACCAACATCACATTCGACAGGTGAAGCGGGGCGTCAAATTCCACGATTTGCGCGGGAATTTGCTGCCGACCCGCTTGCTTCGCCTTCTGATGCCGCTTCATGACATTGATGCCCTGCACCACCACGCGATCTTGACGAGGAAGCACGGCAGTTACTTCGCCACGTTCCCCTAAGTCTTTACCGGCGACCACCTCTACGGTATCGCCCTTCTTAATCCGCTGCATCTTCTACCCTCACTTTTTATCTACAGGGTTTCCGGCGCAAGCGAAACGATTTTCAGATACCCTCGGTCACGCAGTTCGCGTGCCACGGGTCCAAAAACACGGGTGCCACGCGGGTTCTGCATGTCTTCGTTCAAAATCACCACCGCGTTGTCATCGAAACGGATATACGATCCGTCGTCACGCCGATATTCTTTCGCCACACGCACGATGACCGCTTTCACCACATCGCTCTTTTTGACGCTGCCGCCGGGTTGCGCGCTCTTGATGGTGCCAACAACAATGTCGCCAATACCACCATATCGACGGAATGAACCGCCGAGAACACGAATGACCAACAGTTCTTGAGCGCCGGTGTTGTCGGCTACTTTAAGACGGGATTCGTTCTGGATCATCTTCGCTTTGCTCCGTCACTTATGCTTCGTCAGTGCCGCCTGTCAAACCGGCTTCGTCTGCCAGTTGACCAACCTGCACTGCGCCCGTCGATTCGATCACTGCTTCAACCGCCCACCGCTTATGACGGCTCAACGGTTTACTTTCCACGACGCGCACAAGCGCCCCTTCTACAATGGCGTTGCTTTCGTCATGCGCCATGATCTTCTTCGTCGTCTTCACGACCTTCTTATAGATCGGGTGGAGTTTGCGGTTTTCAATCGCTACGACCACCGTCTTATCCATCTTGTTGCTAATGACGCGCCCAACAAGGCGGCGACGTTTGTTCGTCATAGCTCTATTTACCCTTCCGCCCTTGTTCGTTCAGGCTGCGTTCTTTGACAATCGTCAGCAGTCGGGCAATCGTGCGGCGCGTCGTGCCAATCGCATTTTGATCTTCCAACTGTCCGAAGGCTTTCTGAAAACGCAGGTTGAACATTGCTTCGCGCTGGTCTTCTAGCGCGTCAACCAATCCGTCATCGCTTAACTCACGAATTTCGCGGATGTCCATTAGTCCACTCCACCAATCTCTTGCCCGGAAATCGGGTCGATACGGCGGACAATCTTGGTCTTGATCGGCAGCTTGTAAGCAGCAAGGCGCAATGCCTCTTTTGCTTCTTCTTCGGGAATACCGCCCATCTCAAACAGAATACGTCCGGGGCGCACGACGGCGACCCAATATTCCACCGCACCCTTACCGTTACCCATACGGGTTTCGGCAGCACGCTTCGTAAACGGCTTATCAGGGAACACGCGAATCCACACCTTACCGCGCCGTTTGATGTAACGAACCATCGTGCGACGAGCCGACTCGATCTGGCGGCTGGTCAACCAAATCGGTTCGAGTGCTTGTAACCCATATTCCCCAAAAGCTACCGTAGAGCCGCGCTGCGACAGACCCTTCATGCGCCCGCGCTGCTGCTTACGATACTTGACTCGTTTTGGCATCAACATAATTCAACCTCCTACGGGCTGACGTACACTTCTTTATTTTCGTTCTGCGGCTTCGGTCTTTCGATACCGAGAACTTCACCCTTATAGACCCACACTTTGACGCCGATGCGCCCGAAGGTGGTAAGGGCTTCCGCCTGAGCGAAATCAATGCTCGCCCGCAGCGTACCACGCGGTACACGACCATCGCTTGCCCATTCGCGCCGCGCCATGTCGCCACCCGCCAAGCGTCCGCTGACTTCGATCTTGATGCCTTGCGCCCCTTGCCGCATCGCCTGGCTAATCGCCCGCTTGATTGCACGGCTATGACCGATACGACGTTCCAACTGACCCGCGATGTTTTCCGCGATCAACAGGGCGTCCGTATCTGGCTTATCAATTTCGTTGACTTCAACTTTCGCTTTCTTACCCGTCAGGTCTTCAAGTCCCTGACGAATTTTCTTCACTGCCTCACCCTTGCGTCCAATGAGAATGCCGGGGCGGGCGGTGTGGATCGTGACCTGTAACTGGTTTGACTGCCGCTCGATTTCGATGCGAGAAACACCAGCCTTCGCGCCTTCCTTCTTGACATAGCGGCGAATGGCGAAGTCTTCTTGCAGCAGGTTGCGGTAGTTTGCACCTTCCGCATACCAACGGGCATCCCAGTCACGATTGATCTTGAGACGGAAACCAACCGGATGAACTTTACGCCCCATACTAGTTTGCCTCTCGCTCTGCCAAAATGACGGTCAAGTGTGACGTGCGGTGTTTACGTGGCTTATAACGTCCACGCGCTCCCGCTTTGAAACGCTTGAGCATCGGACCGCCATCGGCGAAAATCTTTGTGATGATCATATCCTCAGCGGATAGATCGTAGTTGTTTTCGGCGTTCGCAAGTGCCGAGGCGACGAGTTTTGCCACTATGGGCGCACCCTTTTGCGGCATAAACTTCAATGTCGCCATCGCCTGCTCTGCCCCCATCCCACGCACTTGATCAATGACCAAGCGCAGTTTCTGCGGGCTGATCGAAACGTAACTCCAGCTTGCGCGGACTTCCATCGCTCGATCTCCCTACTTCTTCTTCTTCTCGACCAGATGACCACGATACGTCCGCGTGGGCGCAAATTCGCCCAGCTTATGACCAACCATGTTTTCCGTGATGTAAATCGGAACATGGCGGCGACCATCGTGGATTGCAATGGTGTGACCGACCATTTGCGGGAACACAGTGCTGTCCCGGCTCCAGGTGCGGATCACAACTTTCTTATTCTCAGAGTTCAGCTTCTCAACTTTTTTGAGCAGCTTCGCACTGATGTAAGGACCTTTTTTGAGTGAGCGACCCATACTTACCTCAGCTTATAAGCTGTTAGCTGTTAGCTGTTAGCTGTTAACTTTCTGCCTCTGCTAAACCCTAGATGATTTCCAAATCTGGAACATCTAGCGTTTAGTTTTTAGCTTTTTGCTAACCGCTAATCGCTAACCGCTAACCGCTTCTCTTAGCGCCGCTTGCCACGACGACGGACGATGAACGAATCGGTGCGCTTGTTACGGCGCGTCCGCTTGCCCAGTGCTGGCTTGCCCCAGGGAGTCTTGGGTCCCGGCATACCAATGCCCGAACGACCTTCACCACCACCGTGCGGATGAGCACCCGGATCCATGGCGATACCACGAACCGACGGACGCCAACCCATCCAGCGAGTACGACCCGCTTTACCGAGCTTGATGTTGCCGTGATCAGTGTTCCCCACCTGACCAATCGTCGCCATGCAGCGTTCATGCACCAACCGAACTTCACCGCTCGGCAGACGAACCTGTGCGTAGATGCCTTCCTTCGCCAGAAGCTGACCGGAGACACCCGCTGAACGGGCTAACTGACCACCGTTGCCGGGGAGCAGTTCGATATTGTGGATCATCGTACCGACAGGAATATCGCGGATGTAAAGTGCGTTCCCCGTGCGGATTTCTGCCGTTTCGCCATTCGCAACACGATCCCCGACCTTCAAGCCGAGCGGCGCGATGATATAACGCTTCTCGCCGTCTTCGTATTGCAGCAGGGCGATACGCGCCGAACGGTTAGGATCGTACTCAATCGCCAAAACGCTGGCAACCGAGTCGAACTTGTTGCGCTTGAAGTCGATCAAACGGTAGCGGCGCTTGTGACCACCACCACGATGACGCACCGTAACGCGCCCCGTGTTGTTACGACCCGACTGCTTACGCAGCGCCTCGGTCAGTGACCGTTCCGGCTTCGACTTCGTGATTTCATCAAAACTGTGACCCGTCATTCCTCTGCGCCCGGCAGAGGTCGGTTTGTAGATTTTAATCGGCATGGTTAGACCTCAAATATCTCGATCTTGTCGCCCGCTTTGAGCGTCACAATCGCCTTTTTCCATTGTTGTGACCGCTTATAAGCATGACGACCTCGAATACCGCGTTTGGCGGGCATGATCATGGTGTTAATCTTTTCGACCTTTACGTCGAAAATCGTTTCCACCGCCTGCCGAATTTGCGGTTTGTTCGCATCGCCGTGGACTTCAAACACGTACTGGTTGTTTGCTTCCATCAAACCGCTGCTTTTTTCAGTGACCACCGGGCGGCGGAGAACGTCGTACAAATGTAAGTCAGCCATGATTTATGCGTTCTCCTTTGCTTCGAGTCCCCAAATTTTGATGATCACGTCGAGCGCCTTCAACGACACAATCACTTTGCCATACTGAAGCAAATCACGAATATTCAGGTAATTGGTCAGCAGCGGTTTCGCATCTTCAATGTTGTGAACCGTGCGCTGCAACATTTCGTCATCGTGTGTGAACAACACCAGCTTGGTATTATCGCCCGCCAGCGTATTCAAGACTTTGACCATATCCTTCGTTTTTGGCGAAGGCGGCGTAATCTCGTTGACGAATATCAGTTGACCGTCTGCCAGCAGTGCGCTCAACGCGCTGCGAATTGCACCACGCCGCATTTTCTTCGGCATGTCGAGGCTGTAATCGCGCGGCTTCGGTCCAAATGCACTACCGCCACCCACAAACTGCGGTGCAGAACGTGCGCCGTGACGAGCGCGACCCGTCCCCTTTTGCTTGTACATCTTCGCTTTAGTGCGGTTGACTTCGCTGCGCCGCTTGACGCTGTGCGTTCCCAAGCGGGCATTCGCCATTTGACGGACGAACGCTTGGTGCATCAACCCTTTGTTGATCTTCGCTTCAAAAATATCGGCGGGCAGATCAATCGTTTTAACCTGCTTGCCGTTCATATCCAGAACAGGTACTTGCGCCATTTCTAACTATCCTCTCCGTACACGAGCGGGCTTGATCACGACAATGCCGCCGTTCGCGCCGGGGACAGACCCACGTACCGCGAGGAGGTTCTTTTCCGCGTCTACCACCACAACTTCTAGGTTCTCGGCAGTTACGCGGTCATTCCCCATCCGTCCAGCCATGCGATGACCCTTGAATGTGCGTCCGGGCGTGGTCGTCATACCTACCGAACCGGGAGCGCGTTCACGATCACTCTGACCGTGCGTCTTGGGCTGGCTGTGAAAGTGATGCCGCTTGATTGTACCAGCGAACCCGCGCCCCTTACTTGTACCGATAACGTCCACACGTTCACCTTTGAGGAAAACGTCTGCCGTAATCGTTTGACCTTCTGCCACATCCACATCGCCGTTCTTGATGCGAAACTCGCGCAAGTGACGAAGGGCGGGCAGGTTATTCCGCTTCAAGTGACCTAAAGCACCCTTCGTTAACCGTTGGGGCTTGTTTACACCGAACCCAAGCTGAATGGCGACATAGCCGTCTTTTTCAGCCGTGCGTATTTGTGTAACGTAGCAGGGTCCCGCTTGAATGACCGTCACGGGAATAACATTCCCGACTTCGTCAAACACTTGGGTCATCCCCACTTTTTTACCGATAATGCCTTTCATTCAGATGCCTCCAGAGAGCGTGAATGCGCTCCCGAATAGATTTGCAGAGGCGGGCAAGGCTACCCGCGTGCAAAGATTACTTAAATCTTGATCTCAATATCCACGCCTGCGGGCAAGTTCAGGCGCATGAGCGTATCAATCGTCTTGCTGTCGGGGTCAAGCACATCGATCAAACGCTTGTGAGTGCGAATCTCGAAATGTTCTTGAGAGTCTTTGTCGATGAACGACCCACGTATCACCGTAAAGCGTTCGATCCGAGTCGGAAGCGGGACGGGTCCCACTACACGCGCTCCGGTGCGTTCCGCCGTCTCTACAATGCGCTGTGCCGATTGATCGAGTACACGATGATCATAGGCTTTCAGGCGGATACGAATTTTATTCTTAAACATGGTCGATAGTCCCTCTGAGTAAGAGTGCCGGGGGGTTCAACCCGCCCGGCACTCTGCTCTATTCCTTCTCTATGTCGCGTTTTACTTCTTGGGTTCGTCCATCACTTCGGTAATCGAACCCGCGCCGACGGTCAAGCCGCCTTCACGGATAGCGAATTTCGAGCCTTTTTCAAGCGCGACGGGAGTGATTAGCTCAACCTTGAGGTTGATGTTGTCACCGGGCATCACCATTTCCACGCCTTCGGGCAGGGTCACGGTACCGGTCACATCCATCGTGCGGATGTAGAACTGAGGACGGTAGCCGTCAAAGAATGCCTTGTGGCGTCCGCCTTCTTCCTTCTTCAGGATGTAGACCTGGCACATGAACGTGCGATGGGGGGTGATGCTCTTGGGCTTCGCCAACACCATACCGCGTTCCACTTCTTCGCGCTGCGTACCACGCAGAAGGATACCTGCATTGTCGCCTGCTTCGGCTGCATCGAGTTCCTTATGGAACATTTCGATGCCGGTCACTGTCGTCGTGATGATTTCATCGCGCAGACCAATAATCGCAATTTCTTCACCCTTCTTCAGCGAACCGCGCTCAACGCGACCCGTCACCACCGTACCACGACCCTTGATCGAGAACACGTCTTCGACGGGCATCAAGAATGGCTTGTCTTTTTCACGGACAGGCGTCGGGATGTGTTCGTCAACCGTCCGCATCAATTCGAGGATGGACGCATATTCCGGCGCGTTGATGTCCATGCTGGTGCTTTCGTTCGCTGCCAACGCCGAGCCACGCACAATGGGCGTGTCGGGGAAGTTGTAGCTTTCCAGCAGTTCACCCAGTTCCAGTTCGACCAGTTCGAGCAGTTCCGGGTCGTCCAGTTGATCGATCTTGTTCAGGTACACGACCATCGCAGGTACTTCTACCTGACGAGCCAGCAGAACGTGTTCACGAGTCTGGGGCATCGGACCATCAGGAGCGCTCACCACGAGGATCGCGCCGTCCATCTGCGCTGCTCCCGTGATCATGTTCTTGATATAGTCACGGTGACCGGGGCAGTCTACGTGGGCGTAGTGGCGTGCATCGGTTTCGTATTCGACGTGACGAATGTTGATTGTGATACCACGCTTGCGTTCTTCCGGCGCGTTATCGATGTCAGCATACGCCATTTTCTGTGCTTTACCAGAAAGTGCGAGCGTCTTGGTGATGGCAGCGGTCAGTGTGGTTTTACCATGATCAACGTGACCAATCGTCCCGATGTTCACATGCGGTTTATTACGCGAGAACTTTTCTTTTCCCATTGTCAGTCCTTACCTTATTTCCTTCATTCAATCACGAACTTAGGGTGGGCAGCTAAAAAACTAGCTGCCACTCTTGATAACTTCTTCAGCAATGCTGGAAGGCGCTTGGCTGTACTTCTCAAATTCCATTGTGAAGCTGCCGCGTCCTTGAGTCATGTTACGAATCTGGGTCGCATACCCGAACATTTCACCGAGCGGCACGTTGGCATTGACCGAAGTCGTACCAGCGCCACGCGAGTCCATGCCGTGAATGATGCCACGACGCGAAGACAAGTCACCGACAATCGTCCCGGTATGTTCATCCGGCACAACGACTTCAACTTTCATCGTAGGTTCGAGCAAGACGGGTTTCCCCTTTTGCACGCCCTCTTTCAACGCCATCGAACCGGCAATCTTGAACGCCATTTCGCTGGAGTCAACATCATGGAACGCGCCGTCAACAAGGCTCACCTTGAGTCCGACGACGGGATACCCTGCCAACACACCGCCGCTCATCGCTTCGCGCACACCAGTTTCGGTGGGGCGAATGAATTCACGGGGGAGCGTGCCGCCTTTGATGGCGTCTACGAACAGCAAGCCATCTTTCGCCAGTGCGCTATCTGCTTCAGACAGCGGTTCTAGGTACAGAACCACACGCGCATACTGACCCTTACCACCCGACTGACGTTTGAAGGTCATGTCGACACGTTGGTCGCGGGTGATGGTTTCGCGGTACGCCACACGGGGGCGTCCCACGGTCGCTTGCACACCGAATTCGCGCATCATACGATCCACGAGAATTTCGAGATGCAGTTCGCCCATGCCGCGAATCTTCGTCTGACCGAGTTTTTCATCGACCTCGATCTTGAAGGTGGGGTCTTCTTCTGCAAGGCGACGGAGCGCCTCACCCATCTTGTCCTGATCACCCTTGGTATTCGGTTCGATAGCAACTTCGATCACCGGTTCGGGGAACGAAATGCGTTCCAGAACAATCGGATGGTCAATGTCGCACAGGGTATCCCCCGTGAACGTTCCCTTGAGTGCCAGAATTGCGCCGATGTCACCTGCGCGGACTTCTTCGATTTCCTCACGAGTGTCTGCGAACATACGCACGATACGACCAATACGTTCGCGGTCACCCTTCGTGCTGTTCATCATCATCGAACCCGCTCTGACCACGCCTGAATAGACGCGGAAGAAGGCGAGTCGACCCACATACGGGTCGGTGAGAATCTTGAAGACCAGCGCCGCTGTCGGTTCTTCATCACTTGGATAACGGACAAGTTCTTCTTCCGTCTTGGGATGAATTCCAATCACTGGCGGCACATCGAGCGGCGAAGGCAGCAATTCAACTGCCTTGTCGAGCATCAACTGAACGCCCTTGTTCTTGAGCGCCGAACCGCAGATAACCGGCTGGATTTTGCTCGCAATCGTCGCTGCACGCAGCGCCGGAAGCAGTTCTTCGTCGTTGATCTCTTCACCCATCACATACTTCTCGGTGAGGAAATCGTCGTTTTCAATGACCTTTTCGATCATTTCCGCACGCATCGTTTCCGCGCGTTCACGGTATGACTCTGGAATGGGGTGAACTTGAATGTCCGTCCCCAAATCGTTCCCATAGGTGTACAGTTCCATCGTCAGCAGGTCGATGATGCCTTTGAATTCAGCACCTTCGCCGTAGGGAATTTGCACCGCAACCGGATTCCCGTGCAGACGCTGGACGATCATGTCGATGCAGCGCTGCCAATTTGCGCCCGTGCGATCCATCTTATTGATGAAGCACATGCGCGGCACCTTGTAGGTGTTTGCTTGGCGCCATACCGTTTCCGACTGTGGTTCAACCCCTGCTACACCGTCAAAGACGACGATACCGCCATCTAGGACGCGCAAGCTGCGTTGAACTTCCGCCGTAAAATCGACGTGACCGGGTGTATCAATGATATTGATCTGGTGACCCTTCCATGATGCCGTGATCGCAGCGGCGGTAATGGTGATACCGCGTTCGCGTTCTTGGGGCATATAGTCGGTAGTCGCCGCGCCGTCATGCACTTCACCGATTTTGTGAACCGCGCCTGTGTAGTACAGGACGCGCTCGGTGGTCGTGGTTTTACCGGCGTCAATATGGGCGATGATCCCAATATTACGGACCTTACTCAGGTCGAGTTGTGTTTCTGTCTTTTTCGCCATGCGTTAAGTGTTACTTCCCTCGTTCTAACGGAAGTGCGCGAAAGCACGATTCGCTTCCGCCATGCGGTGCGTGTCGTCCTTACGTTTTACTGACGCGCCCTGACCATTGAAAGCGTCCATCAATTCGCCCGCAAGTTTCTCAGCCATCGTGCGACCACCGCGTTTGCGTGCGTTTTCTAGCAACCATCGCATCGCCAGCGTTGTACCCCGATCCGTCGGAACTTCGACGGGAACTTGGTACGTTGCGCCACCAACACGCATTGGCTTGACTTCAATCGCCGGAGCGACATTTCGCAAGCTCTGTTCCATAACGTCAACGGGGTTACGCTTGAGACGTTCCTCGATGAGATCCAATGCACCGTACATGATGCCCTGCGCGATGCTCTTCTTGCCGCCGCGCATCATCCGATTGATGATCATAGCAACATGAAGATTATTGAATTTATTGTCCGGCGGTGTAATCCGCTTCGGAGGACTTTTTCTTCTCGGCATTTCGCTAACCCTTTACTTTCTGCCCTTAGCCGGTGCGCCCTTGCCACCTGCTGCGGGTTGACCCGGTTTCGGTCGCTTAGAGCCGTACTTGCTGCGCCCTTGTTGGCGGTTCTTAACCCCGTCGGTATCTAATGTACCGCGCACGATATGGTAGCGAACACCCGGTAAGTCTTTCACACGACCACCGCGTACCAAAACGACGCTGTGTTCCTGCAAGCTGTGACCCTCACCCGGAATGTAAGCTGTAACTTCGATGCCGTTCGAGAGGCGGACACGCGCTACTTTCCGCAAAGCGGAGTTCGGCTTCTTCGGCGTCATCGTCTTCACGATGGTGCAGACGCCACGCTTTTGCGGCGAGCCTTTCTTACGGCGAGTGCGTTTTTGTTGGTAGACGTTGAGCGTGAATTGCAAAGCGGGTGCTTTGCTCTTCGACTTCTTCGGCTTCCGTCCCTTACGCACCAACTGGTTGATCGTTGGCATAAATGACTCCACTCGTCCTAAAAACTATCGCCTGAAACAGGCAAGCAAAAAGGCGTACTAATTCGTAACGCCTGTATGCATCTTGCTGTGGCGAGCCATTCCGCTGCGCGAAACACTTTCGCCACCTCTCGTCAATTCCGTCGCTGTGCATTGCCTCTTCCGAGGATACCGAGCGCCGTACATGCGTTGAGAAATGGTAACATCCCCCTACCCGATAGTCAAGGGTCATAAGAGGACAGAAGATCAACGTTTGCTGGCTAGTTCGTCCATTTTTACTGAAGCCGACTTGGATAGTTTGCCTGAAACCATGACAGGGTATGCAACCTTTACCTATCTTCGCTGATTAAAGATAACCTTTCTTAATAAGGCGTACTTTAGCGCTTATGCTGCATCTACACCGCCTTTTAAATGTTTAGGTTAGTTTTCTGTAATATCGCTAACGAGCTACTTATCCTAAGATCACATGACATTTAAGTATTCATTACAGAATTAATTAAGTCATCTTGTGTTTTGGAGAAGTGCTAATGGTAACAAATCAACAACCTGTAAACCGGACGTCGACAAGTACGAATTACACTCGTCCAACGGTATACGAATACGATACGACTGCGATGATCTCGCCAACAGATCGCGTGCGGTGGGCTTCTATTCTTGCCGGATTGTTCACCGTACTGGCGTCGCTCGTATTTTTCACCGTGCTGGGGCTTGCCCTCGGCTTACAATCGTTTGATGCCGATAATCCGCAGAGCTTCGGTATCGGTGCTGGCATCTATGGCATCATCGCCGCTTTGATCGCGTTTGCGCTTGGCGGGTTCATGGCAGCAAAAACGGCTGCTGTGACAGGTACAGGCAATGCTATTTTACAGTCGGGCATGGTCTGGATTGTGACTATTGCGTTGATCGTTAACTTTATCGGTAACGGTATCGGAACCATCCTGAATGTCGCGGGTAATGCGGGAGCAACAGCGGCAGATGTAGCGGGTAACGTCGCCGGCGATGCTGCTGAAGCAGTAGCAGATGCTCCCGGTGTGCAGGCGACAGCGGCAAATGCAGTACCCGATATTCAAGCAACGGCTGGCGCGATTGCCGGGGATGTACAAGAACAGTTAGCCGATGTTACACCGCAAGAAGTCGAACAGGTGGCGGATAGTCTAGCGGACGGTCCATGGTGGACACTATTGGGATTAGGTATCACCGCGTTGGCGACGTTGGGCGGCGGATTGCTTGGCAAACGCAGCAACCCGGTTGACATTGCGGCTGACCCGCGTGTGGCAACCAACTAAACTGATCTGATCACCTGATTTCACGGGGGTGCAGCAATGATGCTGCGCCCCTTTTTTCATCTCCGCACGGGCTGACGGGTCACCATTGCGCCAACCGCACGAATTAACTCTTCGACAGCCACAGGCTTCCCTAAGAATATATCTGCGCCCGCTTCGAGCGCCTTCCCCATTTGATAACCCGCCGTCGCACC
>Ga0163154_10006751_pt1 | contig 13924 bp, 11 predicted proteins | sample OliLakLV19MP9P1_FD_148649 | JGI IMG/M metagenome (GOLD analysis project Ga0163154, IMG submission 148649) | Freshwater microbial mat bacterial communities from Lake Vanda, McMurdo Dry Valleys, Antarctica - Oligotrophic Lake LV.19.MP9.P1 | ecosystem: Environmental > Aquatic > Freshwater > Lake >... | reverse complement strand
AATCTCCTCCTCCACAAGCGAGTCTAGCGGCTCTGGAGTGGGTAGCGTGACCTGTATTCGGTTAATCACCCGCAACGCAATCTTCAACATCAGCCAGAGGCTGAGTGGGATGCTGGCGACGAGTACCCCTAATGTACACAGACCGCGCTGACCGACCACCGAGTCGAGCCACAGACCCACAAAAAGCGCCGTAAAGACAACAACCACCGCCGCACAGCCCGCCTGAGTTGCTGCCAGTAACACCCCCGGCGTTAAAACTTGCGCCCGTGCCGAAGCGCGGTTATCTTTCATTGCTTCTGACCTCTACAGGTCATATAAACGCTGTGCATTCTATCACAATCGACCTTTTAATGCCATAAGAGTTTGAAGTTTACCGTTAGAAGTTAGCAATGTTATCGTTTTGGCTTTTGTCTATAAATAGCGAAATTTCCTAGCAACAAGGCCTGCCTTGTCCGTTTTGCGCGAAATTTACCCATGAGCCAACGTCTTTTATAGCGTTTTTGCGTGTTTTTTAGGGTGCATAACCCTACCCCTGATTTGTGATGATAAGGGCTTGGCACGCCATACCCCTACAAGTTCATCAGTGGATAAGGGCGCAGCACGCTGCGCCCCCTACTTCAAATTTCCCACTGCTGACTTTCAACTTATAACAGGCTTGATGCGCTGGTGAGCGCCCAGTCATAAATCGCTTGTGCGCCAATCGTCCCCAACAGCAAGACGGCGATGGAGGTAATCCCCAGCACCCATCCGGCGACAGCGGGGATAGCGATGGGATTCTCATCATTTTCGCCACGGTCTACATACATGACCTTGATGACCACGAGGTAGTAATACAGCGCGACGATGGCGTTTAAGACGCCGACCATCGCCAGCCATGTCAGGTTGGCTTCAACGGCTGCATTGAACAGGAAGAACTTGCCGAAGAATCCGGCGGCGGGCGGGATACCGGCCAGCGACAGGAAACCAATCGTCATCGCCAGCGCCATCATCGGGTTACGACGGCTGAGGCCAGCGAAATCCTTGATGTCATCCCCGCCGACCAATTCGCTGAACAGCACAATCACACCGAACGCGAGTAGGTTGGTAAAGACGTACATGAACATATAGAACGCGACGGAGGCCACGCTCTGCGCCGTCCCCGCTTGCAGCGCGGCCACGCCAATCAAGGCGTATCCGGCTTGAGCGATGGACGAGTAAGCCAATAGACGCTTGATGTTCTTTTGGCTGAGGGCGACCACGTTGCCGACGGTCATGCTCAAGACCGCGCCAGCCGCCATCAGGTTGACCCAGAAACTTTGGAGTTCAACCGTGCCGATGGTCAGGTTGGCCGGGAAGACAGCGGTGAAGAAGCGCATCAGCAAGGCGAAACTAGCCGCTTTGCTGGCGACGCTGATAAAAGCCGTGACCGGGGTCGGTGCGCCTTCATACACATCCGGCGTCCAGAAGTGGAACGGCGCGGCGCTGATTTTGAAGCCGAAGCCGACCACAATCAGCACCATAGTGACCAAGACCGGCGCGGCATTGGCAGCGAACGACTCGCCGCCCATATAGGCCGCAATCGCGTACAGATTGGTCACGCCGGTCAGACCATACAATAGGCTGAAGCCGTACAGCATGATGGCTGAGGCGAACGAACCGAATAGGAAATACTTAACGCCGGATTCGCTACTGCGCTTGTCCTTGCGGCTGAACGACGCGAGGATATACAGCGGGATAGACAACGTTTCGAGCGCGACGAAAACCATAATCAGGTCGGCAGCGCCACTCATCAGGGTTGCGCCCATCGTACTGACCACGATGATGAGGTAGAACTCACCCTTACGGCCAAACTCGGTAGTATTAACCGCGATGAGGCAGGTTAGCCCGCCCGCTATCAAGACCGTGACCTTGAAGATTTGCGTCAGGATGTCATAACGCACCATCCCGCCCCAATAGAGCGCGTCGGGGTTGGTGGGCGGCCAGATGAACGGGGTAATCGCGATAGCCAATAGGCCAAGACCGGCCACAACGCCAATCAGACGGCGTTGTTCACCTTTCACGCGCAGGTCAATCAAGAGGATGAGTAGCGCGAGGATGGTCAAGCCGACTTCAGGCGCAACCGCAGGGAGGTTTGAGAGAAAATCAAATGTCGGCATGGGTTAGAAGCTCCCTCCGAGCAAGGCGACCACCGGGCGAACGCCCGCTTCGACCATAGGGGCAATCACAGCTGGGTTTAGGCCGATGACGACCAGCGGGATTCCCAGCAGCAGCAAAATCATCCGATCCGTCACAGTAATGTCATGGACTTCTGGATACTTCTTTGCGTCGAAATCGCCAAAGAACACCTGACCCGTCACCCGCAGCACGTAGGCCGCTGTGATGACGATTCCTAGTGCAGAGAAAACGGCGATGATCGGGTAGTAATTGCTCAACTGCCACGTCCCAATCGTCAAGGTGACGCCGGTAGCGTTGAACAACCCCATGAAGATGGGATATTCCGCCACAAAGCCGCTGAACCCCGGCATACCCATACTGGTCAGACCGCCGATGATGAAGGCGAACCCGACCCACGGCATCTGTTTTATCATGCCGCCCAAACTGGGGATGTCACGGGTATGGGCGCGTTCATAGACCATGCCGACGCAACCGAAGAATAGCGCGGTCATCGCGCCGTGGCTGAACATCTGCAAGCCCGCGCCGGTCATCCCGACCACGTTCATGGTCGCAAACCCCATGCTGACCAACCCCATGTGTGACACCGACGAGAAGCCGATGACATACTTGAAGTCGCGCTGGCGAAAGGCGATGAATGCGCCGTAGACCACGTTAATCAGGGTGAGCAGCACAATCCACGGCAGATGCGTCTGCGCCCCTTCTGGCATGAGTTGGACACCGGCTCGTAGTGCGGCGAACGCGCCGAGTTTCATCAGCACGCCCGCGTGAATCATCGAGACGGCGGTTGGCGCGGCGACGTGACCATCTGGCGACCAGTTATGGAACGGGAACAGACCCGCCAAGATGCCGAAGCCCAAGAATATGAATGGGAACCACAACTTGGCGAAGGTCAGCATATCGAACCCGGCATAACCGGGGACATCGAACGCGCCGTTTTCCCCAGCCAATGTCAGCGAAATCATGTTGAAGTTGAAGGTTGGCGTCCCCTGAGCCAAGATGTCGTTGTCGATTGCCGACTGGAACACCTCCGCGCCGTCATTTTGATAGTAGTCATTTGCGACGAACACCATGGCGATAATGCCAATCATAGCGACCACTGAGCCGACCAAAATGTAGATGGTCAGCTTCATGGCCGCGTATTCGCGCAGCTTTATCCAACCCCATCCCGCGATGAGCAGGTACATCGGGAAGATGGCGAGTTCATAGAAGAAGAACAGCAGGAACATGTCGATGGAGAGGAACACCCCATACACGCCGGCCACCAGCAGCATGAAGAACGCCATAAACTCGCGGATGCGGTCTTGGATGCGCCAGCTAATCAGCACACCGGCCACCGTGACCATGCCCGTGAGTAGCACCATCGGCGCATTCAAGCCGTCCACGCCGAGGTGGTAGCTGATGCCCAACGATTGCAGCCATGTGATTTGTTCGACGAAGGCGAGGCCGTCTACGAACATTTTTGTGCCAACTGATTCGCCGCCCGTCAACAGCGCTGTGTCTTGGTGAGACATCAACTCTGCGACTTGCGCGTTATAGACGAAGAACACCAGCGCCGACAGCGCCAACACTGTTACGGCGGCGGTGATTGCGATACCGCGCACCAAATCGCGTTGCTTGCCGTCAACGAACAACAGCACCACGCCCGCGATAATCGGGACGAAGATAATCGCGCTAAGAACCGGAAACGAGAACCCTTCAAGCATGGTTCACACCCAACCTTTACGACAACCCGCTAAGAATGCGGGTTATGGAGTCGTTGATGACCGGCAAAATCCAGTTCGGGAGGATTCCCGTGACCAGCATCAACACCATCAATGGAGCCATAGCAACCAACTCACGCGGTTCGATTTCGAGATGATAATCGCGCCAGCGCAGATTGAAAGGCCCTTGCAGGACGGCACGGATGCCCTTCAGGATGTAGCTGCCAGTGAACAGCAGACCAATCATGGAGATGGCTGTCAGCACGGTATAGACCGGCCAACTGCCGCGCACCACCATAAACTCACTGACGAAGCCGTTAAGACCGGGCAAGCCGAGGCTCGCCATACTGGTGAAAATGAACACCGCGCCGTAGACCGGGGCTTTCACCCACAGGCCGCCGTACTCGCGTAGGTCGCGGGTGTGGGTCTTGTGATAAATCGCGCCCGCCAGCAAGAACATACCGGCACTGCTCAGGCCGTGATTGAACATCTGCATGACCGCGCCGTTTCCGGCGAGGATGGCATTTTGCATCGAGGCGGGGTCGCCATCCCCACTGACCACCATCTTGCCATAAATTGAGGCGTAGACCGCAATCCCCAGCGCGACGAAGCCCATGTGATTGACCGAGCTATACGCCACCAAGCGCTTGATGTCGTTTTGACCGAACGCGGCGAACGCGCCCAATACCACGCCCATCACCGCGAGGACTGCGAAAATCGTCGCCCAATCGACGCTGAACGCGCCAAAGAAGCTGACCTCACTGACCCAGATGTCTGGGAACAGCGGAATCACCAAGCGGATGAAGCCATACGCGCCCAGCTTGAGCATGACGCCCGCCAGCAGCATAGACCCCGCCGTCGGCGCTTCCGAGTGGGCATCCGGCAGCCAAGTGTGGAACGGCCAAACCGGGACTTTGATGCAGAAGGCCACGAAGAAGCCGACGAAGGCCAGCGTCTTGACCGTCTCAATGCTCGTGCCGAGAAACAGCCCGCCCTCTGGCGAGAAGTTCGGCCAGAATTGGGTCAGCGCCTCGATGTTGAACGCTTGCTCAAGCCCAGCCGCCCCAGCTGTCAGACCAATCAGTTGGGTCGCCAGAAGCATCCCCAACGTCCCGCCGACAGAGTAGATGAAGAACTTTGTGCTGGCGTACTGGCGATTCTTGCCGCCCCATTCCTTAATCAGGAAGTAAATCGGGACGAGGCTGAGTTCGTAGAACAAGAAGAAAATCATCATGTCTTGCGCCACGAACACACCCATCAGACCCATCTCGAAAAACAGGATGAGCGCGAGGTGGGCGCGGTAACGGTCTTCCACTTCCCAGCTAATCAAGACCGCAATCGGCACGAGGATACCGGTCAACAGCACCATCGCGGCGCTTATTCCGTCGATACCCAACGTCCAGAACGCTTTGATGGGCGGAAACCACGGCTCATTGGTCGTGAACTGGAAACCGGCAACTGTGCGGTCATAATTGAAGAATACAGCGGCGGCCAACAAGCCGACCCCAATCGCGATGATGAGCGACACCCACCGCGCCAATACCTTACTGTTGGGCAGACCCAACACCAGCAGACCGCCCAAAGCCGGGGCAAAAATCAGCACGGTGAGGGGGTTTATCCCAAACACATCCAAAGCAGGCATATCCATCCCCTCATTAGTTAGCGGCTGTCCCCGCCGACGCGATAAAAATCAAGCCCAGTACCAGCGCGAAGAATACCACCATCAGGAGGTAATTCTGCACGCGGCCCGTTTGGACAAAACGCAGCCGTGAGCCGACCCAGCCGATACCCTGACCAATCGAGTCCCCGAAGCCGTCAATCAGCCACAGGTTGAAGGTTTTAATCAGGTCGCCAGTGAAGCGGAAGGCTGTCGCAATCGCGTGGAGGATGCCGTCAATGATGCCTTTGTCGATAAAATCGCCAGTGGCTTTCGAGATGGCCTGCGCGGGCTTGATGAAGATGATGGCGTACAACTCATCGAAGTAATATTTGTTCTTCAACACGTTGTGCATTGGGCCGAGGATGTTCACCAGCGGGTCGGGTTCGCCCGCCTTGAGCGGCTTGCGCCCATACATCCACCATCCCAAGAACAGACCACCACCGGCCACTGCAAACGAGGTCAACAGCGGAATCCAGTTAAAGACGGGGTGTGGGCCGGGTTCGACCAGCGCATTCTCGACGAAGTGGCTAAACCACGGGTGACTTGGCGAGAAGATACCGCCTAAGACAGGGAAGTCACTAGGGACGCCGACGAACCCAGCGACCACCGCGAAGAACGCGAGGATAATCAATGGGAGTTGCATCGTGATGCTGATGACGTTGCTTGGGCCGCCCAGACCGGCGTGCTTGGCTTCTTCTGTACGGGCTTCGCCCAAGAAGGTCAGGCACAGTTGGCGGGCGGTATAGAAGGCGGTCAAGAAGGCCGCCGCTGCCAGCATGAAGAACACGAAAGCGTGCGGGCCGAAACCTTTGGCCGCGCCAGTCCATGCCTCTGCGAGGATTTCGTCTTTCGACCAGAATCCGGCGGTAATCAGCGGAAAACCAGCCAGCGACAAGCCGCCAATCACAAACGTGATGAATGTGACCGGGATGCGCTTGCTCAGGCCGCCCATGTTCATCATGTCTTGCGGGTCGAACTTGTGGCCGGTGTGCGCGTCCTCGTGACCGTGGTCAACGTGTGCGCCGTGAGCATCATGCCCGTGTGAGTCGTGAGCATCATGAGCGTGCGAGTCATGCGAATGGGCTTCGATGGCGTGGGCGATTGCGCCGTGTGCGTGGTCTTCGTCCTCGTCATCATCATCATGACCGTGATCGTGAACATGATGTTCGCCGTGTTCCATCGCATGGATGACCGACCCCGATGCCATGAACAACAGCGCCTTGAAGAAGGCGTGCGTAATCAGGTGGAAGGCGGCTGCGACATACGCGCCCACGCCCAACGCCGCAATCATGAAGCCGAGTTGTGAGATGGTCGAGTAGGCCAAGACCTTTTTCACGTCGTTTTGAGCGACAGCGATGGTGGCCGCGAATAGCGCCGTGAAGCCGCCGATAATGGTCAAGACCATCAGCGGGGTATTCATCAAGCCTTCGTGCGGGTGTGCGCCAACTTCAAACAACGGGTACATGCGGATGACCGCATAGACACCGGCGCTGACCATTGCGGCGGCGTGAATCATCGCGCTAACCGGAGTCGGACCTTCCATCGCGTCCGGCAACCAGACGTGCAGCGGGAATTGCGCCGACTTGCCGACTGTTCCGATAATCAGGAACACGCCAATCAAACTGGAGGCCGTCATGCCGGTGAATAACAACGCGGGCGTGCTGCCAAGTTTTTCCAAGACTTCCGGGTTATACAGGATGTCGCGGAAATTCAGCGTGCCGGTCAGCGAGTACAGGTAGACGATGCCCAAGAACATAATCACGTCCGCCACGCGGGTGGTGGTGAACGCTTTGACCGCTGCCTTATATGCGCTGTCCTTCTCAAACCAGAAGCCAATCAGCATATATGAACACAGGCCCATGATTTCCCAGCCGACGAACATCAGCAGCAGGTTATCGGCCACCACCAGCGTGAGCATGGCGCTGGCGAACAGCGAAATCAGCGAGAAGAAGCGCGACTGGCGCGGGTCATGTGCCATGTAGCCGATGCTATAGATGAAGATGCACAACACCGCCAGCGGAACCATAATCAGCATCAGGGTGTTGAGGGGGTCAATCATCACGCCCATACGGAGGGCGGTTGTGCCGGTGGCGAGCCATTCGACGCTGTGGGCAAAAACCTCTTGACCGAACACGCCGTTAAAATTGGTGGCCGCGCCCGCAATCGTCCACGCAATCGCCAATGATGCGATGATGCCGGACAAACCGACGGTGATGCTCAGGACGCGGCTGAGAGGGGTGACGACGGGGACGGTCATGCCGTCGTAGTCGGGGTGATGGCCGCCATATTCGTGCTTGTCGGTAGCGGGAACCATCTTAGAGCGATTGGTGATTAGGATGATGATAGCAAATGCCAGCAACGGCCCAACCGGAACCAACCACGGGAGAATATTGATGTTCGTCAAATCAATCATCAGCGCCCTCTATTTACCAGCGCAGCATATCCACGTCATCAACTGTGACGGAACGGCGGCTGCGATACATCGAGATGATGATTGCCAAGCCCACCGCTGCTTCAGCAGCCGCGACGACCAACACAAATGCCGTAAATGCTTGACCAGCCATATTCAGCGGTGACTGGAAGCGCCAGAACGCCACCAAATTCAGGTTGACGGCATTGAGCATCAGTTCGACACCCATCAGCACGGCTACAGCGTTCTTCCGGCTGAGGACGGTATATGTCCCCAAGCAGAACAGCGCGGCGGCCACCGCCAAATACATCCAAAGCGGAACCATGTGCTTACTCCTCCTCGTGCTGACGGGCGATGACGATTGCCCCAATCATGGCCGCTGTCAGCAGCAGAGAGGCCACCTCGAACGGCAGCACAAACTGGTTGCCATCAACCAACGCAGCGCCGAGGTCGGTGGTGGTCGCAACCACTTCACCGGCCAGTTCTGGCGCGACGCCGCCCCATACAGGGACGATAACGCTGACCATCAGGAATACGAACAACATGCCGACTACAATCAACGCCGACCACCATTGCGCCGTGAAGCGCTGGCGTAGGTTGGTCATGCTGCGCGTGAGCATCACCGCGAACGTGAATAGAATACCAATCGCGCCGATGTACACCATGACCTGCACGGCGGCCAAAAATGGCGCGCTTAACAACACGAACATGCCCGCGATACCGAACAGGCTGACAATCAGCCAGACCGCCCCGCGTACCAAGTTCTTGTTGAGGACGACGCCGCACGCGCCGCCCAGCGTCAGGATCGTGAAGAACCCGAACGCGATGGCTTGTGGAGTTAACCCGCCAACAACCATAACCCACCCGTCTCCTCGCAAAAATGCACGGTTCGCCGCATCTTGCCCAGCGAACCGTGCGCCCATCGCTTTTCCTAGTCGCCTACCGCGTGTACCGTTGCGGCAGTCATTTTCTTGGCCTCGTCTGCGGCGCGGGCTTGGCGGCCTTTCGAGCGCACCCACGACAACATCACGTAGCCGACAAACACGTTCCCCAAAAGCAGTACCACAGTTTGCGGCAGATTTTGGATGAAATTGCCGGGGTCAATCGGTGTCAAACCGACCTGCTTGATGACTTGTAACAGGAAGGCGATCACCAACACGTTCAAAATCGACATCGGGACGAGGAACTTCCAATTGAAGTCCATCATCTGGTCGATACGCAAACGCGGGACAGAATTACGCACCCACAGCGAAATCGTGTACCAGATCGAGGCCTTGCCCAGCAGATAAATCAAGCCCAGCCACGGCAATTGCTCCACGAATGGCCCAATCCAGCCGCCCGTGAAAAAGACAGCCATCAGCACGCCATTGGTGAAGACGTGCATGAACTCACCCGCGAAGAACATGGCGAATTTCATGCCGCTGTACTCAATGTTGAAGCCAGCCACCAATTCCGATTCGGCTTCCAACAGGTCGAACGGCGCACGCCCCGTCTCAGCCTGTGAACTGATGAAGAACAATATCGCCGAAATCGGCGCGGCGAACACGAACCACATGCCGTATTGCGCCTTGACGATGCCTTGTAACGACATCGAACCGGCCAGCATCACGGGGATGAGGACGGCCATCGCCAGCGGGACTTCATAGCTGATGAGTTGCGCGACCACGCGGAACGCGCCGAGTAGGGCGTACTTGTTGTTGCTCGCCCAACCCGCCATCATGACCGCCAGCGTGCCAATCGAGGCCACGGTGATGACGTATAGCGCCCCGATTTCGAGGTCAACGCCGAAGTGATATGGCGTCAGTGGCATGACCGCCCAGACCAACAACACGGCGGCCACCATGAATGGCGGCGCGAGGTTGTAAATCGGCTTGTCTGCGCCGGTGGGGGTGATATTCTCTTTGCCCAACAGCTTGACCACATCTGCGATAGGTTGCAGCAGGCCGAACGGGCCGACGCGGTTGGGGCCAATTCGGTCTTGGATGCGAGCCGCGAACTTGCGCTCGACCCAAATCAGCAAAATTGTGACCAACAGCGGGAAGGTAGCGACCAGCACCACACCGAGGAAAATCGAAATGAACTGGGCTAAACCCGCGTCCATTCCGCCTTGGTTGAGGCACTGCGCCAGTTGATTAATGCAGTCCATAAGTCTTATCCCTTATCCCCTGCCCTTATTCCCACGCCAGCGCGTTCTTGCCCCACGCATAAAACAGCGCGTCGGTGAGCAAGAAAATGAACAGCAGACCCGCGCCAAACGCGAAGAAGTCCAACTGCTTATAGGCCAGCGCCCACGGGAACAGGAAAACCATCTCAACATCGAACACGAGGAAAATCAGGCCATAGATATAGTATTGAACTTTGAACTGCACCCACGTATCGCCAACCGTCTCAACACCGCACTCATAAGTCGCGGTTTTGATGGCGTTCGGCTTGTGTGGCGCAAAGACCCCGCCCAAGATAATTGGGAGGGCTGGCAGCAGCGGCGCGATGAGGAAAAATACGCCGATAAATGCCCATTCGTTAAGCACGTTCATGGGGCAACTCCCACAATTCTGAGCGAAAACCCGCCCAACTTGCGTCGATATTCACAAACTACGCACAGTATACCATCCCGATAGGCGTGCTGCAATTGCGCCGCACCGGATGATTTACCCATCTGAGGGAAAAGATTAAATAGGACAACAGTCGCGATTGTAACACATGCACAATCAAACCGAAAATAGACTCAACAACTTGTTTGAACGCGGTTAAAGTGAAAAGACGCATTACAATTTGCAAATTATTTTACCTGTAAATAAGGTTAAAATAGGGCGGATACCCCCATTCTTATTTAGAGAATGGTTCATGTTCAAAACAAGTGTTTTTCTCTAGGGGCGACAGCGTGCTGCGCCCTGTAACGATATGATTTTCACACAATCTGAACATGAGCCTAGAGGATATTTCATCATGTCTGAGCAAAATCCTGCGCCCAAAACGACTGGTGCGCTAAGCAACCCGCAAATCCTCGGCGCGATTATCACCGGGATTGTATCTGTGGTTGTTGCAATCGTGGGTGTTATCCCGCAATTCGCCAAAAACGACCCGACCCACACGCCAACGCCGTTAGCTGGAGTCGTCGTCACATTCACGCCTACTCCCGCGCCTGTATTAGAGGTGTTAACCTTGGTTGCCACGGTCACATCTACCCCACTGCTGAGTGTGACCAATACGCCCCTGAATCTTGATCCGACTCCAGAACCATCGCGGACGTTTACGCCGTCACCTACGGTTGCGGTTCAAACGCCAAATGTGCGGCTGTTCCATAACAATCGTTCGTTCACGGCGCTGAATCTGACTAATCGTAGAATCGGCTTGAACGGGGTGGTTTTTGTGGGTGGGGATGGGCGTTGGTCTGCTTCAGAATGGGGCCCCATCTATCAAAATATGACAAGTGGGGATTGTCTACGAATGCGCGATCAGAACAGCGGTCAGCAAGAGCCACCGTCAGACTGTGGCGATTTGTTGGCGTTGGTATTGGTCGGGGACGGCGCGATTTTCTGGCGCAATGATGACGGATTCACCGTCAGCCAAGACGGGGTTGTGCTGGCGACTTGCCCCCAAGACTCTGAAACATGCGACTTATTTATCGCACAGCCATGAGGGGAACATAGAAAAAGGTGTTCCACGCTTCTCTTGATAAGCGTGGAACACCTTGATTGGAATTGAAATTACCCGAACATTGCGACGCTAAACCATCGGGGCAACCTGATCCTACTGAGTCCGCACGCGCTTAAACATCCACAGACCACCACCCACCGCCAACAAAATCAGCCCAGTAGCGACCAGCAACGGCAGTCGGTTATCGGGACGCTCACCTGTCAAGGGCAGTGAAGTCACCGAGGGCGGCAAGCTAGGGGTACTGGTTGGGGGAATAGGAGAAGGAGTTGGCGTATTGGTGGGTGTATTGGTGGGCGTATTGGTGCTGGTGGGGGTGCTGGTTGCGGGCAGGGTCGAACAGCCGACCATGTTGATCGTGTTGGTATCCAGCGTCACTGCGCCAGTACGCGCTAATGCTCGTCCGGGTGATACGGTTGCACCTGTTGCCAAACTGATGCTAGTCAGGGCAATGATATTTCCGACAAACCCTGTACCTGTATCAAGCGTAGCTGAACTTCCAACCTGCCACCACACGTTACAGGGTGCGGATCCGTTGATAAACCCAATTTGATAACCGCTTTGGGTCGTGAGTTGACTCGGCACTTGGAAAATGAACAGCGCATTTGGATCGCCTTGTAAGTCGAGCGTCAGCCCGACTGAGGGGGTGGTAAACAGCGCGGTAGAGGCAAAACAATAGACCCCCGTGTGGGAGCATCAAGTTTCCGATTGGGCTGGATAAAACGGTGCAAGGCGTTGCGCCAGCAACCGTATTATAGGCAGTTACAAGATCGGTCTGGGCCTGAATCGCCACAGCATCCGCAATGTGCATGACTCCGGGAGGAACCACAGACCCCGGAGGGAAGTTTGTGACTGACGACCCGGGAGCAAGTCCGAGATCACCGCCGAGTGCGGGTGCGCCGACAGGGGGCCCGATAACTGTCGCGCCGGTATTCGTCACTGTCGTGCCTGCTAAGACCGAGAAACTGGTCGCTGATAATAAGTCTGGCTGAACGACTTGCGCGACAACTAGCCCACTCATCAATACCATCGCCACAACGACGGTGATAATCATCACCAACCGCGTGAGGGCTGACGGGTAATGGATAAATCTTCGCATGATTTCGATCTCCTAGATGGTCGCGTGTAAATACCTAAAAACCAGATAAAAAGAACTGTAATTTTCTGAGCTTATGGCAAAAAATAATCTAACGCTTTCAATTGTAATCTGTTTATGGAGGGATGATTTAAAATCCAAACGATCTTTGATCGAGGTTTTAGCATAAAACACACCCAAATAATCGTTCGGATTTGTTTCAGTTTCCCCATTAGGCCAGAATTTGCAATCTTCTAAATTCTTTACCGATTTGGCAATCCGTCAAAGAAAAACGATCAGATAAGCGACCAGACTGAGAACAGATGAGCGTAATATACAAGGGGGACACTAGCGCGGTAATCCGTTACCGCCGAATTGATATATTGATCTATAAATCATCAATGACGGAAAATTAGGTATAATAGGAAATTAGTACTACTGTAAATCAATCATACGCGCTACCACGATATGGCGATTGAGATATTCATTGCCGAGCAAGTCGTAATTACTGCATGTGATGAGTGTTACGATGGCATCTGATGACCAATATAGGGGCGTTAAATCGGATGGATCGGTTTCATACGATGATTCGATGACATACTCGCGACTGACATCACCCTTGTAAATGGTGAAGGTATCCCCGATTGCGAGCGTGTTTAGCCCTGCGAAAATGCCTTGCGTGCCGTCTCGCAGTTCGACATGCCCGGCGAGGACGACATTACCCGCTTCGGCATCATCAAACCACGCCGTGCCAATAAGATGACCGACATTATTGCCCAAGTTTTGAATGTTCCAACTGGATCCCTCTAGAGTCAAGTGAATGATCTGTCCTGTCTTGCCTAAGGACGGGATATATAGCCAATATTTGGGTAATTCTGGCCTGAGAGTTGGCAAAATCTGTGTGTCGGTTGAGATAACCGAAGGCGTTACAACAGGGGTAACTTGCAAGTTCACTGTCACAGGTGACGCAGTGGTTTGCCTAATAGTCACCACAATTCCAAAAGCGATACCGATCAATATCACGACCATCGTCATCAGTGGGTGGCCGGACTGCGAGCGATTTCTACGGTATGGATTTCTCATTGGACGACTGCTTCTCGAAAAAAGGTTGACATTCTTCAGTATATCATGTTGCCATCTACACTCAGCGATTTGAAACTGACGGGAAAAAACAGGGCGCATAGTGCGCCCTATTTTTTGTTAGGTTATTAACGGATGAGGCGAAAATCAGCTGCCGCGATAACCACCGCCGCCACCGCTACGACGATCAC
>Ga0163154_10006749_pt1 | contig 13927 bp, 10 predicted proteins | sample OliLakLV19MP9P1_FD_148649 | JGI IMG/M metagenome (GOLD analysis project Ga0163154, IMG submission 148649) | Freshwater microbial mat bacterial communities from Lake Vanda, McMurdo Dry Valleys, Antarctica - Oligotrophic Lake LV.19.MP9.P1 | ecosystem: Environmental > Aquatic > Freshwater > Lake >... | reverse complement strand
GTTGGATCGACGTCGTGCGCCAGCGCCATCCGACCAGGGTCCTGGTGCTGGACATGGACTCCAGCGTCAGCCCGGTGTTCGGCGAGCAGGAAGGCTCGGCCTACAACGGCCACTTCGAGTGCGTCTGCTATCACCCGCTGTTCCTGTTCAATCAGTTTGGGGACGTGGAGGGCTGTTCGCTGCGGTCGGGCAATGTGCACAGCGCCGATGACTGGCGCTCCGTGCTGGCGCCGGTCGTGGCGCGCTACCGTGGGACGGTGCGGCGGAAGTTCTTCCGTGGCGATGCGGCCTTCGCCCTGCCGGATCTCTACGCGTTCCTGGAAGCCGAGGGCTTCAAGTACGCCATCCGCCTGAAGGCCAACTCGGTTCTCCAAGGGCGGATCAGCCATCTGCTCAGGCGCCCGGTCGGGCGTCCGCCCAACCGCATCGTGAGGTCCTATGCCAACTTCACCTACCAAGCCGGGTCCTGGAGCCGGAAGCGGCGCGTGGTCGCCAAGGTCGAATGGCATCCTGGCGAACTCTATCCACGGGTCGGCTTCCTGGTGACCAATCTGGCCCGCCCGCCCGAGCGGGTCACGGCCTTCTACAATCAGCGCGGCACGGCGGAGCAGTGGATCAAGGAGGGCAAGAACGCGGTCAAATGGACACGCCTGTCCTGCCGGGCGATGGCGGCCAATGCGGTGCGCCTGCAATTGCATGTGCTGGCCTACAACATGGCCAACTTCCTGCGCACCCTGGCGCTGCCTGTCGAAATGCAGACCTGGTCGCTGACCACGCTGCGGGAGAAGCTGGTGAAGATCGCCGCAAAGGTCGTGACCCATGCGCGCTACACGGTGTTCCAGATGGCCGAGGTCGCCGTGCCACGCGACTTGTTCCGGCGCGTTCTGGAGCTGATCGCCGATCTCCGCCTGCCACAAACGGCCCGATGTTGACGTCGCCCTACGTCATCATCGCCGAGCCGATCGACGGGAGAAGTGCGTCCGGAAATCGGAAAAACGAGCCCAATCGACGCTCATCGCGGTCGCTGGGATGCGAAACGGACTCGCACAGCAGGAAGAGACCAGGCGGGTTGCTCATTGGCGGCTCAGCGGTCAATACTGCACGCCAGGAGGGGCCGATTGGCGGTCCATCTGGGGAATATCGGCCTAGTGATCTTCACCAGCGACAACGGCGGCGCGGGCTATGTCGGCCTGGCCGACGTCAACCGGCCCTATGGCGGCTTCAAGTCCACCTTCTTCGAGGGCGGGATCCATGCGCCCTTCTTCATGCGCTGGCCGGCCAAGATCCAGGCCGGGTCGCGCTACGCCAATCCCGTCAGCCACATCGACATCTTCGCCACCGCCGCGGGCGCGGCGGGCGCGGCGCTTCCCAAGGACCGAGTGATCGACGGGGTCGACCTCGTCCCCTACCTGCAGGGCAAGGCGTCGGGTCGGTCGCACCAGACCCTGTTCTGGCGGTCGGGCCAGTACAAGGCCGTTCGCGACGGCGATTGGAAACTGCAGAGCAACGGCGCCCGCGGGAAGGTGTGGCTCCACGACCTCGCGGCCGATCCCATCGAGCAGCGCGACCTGTCCAAGGCGAGACCCGACAAGGTGGCGGCCCTCCAGGCCCTGCTCCGCGACCAGGACGCCCAGGCCGCCAAGCCGATCTGGCCCTCCCTGCTGCAGGGTCCGGTCTTCATCGACCATCCGAGCGGCCAGCCCCAGAAGCCCGGCGAAGAATACATTCTGTGGGATAACTGAAGCACATGACCCAGCCCCTCACCACAGACGCGGGCGTCCCCTTCCTGCGCTCGCCGGACGCGGCCTTCCAGGGTCTGGCGGACTACCCCTTCGCGCCCCACCACATCAACTTTGAGGGCCTGCGTTTGGCCTATGTGGACGAGGGGCCCCGCAACGGGCCGGTCGCCCTGCTGATGCACGGCATGCCCACATGGAGCTACCTGAACCGGAAGATCATCCACCGTTTGGTCGCGGCGGGCTGGCGCTGCGTGGCGGCCGATCACATCGGCTTTGGCCGCTCTGACAAGGTGACCGACGATGGCTGGTACTCCATCGCCCGGCACGTGGCCGCCCACCAGTTGCTGATCGAGACCCTGCACCTGAAGGACGTCACCCTGTTCTGCCAGGATTGGGGCGGCCCCATCGGCCTGGCCCAGGCCGCCGAGCAGCCGGAGCGGTTCTCGCGGCTGGTGGTGATGAACACCTGGCTGCACCACACCGACTACGCCTACACCGACGCCCTGAAGCAGTGGAACGCCCAGTGGCAGGCCGACGGACTGTTCGGCCTGAACGTCCCGGAGAAGCTGTCCCTGGGCTGGTTCATGATGCTGCCGCTGGGCCACATGAAGCCGGCTGACCTGTTCGGCGTCATCGGCACGGGAACCCACCCGGTCCTGACACCCGAGCAGGACGCCATGCGCCGCGGCTACGACGCCCCCTTCGAGGGCCTGGGCCGGGCCGGTCACGCCGGGCCCCGCCGCTTCCCCTTGAGCCTGCCCTTTGACAATCCGCAGTGCGGGGCCGCCGAGGCCCAGGTCCATTGGTTCGAGGCTCTGCTCGGCTGGAAGAAGCCCATCCACTTCGTCTGGGGCGGCGCCGACGCGGTGTTCACCGAAGCCTGGGGCCGGGCCTGGGCGGCCCACTATCCACAGGCCAGCTTCGACCTGCTGGCGGAGGCCGGCCACTTTCTCCAGGAGACCCACGGCGAGCAGATCGCCGAGATCGTCCTTGAGCAGATGAAGGCCAAGCCATGAACTTCTTTCCGCCCTCGACCAATTCTTAGTACCTCGGGGCTCGGAGTTCGGTCTGGTTCCTGGGACTGTCAGCGGTCCTGACCCTGGTCCCCGGCCTGATCCACAGCTTTCTCCCAGACGGCGGAGCCGGTGTGATCGGGGGCCTGGATATGGGTGACAGGCGCGACATGGTAATCGGTCTGTTCCGATGGGAGGGCGCGACCCAGCTGGCGCTGGGAATGGGACTGCTGGTGGTGGCCTTGCGCTATCAGACCCTCACGGCGATGTTCCTGGCCTTGGTGATCGTCGAGCGCGGCCTGATGAGCCTGCACGGCTGGGTGCTGTCGCCACCGGTCAGCGGCCACCACCCTCCAGCCCACTATGGCAGCCCGGCGTTTGCGGCCCTGGCCCTGGTGTTCCTGATTCTGGCCCTGCGTCCGCGTCGAGGCTAAAGAGCGCCGATGGCGTTGAAATAGCCAGGCGCGCCCGCCGCGGCCGGGCCGAGCAACGCGTCAGGTGGCTGGGCGGTCTCGGTCAAGGCATCTACAATCGACCCGTGTCTGGCACCTTCGCCCTACGCTTCGCTGCCATGGGAGCATCAAGTGGCGGCTTCGTTCACAACCGGTTCGACGGCCAGACATATGGCGAGTCTTCGACCGTCGCGGGTCGCATTTCGACGAAATGGCTCATCAGGGTTCATATGTCCGGCCTGTTTGTGCGGCGTCTGTGCGCTGCTGGCCTTGATGGAAATCCGCCGGTGAGGTCCCTGATCAAGATATCGCGTTTGTGAGACGCATTGAATCAGACGGGTTGGCCTCGCCATTGGCTCGATCGGTTCTCATCATCGATGCCGTTACCCATTCGGTTGATCTGTAGAGTGTCAGGCGACCGGCGCGTAGGGCCGATGTTTGGTCCCGGAGTTTGATGGTGCAATCTTTTCCTTGAAATGGAAGGAGGCATTATGGGCCAGGTTCTTCACGGGAGCGCCACAACGACTGAGGCGGTCCGTCGAGCGATACAGCATAGTCAAGAGAGCCTGAGGGCGCTGGCGAAGCGGCACGGGATCAACCAGAAGACGGTCGCCAAGTGGAAGAAGAGGGTCTCGGCGGCGGACCTGCCGACGGGGCCGACCAAGCCCAGATCGACGGTCCTGTCGGTCGAGGACGAGGCGATCATCGTCGCCTTTCGCCGGCATACACTGCTGCCGCTGGACGATTGCCTCTACGCCTTGCAGGCCACGATCCCACACCTGAGCCGGTCATCACTACACCGCTGCCTGCGACGCCACGGCATCTCGAGATTGCCGGAACTGGATGGCGACAAGCCCGTGCGGCTCAAGTTCAAGACCTACCCGATCGGCTACTTCCATATCGACATCGCCGAGGTCCGCACCGAGCAGGGTAAGCTGCACCTGTTCGTGGCCATCGACCGCACGTCCAAGTTCGTCTTCGTCGAACTGCACGAAAAGGCCACCACACGGATCGCGGCGGACTTCCTGCGCGCGGTGATCCAGGCCGTCCCTTACAAGATCCACACCGTCCTGACCGACAACGGCATCCAGTTCACCAACCCCCGCGATCCCGGTTCGGCCGTCCCGGAGATCCGACGCGCCATCCAGCAAGGCGAACTCTTCCGCGCCCACGCCTTCGAATACGCCTGCGCCACGCTCGACATCGATCATCGCCTGACCAAGCCGGCCCATCCTTGGACCAACGGTCAGGTCGAGCGAATGACCCGAACGATCAAGGACGCCACCACAAAACGCTTCCATTACGAAAGCCACGACCAGCTGCGCAGACACCTCGCCGACTTCGTCGCCGCCTATAACTTCGCCAAGCGTCTCAAGACGCTCAAGGGCCTCACGCCCTACGAAGCCATCTGCAAAACATGGACAAAAGAGCCAGAACGATTCAGGATTAATCCGATCCATCAAACTCCGGGACCAAACATCTAGATGCTGACTTTGCGGCGGAGCGCTTATCATATGTCACCTCGACGTCGTGCTCGCTCAGTCCGAGTCTTTGCGATCTGTTGGTTGACAGTCTGGGCGAGCACTGCGCCATACTCATAAAAGAAAAACGGGCCAACTGGTCCGTCGGTTCGTAGGCAAGATTACGGGGAGAGCATGCCGATCCATCCGACGCCATCCCCACCCTATGCGGGATTCAGATCTTATGGCCTGTTTCTGGTTCTGCTGGCCCTGAACATACTGAACTTCGTGGATCGGACCCTTCCTCAGGCTTTGGTTGTCGACATTACGGAGGACCTGGAACTCAGCTATACGACCTTCACGCTGATTAGCGGTCCTCTGTTTGGCCTGACCTACGCCTGCGCGGGCCTTTTCCTGGGTGCGCTTGCTGATCGAATGCACCGGCCACGCCTGATCGCGGCAGCCGTGGCAGTGTGGAGCCTGATGACCGCAGCAACCGGTCTGTCGCGATCGGTTGGGGAGTTCGCGGTCACACGGGCCATGGTGGCGGTCGGTGAAGCCGGGCTGTCTCCGGCGGGACTGTCGATGCTTGCGACGGTGTTTTCGCCTGAGCGCCGCGGCACGGTGACGTCGTTGTACTATCTGGGAATCTCCATCGGAGCCGGCGCCAGCTATTTCATCGCTGGGTCTCTCGGGGCCACACTCGGCTGGCGCCAATGCTTCCTCATTCTCGGAGCCGTCGGACTTTGTCTTTCGCTTCTCGTCGCCTTCCTGGCCGAGCCGGGCGGGCGGGCGGTCGATCACCACCCCGGAACAAGACAAGCGTTCGCGGTCGCTCTGGGCGACGTTGCCGGAGTCCTTAGGCGGTCGGCGGCGTTACGCTGGACCCTTCTGGCTGCCATCCTCATCCTCTTTTCCCAAGGCGCCTCGGTGCTGGACCAGGCCTGGCTGGTCCGCGAGGCCGGACTGAAGAAGGCCGAGGCGCAGACGCTCGTCGGCCTGCTCTTCACCATCGGTAGCGTTGCCGGGGCCCTTGTGGGCGGTCCGCTGGCAGATTTCGTTGCGCGACGGATCGTCGGCGGTCGCCTGGTTTACGCCATCGGGGTGTTGGCGATCCTGACGCCGCTAGCCCTCACCATCAGGTTCTTGGAGCCCCAATCACCCCTTTTTCTTGCGGCAATGCTGATGGGATCAGCGGGGTTCACCCTTTTTTACGGTGCCCTCATACCCTCGGTTCAGGACCTCGCACCGGCGTCGGTGCGTGCGACGGTCATCGCCGTGACACTGTTAGCTATGGCCATGCTCGGAACAGCGCTCGGCAATCTTTGCGCGGGCGTACTGGCCGACCGTTTCGCTGCGATGGACGTAGCTATGCCAATCCGCGCCGCAAGCGTGGCGACCAACGCCGTGGCTTTGCTGGCATTCCCATGTCTTTTCATGGCCTGGCGGCGCTACGGTCGTGATCGCGCCCTGCATGGATCGCGGGATTGATGGTGGATGCGCGGACGTCGCGCCCGGATGGCCGATCCAGAGTCGAGACGTCGTTCGGTTTTTTCAGCCTCACTGGCCTGGGTGCAGTGCGCCGCAATCAATCTATCCGGCTGCCGCCGCCCTTACCGTGCAACCGGTCTTAGCGGCGACCTCTATGATGCAGCTTACGAATACGTCGGACTGTCCAAGCCGGGCCTCGTTATTCTGTCCGGTCGAACAACAGACTTCTGTTCACTTGTAGAGCCGGGCCATGGACGTCTCTTCATTGACGTGATCCAACTCGGCGGGAAGATCGGGGCTCTCCTCGCCAGCCCTGCCTTCGTCATCAGGACCCGTCTGATCGACATCGCCCCGGGGTCCGCTAACCGGGCGTTCCCTCGCCATCATCCCCGGTCAGCCTGTCGGCCTCCTCGACCCTTGGTCAGGTCGTAGCTCGCGCTCTTGCGTTGGAAAGGCGGGCCCGTAGCCTTCGCGATGATCGCCGACGGGATGACCGCGACCGCGCGGCGCAACGTCAGTGGTTCCTGGGCCTTGGCCGCAGTTCCTACATGAGCTTGCGAAGGATCGAGAGCTTGAAGGCGCTGTAGGGCGGGTAACGAAGCGCGGCGTCCAGAAGAGTCGGTCGCTGCATCACCGCCTTCCTATGGCTGAAGGTCTCGAACCCCCACCGGCCATGATAGGCCCCGTTGCCGCTTTCGCCGACACCCCCGAACGGCAGGCCGGGCACCGCCATATGTACGATCACGTCATTGCCCACGACGGCACCCGAACGGGTGGAAGCCGCGAAGTGGTCGCGCTCGTGACGCTTTTCCGAAAAGACATAGGCGGCGAGAGGCCGGTCACGCGCGTTGACGAAGTCAATGGCAGCCTCAAGTCCCTCGATCGGGATAACGGGCAGGATGGGGCCAAAGATCTCGGCGGCCATAACAGGGGCCTCGAGGTCAACATCTGTCAGGATGGTCGGGTCGATATAGAGGGTGTCCGCGTCCAGGCCACCGCCGGATACGACGCGGCCGCCGCTCAACAACGCAGCCAGTCGATCGAAATGTCGGCGATTTACAATGCGGCCATAATCTGAACTGCGACGTGGGTCGGGGCCATAGAATTCCCGAACCGCCCGCTCCAGCTGTTCCTGAAGTGCGGTCTCAACGGTCCGGTCAACCAGCACATAGTCAGGCGCGGTGCAGACCTGGCCGGCATTCATGAAACGGCCCCAGACGATCCGCCGGGCGGTGACCTGCAGGTTGGCCGATGCCAGAACAACCGCGGGGCTCTTGCCACCGAGCTCGAGCGCGATGGGTGTCAAATGCGTCGCCGCCGCCAAGGCCACGATTCGGCCGATCTGGCCGTTTCCGGTATAGAAGATGAAGTCGAAGCGGCGCTTCAAGAGGTCCGAGGCGACATCGGCGCCGCCCTCGACGACGGTGACCGCCTCCGGGTCGAGATAATCTGGCAAATGGCGCGCCAGCAATCCTGCGCAATGCGGCGCAAGCTCGGAAGGCTTGACGACGGCCAGGTTGCCAGCGGCAATCGCCGCCACAAGCGGTCCCAAGGTGAGCTGGAACGGGAAATTCCAAGCCCCAAGGATAAGCACGAGGCCGAAAGGTTCGCGCACAACCGCACAATCTGCCGGGCGAGCGGCCAAAGGCACAGAAACGCGTTCTGGACGCATCCAGCGCGCAAGCTCGGACCGCGCCAACCGCGCTTCCTTGATCGTGGCATCGACCTCGGCCGTGAGGCTCTCGGCCGTGCTCTTGCCGAGGTCGCTGCGCAGCGCGGCAACGATTTCGCCCTCGCGCTCGGTAAGGAACCGCACTAGCCCGTCAAGCTGGGCGGCGCGCCATGCCAGTGGCCGCGTTAGACTGCGGGCAAAAGCAGCCTTTTGTGCGGCGATCCGGCTTTCGATGTCGTCGGGGTTTGCGATCATGACGGCCGGGTGCGATGTCTGATCGAACGTGAAACCTCCATGGGTCAGCCCCCGAAGCGGTGAACGACCCTGAGTAACCAGGTTCTGGGCGTGCGGGGCACGATCACGTTTGCGGTTGTGTTGTTTATCGGCTCATCCTCGTCTGTCAGGTTGGGGATCTCAAGTTGCACTTCCCAAGCATCGGACTTCACACCCAGCGTGAGATCGAAGGTCTGCGGTTCTTGCAAACCGACGATGTTTTGCGGGTCCGTGAACCCGCCCCACTGCTGGTTATAGCGGAGGCTACCGGTCAGATCCCAAACGTCCGATAGGTTCCGTGCGTATTGGAGTACGGCCGATGTGGAATAGTCGGAGACACCTGCTATTGCCCGGCCCGCCTGGGTCCCTGACAGGACCTCGGAGTCCAGATATGCCCCGTTCGCACTCAGGTCGATCCGTCCGCCGAGCAGTTCGAGACGCGCCAGGACGACTTCAAGTTCCACGCCGTCGATCTGTGCGTCGCCGGTATTGGTCAGAAACGAGACGCGATTCAGACCTGTTAGACCATTGTTACTGTTCTGGATCAGGTCATTGTACTCGGTACGGAACGCTATCACGTTGACTGTGAGGTGGCGATCGAACCATTGGGTCTTGGCCCCGACCTCATAAGAACGCGCGTCTTCAGGGTCGTAGAAGTCTGGAACGACAACGACGAGGTTGTCGACGGGATTGACCAGGTCGCGGCCGTCAATGTTTAGACCGCCAGCCCGAAACCCCGTGCCGTAGCGGGCGTAGACAGAATGGCTCGGCGTGACGGCGAAACGCGCGAAGGTCGCATAGGAGGTGTTCTCGAAATCGAACGGAAAGTCATTGGCAAAGAGCACGGTTCCCGCTGTCGCACCCTCGGTCCGGGTCGCGCGGGACAGTGATCGCTTTTCATCGGCAGTCCTGCGGACGTCGACCCCGACAGTCAGTCGAGACTGAAACGTCGTCTCCAGACTTCCGAAGACTGCCTGGGACGTGAAGGTGTTCGAACTGTCCAGCAAAAAGGCATTCGCTCCTCGGCCCCGCTCCAGAGTGGTGAAGACATCGTCGCCCTCCACCCGGTCCGCGCCAACGAGCCAACGCACCCCGCTGGTTTCTCCAGCCAACCGAACCTCGAACGTGTTCTGAGTGAAATCGTCATGCTGGATCTCGGTGCAGCGCTGATTACCCGGGGCCGGCACCGGACGGGCGCCGGTTACCGCCGGGATGCAGGCGATTTGAAGCAGCGGGTCGTACACCGGGGTGGCGATATACTGGTCGATATCGCCAGAAAAAGTTGTCTCGCGCTCCCGACGCGATGCGATAACCGTCAATGACCCCCAACTCAGGTCAGTGGTGCTCGTCAGGGCAATATTCTGAAGCTCCTGACGACCACGATTATCATCATCACGGATCAGGATGAAAGGATCGCCGACCAGATCGAGATCAGCGTTGAGCCGACCCGCCTGGTCGATCACGAACTGATCTAGTTGCAGCACAAGATCGCTGGTTTCCGTCGGTTTTGCCCGGATTACAGCCCTCGCGATTATACTGTCAAACCGATCCGGAGCACGTCCCAGGACGGCGTTGTCGTAAAAGCCGTCGCTGCGGTTCGCCACGGCGAAGCCGACCCTGACGCCAAGGCGCTCCGGGATCAAGGTGACATCGCCGTTCGCCTCCAACGAAACTCGCTCGCGATCCGCAACGCCGACCGTCACCTGGCCCCATGCCGCGCCAAGGGCCGGGCGTCTGGAGACCATGTTTATGGCACCGCCAAGCGAATTTCGCCCATAGAGCGCGCCTTGCGGCCCCTTTAGCACCTCAACGCGTTCCACATCAAAAAGCTCGGACGGCGTGAATATTCGGCCGCCGGTGTTGCCGCCGGCGATGTAGGCACCGTTGTAGTAGATACCGGTCGCCCCATCGGCGTTGACGCCGCGTCCAGATCCGCCGCCTCGAATGACGATTTCGCCCTGACCTGCGATACCCGTGTTCTGGAGGAACTGGACCCCCGGCGTCAGAGCCAGGATTTCCGCAAGTGTCCCTACACCGAGATCTTCAAGTTTCTGACCGGTGAAGGCTTGAATTGACCCGGGCACATCCTGAACCCGCTCCGCACGCCGCCGTGCGGTAACGATCACCTCGTCGAGGTTGGTCACCGATACCGAAGCGGGCTCGCCACGCGTCTGTGCGTGGACCGCTCCGGCGACGGACATCGACATCACCAGCGTTACAACGCTGTAGCTTGCGCCCATCAAAAGGGAACGCGCCTTGCTCTGCTTATTCATGATTTCTTCTCCCCAGACATTCTTGTTTTAAAAAGATAGTATGTTGTGGATTGACGGAATGCAACTCGCGGCAACCGGATTTCTGCCGGGCCACGACGTCCTTTGCTCATGGAAGCTGGCGCGCAGGGGTCGCGAGCGCGGCTGGCTGGGGCTTCGGCGGCGCGGCGCGGTGGCTCGACGGGATCAGAGGTCGTTCAAACTCGAAGCTTGATCTTTTTGTTGTATCGGTATGTGATGAAGGGCTGGCACAGTTGATCGGAGTGTCGCAGGATCATCCGCTCGAAGATATGGGCCGGATCGTCGAGACAAGCGCAGGATCTGCCTCGAACATACGGTTGGCATCGCGCTCGATGGGGCAATTTAGAGAGGCGAGATGGGTATGGCTGTGAAGTTGAATATACGCTTTAAAACTGCCGAGCGGCCCCTGCTCAGACGCTTCAGCATCGCCGGGTCAGTCGCAGTCTTCGCGATCGCGGCGGGTGCAGCCTCGGTCGGGCAATCCGGATCGAGCGCACGTCTCACTCCGAGGGAAGCGGACCTTGTTCTTATTCCGGCTGGAGAGACGATGGTTGGCGACGACGACGGGATGCAGGACGAGGCTCCCGCGTTCCTGTCGCGGTCACCGTCGCTCTATTTCGACCGGACTCCGGTGACCGTTCGCCAGTTCGGGCGGTTCGTGGCCGAGACCCGCTATGTCACCGACGCCGAACGGCAGGGCGATGGAGCGGTCTTTGACGTTCGCGACGCCGGATGGTCTCTTGTGCGGGGTGCCGACTGGCGCCGACCCGCAGGACCGAACGGTCCAGAAGCGGTTCCCGACCACCCGGTCACCCAGGTCAGCTGGCGCGATGCGGACGCTTTTTGCGGTGCCTATGGTGCCCGGTTGCCGACGGAGTTCGAATGGGAGCATGCCGCGCGCCTGGGGCAGAGCGCCGACGGCCACGTCTTTGCCCAAGGTGACGACGTCCGGCGCGGCGGTCGATATGCCGCCAATGTCTGGCAGGGGTATTTCCCGCTTGAAGACACCGGGGCCGATGGATTTCGCTCGACCTCCCCGGTGGGTACCTTTGGGGCCGCGCCGTCAGGCCTTACGGACATGGCCGGCAATGTTTGGGAATGGACGGCGTCCTGGTATCTGCCCTACGACCAGCGCGGCCGGCCGTTTATAGCCCGGGCAGGCACCGAGCGGGTTCACCGTGGCGGCTCTTTTCTGTGCGACCCGCGTCTTTGCCAGGGGTTTCGCGTCACGGCCCGCGCCCACTCCACACCGGATACCCCGCTGATGCACGTAGGCTTCCGTTGCGTCGTGTCCTCCGACCGTTCCACAACCGCGCTGCGCCGGGTCGGCCGGGTCATTGCGACTGCGCTCGCCTTGAGGGAGACCCGTCATGCGACGCTTGCTCGCCCTTCCTAGTCTGATCGCCTGCCTCACACCGGTTCTGGTCGCGAGTTGCGCAATACCCACGGCACCGGGGAGCAACCTGGCATCTGCGGCGGTGGCCTCGGCGGCGGCCAAGCCCAACATCATCATCATAATGGCGGACGACCTGGGTTATGCCGACATCTCAGCCTATGGCGTGCAGCGTATCTCGACCCCCAATATCGACCGCATCGGCAATGAGGGTGTGAAATTCACCGACGGCTACTCCACCGCCCCCGTGTGCAGCCCGTCACGAGCGGGCACCCAGACCGGTCGATATCAACAACGGTTCGGTTTCGAGTACAACAATGGCCCCGCCCAACGCGATATCGACCAAAATCTCGGCATCGATCCTGCTGAAATAACGCTGGCACAGCAACTCGGCCGCTCAGGGTACCACACCGGGCTGATCGGCAAGTGGCATCTCGGATCAAACGTCAGCTTCTATCCGACGAATCGGGGCTATGACGAGTATGTGGGGTTCAACAGTGGGGCGACCGCTTATATCGATCCGTCGCTTCCTGGGGTGCACACCTATCCGGCGAGCCCCGCGCCACCCGGCCCGGCACGGGCGATCCGAAATGCCGCGTCCCAGATCATCGAGGGCCCTGAGCGTACCGTCATCCACAATGAAACCGAGTATCTAACGGAGTATTTCGGGCGCAGGGCCGAGGACTTCGTCAGCCGAAATGCGGCATCCAACACGCCCTATTTCCTGTTCCTCGCCTTCAGCGCGCCGCATGATCCATTCCAGGTGACCGAAAAATACTACGCGCGGTTTCCACATATCGAGTCCGAGCAGCTTCGGATCTATGCGGCCATGATCTCGGCGCTCGACGATGCGGTCGGACAGGTTCTGGCTGCAGTGGATGCCTCGGGGGAAGGAAACAATACGATCGTCTATTTTCTGTCGGACAACGGCTGTGCCGCCTACTATTCTGGACTTTGTGCCTGCGAGCCACTGCGCGGGGGGAAACTTTCTCACTATGAGGGGGGGCTCAGGGTCCCTTACATGATGCGCTGGCCCGCCCGCATCCCCGGGAATCAAGTCTATCGCAACCCGGTGTCGACACTCGATATTTTCCCGACGCTTGTGGCCGCCGCCGGTGGAACACTTCCGACCGATCGCGTCTATGACGGCGTGGACCTGGCCCCCTATCTGAGCGGGCAAGCCAAGGGCCTGCCTCACGACGCCCTTCTCTGGCGTCGCCGGCCGCTGGTCTCAATCCGGGCGGGAGACTGGAAGCTCTGGAAGGACCTCGATGGCGGCTACACGCTGCTGTTCAATCTGCGCGACGATCCGAACGAGGCGAACAACCTGGCCACCCGTCATCCGGACAAGGTTGCAGAACTCGAGGCCGCAATCGAGCAATGGTCAGATACGCTTCAGGACCCTCGGTGGCCATCGCGTCCGCCAGTCACCTACGACGTTTGCGGGACGCCGTTCACCCTGCCGATCTGACGTCCGGCACCGTTCAGCCGATCCCCGCAGCAATCGACGGCATGGGCACGATCCCCTGGGCCTGGGGGCGCGATCCGGGACCCGGTCACGCGCGTGCCAGTCTTCCTCGTCCTGGGAGCAGATGACGGCTAAACTCAGCCGTTGCCCCCGGTTGGATTGCGATGCACCCGATGACGCAAGGTGTCCGATCAGTCCGATCTGTGCCGAGTAGAGTCCGTTGACGCCAGAGGCCTTTGCGATCATTCTAGGACTGTGGGGGCCCGGGAGCAGGTCCTGATCGATCCGCTTATCGAGGCCGGGGTCATCGACCGCCAGGGATACTGACCTGTTCGCGTCTCGATTGTCCGTCACGTGACCGCGCGCGACTATTCATCTTGGGGCCGCCTGCTGCAGAATGGGGTCCTTGAAGCCGTGTTGAAGAGTTCCTCAGAGTCGTGGCCGGTCACAGAATGAACATCGATCTTTTCGATCAGACACTCGCCTTCCTCGCTGCGATGCGCGCACTCATGGGAACGCTGCTTCCTTGACCACAGTGCGCGAACCCAGGCGCCCGACCGTCCGCGCATCCACGTCCGCGCAACGCGCCGCGCACGGATCGCCGGCAGACCGGGTGAGTCTTGAAGGTCCTGAACGTCACGAAGTCACCAACCGGTACAGCGAGCGCCGTGACGA
>Ga0163154_10006744_pt1 | contig 13943 bp, 10 predicted proteins | sample OliLakLV19MP9P1_FD_148649 | JGI IMG/M metagenome (GOLD analysis project Ga0163154, IMG submission 148649) | Freshwater microbial mat bacterial communities from Lake Vanda, McMurdo Dry Valleys, Antarctica - Oligotrophic Lake LV.19.MP9.P1 | ecosystem: Environmental > Aquatic > Freshwater > Lake >... | reverse complement strand
GCCTCGAACTCCGCAACATGCTCGGCGCTTCGGTCCCCAGGGAACTGCCCTTCACCACCTCCGAGGGCAAGCAGATCAAGCTCGGCGACCTGTTCCCCGGCAAGGCCGCGGCCGGCAAGCCCGTCCTGCTCACGATGATCTATTACCGCTGCCCGGTCCTGTGCCCGACGGTGATGGAAAAGCTCACCAACGGCCTCAACGCGCTCGAACTCACGGTCGGCACGGACTTCAACGTCGTCGTCGTCAGCTTCGATTCCAGCGACTCAACGCCCGCCGCGGTCCGCGAGAAGACCGGTCAGTTGCTCACCTACAGCCGTCCGACCTCCGACTCGGTGCGCGATGGCTGGATCTACCTCACCGGCCTGCCCGAGAACTCTCGCGCGCTGGCCGATGCCATCGGCTTTCCTTACCGCTATCTCCCCGAGGCCAATGAGTTCTCCCACGGGCCCGTGGTCTTCGTGCTCACGCCCGAGGGCAAGGTTTCGCGCTACCTCACCGGCCTTGAATATCCTCCCCAGCTCGTCAAAGACCTGAAGTTCGCGCTGATGGACGCCTCCGGCGGCAAGATCGGCAACGTCTTTGAGCAGCTCGCCCTCTGGTGCTACCACTGGAACCCGCAGGACGGTACCTACTCCCTGCAGGCGATGCGTGTCATGCAGCTCGGCGGCGCGGCCACCGCCATCGCCCTGGCCACCACCATCGCCTTGATGTTCGTGCACGAGCGTCGCCGCCGCGTCGCGGCCCCGGCTCCCGTCGCTTCCACTCCCAGCCTTGATCTGTCGGGGCCAACGCCATGATTACCGACCTGCTGTTGACACTCGCCCAGACCGCGCCCGCCGCGGAATCCGCCGCCCGACAGGGGCAGTCGCTGCTGCACAAGTGGTCCTTCGGCCACGTCGGCAACTCGACTCAGGCCTACGACACCGAGTGGCTGTACATCTTCATCCTCTGGGTGAACATCATCTCGTTCATCGTGGTGATGGCCCCGATGTTCTGGTTCGTGTTCAAGTACCACCGCTCCAAGGCTGCTACCAACTACCAGGCCTCCGCCGCGCACAACACGCCCCTCGAGCTCGCGTGGTCGATCATCCCCCTGCTGGTCATGGTCCCCATCTTCTTCTGGGGCTTTGAGGGCTACGTCAACAAGCTCGCCGCGCCCTCCGATGCCGAAGAGATCCAGATCAAGGGTCAGATGTGGGCATGGTCCGCCACCTACCGCAACGGAGCCGAGCCGCCGCCAAAGGAATACATCACGCTGATGGATACCGGCACGCTGGTGCCCCTGCTCGTCGTGCCGTCGAACCGGCCCGTCAAGCTCATCATGCACTCGGCCGACGTTATCCACTCCTTCTTCATCCCCGACTTCCGCACGAAGATGGACGTCTTCCCCAATCGCTACACCAGCATGTGGTTTGAGGCGCGCGAAGTCACCCAGCGCGGCAGCGACGGCACCTGGTACAACATGAACACCGAGACCGGCAAGCGCGAGTTCGCCGGCCACAAGGTCTTCTGCGCCGAGTACTGCGGCAACAACCACTCCGAGATGGCCGCGGGCATCGTCGTCCTCTCGCCTCAGGAATATAAGCAGACGCTCGTCGTGTGGAGCGATCCTTACGACGGTGGCAACATGCCCCCGGTGGAGATCGGCAAGATCGCCGCGGTCAAGCGCGCCTGCGTGACCTGCCACAGCATCGACGGCTCCAAGAACACCGGCCCCTCCTGGAAGAACTGGTTTGGGAACGAGCACCCCTACACCGACGGTTCCTCGCACCTGGCCGATGAGAACTGGCTCCGCGACAACATCCTGTACTCCCAGAAGCACATCGTGCAGGGTTACCCCTCCAGCATGCCGACCTATGCCGGCGTGCTCAAGGACGTCGAGATCAACGGCCTCATCGAGTACATGAAGACCCTGTCGGACAAGGGCCCCAGCGCCGCGGATGCGCCCGCTCCTGCCCCAGATGGCCCAGCCCCTGCCCCCGCGAACTGACAACCCCGCAGCACGCCTTGCCGGGACATACCGGCCCGACGCCTCGCATTTGTGATCGGAGTTGAATCATGGCCTCAATCGACCTCGGCAAATCCGGCGCGCTCCACGGAGCCCACGGCCACGAGCACCACGGCTCGTACCTTGAAGGCAAGGGCGGCTTCTGGGCCACAGTCTGGGATTGGATGACCACCGTCGATCACAAAAAGATCGGCATGATGTACCTGGTTGCGATCCTGTTCATGTTCTTCCTCGGCGGAATGGCCGCGCTCGCCGTTCGCCTCGAGCTCTTCGCGCCCACCGTCGTCGACGCGACCGGCCAGATCTCCGGCAATCTGCTCGGCCAGATGTTCGGCGCGGGCGACAGCCTTGCCGACAGCAACCTCTTCTACAACCGCGCCATGACGATCCACGGAATCATCATGGTCTTCCTGGTCATCGTCCCCAGCGTCCCCGCCAGCCTCGGCAACTTCCTCCTCCCCCTGCAGCTTGGCGCCAAGGACGTGGCCTTCCCACGTCTGAATCTCGCCTCGTGGTATATCTATCTCCTGGGTTCCTTCTTCGCCATCCTCAGCCTCCTCAACTACGGCGTCGATACCGGCTGGACCTTCTACACGCCCTACTCGACCACCACCGACGAGGGCCACCTCCGCGTCGTTTGGATGGTCACCGCCGCGTTCATCCTCGGCTTCTCCTCGATCTTCACCGGCCTCAACTTCGTCGTCACCGTCCACAAGCTCCGTGCCCCGGGCATGGGCTGGTTCGACATGCCCCTGTTCGTCTGGGGCATCTACGGCACGGCCATCATCCAGGTTCTCGCGACGCCCGTCATCGGCATCACCCTCATCCTCCTGCTGTTTGAGCGCATCTTCCACATCGGCATCTTCGATCCGCGACTGGGTGGGGACCCCGTCCTCTTCCAGCATTTCTTCTGGTTCTACTCGCACCCGGTCGTGTATGTGATGATCCTGCCGGGCATGGCGATCATGAACGAGCTCATCGCCGCGGGTTCGCGCAAGAAAATTTTCGGCTACCGGGCGGTGGCGTTCAGCACGCTGGCGATTGCGGGCATCTCGTTCATCGTGTGGGGCCACCACATGTTCACGAGCCAAGGCGAGGTCGCCGCGGTGGTGTTCAGCGCGCTCACCTTCCTCGTCGCCATCCCATCTGCGGTGAAGATCTTCAACTGGATCTCGACGCTCTACAAGGGCTCGATCATCCTCACCACCTGGAACCTCTACGCACTCGCGTTCCTGTTCCTCTTCTCGATCGGCGGCCTCACCGGCCTCTTCCTGGGCTCGCTCGCCGTCGACCTCCACCTCCACGACACCTACTTCATCGTCGCCCACTTCCACTACGTCATGATGGGCGGAACCATCATCGCGTTCATCGGCGGCATCCACTACTGGTGGCCGAAGATGACCGGCAAGATGTACAACGAGACCGTCGGCCGCATCGGCTGGTTCTTTGTCTTCGTCGGCTTCAATGCCACGTTCTTCCCCCAGTTCCTCATGGGCTCCCGCGGCATGCCCCGCCGCTACGCCAGCTATGTCCCCGAGTACGAGTTCTGGCACCAGTTCTCCACGATCGGTTCGGGGCTCCTTGCCCTGGGGCTGTTCGTCCACCTCTTCGGTTTCCTGGCATCCCTCGCCGCGGGCAAAAAGGCCCCCGCTAACCCCTGGGGAGCGCTGACCCTCGAGTGGACCCACGCCTCCAGCCCCCCGATCGAGCACAACTTCGAGCACGAGCCCGTCGTCACACACGGCCCGTACGACTTCGACACCGTCCTCCCCGCGCAGACCAAGCCCGGCGAGTATTCCCTGCCCCGCCCCGCGGCGCCCGGCAGCAAGTACCACTGATTGTTTTTTAGTCCCTCGTTCCCCGGATCCCCTGATCCCTTGCCCTTTCTGAGCCCTCACCATGGCCACAATCGACCTCGGCAAGCACGGCGCTCATGGATCCGCACCGGTCAACGACGACCGGCCCTACCACGAGCGTTACCAAGCCGCGCACCACTTTGTTGACCGGGAGCACGAGTTCGACGCCGTCAAGATGGGAGTCTGGCTCTTCCTGTCGACCGAAGTGCTGCTCTTCTCCGGCATGTTCGTCGCCTACGCCATCTTCCGCATGATGTATCCCGACGCCTTCCTCTCGGGCTCTGCACACCTTGACTACCGCTGGGGGCTCCTCAACACGGTGGTGCTGCTCCTCTCCTCCTACACCGTCGCCGCGGCCGTCCGCCACGCCCAGACCGGCAACCAGAAGTGGCTGCAGATCAACATCATCCTCACCTTCATCGCAGGCCTCATCTTCCTCACCATCAAGGGTGTCTTTGAGTACTACAAGAAGTACTCCGAGGGCCTCCTCCCCGGCAAGTTCTACAGCTACCCCTACGCCGAGAACGTGCCCTACGAGCCCCTCTGGTGGGGCATCTATTGGGGCGCAACCGGCATCCACGCCTCCCACGTCATCGTCGGCATGGGACTCTTCGCCTGGCTCTATGTCCGCTCCCGCAAGCGCCACTTCGGCCCCGGCCACTACAACGCCGTCGAAGGTGTCGGCCTCTACTGGCACATCGTCGACATCGTCTGGATCTTCCTCTTCCCCATGCTCTACCTCATCCACTGATCCGCAGTCTCCGCACTTCGCTTCATGCTCAGGACTCAAGACCACCGGACCCAGGACTCTCTCCCATGACCTCCCAAGCCCAGCCCCACGCCGAGCACTTCGACGCACACGGTCATAAGGATCACGGACACACCATCGTGTCCGTCGCCACCCTGCGCACCGTGCTCGCCCTGCTCCTGTTCTTCACGCTGCTCACCGTCGGCGCGACCCTGGTCGAGGTCTGGATCGCCGACACCTTCAACGTCCTCATCCCCCAGTGGGTGAACGTGTTTGTCGCCCTCTCGATCGCCGCCGTGAAGACCGTCATCGTCGTGATGTTCTTCATGCAGCTCAAGTACGACAGCCCCCTGAACACCATGATCTTCGTGTTCACCCTCCTCACCGTCTGCTTCTTCCTCGGCTTCACCGTGCTAGACCTCGGCAACCGCGGCACCATCGACCGCTTCAAGGAAGGCCACATCTTGCGCGGCGGCACAGGCCTGGGCACCGGCATGCCCATCACCCAGTCCTCCAAGATCGCCGCGGTGACGAACCAGACCTACGACGAACACCTGGCGCACCACGCCCACCACGGCCCGCGCCTCCCCATCACCGAAGCCGGCTACGTTTCCAAGGTGCCTCTCGCTGGCAGTTCCGCCCAGCGCTCCAAGCCTGTCCAGGGCATCACGCTCGAAGGGCTCTCCGTTCCAGCGGCCCAAACCGAAGATGAGCATGGCGAAGGCCCCGCGCACTAACCGGGCCCCTCCGTATGGACAAGTCCCGCCGAATCGCCGTGGTCGTGACGTTGCTCTCTGCCGCGGCGTTTATCGGTGCGCTCTACCCGCTCACCAAACGCATCCAGGAGTTCAACCTCCTCGCCGGCCTGCACAACTTCCACGCCGAAATCCTCAACACCCGGCGATACCAGATCGGCGAGTTCCCCGAGTTCACGCTCACCGATGTCCCCACCGACCCTGCCAGCCCCCGCGCGGCCTACGAGTCATTCCTCCGCCTCGACTACGCCGGAAACCAGACCCTGCTCCGCGTCAAGAAGCCGCCGGTCTTCGACATGGAGACCCTCGCCCTCTACGACGAGTGGGCCAAGGTTCTGGCCATCAATGATGTCGGCCGCGATGACGCAGGACGCCAGCAGGCCATCCCCGGCACCGAGCGCCTCCTGATCGTCACCCGCCTCACCCCCGACGGCTTCGACCCCGAAAGCTGGGGTAGCGTCCGCCGCGACGATTGGGTCTTTGACTTCTACCAGCTCAAGCCCGACGGAACCGTCGAGACCACCCGTCATCGCTGGCCCCGCGGCCGCCGCGGCGAGGCCCGCCTGCTGACCGAGGCAGAGAACCCGCTCCGCGACATCGTCCCCCTCAAGCCGCGAACGCTTGAGTACTTCGCCGCGATGCACGTCATCCCGAAGCTCAACGTGCCCAAGTACAAGTTCGATGACACCGCGCTCTCGCCGCGTGTCCTGGGCTGGACACTGCCTGTTTCAATGCTCGGCGCCCTTGGCTTTGTCGGCGGACTGGTGTTCGCGATCGCCCCGCCGCGGTCGCGGCGGACGCGGTCCACCGCGAGCTGAGTCTCCGCGGCGATGCGGCGCGACCGCTTCAGGCGGCCCGGCTTCGGCCAGCACTCACAAACCGCACCTCGACACGCTTGCCCAGAGCATCGGCAATCCGGCGCAGCATCGCCAGCGAATGACCGTCGTACTCCGCATCCTCGAGCCGACAGATCACCGACGCCGTCGTGCCCACCAGCTTCGCCAGCGCCCGCTGCGACAGTCCCGCTTCGGTGCGGACGTGATAGATCATCTCGCCAATCTCCATGTCCTGCCGCAGCCCCGCCCGGTAGCGCCGGTCAGCCGCCGTGGGCGGGTGCCGCCGGTCAAGTATGGCCCCGGCACTGCTGGTCGTTCGTGCCTTCTTGCTCATGCTACAACTCCTCGCGATACGTGTGACGCACTGGATCGCTCAGAAAGAGCTGCATCCGTGCGAGTGTCCGCTTCAGCTCCGCCTTCGGAATCTCGCTCTCCTTCACCAATCCGTGAGACAAGATCGCTGCTTCGCGGCCATGAAAGAAGTACAAGATCCGGCAGTTCACACGGCCGACCCTTGCGCGGAGCTCATACACCCCGTCTTGGAGAGGGGCCGCCGTAGGTCGGCGAAGCTCGTGCCCGAACTCCTCAAGCCTTTCGACCAGTTATCTGCACTTCAAATAGCCCGGCGATCTCTTCGCGCAAGATCCTCGAACCACCGCAGCACCGGTGCCTCGCCGTCGGCATCGCAGAAGAAGCGAACGACGATCCTCGGCATGCACATCCTTCCTCGCGAAGCCCCCGCCGACAGTAATGTTCGCATATTCACGAACAGATGTCAAGTGGAAGCCACGGGGAATACACGAAGTACAGTCGCACCGAACTCGGTGAAGTCTGGTCGATGCCGCCAAGCTTGATTGGTGTCTGCAGCAGTTTCCGGCTTATCGCGCGGCTTGGGCGAACGCCTCTTCAAAGCAGTACACCGCCTTGAAGTCATCCATGCTGTCCCGCTCACCCTGGCGCAGCTCGCTCCGGTCGATGAGCGAGTACACGATCACCCCGAAGTCATCCGTCGCGCGGATGCCCCACTTGTTCAGCACGGCCTTGGCCAGCAGGCCGTACCGCTCCGACGCCAGCTTCTTCAGCCCCATGCACAGCTGCTGCCCGGTCACGTGCCGACGCTCATCGGACTGGTCCGCGTGCGGCCGCACCGGCTCGCCATGAAACAGCTTCGTTGTGTACGAGAGTCCCTCGCGCACGAACTGAAACGCCTCTTCCGGGAAATGAGCGGACCGTTCGCGGATCGCTCGCCAATCCAGTTGCGTCTGACCATTCACTGTAACGCACTCCGGTGAACGCCCACCACGGGCTCTCACATAGGGGTCCAATACTACGCACCCCCGCGAGCCGGGCAGGCAACTTTGCTCACAGAAACATCCGTTGCTTTGCCCAGCTTCACATCCGCCGAGCCACGAACCGCAGCGGTCTCGCCGCCCACTCCCCCGCGTAGTCAACCCCGATCCGCGGCGTGGAGATAACCGAAACTTCATCGTGCCAGCCCCTGTCCCCCCGCTCCAGTCGCAGCGTCGGGTCGCGCGTCAGGTCAATCGCGTTAAGCGACCGATCAATCGCCAGCGTGCGGCACAGCTTCGCCGGCCCATCGGCGAGCCCCGCTGGCCTCGCGGCGTGCTTCTCTCGCGTCCAGCCGCGGTTCGCAAGCGCAGCGCCCAGCCCCTCGATCACCTCGCCTCCTCGGATCAGCACCGCCGCGGGTTCATCCACTCCGCCCGCGACCACATTGAAACAGTGGTGCATCCCGTACGTGAAGTACACGTACGACGTGCCGCCGCGGCCATACATCGGCTCCGTCCGCGCAGTCCTCCGCCCGCCAAACGCGTGCGATGCGCGGTCCTCAACCCCATTGTACGCCTCCGTCTCGTTGATCCGTACCCGGATTGTCGAGCCGTCCTCCATCACACGTATCAGGTGCGTGCCCAGCAGCGCCCGCGCAAGCGTCTCAGCATCCGTCGCAAAGAACCCGCGGCCCAGCCGCGCCTCGCGTGACTGCCGCAGGTGTCCTACGTTGCCAGCGACCATCACCCCTCCCCTCAACCCATTCGCCATTCGCCATTCGCCACTTCTACGCATACGCGTGCAGGCCCGGAAGCAGCAGATTCACTCCAAAATACGTCCACAGCATGACGATGAACCCCAGCACGCTCAACCACGCGGTGACCAGGCCGCGGTTCTTCAAGCCCGAGACGCGCAGGTGGATCACGATCAGGTAGACGATCCACGTCACCAGCGCCCAGAGTTCCTTCGGATCAAACGCCCACCATCGCCCCCAGGAATGATCCGCCCACCACGCGCCCAGCAGGACGCCCACGCCCAGGGTCCAGAATGCCAGTTGCAGAATGATCATCTGCGACTTGTCAAGGTCGCTCAGCACCCGCGCTGTGCCCGCGGGCTGGCCATCCTCAAGTCCAAGCGCTTCTGCCGACATCCCCGCCGCGATCCCCGCGCCCCCGATCTGACCCTTCGCCAGCGCGGGCGTCGATTCGCCAACGCCCGATTTCAACCTCGCCGCATAGTGCGTGCCCAGATAGAACAGGCTCACCATGAACCCCAGCGAGATCAGCCCATAGCTCACCAGCACCGTCGTCACGTGATACTTCAGCAGCACACTGGTGTTCAGGATCGCCGCCTCACGCTCGACGCTCACCCCGGGAATACCTGTCTGCGTCGCCGTTATCAGGACCATGAACCCCACCCCCGCCGCGGCCGCGCCAAACAGCCACTGCCTCCGCGCCACCATGATCACCATCCCCACGATCGCTGCGAACAGGCTCAGCCCCGTCATCGACTCAAACTGGTTCTGAATCGCAAACCGTTCCGCGATGATGCACCGCGCCACAAACCCGAACCCATGCATGCCCACCGCGCTCACCAGCGCTGCGATGCCCGCGACCGCCAGCCATTTCCGCCCTGTGCCAAACGCCAGCAGCAGAAGCAGCAGCGCGACCGCGTACAGCCAGTACCCCCACTCAAACGCGTTCATCCGGTTGTACGTGGCCTCCAGCGACCTCCGGCCAGCCGGATAGTTCTCCGCGTTGATCTTCGGCAACTCCGCCGCCAGCATCCGGATCGCCTCGTTCGCCTTCGCCGCATCCCCGCCTCGCCACGCGCTTCCCAGCGCCGCCGCGGCGGTATCAACTGGGGACCCCGCGAGCTCCTCGGACAGGTGATGCCACTGCAGCTCCGTGCCCTTGGGCGCAACCATCAGCAGGTTTCGCCACGAATCGCGATACAGCGAGAACGCCCGGTTCACCTGCCCAAGCGCACGCTGCGTCGGCGCATCCGCCGGCAGGCCCGGAGCAATCTCGCGCCACGCCGCCATCAGCTCGCCCGGCTTCAAGCGGCCGAGCCGTTTCCACCACTCGATCTCCGACTTGTCGGAGTACATCGAATCCAAAAACACCTCCCGCAGCGGCAGATACTCAACGTGAATCAGCGGCCGCTCCACGTAGTACGCCGGGTCGATCACGATATCGATGAACGTGAACAGCGGGTCATAGTGCCGCTTGTCGAGCTTCCCCTCTTCCTTGATCTTGAAATCAACAAAGTCGCGCCGACCGAGGATAACGAGCACCGTCTCTCGCGCTAGCGTGTCGACGATCTTCACCCGCCCGTTATGAAACACCGCCAGATCCCGCAGCGGCGTCAGGTCGACCTCGCTTGCAAACGCCCGCTTGGCATCGGTATCGAGCATCTGCGGCCCCGGCTCGCCAAACGGGTTCCGTTCCACCACACCCGCCGCCGAATCCGAGATCGCCTGGGACGGCGGGTGCGCATTGCCGTCGGGCGCAGTCTGCGCCGCCGCCGCCGCGACAATCCATGCAGTCGTCAGTACGCAAACCAGCATCCTCAACATCCTGACGTTCATGTTCGACTTCCTTCCCGACAGATCGACACCGATCCTCCGTTCACGCCTTGGCCCCATCCAAGCCCGATCCACTCAGCGGTACCGAACCGTTGTCCGCGGCATCTTCTCCGTGCCCTCTGAGTTCCCTCTGCGAACTCTGCGTACCCGCCTTGATGTTCTTCGCGCCGCCCTTCCCTCCCGCCGCCAGTTCCCGCTGAATCTTCTTCTTCCGATACCGCACGATCGCCGGCTTCACATAGAAAGCCCACGGAATCCCCACGCTCATCATCACCGCACCCGCCGCGATCACATAGATCCCTGGGTTGTTCCCCACCCCCAGAATCGTAAACCGCGCGACCGGCCGCGCCGCCTGCCCCGCATCCGCCAGCGCCTTGCTCTCACGCCACCCCGATGCGTCCCATCCCGCCTGGCTGAACTTGTACTGCTTCGGGATGATCACGCTCCACAACCGACCCGCCCAGTTCACCGGGCTCGGCACATCCTCCCGCGCCAGGAACGGCACGCGAACCAGCAGCGGCTCGTTCAGGCTCGTCTTCCGCACGCGGTCCTGGTACAGCCCGCCCCACCGGCTCATCACCAGCAAGTCAGACCGGTAGTCCCGCGGCGTGTCGCTGTGCGGATACGGATCCATCTGGAAGCTCATCAGCCGCAGCTCAAACGGCAACTGGTGCCACACCCGACCAAACGCTATCGTCACCCGGCGGCCATCGGGCAGATCCACCCACCGCTCCAGATCCGCCCCCAGCCCCATGTACTGTGAGAACGGCACCCACACGATGCGCTCAAATGTCGGGTCGCTCGTCAGCCCCACCCGCACCGCCATCACGCCACGCTTGTGCGTGCCGATATCCGCCTTGCTCTGCTCTTCCGGCGGCACCGCGATCGGCGCCTCAACCATCTCCGCGTTGTCGGAGCGCAGGCCCAGCCGCAGCCGAAGCGACGCCGCTATCTGCACGAAGTCCCCGACTTTCAGGTTCTCGCTGATGACCGGATCTGTATCCGGAATCCGCACGATCGCCCGCACACTCCCGCCCGCCTCGCCGCCCACACGCTCATCGAGATACACCTGCAGGATCGACGCATCCACATACGTGATCTTCAGCGCGGGGTCGGCATCGCGCCGCACCGGCATCCCGCGCTGGTTGAGCGTCTCCATCAGATCCTGGCTGATCTCCGGAAACCGGTGATACACCCACCGGTCGTACGCGACCTTCTTCTCCCCGCCATCAGGCTGCGGAGGCTCCACCCGCACCACCGCAAGGCTCGACGTTGCGCCCTGATACCCGCGCGTCACGATCGGAAACGGCGACGTCGCCTCAAGCGCCCGCACCTGCAGTTGATACCCCGTCTCCCCGACGCTCACCCGCTGGTCGACCTTCACCGGATACACGCCCCGGAACCCTGTCGCCGGATGCTCGACGATCAGCACATGCCGCGCATCCCGCGGCAGCTTCATCGACAGATCCGCCCAGCGCTGCGGGTCCATCCCACGCGTGTATTCAATCCCCAGCACATCCAGCACATCCACCCGCTGCGCAGGCGAATCCGGCAGGAACCGATACGTCTTCCGCGGCGTTGTTTCCGAGCCTCCCTGGCTCTCCGGCACCGTGAAGAACAGATCCGCTTCGCGCAGCCGCGTCCCCGCGCCGCCAACCTCGGTACTCGCGGTGGCTGCCTCGCCGATGGGCGGCACCACCCACCGCGTGACCAGCGTCGCATAGGGGCTGTATCCCACCACGCGGAATGTCACATCATCGGCTGTCACCCGGTGACTTCTGTCCCGGCTCAGAATCGGCGCATCAATCCCAATCGGCCCCAGGTCCCGCAGCCCCGCCTGCTGCTCAAAGCCCTTCTCGCCCGGCCCCGCCGCGGCAAGGTTGTAGTCGTTGTATCGCGGCAGCCAGGGCAACTGTCGCTGCTCCCACCCGCCCGGGCTCCCTTCCGGCAGGGGCGATTGCTGCGCCCACAGCGCCACATCCGTGTTGTCATAGAACCCGCCCTCCGCGCGCCCCGGGCCAGGGTTCCCCGCAGCGTCGGTCGGCCCCGCCTGCAGCAGCATGTCCCCTTCCTGCTTGAGCGCGCCATACACCACGCTCCCCAGCGCGATCGTCACGATCCCCGTGTGCACCGTCAGCACGCCCAGATTCACAAACGAAAACTCGATCCGGCGCACCGTCGTCGTCACCATGTTCACAATGAACAGCACCAGCACCACCCGCAGCGGCCACCACGAATAAAACTCCAGCTCCGACATCTCCATGATCGGCAGCCGCCGGAACTGCACGCTCTGGTAACGCTCCACAAAGTCCGCGAAGAACCGCACACCGTGCGCCGTCCCACCGCCGAGCGTCGCGGGTCGATAGTGCACCAGCGGCCACACCAGTGCATACCACGCCCCCGCAGCAACGACCGCCAGCGCAATCATCGCAAGCAGCGAAACCACAAACCGCGGCACTGCGCCAATCCCCGAACGCCGCATCGCCTTCCCGCCCAGCCACACCGGCACCACCGACCCCGCCAGCACCGTCGCCACCGCCGTCAGCGAGTACAGAGCCCACGTCGGCGCAAGGGCAATCAGCCCGATCGGAATGCTCGCCAGAGTCCCATAAAGCGAAACAATCGTCAGCAGACACACCGCAAGCGGAATCCCACTGAGTGTCCGAAGCACCACCTTCGCAGGCCAAAGCGCGCCGGTCAGATGCTCATCATCCCACCTCTTAGAGCGGATCCACTTCGCGCTCATCGATACCACCCTCCCGGCACACTGTGTTCGCAGTATCCGATCATAACCCAAACCCTTGGACGGAGAAGAAGCACGCACCCATTGACAAAAGTATACGTCTCGGTGACCACAACCGATGCATCAACTCTTGTGAAACCGGAATGGTTTCAGCCAAACAGCAATTCGGCTGGCGAAGCGCTGTCGAACACCCGTTCAATCGGCTCACCACCTTCGCTTTCGCCCCCCGGTTCGATCTCGACTCCAACCAGCCCCGCGAGCACACTGCCCGCTTCGAGCACGAACCCGTCCGCCAATCCCAGGGCTTGCGCGCCGTTGGTCGTGCCCATCGCCAGAAGTGTCCGCGCATCGGTCCCATCGCGCCGCCACAACAACCGCATCTCATCGAGAATGCTCATCCCGCTCCCGCCCTCGGCGGGCGTTCTCGCAGCAGTGGGGGGCAAAACGGGGAGGTTCACAATCGAATCTGTCCCCAGCGCAACGTTGATCCCCGCCGCGATCATGTCCCGGTATCGGTGCGGGCCGAACCGCTCCGCCGCGCCAAAGTATTCCGATGCCCGCGGGCAATACGCGACGGTGCACCCCGAGCGAGCCAGCAGTTCAACATCCGCATCCGATGCGTTGTTCACATGCGCCACGATCGCGCCCGACCCTGCGAGCACCGGAGCCAGGTGCGCAACCGGCGAGAGGCCCCCTCCCGTTTCCGCGAGAATCGAATCATCCCACAGCCCCAGCCGCTCCAGCAGCTCGCGCATCGGGCCTGTTCCCTCGCCGATGAATCTTCGCTCCTCCGGCGATTCCGCCAGGTGTGTAGAGAGCGGAAGGCTGCGCCGCTTCGCCTCCGACCGCGCCCATCGGTACGCGTCAAGACACACCGTGTTCGGTGCGTGCGGCTGCAGACCGATCCGCGCACCATGCCCCGAACCCGCATTCACCGCGAGCGCCCCCTCTTGCTCCGCCTCCTCCAGAATCCGCGGCAGCCACTGCAAATACCGCTCCCGCCCAGCGCCGATCGCAAAGAACTCCAGAAACGACACGCCCGCCATCCCCTTCTCGCGCATCGTCCGCCAAGCGGCAAGGCTCGCCCTCCCCGGCGTCGACCGCGGCGCGCCCGCAATAT
>Ga0163154_10006741_pt1 | contig 13947 bp, 16 predicted proteins | sample OliLakLV19MP9P1_FD_148649 | JGI IMG/M metagenome (GOLD analysis project Ga0163154, IMG submission 148649) | Freshwater microbial mat bacterial communities from Lake Vanda, McMurdo Dry Valleys, Antarctica - Oligotrophic Lake LV.19.MP9.P1 | ecosystem: Environmental > Aquatic > Freshwater > Lake >... | reverse complement strand
AATGGTGGCAGCCGCTAAGGGTTATCGATTAATTTTAACAATGCCAGATACTATGAGCCTAGAACGGCGGGCAATGCTGCGGGCATACGGGGCAGAATTAGAGCTTACTGCGGGTAATGAAGGTATGGGCGGGGCAATTCGCAAAGCGACAGAAATAGTTGATAAAATTCCCAATGCCTATATGCTCCAGCAATTTAGTAATTTGGCTAATCCTGCAATTCATCGGGCAACTACGGCGGAAGAGATTTGGGCAGATACCGATGGGCAGGTGGATTTTTTAATTTCGGGAGTGGGTACGGGCGGAACTATTACTGGGATTAGTGAACTTTTAAAACAGCGCAAACCGACATTTAAGGCGATCGCCGTAGAACCCGCTAACAGTCAAGTTTTAGGAGGAGGCAAACCCGGTCCTCATCGCATCCAAGGGATTGGGGCTGGATTTATTCCCCAAGTTCTAAAGCGAGATTTAATCGATGAAGTTATTCCTGTAACTGACGATCAGGCGATCGCTTATGGGCGCAGAATGGCAAAGGAGGAAGGTTTACTGTCAGGTATATCAAGCGGCGCGGCGTTGTATGCAGCAGTGCAAGTGGCAAAGAGACCAGAAAATACGGGCAAAATGATCGTGATGATCCAACCTAGTTTTGGCGAACGCTACCTTAGTACTCCCATGTTTCAAGATATGGAGCTTGTCAGCTTGAGTTGAGTTTAACGATTGGAAGAGATTACTTGTCTTTGGAGTTGCGATCGCAGGCTTTGAAATCTATCTTTAAAATTAACATCCAATTCATCTTCACCACTTTCAATCATCAAGCCCGAAGTTTCGGCTAAACTTTGAATCTGTCCCCATAGTAACCAACGACTGCTAGAGGATAAATCTCCCAAGCTGTCATGTCTATGAGTTAGCCATACTAAAGGTATTTCGGGTAATCTTGCTACGGCTTCTAAAGAACCTTGAGCGTCAGAAGTTGGATTAATTGCGGCTAAAGTTTCTAAAACAATTTGCTGCCCTTGAACTGCACCTCCAAATCTAGTCCATAGTTTTACATTTAAATTTACGCTTTGGGCATAAAAGTATAGCGAAGCTGCGGCAACTACAGCCTCTTCAAACTGGAGATTTTCCCAGCCTAATGCTGTGTCTAAGGCGATAACTAAATCTTGTCCGCTTAAGGTAATTTCTAATTCTCTAATCTTGAGTTCGCCAAGTTTAGCACTCGATCGCCAGTGAATTAAACGAGTTGGATCGCCCCATCGATAAGGTCTTAAAGCTTTAGTTAAACCCTCATTGGCATTACTATTAATGTACCTTTGGCTGTAGGTTTTAGGGGTTTCTTCTGCGCCAATTTGGTCGATCAACGGGCATTGATTTAGGGTTAAAACTTGGGGATAAACAATTACTTTTTGCTCGACTTGCTTATTCATCAGCGATCGCCTGCTCCGAAATAAACCAAATGGACTTGCCGTAACTAGATCTACCTTTTTAAACCAAAATATTCCCCGATACAGAGTATTAAGCGTATAAATCCAAGTTTGTTTTTGCGCTGGAGCTAAGTCTTCAATTACTTTAACTGGGGATAAAGTTAGATCGCTTGTCAGGTTTTGGGGGATAAAGTCATAAACTTGAAACAAAGATTTATCAGCTTTTCCAGTATTAATCACGATTAACTCAACGGCGATCGCTTCACCTGCACTGACTGGTTCTATAGGCGATCGCACGATCTCAATATCCTTAATAACTCGACTGGGCAGAACTCCGCTAATGAGTAAGATCGCAAAACTGACTCCACTAATCACATACAACCACCCCGATAAAGTATTTGTAGCGGCGGCAAAGAAAAATCCAGAGAGCATCATTAACATCCAGCCTGCAAACTCTGGCACGCAAAACCGATATTCTAGATAGCTAAATAGCCTTTTCATGGAGATCTGCCTGTATTTTTAATTAGAAGATTTAGCCAATCATTTGACTAGCATAACTTTGAATCTCGGCGATCGTAAAAACAGATTTAAATTCTAAACCTGCTTGGGCAAAACATTCGGCTCCACCTTGCAAGCGATCGACCAGAGTTAATACTAATTTAACCGTATATCCAGCCTCTCTCAACCGCTCTACGGCGAACATTGCCGAATTACCAGTAGTGACCACATCTTCTACTACTACAATTTCTGAATCAGGCGGTAAGATCAAACCCTCAATCCAATCCTGTGTACCATGACCCTTTGCTTGCTTCCGCACAATTAAAGCTGAAACTGGAACTTTATTTAAAGCTGAAACTACGCTCACCGCAGTTACAATCGGATCGGCTCCGAGGGTTAATCCTGCTACTGCTTTGACTCCATCTGGAAGCATTTCTAAGAATATTTGCCCCGTCCATAATGCCCCGTAAGGATGGAGAGTAACCTGCTTACCGTTAATGTAATAAGAGCTCGGTTGCCCTGAAGAAAGGACGAAGTTGCCACTCCTATAAGCAAGTTTACAAATTAAATCTAAGAGGCTTGCTTTTGCTGATGCGGTTTTATGCATGGTTTAGTTATATTTTTAAGATAATCTTAGATAAGTACATTGATATATAGAAATCTGCTAAATTATTAACACGTAATTGTGAGGTTTATACTATGAGCTTACTTTCTTGTCTTAAGTCTGGTTTCAAGTCTGGTTTATTAACTGCCTCCTTAGCAGTTGCATCATCAATTTTAGCTTCACCGAGTTTTGCCGATCCTTTCTTCAACGTAACTTTCAGTAGTTTGGGAACTGACCAAGATGTCTATCCAGCTAACTATCCTTATTCTTACAATGCGGCTCAAACCCTAGTACTTGACATAAGCTCATCGGGTTACATTTCCCAACCCTATATCCAGCTTGAATTTCCAGATATAACTGCTGAAAGACGATTAAATGGATTCCGTAGTGTTATGCGTGAAATGTATGATTTGCAAACTTTGAGCTCACCTGATATTCGCACTAGAGATTTATCCAGTCCTTACACCACTGCATTATCTGAGTATTGTGGTTACTACTTAGCTTCTGGTGCTGTTTATCCAGTTACTGGAATTCCTAATGCCACCGAATGTAATCCTCCTGTTGCTGTAGTTGTTGTGCCTGAACCACCTGCTCCTCAACCAACTTTTACACGTCCTCCTGCTCCTGCTCCCGTTCCTGCATTATGGTAGTTTCTGGGATTAGCCAAGGCTTTAAATAGTTTGGTTTTTGCTTATACTGTCAAAATGTCTCAGCGTATTATTGGCTTGACAGGCGGAATTGCTACAGGTAAAACTAGCGTTGCTAATTATTTGCACAAGTCTTACCAACTACCAATCTTGGATGCCGATCTTTACGCTAGAGATGCTATATCTCTAAAACTGTTAACCCTTTTACAAAATCGGTACGGCTCGGAAATTTTTCTAGGCGATCGCCACCCTAACAATCAAAACAATAAGCACAATCAAAATAATAAGCAAGATCATCAATCCCAGCAAATCGATCGACAATTAGATCGGGCTAAACTAGCGACGGTTATCTTTAATAATCCACAGGAGCGAACTTGGCTAGAAAACCAGATTCATCCCTATGTACGCGATCGCCTTAAATTAGAGGCTAAATTACATAGTCCTAACCCAGTAGTTATGGTGGTGCCATTGCTATTTGAGGCAAGAATGCAAGATCTTGTAACTGAGACTTGGGTTGTATTTTGTCCACCCGAATTAGAGCTAGAAAGATTAATGCAACGCGATCTCCTAGATTTAACTGCTGCCCAATTACGAATTTCCAGTCAAATGCCAATCTCTGCAAAAGTGGCGATCGCTGATTTTGTTTTAGATAACTCTTTAACACTTGTTGAATTATTCCGTCAGGTAGACAAGTTAATGGATACTGACTGCTAAACTCATTAGAAGCTTTTTTTAGTGGTAATTAAAGCGTAAAAATATTAACGATTAGAGCGTAATAAGTCTGTGAAATCTGCCAAGATCTTAGTTGTCTTAAATGGTAAGGGCGGAGTAGGCAAAACTACAACAACCATAAATCTAGCGGCAATGTGGGCTGAAAAAAGTCGCGTTTTGTTAGTCGATACCGATCCTCAAGCTTCGGCAACATGGTGGGCAGATCGAGATAGTAAAAGTATGGGATTTGATTTATCTCAAGAAACTAACCCCGAACTCCTGCAAAATTTACAAACAATTACTGGCTACGATTTGATCGTGGTGGATACAGCCCCGGCATTGTCTTCACTGGCTTTGGCTGCTGTAGTGGCTGTCGCCGATTATTTGATTCTGCCCACACCGCCCGCACCTATGGATTTAATGGCACTAATTCAAACCGTAAAAAAAGTTGTAACTCCGTCTGCGATCGCTCATCGAGTCTTATTAACTAGAGTAAACCCCCGTAGCTCTACCGAAGCTAAAGAAGCCCAAGCGACATTATCCGAATTAGGGATTCCTGCTTTTAAAACATTTATCCGTGCATTCAAGGCACACGAAAGGGCTACACTGGAAGGACTGCCAATTTCTCAGTGGCGCGGCAGCAATGCTCGTGAGGCGGAGGCAGATTATAGATGCGTTATTAATGAAATTTTAGAAGATTGGAGAAATATATGACTGGGAGAAAAAGCTTGTCTGATTTAGTAAAAATGGAGTCACAAAAGCCTGAGGATAAATTTGTGGATGAATTAGATGCTGCGGAAGCTAAAGGTATTCACGAATCAGAAGAAGACCTTAATAAAGTGGAATTGGATGCGATCGCTGCTAAATTAAAAGATGTTTTAGCCGAAGCCAAGCATAGAGAAGATGCCTTGCAAAGCGAGATCAGCCGACTTAAAGAAGAAATCTTAGACCAAAAGAAACATATTGTTAATCTTCAAGTTGAATTGGGTCAAACTGATAAACTCAAACAAGATTTTAATGAAGCTAAAGCGGTAATTTTAAAGCTATCTGAAGCCAATCAACTCAAGATCGAGCCAGTTGTTGCCTCAAATCGACTAACTTTACCAACTGGACAAAGTGGTCAAAATTATAATAGTGATACTGATATTGGTTCTTGGCTAGGCTAATGTTAGAGAAACTTGATCGGCTGTTTTATCGGCAATAAGAACACCAAATTTAACCAAGCCTCGGCTGTAACCTCTAGACATTAAGCGCAGAGATGTAGCCCCAATGATTGCAGGTAAGCCCGCTTGGATAATACCTAAAATATTTTCAAGACTGAAAGCAGATTCAATTACTCGATCCCAAAATGGTGCTACTTGTTCCGACCAGTCAACGGTACGAATATTTTGGAACTTTAGACCTTTAACTTCTAAGCTGTGGGCGATCGCTTCGTATTCAGATAAGGAAATTACATAGGGCAGACAGTACACATCATAAATCCTTTGTAAGTGCTGTTTTTCGTTCGTGGTTAAAGGTTTTAAATTAGTCTCCCGATGGCACCATGTCGCAAAAATTATTTTACCGTTAGGTTTTAGTACCCGCAAACATTCTGCCAAAAACTTGGACTTATCGGGCATATGTTCGCCACTTTCTAACGACCAAATTAAATCAAAGCGATCGCTCTCAAAAGGCATTACTAGGGCATCGGCAACTAAAAATTCGGTTCTTGACTGCAAATCAAAATCTTTGGCACGGGCGTTAGCGCGGTTTGCTTGGACTGGACTGAGAGTTATGCCTGTAACGTGAGCATTAGGAAATTTTTGAGCGAGATACAAAGAACTACCACCGATTCCACAACCGATATCGAGAATCGAGAATTTTCGCTCTGTTCGATCTGATAGTTGCTCTGGAACTCTTGAGAATTTAATTTGGGCAAAATCCAACAATTCTTCGATTAAATCTATTTGTGCCTGCCGCCGATCTTTAACTTGATTGTTAAGATTACCTAATTCATAAAAACCGTGGTGCATATGTTCTCCCCATACTTGCTCCCACAGGGGTGAAGAAGAGTCGTAAAATCTTTGGATGCGTTGGTTGAGCATTAGGTTAGAAATATACAGATAAAAAATGGACTACCCCATAATAACAACTTCCCCAAAATTCCTTAGATTGATTTAGCTAAATTTATATCCGTAGGCTTTTTTGAGGGCAAAGAATTTAAAAGTTTTGATAGTTCGCTGGCTTCTTCAGGTGTCAGCAAATCATTTAAGTGAACCGATCCAGTCTTACCCTGTTCGGCGTGGCGGCGATCGCCTATGGCAAAAATTTCTTCAACCCGATCGATAACTCGATTATCACTCATGACTCCACCTTAATTAATTCAATCGAACCCATAATTTTAGAAATATTGGCGATCTCATCTCATAACCCAAACTAAAGATTCATGCCGTCTATTATGGGATCAGAATGATTTCCAAGAATATCATCATAAGCAACTAGCAGAGCGCAAATAGTTAAAGGCACTGTAAACAAAATGCCGATGCCTAAAAGTAAAGCCCCTACCATATTGATTAGCGTTAAAACTAATAGAAATATAAACATCGAAAACCATTTCTTTGTAATTAATTTACGGCTGGTTTCTAAAGCTTCCCAAAAGTCTAATTCCCAATCGATCGCAATTTGAATCGCAAAACTATAGGCAACTGTAATATAAATTCCAGTAATAATTAATAGAAAGAATCCTAAAGCTGTAATTGCTCCGCCGACTATAGAGATTAAAAAAAGTTGCAGAAAATATTTGTTACTAAAGCCCTTAAAGAAATCTTTAAATGTATAAGACTGTCTGCGGATTACGGACAATCCAACAAAGGTAAATCCAGCCCCAAGTGGAGCACCTATAATCGCAGTCGCAATAGTTCCTAAAATTGGAATAAGTCCTAAAGCTAGCGTGATGACAGCCGTTAATATGAAAAATATGAAAAAGCCAATCATGCTGCCGAGGCATTGCTTAAATACTTCAAAGCCTTTACCAATATACTCACCGATTTTAATTTCGTAATTTCTATTAACTAAGGCTTCTAATTTTGTAGAGTTCATATTTTTAGATACTTCATATTTTTAGATACTAATGGCTGGAAATTAGTTTGAGATTTAGCGAGGGTAACTATAGAGGTAAGTTTGATAATCCCACGCTAAACCTCAGAATTTCTAAATAGGTTATATGGAATTTTAGAATTGAAAACATCAAAATACTAATTTATCTCGCTAAAGAAGAATATTTGGTAAGGGGTTATAACGCAGATAAAATAACAGGTGTTAGCAAATCCTTAATTAATTCATACATTTAACTAAATATTTAACTATGACTTTGAAATCACTTCGTATTAAGGTAATTTCCTTATTTATTTGTATTGTGGCGATCGCCTTTACGAATTTAGCCTTTAATGTCAATCCCAGTTATGCCGAAGACTACGATAAGCAAATAATGACGGGGGCAGACTTTTCAGGTAAATCGCTGCAAGGATCGCAATTTAATAAAACCGATCTACATAATTCCAACTTTCGCAATGCCAACCTTACGGGAGTAAGTTTATTTGGCGCAAACATGACCTCAGCCGATTTTACTGGAGCGGATATGCGCTATAGCACGTTAGATACTGCCCGAATGAATGGTGCTAATTTAACCAATGCCTTACTAGAGGGTGCATTTACCTACGGTACATCTTTTATTGGCGCAAAAATCGATGGGGCAGATTTTACCGATGTAGATTTACGCAATACCACCCGCAGTCTCTTGTGCAAATTAGCCAGTGGCACCAATCCCACCACAGGACGAGCCACTAAAGAAACTTTAGAATGTGAGGAATAAATATGAAACTGGCTTTTATCATCGACCCGATCGCCAAGCTCGATCCCACCCATGACACCAGTGTGGCTTTAATGGAAGCAGCGTGTAAGCAAGGGCATGAGGTATTCGTAACTAGCAAAGAATCTTTGAGTATTGTCAATGGTAAAGCACAGGCATTTTTAGAGCCAGTTTACATTTATCCCGTGCAATTGATAGACGATCCGATAATTAAGAAGTGGAAGGCACAAACTCCTTGGTATAAGCAAGAAACAGGAAGTTATCAGTTTTTAGAAACTATGCAGGTAATCTGGATGCGCCCCGATCCTCCTGTGACGGTTGAGTATATCTATGCCACTTATATTTTGGATTATGTCGGCGATCGCACCCTAGTTGTAAATTCACCTAAGGGTATTAGATCTGCCAATGAAAAAGTTTACGCGTTGCAGTTTAGTTGTACGCCTGAGACTATAGTTTCAAGCCAAAAATCTACCATTAAAGAATTTGTTCGAGCTAAAGGGCAAGCGGTGATCAAACCCCTAGATGGTAAAGGTGGTGAAGGAATTTTATTTGCTACTGTCGGCGATCGCAATCTTAATTCCATCATCGAAGTCAGTACGAAATTTGGTAGAGTGCCAGTCATGGTTCAAGCATATTTACCCGCCGCCCAACAAGGGGACAAGCGCATTATTCTCCTAAATGGGGAACCAATTGGGGCTGTAAATCGGATTCCCAGTTCGGGAGAATTTCGCGGCAATATGGCAGCAGGCGGCAGTGTCGCTAAAACGGAAATTACACCAAGAGAGTTAGAAATTTGTCAGGAATTATGCCCAATTTTACAAAAAGATGGCTTGATGTTTGTCGGTATTGATGTGATTGGGGGCTACCTCACCGAAGTTAATGTTACCAGCCCTACAGGTATTAGAGAAATCGATCGCTTAAATGATGTCAGACTCGCAGAACAGGTTACGACTTGGCTGGAAAGTATTTCATAAAATTTACAAAGATATACAAAGATTTAGGCTGGAAACCAAAGCAAAACTTTGATAGTGGCTTATTAAAAACAATTGAATGGTATCTGAGTAATCCGACTTGGATCGAGCAAATTCAATCAGGAGATGATCGAACTTGGATCGAGCAAAACTATAGCGGATTATGAAAAGATTATTTACGGACTTTGACGGTCCAATTATGAATGTGTCGGAACGCTATTTTCAGGTTTATAATTTCTGCCTGCATAAAGTCAAGCAGCCCGATCAGATGCTTACCCCTCTGACTAAAGCAGAGTTTTGGGAATTGAAACGATCGCAAGTCTCAGAGACCGAAATTGCGATTAAATCAGGATTAACTCTTATCAATCAAGCCCCAACTTTTGTCAGACTGCGTAGAGAGCATATTAATGCTAAATCTTTTTTTGCCTACGATTGTATTCACGATCGAGCGATCGCCGCGTTGGAAACTGCCCAAAATGCTGGAATCGAACTTGCCATTATGACTATGCGCCGTGAATGGGAGTTATTACCAGTCTTGTCTAAATACGATTTACACAGGTTTTTCAAGAGCGATCGCATTTTTTGCCTTAAGAACGATTATATAAAAACTCAAGATATCAAAGATAAACCTCAACTTATGACAAAGGCGATCGCATCTTTACCTTATATTGAGAATCAGTGGATGGTTGGCGATACCGAAGCCGATCTGATTGCGGGAAATAGCCATAACATCAGTACCATTGGAGTTTTATCAGGAATTAGGAATCAAACTCAATTAGAAATTTTTCAACCACAGGCGATCGCTCAAGACCTCGCAGAAGCAGTAAAAATTATTATTAATAGTTAGGTATAACCCACTCACGATCGGGATCTTCATCTTTTAACCTACAACGATCGAGTAAAAACCTGCTCCGATTCAGATTAAACCTGCAACGATCGAGTAAAAAGCTGATCCAATGAGGTTTAGAACCATAATGAGAATTGCCGAGTAAATTCTGATTGAATACCGTTATCATATTTAAGACAACATCCTACTTAAGAGTGGATTATCTTTATAGTCTGAGGGTATTGTGGTTCAGTCAATTGCGGCAAAAGATATAACATTAGGTGAATTAAAGCAAAACTTTGGAATTCGGCAAGTCCCAAATTCTACCTTTGAGTTGAAAGAATTCGACCCGTTAAAAGATGAAGATCGACGTTTGTTAGATCGAGTAAAGACTAACTTTTTAGAATTGATCGATGAACCACCGATCTTAGAAAATACAGTGAAGATGGTCATTCTTGCGCCATTATTAGACTTAGCTGGGTTTTATCACAAGCCATTCCGCATTGAAACAGAAACCAGCGTGGCTATAGAAATGCAGGATGAAGGGATAACCATTCGAGGACGGATTGATATTTTAGTATTAAAATCAGGATTGAAAAAGCGTCTGTGGTTATTGGTAATTGAATCAAAGCGTAGTGATTTTGCCGTAACCAGAGCAATTCCCCAAGCCTTAGCTTATATGTTGAGTAATTCAGAAACCGATAAACCAACCTTTGGCATGATTACTAATGGTAATGAGTTTTTATTCCTAAAGGTATTTCGCCAAGAATATACTAATTCAAGGCTTTTTTCGCTGATGAATCCTGATAATGAGCTTTACACCGTATTGCAAATGTTGAAACAGCTTGGGATAGAAGCGATCGCCTAGTCACGATAAGGCTAGTCACAGTATGGATCATCATCATCAATTTCAAATACAGGCGCGACTTTAAACTGCTGATGTCCATTTGTCCGAGTGTGAATTTTTTGCAGGTTAGATTTGAGCCATCCTAAGATATCATCGGGTTTTTGTTGTTCTAATTGACTAATTTTTGCCATGATCGTTTCAGGGTCGAAATCGGCGATCGTATCTTTAATTTTTACCGCAGATAAACTCCGATCCAATTGTCTCAATCGCCACACCATCGCTTCAGCAAAGGGCATATCGGTTTGAGGTGGATATAGATTTCTACCATCTTGACCGCGCATCACAGGTGGACGGGGGAACTTGAGAAATACAGGCTGGGTAAAGTGGGGATGTCTGACCATTAATTCGCCTTTAGGCAGAGTTGCTAATTTAGTTTTGACCGCACTAGAGAGCGTGCCATAGCCGGGTGTAGCCAGTTCATCCATATCCATCCGTCCATATAAGCCCGTACCACAGTTGCCGACTATCCGTTTATGCACTTGCGATCGGAACTGTTGGGCTGAGAATAGAACTTCACCCAGATATCTACCGCGTTCGGAAATGTCTAATAAAGTTCGCTTTAAATAAGTATCCTGTCCATCCGAAGAAGCATATTTATTTAACTCATCTACAAAGATTACAACTCGCTCTACACCGAGATTATTTTGTTCCAAGGATGCCCGAATTTTGCTGACAATACGCGTAAATACTAAATCTTGGGCAGTTTGATCGAGATTTGCGACATCAATCACATAGGTATGATTTTTAGCGAATTTCCCCCACGGCAGATCGCTTACACTATCGCCATTACCAACTAAGCCTTTACAACGATTGGTAATATTCATCAGGCGGTTTCGGACTTTATAAATAGTGGCAATATGATGACTGTGCCATTCTTTTTTATTTTCCATCTCCATATCTTCAATTACTTGTCTGAACCATTCTTCTAGACGTTGGAAATTAGTAACTTTGATGCCGAGAGTATATTTTGAATCTTGGGTGCGAATTACTTTTTCTTCAATTAATGCCAATACTGCATCCGCTTTAGCATCCACATCGTCGCGATTGAGCAACACTTCTGCATATTCAAAAATCTCTTTTAATCCCCACTGTAAAACCGAAACATTATGCATTAAATCGGGATGAGTACGCAGCGTATTCAGGTTATAACCATCGGGTTTATAGGGCGCGTAATACTGAACATTCTCAAAGGGAGTGGCAGGAATTCCTAACTTTTCATAGATTTCTAACTCACTTTCACTCAGCTTTCCTGACTCTGACGGCGGCAGATCTAAATAAAGTAGATCGGGTCCTTTCACATTAAAAAATACGGCGGCAACACTCTTATCTGGATCGTTGGGATAATAGTGAGTAAAAATACTTTTTAATAGAAACTCAACTAACGATGTCTTGGTCGCTAGCCCCGAAACCCCAGTGATATTTAAATGTGCGGCTTCGGGTCCTAGTAAAAAATCGGCATCCAAATAAACAGGCGAACACATTCCACCTTTCACATACACTCCTACAGGAATCCCTCGCTTTTTGTAATATTCATCCATGCGTAAGGACATAATTACCGCTTCATCATCAGCCAGATAAACCGAACCAATGGGAACTGGCTGTAAGGGCTCTTCTGGCTCCATTCTAAGAACGGCGGCTTTGTATGCTCGAATTTCTGGTCTAATTGTCGGCGCATCTTCAGCTAATTGCGGGCTTCGATCGGCTCCAATATAATCATGTAAAGGCGATACTAAATCTGTATATCCATGTGCCTCGATTACAATTCCGTAGGTGTCCCATTCTGTTGCTTTAGCTATGCCAAAATTGCGTTTAGAAGGCTGGGGAACGGTGACTTTGACAATTGTCCCTATGCCTACAGGAGAATTAAATTCCGTCCAAAAGTTAAAAGTATCTGGAGTATTAGGACAACTTTCAGTAGCGAAGACTCGACCAATTAAAAATGACATTGGATTTTAGGATAGGGTTTAATCATATACTGACATAGTACCGATAATTAATGCTTCTGAGGCGATCGCTAATCTCTACGAATAAATTTAAATCAATTTGCTTTATATTAAGGGCTCTTCATCACTAATACCCAGATTATTTTTGGATTTTTCCAACTCGTCCCAAAGTAATTTAGCCTGTTCATAGACGGCTGATGGTGAAAGTTTTCCTCCAGTTTGAAGAGCAGCAAGATAGCTAATACGTAATGAGAATTCCTGAAAATTGGCATTGAACACCATATTTTGTGGTCTTACCGAACCATAATAACGACTATATGGGTATAAAAAGCCTTCTAATCCATTGTCAACTAGAGTAAATTCTGATTCTAATAACGATAAAATTACTGGATCTGATTCATTTAGGGATGGGATTTTTTCTAATTCAATTAGCCAACGATTAGAAGACTCACGTTCTATAACCCTACCTATTCTGCCATTGGCAAATTCAGGATAATTACCTACTTTAACAAGTGCGCCTATTTTTGGCATCTTTACATAAATTCAAAATTAAGAACAATTAATCTTAGTTAATAGAGTTTAGGATACACATAATAAAATATTTATTTATGAGCTTTAGAATAATCTATATGTATGATGTTACGCAGTATATTTCACAACTAATCTAGGCAAGAGGGGTTAAAGGGTTTAACCTCAATTCAAGTTCATATTTATGAGTAAAAGTGCCGATTTCTATTGTCTGAGAAACTAAAGCAAGCTAATCTAAGAGCTACTAATAAAACTCAGCCATACTTAATACTCAGTGATACAAGAGGAAGAGCTATTTCACCCCGATCCAGAACTAATGCTGGTGCTTTTAAGTTCTGAGAATGTTTTAGAAAGAATGCAGGCAGCAAGAGCATTCTGCGAGATTCAAGATCGTAGGGCAATCCCTCGGTTAATTTCTTTATTAGAAGATACTTGTACGTTAGTTAGGGTTAGTGCCGCATATGCCTTGGGTCGCAATATTGATTCATCCTTTGAGTTTTTACCAGAATCTCCTCAAGTTTCAATAGTTGAATATCTTATTTCTAAACTCAACAATGAATGGAATGGCTACGTGCGTAAAGGAATTGTTTGGACTTTAGGCAATTATAGGGATGCAAGAGCTTTAAGTCCTTTAATTTCGGCATTAAAATATGATATTTCGGCTGTGAGGCTTTGGGCTGCAAGTGCTTTGGGGCAATTAGGTCAACCAGAGGCGATAGAATCGATTACAAATGCTTTGGTTGGCGATCGCATGGCTGGGGTTAGAAGTAACTGCGCGTGGGCTTTAGGGAAATTATTAATGAAAATTAGCGATCGCTCTACAAAAAATGAAGTCTATCAAGCCGCCGTAGATGCCCTAATCGATGCCCTAGATGATTTAGATTTAGGCGTTCAAAGCGATGCCAAAGTGACATTACGCAAACTCGGCGATCCTCGTGGACTCAAAGTTTTAGAAAAAATTGACTACGAGCAGGGACATTGCGATTACACGCCCTAATTTTGCTTTAATTTTTAGACGAATTGCGAAATAGTTTGCTCTCTACAAG
>Ga0163154_10006738_pt1 | contig 13948 bp, 11 predicted proteins | sample OliLakLV19MP9P1_FD_148649 | JGI IMG/M metagenome (GOLD analysis project Ga0163154, IMG submission 148649) | Freshwater microbial mat bacterial communities from Lake Vanda, McMurdo Dry Valleys, Antarctica - Oligotrophic Lake LV.19.MP9.P1 | ecosystem: Environmental > Aquatic > Freshwater > Lake >... | reverse complement strand
GTCAAATATTTCCTTATTGGTAGCTTTCTGTTTTGATGTAATCTTGTCGTAAATGGCTTTATCCACTTCTACCAGTTTGCCATCAGCCGTCAGCATTTTTACCATTTCTTTTTTACCGGTATCCATCAAGCCGCCTGAAAGAAACCAGCGTCTGGATTTGTTGGTTGGTTTTTGATTGTCTCCCATGTAATGATTTTTAAGTGCTACAATGAATGAGGTGAGTTTCATCTCCATTTTACTTTGTGAAAGTAGGATTTACCCCAGGGTTAATTTATGACATCGGTTCATTTGGATTATGATTATTGTCATGAAATTGTCACAGCAATACCATGTTCAAAAATTGGATTAAACGGGTTGATTGCCCGGTTAGGTTGATGGAGTGGGCGGCCTGAATTTGAATATTAGAATTGCTGACAGTGAAGACCTGTATAAATAAAGCCCCGACACTTAGGCAGGGGCTTTAATTTTAAAAGTTTTTTAGAGGCACTTAATTTAATAATTCCATAACCTGGTAATATTAAATCCAATTAAAAACTGCCCTGCTGTAAAATCATTTTGATTGTACATGTTATTGCGCTGTTGGGTTATACCGTAATAATTACCGGCAAATACCTGGAAGGCGTGTGAACTGGTATTGGTTTCAAGCCCAAAGGCAATATTGGGATGTGGATTGTTGGTAAGATGCTGTGTAAGCGGTTGATCGTAGTTTACAATTAATGAAGATTTCTCAGATATTTTATACCTGCCCAACACTGAAATGGCAAAATGGCCATTGTTCATTTTTTTTTCAATATCTCCATTCTTATTTACAAACGCTTCCACGTTATTGAACCAGGTAAAACTAGGTGCCACTTGTGCAGAAAGCTTCTCTGTTATTTTTCTGGCAATCAATAACTGATTAAAGAACGACATCCTGTGTTCAAAAAACCGGTAGTTGGATTTATCGCCGGCTTCTATCACCATATTGGTATAGTAACTGATGCTTAGGGGAATTTTGCCGGGAGTTTGCTGTAGCAATGCATATTTAGCATTCATATCTACCTGATACCTTTCTTTGGTAACACCTATGCCTACAAACAATTTTGATACAGGTGCATAATTTATTCCCAGCCTGATATTAGAGGGAGCAAAAAATCCAAAAAAATCTTTAGCGCCGTTTTCTAATGTTCCAAAGCGATGGATAATATCAAATTCCAATGTTCCTTTTACAGGCACCATTACTGTTTGATTATCGATTATCCATGCACTGGCAAATGTATTTTTTACAGGCTTTACTTTTTTTACAACAGGCGCTACAGTTGAGTCCTGTGCTAATAAATTGCCCATACTAATGCCAAGCAATAACACAAGTACAAAGCAACCGTGCTGTAAAAATGAAAATTTAAATTTTGAATATTTTTTCATAACGTTTATTTTAATTGTTTTGAGCGCCTTGTTTTATCCATGCAAGTACCAAACTATTGTAATCCTTATTGCTGCCATCTGTAGGCATTGGAGTTCCTTTTTTCCCGGTCATCCACAGATACAATTCACTATTTTCGGGTGCCTGGGTATTTATATAGTTTCCGTTCTGCATAGAAGTATATGCATTGGAAACAGTTAAGTCGGGTGCTATTCCTCCACTGCTATGGCATCCACTGGCATTGCAGCTTTTGTTGAATAAGGGGATAATGTCATTGGCAAAACTTACTGGTCTTGTAATTTCCGTTCCGGTATCAAAAAGAACTGTTTTGTCCTTGTAACAACCTGCCAGCAACAGTACAGCAGTAGTGATTAAAATAGCCCCCTTTATTGTTTTATTGCGTAACATAATTATATGTTTTTAAGTTTTAGCAATTACGGGTTTTCTATTTTTTAAATTTCAGTACCAGGTTAGCTTTTGTAGAGTGTGCAATCTGTGAATTTTCAAAAATGGCAAATCCAAAATACTGGTCTGCTAATGATGCAAAATCTACATCATAAACGTTATCAGCAGTAGTTAAGGCTCTTTTAAATTCTAAAATCCAGCCTGTTCCGGTATGAACAGCTTTACAGGGTATATCACCAGCACTGCCAGTATAGCCTACATCATTAAGTGTAACACCGGCAATTGCTTTGGGGCCAACCCCCGCACCTGCTCTATGGTAATCCGTTCCAACATTTGGATCTATTGTAGAAGCATCACTTAAAGTAAGTACACCATCTGCAGCAACCGCAGTTACCAGTTTTGCAGTACCTGCTGCTACTTCTGAATTTAGTATCCAGTTATTATCTGTTCTTGCAGGGATGACGTATTTAGGTACGGATACTTTAACAGCCGGTAAAGATCCTGTGACAGTAAGCGTTTGTGAATTATTTTGATAAACATCAATTCCGGGATCACTTTTTCTACCATTTGGATAGGTATTATCCTGGTATTGGTCATGAATTTGGTTTGCTGCATTTACGCCGCCTCTTACAGATTTCCAATGCCACATATCAATTTTTTCTGTTGGGAAATTTGTTGAGTGACGGCTGGAACCATCTAATGCCGGTAAACCGGTATGGCAGGATTTGAAACAGGTAGCGCTATTCCATCCGGTAACAGAATTATTAATGTTCCAAAGAAATGCGGCTTTATCTTCATAAAAAGGTTTTCTTAGTATAGCACCGGTAACAGGATCAAAATCGAAGGTGCCTTTTTCCTGTGCCCATTTTTGAATAGTTGGGTTAAAATACCAAAGGCCACGTTGATACGACTTTGTTGGATCAACCCATTCCAACAAAAAATAAATATTGGTTGCATCATACGCAGAACGCAATGTAACAGCAGGAATAATGTTCCCTGTATAACCCCTGAAAACATCACCAGTTACTTCCGGTACTGCTGTACTAAACTGAAGTTTAGGACTGTTGTCCCACATTACATCAATAACGCCATCAATTGATGGAGCCGTGGTAGTTAACATTGAAATAAGATCTGTTGAACTATTTTCAGGCGTTTGGTTGGTTAGTACCTGGTCGTCTTTAGTACAACTAACAAAATAACCAATCGCTAATACAAGGGTAGTTATAACCCATAAGTATTTTGTTTTAAAGAGTTTCATAATTTTTTTTTTAATTAAATAAAAAAGAAAAGAGATTGTTAATAATTACCAATGCAAGGTATATAGCAATAAATGACAGTTTAATGACAATCATCAACACAAAAAATGATTAAAATCATACAAAAATTAATAAGAAAAAGCTGTTCTATCAGCAACAGGATTGGGTGATTTTATTCAAAGCAATCAATCACGTACAACCCAAAATACCTTCTGTAAGCACTTGCATTTGTAAGAAAAATCTTTCATCTTTAACCTTTACTGTTGCAGCTTGCTTCCTCCTTAAAAATAACTACACAGATTTAGTCAATTGATATAAGTAGCAGTATTGAAGAAGATTTTAATAAAACGGGCAATTCAAATACTTTAATAATAAAAACCTGCATTTTTTATGGGCACATTAAGAATAAAAGGCACGATAGAACTGAACCAGTTCTGGCCAACCGGATCATCGGATGCTGATACTACTAAAATGAAATTGATTGTTGCAGAAGATTCATTTCAGTTTAGAGCAACCGGTGAAAATGACTTTAAAAAAACGACTGTTTTTCAAAGCGCTATCTCGAAAGGGCAGGGTGTAAAGCCTGTAATCAATACTAGTAAAAGAGATGGCGTTCAATCTATTACAATAAGACTGCAGGGTGTAGATGCGCCGGAACTGCACTATAAAGCAGCACCATTAAAGAAGAATCCGGTAATTACAGATGCCAAAAGAAAAAAATACAATGAACTAAACAAGGAAAGACGGCAACACTTTGCAGAAAGTGCGACTGTAGCGTTGGCTGCACATTTAAAGTATTATACAACTACAGATGCTGTTGAAGCTATTTTTGAATCGGAGATTGACCAACCATTTGAAGTTGTGGATACCTATGGCAGGTTTATTGGGAATATTTATGTTGGCAATGCCAACGATAACGACCTCAATAAATGGCTGGTAGAAAACGGCTGGTGCACCCCTGCATTTTATACTTCTATGGCAAAGGAAGAGATAGCAATCTTTTTAGCTGCCTGGATAAAGGGAAAAAAAATCACTGGCAGAACCAGTAAATCGATCATTAGAAATGCTACCAGATTTGATTGGGATTTGCTATACAGAGCGCCCGGCACCGTTGAAAAATTTAAAATTAAAGAAGATAAGGGTAAGGCCATTATGCCCAAAATATTTCGCAGGCAGGTAGCATGGATGGCGGCAAAAAAAGCAGGCGTTATTACTGCAGGCACCAGTTTTAAGGCTCACCTGCAAAAAACGCCCGACCAGCTTGTATTGTTAAATGATTTTTTAGCCAACGGTATCACCGCCTCCAGGGTTTATGCATTGCATGATTTTATGACCGCAGATGGAAGTATGCTTAAAAAACCAGAGGAGATTGTTTTTCAGGAAAAACCAGCAACACTTGTAGGAACAGACGGAAAAAAAATTACCGAATGGTAATTACCCGCTTTGTTTTTTTGAAGCTGTTGAACGGTTGCGTTACTTTATTTTAAAATCAATCCTTCCAGATTAAACTTTTCGGGATGCTTTCCTTTTATTTTTCTGTAAAAGTCTTTTATATTTTCTGCATCGGTCAGGGGGTTTCCGGTCATATACAGCAAGGGACCAAAACCTGCAATCTTTTTTTCATAATCGAGGTAGCCCAATAAAACCGGAACATTGGCACCGATTGCTACACGATAAAAGCCAGATTTCCACCGTTTTACCCAGCCCCTTGTTCCTTCTGCTGGTATCATCAGCATCAGCTGATCATGCTGGTTAAATAATTGAATCATTTCATCAACGATTTTGGTGCTTTTGTTTCGTTGCACTGCCATACCTCCAACACTTTCAAGTATCCCTTTTACAGGCCAGTGAAACAATTCTTTTTTTGCCAGGAAACGCACCGGAATATTAAGTTTAAAAAATACCGCCATGCTATACAAAAAATCCCAGTTACTGGTATGTGGCGCAGCAATCACTACACACTTTTCATAACCTGCCGGTAGATTCACATCCATTTTCCACCCGTTTATTTTAAACAACCATACAAACAGTTTGCGCATGCTTATTTTTTATACAAAGAAAAGGATTATTACCAGTAGTTGATTTCAATATACTGCAATTGAGGTGTTTGTAGAATCATAGATATTCATTCAGCAAATTAAACTAAACAAAGTGCTATTTAAAAAACTTAACATTGAAAAATCAATTTGGATATTATCTTTATGTTAATAAATTATTACTAATAAAATAATACAATATGATAAAAAAGAAACTTAGCCCCAAAGAGAAACCTTCATTAAAACAACAAATCAGCAATGAAATAACCCAACTTTTAAGTTCATCGCTTGATCCATTAAAAGAAAGTTTGGGTGAAAAGAAATTTAAAAAACGTATAAAGAAAGTTGCAAAAATTCTTTCCGGAGGCTTTAAAACTAAGCCTGTTAAAATAGACGAACCTAAAAAGACGCCGGTAAAAAAAGGGGCAAAAAAAACAGCCGTTAAAAAAGCTGCAAAAGTCGTCCCTGTAGAAAAAGCAGTGAACGCTGCCCCTAAAAAAGAGGCAAAAGTTATTTCAAAAAAACCTGTAAAAGTTGCTATAAAAAAGTAAGGTTTTTAATATAATATGCCTGGCTGGAGCAACCGCTTATGCCAGGCATATTTTATTTAACCTGTTCTCCCCCTACCAATTCAATTCCAGCACGTTGTTTCGTGGATCAATATCTGCCATTCTTTTACTTGGGTCAATGGCTACTTTGGAAAGAGAAGTTAATCGTTGTTTAAAGCTTAACACATACGTAGGATGCGTCCAGTTCCACTCCTCATGTGTTTCAATGGGTTGGTTACTCAAGTCTTCTTGTTTTGCGCCAAACATTAAGTTTAATGGTATGCTGTGCATAGCAGTGGTGCCATCTTTAAAAGAGAGCTGCACATCAATGGGCATCGGCATTTGTCCAATTCGTTTTAACCGTATTTTAGATTCACCGCCCTCTTCCCAAAGGCTATCAATGGCATAGTCTATTGTTTTGGTGGTGTTGCACCAATACTCTTTATACCAGTCTAATTGAATACCACTTACACTTTCTGCCACTTTTATGAAGTCGGAACTATTTGGATGCTTAAACGCCCATTGTTTGTAATACTTCAATAAAATTTCATCCCTTATCGGTGCACCTACAATATACCCAAGCTGCTCCATAAAAACAGCTCCTTTAGAATAAGCGGCAACACTATACCCCGCATTTGTATTGTAGTGATCGGCATGGGTAGTTAGTGGCTCTTCCAATCCACTTTTTGCAATAAAATAATAAGACTGGTAATTACCATAATGTTCCAATGGCAGCAATGCATCAATTGAGTCAAGTGATTTTATGTATACTTTATTGTCAGCATTTTTTACCCTTAATACGTTATCTCTGTAATATTTTTGTACAAGAGCCGATGCATATTCTGTAAAGCCTTCATCCATCCATGGGTAAAGGCTTTCATTTGTGCCCAACATCATCTGGTACCAGCTATGCATCCACTCATGTACAGCTGTTCCTAACCCCGGACCGATTAACAAGGTTGCCATAGGATATTCCATACCACCATCTCCTCCATGTATAAATGAATATTGAGGATAAGGGTATTTACCAAACCTGCTTTCCATAAAAGGCAATACCGTAACGGCAGCATCTGCTACTGCTTTCCAGGCTTCTTCGTTTGCAGTATTGCCTTCTTTGAATTTATAGATTACATTAATTAGTGGGCCGCCATTGGGCATTTGTCTTACCAGGTGTTTATATTCAGGATCGGCTGCCCAAACAAAATCATGAATATTCTTACCAATAAAATGCCAGGTACGCTTATCTTTTGTGATAGGCTTTAATTCAGTACCTGGTGCATCGTAGCCCCAGCCTGTTTCAGCGGCATTTATAACCATGCCAGTTCCAGCCAATTTGTATTTTTTATCAATTTTGATAGTTACATCATAATCACCCCATACCCCATAAAATTCACGGGCTACATAAGGTGTGGGATGCCAGCCTTCATAATCGTATTCACACAATTTTGGATACCATTGGCTCATACTGTAACGCACACCGGTAGTTGGATTATCCCGTCCACTCCTGCGAACCTGAAGCGGAACCTGCGCTTCAAACTCCATCGTAAAAATCACTTTTGTTTTTGGGAGAATCGGTTTGGTAAGATTGACTTCCAAAATGGTTTCATGATACTTGAAAGACTGCGGCACCCCATTCATTTTTAAACTGATAATTTTCTGATAGCCAATTTCGTCCTCCTTTAATTTGCTGATTCTGTCCCTAACACGGCCATCCCAATCTGGTCTGCCATTTACCATTTTTTTTCCCAGCTCACGACTGCGTACATCCATACTGCTGTTGGGCTGAAAGGCATTGAAGTATAAATGATAAAATACCCTGGTTAATGTTTCAGGAGAATTATTACTGTACTCGAGTTGTTGCTTTCCACTAAAACGATTGGCATCAACATCCATATCAATATCCATTGCATACTTAACTCTTTGTTGCCAACGACCAGGTTGGGCCATTGCAGTACCCAATAATAAAGCACTAAACAGTAATACTAACAGGGTTTTATTCATAGCATATTTTTTGAGTGGCAAAACTCGGTAAAAGGGAGGGGAATGAAAAGTTAATTTGAATTTATCTGCCGTTTCATTACAAAATTTGTATGTATAAACTGGTGAAGGCTTTATAAATTTTATTCACTCATATTTTAATTAAATAATAACTATCAGCAATCAGGAGCAACCGCATTGCAAAAACTGTAAAGCCGTGGGATTTTTTTTAGCCAAAAGTATTGTAAAGATATTTTGGCTGATTGGCTATAGTAAACCTCTCTTGCTAAGTTAAGCGTAATCCGATGGCTATCTCGTTAGCAATGGTGAATGGTCAATAGCTCAACATTCACCGCCCGATCGCTATCGTGTTACAAATAGATACGTCATTTTATTCTTGGCAAAACAATAGCACCCTGTATAAAAATTTTAAATCCGTTACCATTTTTTATAATTGTGGTTAAATAGCCCCAATATTAATGTGCAGGATTAATCGTTTAGAAATTAGTTCCTACCACACCCTTTTAAGCTGCTAAGTTTAGTGAGTTTAAAAGGGTGGCTGCCTCACTACATTGCAAATCATTACACTCCAATTAAAATTGCATCAGCTCCAAAGCGAAGCAGGGTACTCCCCATCAGCAACCAGTTTATCTACACTGCCCTTTACTTCCGGCGCATCTTCTTTGTAGGTAACACCAAACCATTGAGCAGATGTTGGTATAACCTGTACGTTAATAGTACCCGATTTTACTACCTTATCTACTACCAATGGAATAAAAAACTCACTCTTGGGATTATTGATTTCCGCATCTAAAAATTCACCGAAATACGTTTCACATTGATCGATAAATTCAGGTGGAAACGCAAAGAAATTCATACTCACACTTGAATCTTCACTTACTTCATGCAAGCCTGCTTCATCTTCGTAAGTGATAATGCCCTGTTGGTTTCTGTAAATTTTAGTGCGCTCATTAATATCAACAAGATTACCCGCTGCATCTACAGCACAAACACCACGGCTTACGCTGCCGTTATCGCTTAATGTCTTTTTTAATTCATATCCAATGATGGCATATTTATCCGGTGCAGCTGCGGTGGTTAAAAATTTATATGCTTTTTCAAAACCATCCCTGCCATAAAAATCATCTGCATTAATTACTGCAAAAGGTTCGGTTACAATTCCTTTGCAACAAAGTACTGCATGTGCTGTGCCCCAGGGCTTTTTTCTTTCTGCGGGTATGGTACGGTCGCCAACATATTTTGTTAACTCCTGAAATGCATATCCCACTTCAATTTTACCAGCCAGTTTATTACCAAAGTTTTCCTGAAACATCGCTTCAAATTCTTCCCTTATCAAAAAAACAACTTTGCCAAAGCCTGCACGGATGGCATCGTAAATGGAATATTCCATAATTGTTTCGCCTGCAGGACCAAAGCCCTGCGTTTGCTTCATACTGCCATAGCGGCTGGCCATACCTGCTGCTAATACTACTAGTGTGGGTTTCATTTATTAATTATTTATGTTGAAAATTAAATTCGTTTTACAACTCAAAGGAACAATTAGCTATTTGAATTTTTGCCCCTTAAAGATAAAATGTACAAGAGTGCGACGCCTATAAAGTCAAATTGAAAAACTTAATCCGGGTTCAAAAAAATTATTCTCAAATTGATCACATGTTCAGTATAAATTGCAACGAAAATACTGCAATCATTTAACCAGAAAAAAAAATTGCTTCAAAACCTACAAATAGATACCGATTATTTACAGGATGATTTGTTTATCCAAAAAGGTATAAGCCTTGCCGTATTGCGTTTAGATAAAATTCATCCCATTATTTCCGGCAACAAAATTTTTAAACTGCAATACCTGTTGCAGGAGGCTAAGGAAACACCGGAACAAAAGGTAATTACATTTGGAGGCGCTTACAGCAATCACCTTGTGGCAACTGCCTATGCCTGCCGGCAAAATAACTTATCCTGCATCGGCATTGTAAGGGGCGAAAGGCCTGCACAGCTTTCGCATACGTTGCAGCATTGCTTGCAATTTGGAATGGAACTACACTTCATCAGCCGCCAGGAATATGATAAAAAAGAGACGCCTGATTTTATAATGCAATTAAATAAGCGAATGGGTAAAGCGGTTATTATTCCTGAAGGCGGTTATCACCCATTGGGTGCAAAAGGTGCTGCAGCCATTATGAATTATATTGCTGAAGATACTACGCATATTACCTGCGCAACCGGCACTGCCACTACATTGGCCGGGCTGGCGGCAGCAGCAAAAAACCACCAGCAGGTGCTGGCTTTTCCAGTATTAAAGGGCTGTACGGATACGCTGGAACGGCTGTCGTTTTTAAATAAATCCTCACTACAACCACCGCAACTTCATATTGAATCAGCGTATCATTTTGGGGGGTATGCCAAACACACTCCAACCCTCATTGCCTTTATGAACCAGCTATATCAGCAATACCATTTACCAACAGATTTTGTGTACACAGCTAAAATGATGTACGGTGTATTGGATTTAGTTAAGAACGATTTCTTTAAAGCAGGCAGTAAAATTGTATGTGTGCATACAGGGGGCTTGCAGGGAAATTTATCTTTACAAAAAGGCCTTTTAACGTTCAGTTAATGGGTTAGGCAAGTATCTTTGCCCACGTTAACTAAAAATCAATTTCTTTTGATATAGACTATGCAAAAAACAGTTTTTATTTTATTTATTTTATTTTCTTTCTCCCGTCAACAAGCCGCAGCACAGGATACACTGCCTAGGCTTACAGTAAAAAATATCAACAATAAAATTATTGTGAGCTGGAAAATGAATTACGGAGCCAATATCAGCACCATCAATATACAGCGATCGAAAGACAGCCTTAGAAATTTCACTACCATTGGTTCAGTGCTTGAACCCATGAACAGAGAGAATGGATATGTGGATTATAAAGCAACCAGTCCCGACATGTTTTACAGGGTGTTTGTTGCTTTTATGGGTGGCACTTACCTGTTCACCAAATCGTACAAGCCGGTAAAAGACAGCATAACTTCCAACGGTCTTTCTGCCATTGAGGAAGATAAATTATTGCAGTCAGAAAAACCAACAACAGACTTAAATCCGGTTAAGCCAACTGTTGCAAAACCGTATGTATATACCCCTAGTAAATTTATTTTTACGGGCAAGGAAAACAGTGTTATCATCCAATTGCCGGATGCAGCCAGCAACCAATATTCTGTAAAGTTTTTTGATGACAAAGACAAACCTGTTTTTGAAATAGGTAAAGTAACAGAACCTTACCTGATAATTGAAAAGGTTAATTTTTTACATTCCGGCTGGTTTTATTTTAAGCTATTTGACAATGGTATTTTGAAAGAAAAAAACCAATTCTACATACCAAAAGAAGGAAAAACAGGCATACCTCCTTCTGAAATTGATAGAAAATTTTAAAAATGATTTAGACGTTTAGATGTTTAGCAGTTTAGATGAAGACCTTAATAACTTACCATTGATACTATATTAACTGAACCCCAAAAAAAGCTTCAAAATTTTGGAGTATAGTTGCTTTTACTTCATTGATATCTACGGTTGTTTGTAATTCTTTTGCCATAGAAGTTACCTGTTTGTTAACTATGCCGCAGGGAATGATATTTTCAAAATAAGCCAGGTCGGTATTTACATTCAGTGCCAGGCCATGCATGGTTATCCACCGGCTGCAACGTACGCCCATGGCGCATATCTTTCTTTCCCGACCTGGAATACCTGGTTCAATCCACACACCTGTTTCGCCCTTGCTACGCTCCCCTTTTATTCCATAAAATGCCAGTGTATCTATAATTACTTGTTCCAGTTCCCGCAGGTACCTGCCAATATCTGTATAGAATTTTTCAAGGTCAAGAATTGGATACCCAACAATTTGTCCCGGTCCATGAAAAGTAATATCTCCTCCCCTGTTGGTTTTAAAAAACTCTATGCCCTGCAGTTCCATCTCTGCATCGCTAATTAAAATATTGGTCATATTGCCGCTTTTGCCCAATGTATAAACCGGCGGGTGTTCGCAAAGCAAGAGATAATGTTGGGTGGAAGATGGTTGAAGGTTGTTGAAGGGGGTTGAAGGGGGTTGAAGGGGGTTGAAAGTTGTTGAAGATGGTTGAAGGTGGTTTAAAGTGGTTGAAGTGGTTGAAGGTGGTTGATTGTGGTTGAAATTTGTTGAAGGTGGTTGATTGTGGTTGAAAATTGTTGATTTCTGTGTTGAATCTGTCCCTGGTAATTCAGCTGCAGTAGCGGATTCATTTGTTTCAGTTTCAATATTTTTTTTGTTTCTCGACAGTGCAGCTTTTATCTGTACATTCTGCTGTAATAATTCTTCCTGTAAATCCCATGCCTGCTGGTAATTGATAGTACCTAAATCTTTGTAAATGACAGTCTGCTTTTCCAACTCAATATTTTTTTGCAAAAATAGGTTATTGCCCCCATCCCCTAAAGGGGAGTTATTTGAGGTGTCCGCTTCTTTTGCAGCCATTTTGCCCCCATCCCCTAAAGGGGAGTTATTCAACGTGCCTGCTTCGTTTGCAGGCATTTTGCCCCCATCCCCTAAAGGGGAGTTATTCAACGTGCCTAATTTTTTAGCGTAGAGTTGCACCTATCCCCTAAAGGGGAGTTATTCAACGTGCCTGCTTCTTTCGCTTAGAGTTGCACCTATCCCCTAAGGGGTATTATTTAACGTGCCTACTTTTTTAGCGTAGAGTTGCACCTATCTCCTAAAGGGGAGTTATTTGAAGGACCTACTTCGTTTGCAGGCATTTTGCCCCCATCCCCGCTGGCCAGCGGAGAGTTATACAACTAACCTACTTCTTTTCCGGGAGTTAAAGAGTTACAACAAAAACTGCCTCAACTAAAACAAAGACGCTACCTGTTATTGTACAATAAAGTTCAAATGCCTATGTGGTAGAACAAACTGTTTGGAAAGTGATAAAGCACCGCTCCTTCTCCTTGCAAGGAGAAGGAGAAGGAGGTTGAGGCTCGAGGTTGAGGTAACTTCCTTTGAGGACAGTTGCCCCCATCCCCGCTGGCCAGGAGGGGTAAAGACGACTGCCCCCATCCCCTAAAGGGGAGTTATTCAACGTGCCTTATTCTTTAGCGTAGAGTTGCCCCCATCCCCGCTGGCCAGGGGGGAGTTATTCGACGAACCTACTTCTTTTCCGGGAGTTAAAGAGTTACAACAAAAACTGCCTCAACTAAAACAAAGACGCTACCTGTTATTGTACAATAAAGTTCAAATGCCTATGTGGTAGAACAAACTGTTTGGAAAAGTGATAATGCACCGCTCCTTCTCCTTGCAAGGAGAAGGAGAAGGAGGTTGAGGCTCGAGGTTGAGGTAACTTCTTTTGAGGACAGTTGCACCCATCCCCGCTGGCTAGCGGGGAGTAAAGACGACTGCCCCCATCCCCTAAAGGGGAGTTATTCAACGTGCCTAATTCTTTAGCTTAGAGTTGCCCCATCCTTGCTAGCCAGGGTGGAGTTATTCGACGAACCTACTTCTTTTCAGGGAGTTAAAGAGTTACAACAACAATTGCCCCAACTAAAATAAATACACTAACTGTTATTGTACAATAAAGATCAAATGCCCATGTGATAGAACAAACTGTTTGGAAAGTGATAGAGCACCGCTCCTTCTCTTTGCAAGGAGAAGGAGAAGGAGGTTGAGGTATTTAATTAACTTAACAGTAAATTGCACCCTGAAATTAATAAATATGAATATAGAAGAAGAAGATGTACTTGAAACCGAGGAGTTGTATGAGAAGCTGGTGATTGAGGTTTCAAAGGGGCAGGAAGCTTTGCGCATTGATAAGTTTTTAATGACCCGGATTGAAGGTGCCACCCGAAATAAAATTCAGCAGGGTATTGATGATGAAATGGTGCTGGTGAATGAAAAACCCATCAAGGCCAATTACAAAATAAGGCCCTACGATAAAATTGTTGTGTACACCGATCGTCACCCGGAAAGCAATGATATCATACCCGAGCAAATGCCGCTGAATATTGCTTATGAAGATGATGATATTATCCTCATCAACAAACCTGTTGGTTTGGTAGTACACCCCGGCAGCGGCAATCCAAATGGCACACTCATTAATGGTGTGGCTTATCACCTCAAACAACAACAACCGGATATTGAAGAAAGTACCTTACCCAGGTTTGGTATGGTGCACCGCATTGATAAAAATACCTCTGGTTTAATTGTGCTGGCCAAAAGCCCCAAGGCAATGACGGACCTTGCCAAACAGTTTTTTAATCACACCGTACACCGCCGGTACATTGCATTGGTA
>Ga0163154_10006734_pt1 | contig 13956 bp, 10 predicted proteins | sample OliLakLV19MP9P1_FD_148649 | JGI IMG/M metagenome (GOLD analysis project Ga0163154, IMG submission 148649) | Freshwater microbial mat bacterial communities from Lake Vanda, McMurdo Dry Valleys, Antarctica - Oligotrophic Lake LV.19.MP9.P1 | ecosystem: Environmental > Aquatic > Freshwater > Lake >... | reverse complement strand
TTTCGCTTATATTACAAGCTCGTCAGGTAAAAGTTCTGTTTGTGGTTGCTCTAATCTGGGTCTTTTCTGGGTTTTCTGGGTATTCTTGATCAACAAGGGCATCCGAACGCCTCGATTAGTTGGACTGATGCTTGGCAGCAATAGTAGTAATTATATGAAAGATGTAAGGATAGGGGTTGGAGTTGGAGTGAGCAGCTGAATACTTCTCGGCACTTTCGTTTTTTGTTTGAACATTTACAAGGCATTCATAGAGATTTTTACTCATAAAAAGACACCAGTACTTGATTTGCAATTGATCGATTCAGATAAATACAGCTTTTTTGTTCTCATTAATGAGGAACACAGCAGCATTTATTTATCAAATGGGTCACTCGCTAAATCAGGATGGCCGTCAGATACGGTTGATTTCGTTTTGTACAGCCTTGCAAAGCTTTTTGTTATCTTAATTTATGTCATGTTTAGAAACAAATCTGGTTGTTGATTTCGCCAAAAAATATTAGTTTCCCTTTGTATGTTGACAGAGAGTTTATGCGATCAAAAGCAGTAAAAATATATCAACTCTTGTGAAATTTTTATTATTAATTACTAATCTCTTGCAAACCTGTGAATTCCTAATACTACCATCACATCCCGTCTTTTCACTAGAACTGCTACTCTACACATCTACTTGCTAAACTTCTACTGGTTGAATACCAACACGATTGCACTGGTGTTATCCTGCGTCCCACGCAGAATTGCCTTCTGAATGAGCTCCTCGGCAACCTTCTGCGCATCTTTTAGGACCAGCAATCGCTTACGCACAAAGTTGACTGCTTCTTGACATTCAAAGACATCCCACAAGCCATCGGAAGCCATGATCAAGAACTCAATGGTCTCCTCGACGATGAAATGATGGAAATCAGGTCGAGAAATGACATATTGATTCCCACTCCAGATGCCACCGGGCGCACTTTCATCACCGGTATGACCCACACAAGTCGCAAAGTTCTTGTAAACAATGTCACCAAAGGAACGAGCAACAGCTAGACCTAATGCACCACCAACGCGACCGTTCTGGACAGTACCGCCTTGGCTCTCAATGCGTGCTTTCTCTGCCTTGTTGGTTGCCTTGTGATCTTCAGTCAATTGTGCAGCTACTCCATCATGACTCAGTACAGCGCGGCAGTCACCGACATGAGAGATTAACACTTGCATCGCACCAGGAACATGTAATGCAGGCATCACTACTGCGACGACAGAGACAGAACCGGCAAAGCTCTGCAAGTCCTTGATACCTGATTTGATGTTCTTCTGCAGTCGTTCAAAGTCATTCTCCAGCAGCTTGCGATCAATCTTGGCATTTGTCTCCTCGAATATCTTCGCAACACGCGCTTCATAAGCACCGGAATCAGGTGGAAGATGAGCTGAATCCACTTTGCTTTCGAGTGCATTGAATGCTGCGCAGAAGGTGTTTGCATAATGCGTCTGCAAATACTGCGCGACATATTCGCCGCTGTGGCCATCAAATACACCAAACACAGCCATTGGAGGCAAGCCGCGTTTGCTACGATCGCCTTCTGCGACAGAGGCATAAGAGCGATCTTACATGTAGTTACGACTGACAATATTCTCACTCATACCGTACTTCAAGTGCAATGGAGCACTATAAGCATGCTCAGGAGCTGTGATGACATGGTTGAGATTGACACCAATCATGACATGATCCCATTCTTTGAGATCAAGATCACGTTGATTGGCTTTGGAATCTTTGGATACAATCAACCCATCAAACAAATCATCCAAGCCATTATGCTGCAATGGTTGTATCTCTTCATCCGTCAGCTCCAAGTCCGAATCAGAGTCTTTATCCTCCAGATCACCACTGCTGAAGCCATCATCAACAATCGTATTGCCAATAAAATTGTCGATACTCAACATCGACATCTTCTCACCACCAAGTTGTTTGCCTGACTTACTTCCACTCTCACCGAAGCTCGTATCAGAACCATTGGCACGTGCTTTCGATAGCTTGCGTTCGAACATGCTCTTCTTCGATTGCAAGCGCAGTAAGTTCAGCATTGACTTGCGCTCGGTGTTGCCTTTATGATCACCAGTATGCTTCGCATCACGATACTCTTGAGCAAGTTTGGAGCATCGCATGGCGATTTCACGGCGTTCACGACGAGCATCTTCTTTAGCGGAGAAGACCTTGATTTGTCCTTTGAAGCTGCCGGCGCTGTCTAGGCGATCGTTGGTGCCAAATGCGACAAAGCCACTTTTGCGTTGAAGAGAAGAATGCTTGTTGACATCGAAGCTCACTCTACAGAACAGCAGCACACATTAGCATTAATAGTAGTAGTAAAGATAGTATAGTGTACCGGCTCTGCTGCACCCGATCTTCAAGCTTGTTACAATTATCAAAATCTTGCATCTCTTCCTCATCATCCGCCTACAATACAGCACAACAACCAACAGTCATCATCACACAATAATCTAACCACTCAAAGAGAGCTTACATTGCCAAGCTTGTTATTCGCCGACTCCACACTGACATCCCGTGAATACGCATCAAACTCAGGAATCGACTGCGATGTCAAGCTTTCGTCACGATGTGCACTCGCTACACCTGCTGATACTGTAATCGCCGACTCATATTCTTCATTCAAGATAAAGCCTGCAGCTTGCATTTCTTGCTCTGATGAGTCCGCTCTGGTTAGTAGTAGAGTCAATTCACGTGTTGTAATCGGTCGGCGGACAATGGCAGTGGCAGGAAAGTCTTTATCTGGTACTTCACCATCACCACTGTACATCGCCACAATATGTCCACGATAGCCAATACTACGCAAGAAATGAATTGTCTTCTTCCCACTTTCAATATCAGGCAAGCAAATGTCGATAAAGACAAAATCAAAGTTTTTCTCAGGATGTGTCTTCATCACGCTTTGCATGATATCTGTAACTTCCATGACATTTGATGCTTGTACGGATATGGCTTGTAGAATTGTGTTGATTTGGTTGTGTAACATGGCGCGCATCACAAAGCTCTCATGTACTAACAATACTTTCACTGGTGTTGGCTGATTGAAAGCACCACCATCTTCTACCTCAAGAACAGTAGCAAAGTCGGTAAACTCCTGCATTAAAAACTCATCTTTTTCGAATAACGGATCACTTCCTTCGAATGTTACCCAATCATCCATGACAATATGATCCAGATTACAACGTGTACGATAGTCCTTGGCAAGCATAAATCGCAGCAAATGCTTCAAGTGTGGATCCACGGAGACTGGAAACTGTAGCTCTATGGTGCTAATCTGCTTTGCCAAGTCGATTTGATTCTTGGCCATCCACGGTGGACGACCAACTACCAAGTAATACAACGTCGCGCCTAGGGCAAAGACATCAATACCAGGTGACTTGGTAAAGTCAATACTGGTATTCGACAAGAACAATTCTGGCGCCATAAACGCTGGCATACCTCCAAAAGCGACCTTCTCTGCTGCGCCAGTAAACACAGCAGCGCCAAAATCAGCAATTTTCACGGTACCATCACCAGAGAGCAACATGTTTTGGGGCTTGATATCACGATGAATGATACCTTCGGAGTGTAAATAGCAGACACCACGGAGAATATCGCGAAAGTATTTGCGCGCCAGGTTTGCATCCATTGGTTCACATGTCTCTGCATCTGGCATCAAGGCACCACCTTCCATAAACTCTTGAATCAAGAAGATCTTACGTGCATTCATGTCATCAATAACTTCATGCAAGGCAACGACATTTTGATGTTTCATTCGTTTCATGACGGCAATCTCTTGTCGGATACTGTTCGAAGCATCATCATTCCAACTTGATTGATTTGGTCGACCAATCATCTTCATCGCATACAGCAAATCAGTCTCTTGATGACGAACGAGCATGACTTCACCAAACGCTCCTTTGCCTAATTCTCGCTCAACCACATACTGATTAATCACTTTAAACCCAGCCATCTTGGACATTGACAAGGTTGTAGAAACACTCACTTCACTCTGTGCGCTGGAGCTGCCAGTTCTTGAGCGCATTGAGTTGCGGCGCATGCTCGCCAACCTGTTGAGATGACCAGGTGACATGGCAATGTTAGAGTCTTCTTTTTCTTCACGTTGCTTGCGAATTTCTTTGCGTTTTGCCAAGGCATCGGTCAGTACATCAGAGAAGCTTTCATCGGATAATGCACTGCGAAAGACTTGTTTGGATAAACACAAGCAAATTGTATTCTTAACAGAGATCACACTAGCAACACGTGGTTCATCGGTAACCAAGCTCATTTCACCAAAGAAATGTCCTTCACGTAGTGTCACTAATGTCACATCAATCATCGTATCTGCTTTATCAGGTGAGGGACGACGCTCTACAACTTTGACAGAGCCTTCTTGGATGATAAAGAACTCATCACCAATATCACCCTGTCGGACTATATACTCACCATCTTTAAAATCACGTACTTGTAAGTTTTGTAAGATCAAAATACGCTCTTGTCGTGGTAGCTTTTGAATGAGTGGCACAGTAGTAAATAGCGAAAAGTCGCCCATTTATCAAAATGCTCCATCGTCACACGGCCGATAATCACGTCGACTGGAGCATCACGAGGCACTCTCACAGTTGCACCACGCTTGTTCTAAATGCAGGCAAAACACAGTCAAAAATAGTAATAAACAGGTAAAGCAAAGGTTACCGCACGACGAGTTAAAAAGAACTTCTGTCCAAAGAACTGACCACGACGCAAGCGTGTCAAAAACACTTCCGTTCCGGCTAGCTGATTTTCGTTGATGACTTCCACCTCTGCCAAGCGGACAGTGTCCTCCGATGCGATGATGATGAACATGTCATTACCCAGCTCTCCCTCCGTGATGATTCTCTGACCAGGAGTGTATGTTTCGAGAATAATACTACGCATGATTTCTTCTTGAAACTCGTCAGATTGCTTCTCAAACTCCCAATCTTCCAACTCGGACAATGCATAGAATAAGTCCGCATTCTTCATAATATACGCTGACTTTAGCGTGATGTTGATCTTGGCTTCGACAACAATAGGTGCTGGCTTTGGTTTTTCTTCCACTTCTTCTTCCTCTTCGTCAAGCCATCCAGTCAACTCTTGTCCGGACTCTTCTTCTTCGGCATCAGACATGTCGGAGTCATAATCATTGGCTGTGGATGTCATTCTACTTGATGACATGTTAGTAGAGCTCTAGTTTAAACAATACTCTGTTGGTTTGTTTGTGATTTGAGTGTAAAACCCAGAATCTAGGTTCTAACCGAAAATTGTGCATCGAGAGTTGAATGAATGAATCTGGCCGATCGCTGGCGAATTCAGTGATGGCAGGCTGCAAAGCTAGGGCTATGACTGATCTAGATGTGATGCCGGCTGCAAATCGTCCAGTGATTGCTTCAGCAATTGAAAAGTGAGGACGACAAGGTGCACTCATCAATGCGAGTGGGCATGCCTCATTCTCATTCTGAAGCTCATTGAGGATGCAGGTTTGTTGTACGAAGGAAGAGAATAAGAGCTTGTTGGCATATATCAAGTGCTGTTCCTCGTCAATGACGGTTCTATGCTCAAAGCTCATTTTCGCTTCCACCACCGCTCCATTCAGCCTTCCTTCATGAGACTTAACAAATCAGAAACAAGTAATAGATGCTGTCATTGAATAGTTGGGTGGCAATAGTGAAACTTGGTGATTGAATAGGTCTTTGCGGCGATCCACCTTGCTCAACCATGTACGAGGGCCATAATTCAAGATAGTAACTGTCTATGGATTCCACAAGATTTTTAATATAACAGCCTTGTAGATCTTGACGTGTTGAAGCACTTCTTGCAAATCGATCGACTTATTTTGTGGTGAAGGAGCAACAAACGACTGTCGAGAAAGTGTTGTAGTAGTCCCCTGCAACAAATTCGATGACGATTCCCCGTCAGCGAATATTGCCTCGATTGGCAGATCTCAGAACATAAGCCAAATTGAGCGCATTATGAAGAATCTTTTCGCAGTCTTTATCGCAATCTTGGCTGTCGTCTGTGTTACATGTGATGAGCAAGTCAATCGCAATCTCCTTCGTAAGAAGCCATTCATCGAGCCATCTGAAGCACCAACACCTTTGCCAACTGCACCAACCCAAGCTGCAACTTTGAAGCCGTCACCGAAGCCATCGCCTTCTCCAACCGCGACTAAAGCTACGCCGTTGCCAACTGCGACTCCTTCATTGTCACCAACTGTGGTCGTGACTGTGGCTCCTTCGACTGCGTTGCCAACTGTGGCTCCGACGAAAGCAACACCATTGCCTACAGCTAGTCCTTCGATTGCTCCAACTGTACCTCAGACAAGCGCTCCAACCACTGGAACTCCGACAGTGGCTCCGACAAATACGCCTGTGCCAACTTCAAAACCGACACGCAAGAGAAAGCCAAAGCCAAGCCCAGCACCAACTGTTGTTCCAACTAATCTGCCGTTGACCACAGCACCTGCAAGTGTCGCGCCATCGTTCAGTGCTGCTCCAACTCTCCCCTCAGTCCCTGCAACATCAGCACCGTCGATTATTACAGTCGTTCCATCGGTCCTCCCAACGGCTACTCCAACTATCAGTCCAACTACAGTTGCTCCAACGCAAGCTCCATTGCCACCGACCGCCCAGCCTACACCACTGCCTTCTGTTGCACCATCCATTCTCCCAACTCAAGTTCCGGTGTTGACAGTCACACCAGTTCCAACAGTGACTCCCACTGAGAAGCCCAAACCTGAACACAAACCCAAGCCAGATCCAAAGACGAAACCAACTCCAAAGCAGAAGAAGCCTGGACCAAAAGAGCTTAAGAAGGAAGTGTAGATAGAATACAGTTTAGAGTTGTGGAATGGAAAACAGTTTTTGAATTATAAATGGTACTGTTTTACACCTGATATTGATTTTTAATGGTTTAACGATGCTTTGCGTGTAATTACAGTGCGCGCACTGTACAGTTGTTGTAACACTTGATCGAAGGAAAACTCGACGAAAACATGAAGAAATCCATGATGTGATTATCTCATTTCCAATTGTTGCAAAGAATAGCATAAAATTGCTATTGCTAGGCTACTGCTGTTGTTGAACTTATTTTGAAATCCGTTCGATGTCTTATCAGCTGCTTCATGACTTAGCCAGAGAAGGACGCATCGACGAGGCTCTCGCTATTGTTGCTCATCCGGCTTTCGATCTGTATGATGCTTTACTTGGTGATCAGCCCTTGCTCTTCTCACTGACGGATGAAGCTGATTTCGCTCTCTACTCTGCGCTCATCTTTCGGGCAAACCAACATGGTATCCTCAAGCAAGTTCTGAGCCTTGTTGACCCAGTTAGTCGCAGAACAATATTGCAACATGCTACGGCAAAGGGTCGCACGAAGATAATGCAGCTTTTGGTAAAGCAGAACGCGGGATTCCCGGTCTATGAGATCGTAGAGGAACATCCATTTCAACTCTTGATTGACTATGAGCACTTTGACACTCTGAAAGCCATTAAAAATACTATTAGTGTTACCAGCTTCACAAGTTTTGGCTCAGAACCGCCAGAGGAAGTACAATTGCTTGATAACTTCGTCGCGAACAGCTTGATCAAACATTGTACCTCCTCAGAAAACCTTTCTCAATTGAAGTCACTTTTACAGTTGCACAGTCGCCCTAATGATATAAGCGATCAGCTTCTTGACGAGGCGATGAAAGTGCCAGGCAACTTGAATGTCTTGAGATTTTTCGTCGAGGAAGAAAAGTTCAGTGTTTTACGCCGTCATATCTACGCAGCAATCAACAACGACGATTACGAAATGCTTTTGCTACTACTACCTTACATAAGCAAAGAACATATAGAGGAAGAAACTGAAGCACCGAGATTTTCCACCAGTGATGTTAGCTTCAGTCCAAACAAAGCGGAGTCTTCTCCATTATACCTTGCTTGCAAATGCAGCCGTCTTGATATGGTCGAATTACTACTGCAGCATGAAGCTGTGCCGAATGCATATGCTATTTACGGTGCGGCAGAGAATGAGTCATTAGTCGCTGTGCTCATCAATCATTTGTCAACAATAAAGAAAATGGATTGCCAAAATACTAGAGTTAGCAATGCGTTTTGCTTGTCAGTTTGGACGACTCTCTCTTTTGCGAACGCTAGTTTGCTATCATAAAGAACTGGGTGCGAATTTATCTTATTCTCAACAGCAATCTCTGCTTACTCATGCAGCGGTGCATAATCACATGCAAACTGTCCGTTTTATATTGCAGTTGGATAACTACTCGCTAAATCTTATGGGTTGCAGCAATGTGTTCTTGATAGAGATTGGCCATAGCTTTTCTAGTGGTACCAGTAATATTAGCATGGATATTGAGTTTGATTTGATCTTTGCTTGCAAAGACTTCTTTCGGGAAGATGCTGTCACGAGCTTTCATCAGCTGCTTAAGAGTGGTATTGACTATGAGGCGCACACTTTATTGTTCATGTCACGTGATGATAGTCTTACCTTGCCATCATTGCATCGACTAAAATCTGTCGACAAGCTACGAATAGCCAAAATTAACGCGCTGCATGCTTTACTGCAGATGGGTAAGATTAAGACATGGGAGCTAATGACAGCTGTTCAGATTGCAGTGGTTGCACATGAGTTGGAGCTATGCACAGACTTGATATCGATTCATAATGCTGCAGCAGCTGCAAAGAGTGTAGGCATGAGCACTAATTTGCCGAAACAGTTTCTACAAAATTTGATTGCATCTGATCATGACAGCCCGCACATGCAAGAGCGGATTATTGATATGATACTACTGTCAAATAACTGGACTTTGGAGACAGATGATTATCGTCGTTATGTTTACTGCTTGGCTTGTGAGAATCTTCTTGTCCACTCCGTCAAGCGCATTTTGGAAACAAAGCCGAACTACAGGTACGTAAGAAGGGTCGGAGATGATATTGGCCAGTCAGCAACTTATATTGTATCAGCTTTCTTAAATAATAACATTTACAGCAAATCCAAACGCCTTGATTTGCTTGAGAAGTACCAGGACGTTCTGTTGATGATCATACATGCTGATGCTATGTTTCCGTTTGACTTGGCTGTCGATGTAAGGAAATTGTTTGAATGTATGCAGCAGCTTGTGAAAGCTGGTCATTGTGATACGTTGCGTGATCCTAGCTTACCTTACTATGACATTCTTTCTAAGCATGGGACTCAGCTAGTGTACACTGGTTTCCTGACTGAGTTACTAGATAGAGGAGACTTTGGAGCGAATATGGATTGGGTTATAGGTCTTACTGGACATGATACTTTGCTTTTTTATGAAAGAACTTTTGAATTGCAGTCCATTTATAAAAAGCATAAAGAGAAGTTTATTCAATTTTATGTCAACCACAATTATAATTTGCAGCAATTATTTAATAAGAAAACGTTATTGATGATAGCATGCGAAAAATACGATTATAAGTCTGCTGAGCTGCTGCTGCGTGCTGGTGCTGATGTAAACTATGTGCTGGAAGAAGAAATTAATAATGCGTTTCGACAACAAAGCAACCAATGTGCACTGAGTTGCCTCAAGCCTGGTGAACAGCCATTTGCAAATATTCTTGCGTTATTGTTTGCATATGGTGGTGGTAAGTATCCTGATACACGCATATTGCTTACAAACAGTTATTTGGAAGCGATATTATCTTGCTGTGACAGTTTTGACGTGTGGGCAGAACTTTTTCCAGTTAGTAACAGCGTACTAAATGCTATGCTTGCAGAAGCGATTGCGAAGCCAAAGCTTGCCAGAAATCCAAATATCTGGTCATTGCTCTTTGAAGGTGGTGCTGAATTCGACATTGCATCACTGTGGAGAGTTTCTCATATTTGTTATACCCCAACGCTTCCTAGTAGCTTATGGCAGATGGTTGTGGACAGCGGTGCTGATCTGAATAAGCCATGCATTTCTCATGGTCGCACATTTCTTATGCTGGCTGCTGATGCTAAGAGCATCGAAGGTGTCAAGTTGTTTATATCAGAATATGCATTGGTTAATTTTGTCAACGACGATGGATACACTGCAATCGATTATACTGCTGAGCGAACCATGCCAGCAACAATTCTTGAGCTTCTGTTAAATCATGGTGCGAGATCTTTTCGGCTGCAATCTTTATGTTCGATTATGCAGATTGAAAATGCACTGTATTTGATCGGGCAGATGGTACAGATTTTGAAAGAAGAAGAAAGCTTGCTAGATCGTGACACTCTAGATAGCTTGCTCATGCTTTGTTTTAAGAGCAAGGATGCAGCCTACTTAGCAGATTTCTTCATTGACCTTGGTGCAAAGATTATTGTTAGCACTCTAACTTACGTTTTAGATGCCAGAGAAGTAACTAATGAACAGGTGGCTGCCGTTGCTATGATCATTGTTCGGCGGGTACCGCAATTTTCTTCTTCCACCAGCAAGTCTGGCAGATTGACTTTTCTCATGGCAGCGTGTCGCTTCAGGTCACCAGTTGCAGCGAATATCTTCCTGGATGCAGGAGCAACAGCCGAAATGGCGGACAAGAAAGGGCGGACGGTGCTTCATCATTTGGCATTAGGCATTGCCAGTAAAGATAATGGCGCTCTCGACGCATGGGAAAAGAATCGAATGATGGATCTAACGAAGAGGTTATTGCTTTGTGGTGCCAACAAAGATGCGGTTGATAGAGATGGGAACACCGCGAAGGAAATATTGGTTACAAATGGGCAGGCTGAGCTTGCAGCTCTTCTTCTGTAGACTTGTGAAAAATTTGTTTATTATAATTATATGGTACTAATTATAATGAAATTATTCTTTTAAATTGTTTGATGTAAGGGCGGAAGAAACTGTTACCACTCCTCTGTTAGCATCGATCTGCATTGTGACCGACACACGCTTACACGATGTGGTGGAGTCTGATCCGTGAGCGGCGCCGAGCAAAAGCAACAGTTGCTATTGCTCAAAGAAAAGATAAGAACACTAAATAAAAACAGAAATTACGACTAGTTTCGCTTATATTACAAGCTCGTCAGGTAAAAGTTCTGTTTGTGGTTGCTCTAATCTGGGTCTTTTCTGGGTTTTCTGGGTATTCTTGATCAACAAGGGATTCGATCGCCTTCCGAGGCGTTCGGATGCCCTTGTTCCCCCCACCTGCGGAGTCTCACTCCGCGTGGCGGAGGGATCTTCGTGGTGTCTGCTTCTTCTCTTCAGTGGTGCTGCTTCTTCAACTGGCTTCAACCTTTTGTGTGTTAAAAATGCACCAATTGACTTTTCATTTTTTCTGCCTATAACAATATCGTTGTCTCCATACACATTTTTGTAGAAGGGATTATCTCGTATATTCGCTGGAATTGAAAAGATGGGTTTTAAACCTCGCACTCGAGAAGGGATGCAAAGAGTTAGTATCGGCTTGCTAACACTTTTGCTGTATATCTGCTGCTGCTGGTATTGTTTGTCTGATGATAAAAAAAGCTGTTGAACTAGTTCTTCTCTCAGTGGAGCTGCTGCAATAATAGGATCAATGTATCGCTGGGAATATCCTCGTTGTAATAGTCGCTCTTTGAATGAGTCACATACTGCAACAAATTGTTCATCTTCTTCACAATGCAGACGATATCGTTTGATTTCTTGTATAATTATATTGTGGAGCATACTCTTTGAATGATCAGATGAAGGTGGAATATAAAGATATTTATTCATCGGTTTTTGATAGAGACCGACTTTTATTTTTCCGTCAACAACTCTAAGCTGTAAATCAAGAAATATTCCTTCCTTTTCTATTGTGATGGCATCCAATTTGATTGTTTCGCACTGCGAATCAAATAAAGAGATAATGCTGCGGCCAAGTAATTTACCCTTGACTATAATAAAAAGGTCATCGACAAACCTCTTATAAAATATGGGATTTAGTTCAAGACAAGGACGCTCCAGATAATGAAGGACTATGTTTGCATAGCAAACGGCCACAGGAGTACCCATGGCGGTACCGGTCAGTTGGTGATATACCTGACCATCAAACTCAAGATAATTGTTCTCGAGTGTCCATTTCAATAAATCAATAATTAGTGGAATATCCATAACATTGATCTGGAGGCTTTCTAAAACGTTCTTAACTGCTTTTACACCGTAGTCTATTGGTATAGATGGGTAAAGGCTTTTAACATCTGCACAGACAATATAGCAATCGTCTTGAAATGTCAGTTCACTCAACTCTTTGATAACAGAGCGAGATGAAGTGCAGATAGAAGCAAGTCTTGGAATGACCAAATTAAGAATGTTGTGCAAGTACTTAGAAGTGAAGTAACTGACAGTATTAATGCTACCTACTATAGGTCTGCCTAACACTGGTTGTTTATGTACTTTCGGTAAGCAATAAAAATGACCTGTTTTAAGGTATTTTGTTCCTTGCAGTTGCATTAAAGAGCGTGCTAGTGGTGTTTTTGCCTCTTGCCAGTCATCTAGAATTCGTTTTTTACTCGCGAATACACCGTGGGTTCTCAAAATAACCTCCAGTGCTGAAAATGCAAGATCATTGAAACTGCCATCTGCTGGCAATAATTCATATGTTTTAGTGTCTAAAAGATGATTCATGCACATTGCGCGGTAATGCTCAATGGATAAAATAACTGTTCCAAGGTTTTTATCCGCTGGCTTGATAATAATATCTAATCGTTGATGAAGTTGCTTTAATACTTGCATAATGAGTGTGTCTACTTCTGATAGCACACACGAGAAATTATTTTTGTTTCTGCTAACTTTGGATTTGCAATCAAGAATGTAGCTGTCTATAGCTTCCATAATATTGTCGTTGTTTGCCGGCAAAGATTGATTATTTATGATAGCAGGGATGAGGTTCCGTTGGTTCGATGACGAACCACCGGAGATGGAAAAGTATAGTTTCCATTTCAATTTTCTTTGAAATAAAAGGAGAGAATGATTTATAGAATCGATAATAGAATTCTGAGGGCGATAGTAGCGAGGTAAGTATTTTAGACCAAGTCCAATAATAGAAGTTTCAATAGGAGAGAGTTGCACATCACTTAAATTAAAAACTGAAGTGTTACCTAACATTAATTCTTGGATCGCCCTTTGGCTTTTTGCCCGTTGGCATTGCCTTTCCCTTGGCTTCCTTTGCCTTTTTCTCCTTTTCCGGCTGTTGCACTTTATGAAGTCTTCGAGTCCCTTGACTTGATGCTTGTGCTGGAATTTGACCGGTTCTTCTGATTGGCAGAAGATTGCTGTTGAGATCTCCCGCGCAAAGCGGATTTTTCGTGGGCTTCGTGGCCTTGATTTCCCTTTTGATGAGGAGTATCTCCGCTGCCACGCCCGAATGAGTTTTTTTGTTTCAGACGATTTTTCAAAGAGTCAATCTCCTTTCGCATAGCTTCTTGGTTACGCTGAAAAATAGCAAGCTGATTCATGTCGAGTGCATTTGCTACAGTCATAGGATGATCGGTGTTTGCTGGAGTTGATACGAGTTTCTTTGCGAGCGATTCCTTGTAAATGAACTGTTGACGTTCATATTCACAGGTAAAAGTATTTGCAACTTCTTGAAGGACTTCAGGAGTCTTCGGGATCGCTGACAGTTCTACTTCCGCTTGCTGCATTACATTTGCTTGGTGTAAAAACAGTTTCAACTTGTCTTCTTGGATTTTTAAATCCTGAGTCAAAGCCTGAGTGCGGATACGCAGCATACCTTTCTTAAAGGTGATAGCTAGCTGCGTTTCTTCGTCATTTGCTATCTGCACGCGTTGAAGTTCGATGGTGCGTGGATACTGACGATAAGGATCCGAACAGTGGATGTCTGTCGGAAATGTGCCGTTTGCCGAGTGATTTACAAGCTTCGTCAACTGAGTACGCTTGTTTGCAATTAAAATTGTTAAATGCTTCGCCTCGACAAGGCGTTTTGCGACCCAAGTTAGTGTAGTCTGTCTATCACATGATCGGAATCTTTGGG
>Ga0163154_10006731_pt1 | contig 13958 bp, 10 predicted proteins | sample OliLakLV19MP9P1_FD_148649 | JGI IMG/M metagenome (GOLD analysis project Ga0163154, IMG submission 148649) | Freshwater microbial mat bacterial communities from Lake Vanda, McMurdo Dry Valleys, Antarctica - Oligotrophic Lake LV.19.MP9.P1 | ecosystem: Environmental > Aquatic > Freshwater > Lake >... | reverse complement strand
TGTAAACAACTCCTCCCTGAAGGGAGAAGCTTTCAGAAGCCCTGCAACTGGCAAGCCAGCCACGGACCGCGAGGCGAGTCTACAAGTCGCCCCAATTGAGAAATATTGATTGCTCCATTAAAATCTGCGTCACCATGCCAACCACAACCGCCCACACACTTGAAACGCTTCCCCTGTCGCTCACCAATCCGGTGGCAGCAATGGCACGTCTTCGAGGTGTAGGCAGGAGTTACCAGCACCAAAGGGACACCAGCCCTAACCGCTTTGTAGGCGAGGAATTGCCTGAGTTGGAAGAAGGCCCAACTGTTAGAACGTCGCCGCTCAGTCTTGTTCCTGGGTTGCTTATTGGTGCGTTCACGAATGCCAGTCAAGTCCTCAAGGGCAATGCTCATGCCTTGAGCTTTGGCTTGCTTGACAAGTCGAAAACTAATCGTGTGGTTGATGTTTGCCTGGAATCGCCTTTCTCTGCCACTGAGCCGTTTCTGAAGCTGACGACTACGCCGTCTAGTGCTTCTTGTGCCTTTTGTGGCTCTGTGTTGCAATCCCGCACGGGTACGGGAATAGCGGTCACGGACTTGCTTCAACTGCTGTCCATCAAAGTTCTCTCCAGTAGATGTGTGGGCAATGTCAGTTCGGCCCAGGTCAACCCCCAAACAATCAGTTGGGGTCAATGGTTCGGGCGGTTCAGATTTGATCTGAATCTGAATATGGTAAGTGCCATCATTGCGCTTAACCAAGGTTGCAGAAGTTGGTTTCAAGCCTTTCAGCAAGTGTCTTTGATAGTTGCCGATAGACAGAGGGCTCTGTTGCCTGCCATTCAACATCGTCAAGCCAACACTCCAATCTTTTGTTCTAAGAGCAAAGATCCGAGCATCGTAGTCAATGCTTGTTGGATTGAAACCTTTCGCCAATGTCTTTTTGATTCGGGCTGTCTTGCGGTTGGAGCAAACACGGGCAATCGCTCTAACGGTCAAATTCGCAGACAGCCCGAACAAAGCCCGAACCGGGTGGTAGACGATCTTCTGAATTGCCGCCCCATTCGTCATCTTCGCCGGAGCTTCAAGATTGATCCAAGTGCAAGCATCCGCAAAAGCCTTGAGTGTTGCATCAATTTCCTTCACCTGTTCGGGCGAGGGGTTGAGCTTACAGGATACCGTCAGCACTTGGTTCATGCACACATTATAACTCACCCACAGAGGATAAACACAGAGGATAAACAATGGAACTCTTTGAAAAAGCCGTCCTCAAGGACGGGGCTTCTACCCAATTTCTCGGTGACAAGAGGTTTGGGCGTTGGGTTGCACCCCCGTGGTCCAATTGCCTCGGCTCTAGGGCAGGGTCTTGGTCATGAGTTAAAGAATTATGCTCTTAAAGTTTTCTTTGTAAATCACCTCTTAATGAGGTAACTCGTATTGGGCGACGATTTGTTTAGCGTAGGGGGGAACATGGGCCTCAAGACGGTGGGGATAATTACGTTTGACGTACAGGTAATTGCGGACGAAATGGGAGTCAATCGAGAACCGGGCATACTCTAGGCCCTTGGGTCCCACCCGGTTGACCACCAACCCCAGGAGTCGAGCAATCCACACCGGGATCGTTACACCCTGGTCGTAGAGGGCGATCCCCTGCTGGGCGGCTTGGTGACGGTCGCCTTGGTCTAGGATTTCAGTAAACTCCAGTTCATCTTTAATCAAGTCAAAGAGTTGCTGGCCCTTGGCATTACGAACTACCAACCATTGCCAACCAAACGTGGCCCCCATATAACCCACCACGAGATCCGCCAACCCATTCACATAGTCAAAGCAACTCAGACAGGACGGGGCAAAAACTTCCTTGAGTTCCTTGGTATTGAGACCAAAGAAAGGCACTTTTTCAGTCGTGCCATCACTGTGCTTGAAGTGAACTTGGAAGTCCTGCATAAACTCATAATGGATGACCGTTTGGGGAGAGCGGCTGGTGGTATCCAGGAATTTCTGGAGTCCGGCGCGCGTCACGTTGTCCACACAGGGCGTGCCGAGGACATAGAGTTCCTTGAGCCCAATCTGGTCTTGCACCGTGCGGAGGGCCTGGATCTGACAGCCGACCCCGATGGCAAGCAGCCGCGTAATCCCCAGTTCTGGGATCTCATCCAGGACCGAGAGATTGGGCGAAAGCGTAGGTTTATTGACACGACTAGCGAGCACTTCAGCAGGCGTCCTAGCCAGGATGGGCCGGGGGGTAAAACGGTCGTTGGGGTCACTCTGCACACAGAGGACCGCATCCACCCAACCCGCTTCTAAGGCCCGTACCGCAAGTGTGCTCACGATCCCGCTCCATTGGGCACCCGCGAGGGGAACTTTACGACGCGCAGCGTACATGCCACTATGAACCCCGAAATAGAGTTCCTGGGGGTTAGTCAGGTCGCGCTCCCGTCCGTGGGCGCGGGCTTCTAGCTCCCCGATGTGCTGAGTGATAAACGCACAAGCCCGTTTTGCAAACCGTAGATAGCTTGTATCACACAGCCCGCATTCGCTGCACTGGGCTAAAGCAGGCCGGTTCTTAGGTTTGACGGTGAGTTTTTTCTTGGGCACAGCCAGGGCCTGGGGTGACTCAATCATTTTACGCTGCCAGGGTGGCACCGGACTCAGCGTAAGTAGAAGCCCGCCTAGGGCCTAAAAACCACTTTATGAATTCAGTAATAATTTCTACTCCATCCTGCAAGATGTCGCTAATCATTGGGATTTGGAGCGTGAAGAGCCACTTAAGCGACTTTTCTTGTAATGGAGAGACAAAGGACAAAATGACAGCCTAGTGAGCCATTTACGGTACGCGGCACGATTTCCTAGGAGTCTTAGAGAGGTGAAAGCGCAATGGGATGAAGCAGGCGACGGTCGTCTAAATCCTAGGCTTCGGGCAGTTGGTCAGGATTAAAACCCCGTGAGCGCAAAAATTCCTCTAACCGCTCTCGCTGCTGCCGCTCCTGTTCTTCACCACTCAAATGGCGGCTCCCCCGCTCGTCATACCAAGTCAAAATCTCTTGGGGCAAGCCCCCGACCCAACCGCGATAACGACCTAGCCCTAACCCCACCCCGGGCATCCAGTAAGGCTCCCCCATCTGCAACTGATACCTACTACCCTCTAACTTGTACAGGGCCAACGGTTGCTCCCGGTCACGCTGCCAAAACTCGGGGTTGTAGATGAGGTAATACAGCACACCCAACCGGTCATAAAGATCTAGCTTTTCCTCATATTCTCCCCCAGGACTGTGCGACACCATTTCCAAGGTCAAAGCGGAACTATATCGCCTTCTTCCCAAGTGGCATAACTGCGGCGCGATTTACCGCCCTTTTTGCGCTCCACCCCGAGACTCAAGAAGGCCTCGGGCACCACGGGCACCTTAGGGCTAATGCCGGTGGTGTGATAGACCGCCATATCTACGCCAAAGTACCAATCCATCCGTTCAGCCCAGAGACTAGTCAGTAATGACAACAGCAGGTTGGGGCGTAGATTTTGGTCCTCATTATCCACAGGAGTATCATCCGAGCAGGGGAGGTGAGCAGTGCTGAAGGTGTGTGAGTGAGGCTGAGCCACCACTGTGCGTACTACCAGGAATTATGACCTCATTATAAGTTGCTCAAACTTGACCGCTATCTATTAAGGTTTTTTATCCCTCTAAATCCCTTTTTTAAGGGCTAGACTCGGCAATATCTCATAACTTCTCACATGTGATTAGCAGAGCTTCAGGTAATCTGTAGCAGAACACGAGGATGACTATGCACCGTCGGGATGTGATGCGGGGAATAGGGGCACTACCGCCCTTGCTACTGTTGGGAGACCGGCTTCAGGCGGCGGAATTGGCTAAACCTGTTTTCGCAGACGCAGGCACGGCTAAGGATTTTTGTGAGACTGTCCTCAAGGCTGCTAAATCTGCCGGGGCCGATTATGTAGATGTCCGTCTGATCCGTACCCGTGAACAATCGCTGTATGCCCGCAATAACCGTCTCGCTGAACTCGCCGATGACCTGAGTGCGGGGTTCGGGGTGCGCTGTCTGTACCGGGGAGCCTGGGGATTTGCCAGCTCCAGTATCGTTAGCCCTGAGAGTGCTCAGACCACCGCCCAGCTTGCCGTTGAGATTGCTAAAGCCAGTGCCCGTAGCGTCGTGGAACCCGTCGTTCTAGTCACCGAACCCGTCCACGCCACCGGAAAATATATAACCCCCCGCGTGGTAGACCCCTTTGGGATTCCCCTTGCCAAAAAAGCAGAAATCCTACTGACCGCCAATGCCCAGATGCAGAAAATTCCCGAGGTCAAGGTGGCCTTTGGACAGATGCTCTTTATCCAGACTGATAAATACTTTGCTTCCTCCGAGGGTTCGTTTATCCAGATTGATGGCCTGATTTCCACCGCTGAGCTGACTGCCAACGCTGCTGGGAACAACGACCAACAGTCGCGTACCTACGAGATTTTCCCCCGTCACGCGGGCTGGGAGTACATTGAGCAGGGTAACTTCGGTGCCCAAGCCGAACGGGTCGCCCAGGAAGCTAAGCTCAAACTGACGGCCCAAGCTAGTCCTCAAGGTAAATATGACTTGGTGTTGGATGGCAGTAATCTTTTCCTGACGATTCACGAGTCGGTTGGTCACGCGACTGAACTAGACCGGGTGTTGGGCTATGAAGCCGATTACGCCGGGACGAGTTTTGCCACCACTGATAAGCTCGGCAACTTCAAGTACGGCTCCCAGTACGTCAACCTCGTGGCGGACAATCTCTACCCTGAGGGACTCGCTTCCACCGGATTTGATGACGATGGCGTGGCCTGTCAACGCTGGGATATCGTCAAAGAAGGGACCTTGGTGGGTTACTCGACGAATCGTGAAGTGGCTGCGAAAATCAACCAAACCCGCTCCCGTGGCTCCTCCCGCGCCCAAGGCTGGGATGCGATCCCGATTGTGCGGATTGCCAATGTCGGGCTAGCTCCCGGTTCGGGTACCCCGGCGGAATTAATTAAAGATGTGAAGGACGGTATTTACATTGAGGGAAACGGTACCTTCAGCATTGACCAACGCCGTCTGAATTTCCAGTTTGGCGGGGATATGTTTTACCGTATCCGCAACGGCGAGAAAGCCGAAGTCCTTAAAGATGTCGTCTATCGCGGGGTCACGCCCCAGTTTTGGGGTAGCTGTGACGGAGTAGCCGGGGCTGAATACTGGAAACCTTACGGGGTCTTAAATTGTGGCAAAGGCCAACCCGCGCAGTCGGGACGGATGACCCACGGCGCGGCCCCGGCCCGCTTTCGCCAAATTGATGTAGCTCCAGGGAGGAATAGCTAATGACTTTTATCACCAAGGACGCGGCTCAAAAACTGACCGCTGACCTGCTCAAACAAAAGACTGCCCCCGATGCCACCGTTTTCATTGGCTACCAGCGCAATGCCGTGAGCCGTTTCGCCAACAACGCCATCACCCAAAACACCCTGGTTGAAGCCACCAACATCCGGGTTGAATGTGCCTTTGAGGGTCGTAAAGGGGCCGCAAGCACCACCACGCTCACCCCCGAAGCCCTCACTGACACCCTACGCCGCGCTGAAGCGATTGCCAAAGTCGCCCCGCCCGACCCGGAATACCTGCCGCCCCTGGGACCCCAGACCTACCTCGCGCCGCCCGGTTATTCCCCCGAGACCGCCCGCCTAGCCGTAAATGAGCGGGCTAGCCGGGTCCTGACGATTACCGAAAAAGCCGCCAAAGCTAAAGTCCGCGCCTCTGGGACCGTGGAGAGTGGTGAATCTGGGGCGGTACTTGCCAATTCAAAGGGTCTCTTTGCCTACGACTTGGGGAGCAACGGCTTGATTGGGACGACTATGACCGCCCCAGACAGTTCGGGGTGGGCCAGAGATACCGCCCCGGATATCCGTCTCCTTGATCCGAGTGCTCTCGCCGAAGCCGCCCTCGAACAGACCCGCATTGGTGCGGCCCCCAAGGACCTCGCCCCGGGCAAATACACGGTCATCCTCTCGCCAGCGGCGGTCAGTCAACTGGTCTGGTTCATGTTCTACCTGATGGACGGGCGCAGTACCACCGACGGCGTTACATTTTTGTCCAACGGCAAACTGGGTCAGAAACTCACCCCGGAAGCTATCAATATCTACAGTGACCCCCTCAATTCCCGCGCCCCAGGAGCAGCCTTTGGCGATAGTGGACTCCCGCAACGGCTGGTGAAATGGGTGGACCAAGGCGTGTTTAAAGAAGTGCGCTGGGACCGTTTCACCGCTCAAAAACAAAAGCAGACTCCCACACCATTTCCTGCCAACCTGATCATGGCGGGCGACGAGAGCAAGTCACTTATGGATCTTGTCAAGTCCACGGAACGCGGGGTTTTCCTTACCCACGTCTGGTACGTGCGCTACATCAAACCTGCCGAGACCCTACTCACGGGCCTCACCCGCGACGGGACCTTCTTAATTGAGAATGGTAAATTCGCGGGGGGCGTGAAGAATCTCCGTTTCAACGAGAGCGTCCTGAGTCTGTTGCAACGGGTAGAAGCCATGTCCAAAGCCGTCTCTGCCGTAGACAATGAAGCCCCGCCCAGTTTATTCCCTGGACTCAAGGTGAAGGACTTCAATTTCGTCAGTGCTACCCAGTTCTAATTGTTCATTGAAGATCTAGCCTAAGTATTTTACAATAGGCTAGATCTTCGGAAGGATAACTAGTCTTGGACGAAAATACTCCCAATAATCATAGAAGCTTTCACACAACTGCTCGAAGCACTTGTGGTTACTTTCGGTCCTGGGGTACGGTAAGTATCATTTTGGAGATACAGGGAGCCTAAACGAGACAAAAGAGACTTTTATACCCATCTAGCCTCGGAAAACTAAACTTGCCCACAGTCATACCTATCTCAAAGACGGACTTGACTACTTGGAATGACTTACATAAATGCCAGCACTCTCGTGGTAAGTCTTTCGCAGCTAACCACACATATTCTATCGCGTTCTTCTCCGGTATATATGGGGTAGGACAGATACACTCTATCCGCCGATCTTTTCGCTCTAGTCCTTTGTTTCTCTCTTCAACCAAATTATCAAACTTACTACCTAAAGAGGATAGAACAATGTCACAACACATTAAAGATTTTAACGATGGCAGTGTTTTAGAATTTGATGCTGGTACTTTCGATGCTTGGTGTATTTATTTGAAAAAAACAGGACGTGAAAGATACGCACCCAGAGACAGGGAGTATTTCAGTGACTTAAGCGAACTATCGGGCAAACATACTAGTCAGCAAATCTATAGTGATTTTGTTCTGATTTATGAACAAACAGACGTATCACTCAACTCAAACACTTTAGATTTAATTGTAAAAATTGTCAGCAAAATATGATCATGATTCGCTTAAAATTCAAATTATTTTTACTATTATTTATGCTGGAATGGTTGCAGAAGAAAACAAAAAATTTACTAAGCTAGGTAAAAGAGTGAAGCACCTCGGCGTATATCAAATTCTAATAGAGGGAATGCCAGCACACCAAGCAGCTAATTTCAGTAAAGGTAAAAAATGGCGAGAGATTGCGACTGATTGTAAAAATCGAGGATTCTGAAGGCAAATTTTGTTGGCGATTACAATTACCCCTTATCCTGGGTCATGCTCAAAAAATCTGCTATCACTTTGATAGTCCGTCCGGCTACTTGACCATCAGCGCAGCATGAGCAGTGGTCTAGCAGTGGCGGAAAGCTTGGCAATCTGGACTAAGGGTCCATGGCAGTTCTCGCGGTGAAGTGTGGCGAGGAGGAACCGCTGCTGAAGTGCTGGGAATGGCTAATCTCTAGAAGTGGGCCTAGTCCGTGTACTTCATCCCTTGCGATCAACCTCCGCTAGACTAAGGGGAATGATTGAGGCTTCACCAGTGCTCATCCTGCATGGGACATGGATTCCAGATTTAGAAGCTGGTTTTATTCAGAAAGGAGCCTTTTACCTGTGGGTAGAATCGGACGGCAAGCCCTGGTATCTGAACCTTAAAGCCCTGCGGACTTTTTTAGCCAGTAGCTTGAACATAGAAGCACCAGCGAGTTATTTTATTGAACAGACTTTGTTATTACCTACTGCTGCTGGTCAGCCATTGCCATCTTTTGAGTTGGCGAGGTATCTAGAAACAGAGTTGCCTGAGCAGTTTGAGTGGCAGTTCTGGCAGATAGCTTGCTATCGACTGGCAGCCAGTACCTATTCAGCCAAGGGCTCCCCCGTTATTCGTCTCCTGCATGACCTATACTTTCGGGTCCGCTATGAGCTCAATGACGTGCAGTTCGGCTCAGATTTACTATTTTGGCATCACTATAGTCAGTTTCTCAAAGGGATTCTTTATAAAGACCATTACATCCCGGCCCTGAAGCTGCGGCAGTTACCCGCTCAGGGTAAGCGTAAGCAGCCCGTCAGCGAAATCTATCCCAGTTGGCAATTTGTCTCAGCTCAATATGAAGCAGGCATTCTTGAGTATAGTCAGCAGATGCCCTTAGTCTGTGCCAGTGGGCAGACAGGACAGGTAGGTTTTTGGGACCGGGAGACGCTACTTCGTCACTTCTCAGAGAATTTGTTGGTGGATATTGTGACTCATACCCCGCTCCCTGAAGTCTTAAGCAAGCAGTTGGGCGGTTCGTTGGTCGAGGATTGTCTAAATTTAGCCTCCCCCTGGTTGAGTAGTCTGGATGGGGTATGGGAGACCTACCAGCAATGGTTGATCTGGAAACACCGACTGACCACTGCCCGCACTGCTACCTCCTTCGTACTCGGTCTACAACTAGAGGCCCCGGAGAATGAAGGCCCTTGGCAGTTGCGTTTCCTAGTCTCCTCGCGCTCCGCTCCCTCCTGGCAACTGTCGCTCGCTGATTACTGGGGCCGGGATGCAGAGGCTAAGGCCCAGTTACAACCGTACCTAGGTAGCCAATTTGAGCCGCAGTTACTCCTCGCCCTGGGTTACGCCGCCCGGATGTGGTTACCACTCTGGACAGGACTGCACACCGACCGTCCGACGGGGTTGGTCCTCACCATGGAAGAGGCCTTTACTTTCCTGCAAGAAGCGGCTTGGGTCTTGGAGGAGGCGGGCTACCGGGTTATGGTGCCCGCTTGGTGGACCCCTGAAGGTAGGCGACGCGCAAAAGTACGCTTGAAAGCGGGTAGTAGTAGTGGGTCGGCAACCGTAAATAAGGGTTACTTCAGCCTTGATGCGCTGGTGGAATATAGCTATGAGCTAGCAATTGGGGGCGAGACGGTCAGCCCACAGGAGTGGGAGGCACTGGTCGCCGCTAAAACTCCCTTGGTGCGTTTCCGGGGGGAGTGGCTAGCTCTGGAGCAGGCACAGATGGCGCAGTTACTTGGATTCTGGCAGTCCCATCGTCAGGCCCAGTCAACCATGCCCCTTCTGGAGTGGATGAAGTTCACCGCCAATCAGCCAGACCTGGAAGTTGAGCAGGATGCCACGCTACAAGCAGTATTCGCCCGCCTGAAGGACCGTTCGCGCCTGGAATTACTCCCTGACCCGCCCGGTTTGGTCGGTACTTTACGCCCTTACCAACAACGGGGAGTCTCGTGGCTGATTTATCTGGAACAACTGGGGTTAGGAGCTTGTTTAGCAGACGATATGGGCTTGGGTAAGACGATCCAGGTGATTGCCCGACTAGTTCACGAAAAAGCCCAAGGGGACCGACCGGGACCGACCTTGCTGGTTGCACCCACTTCGGTGTTAGGGAACTGGCGTAAGGAAATCGAAAAGTTCGCCCCCCAGCTACGCACGATGATCCACTACGGCCCCAAACGAATCACTGACACCCCCACCTTTAAGGCGACAAGCTTGGACCATGATGTGGTCCTGACCAGTTTCACCCTGGTCCGCAAGGATGAAAAACTCTTGGCGAGTCTGCGTTGGCAACGGCTGGTAATTGACGAGGCCCAGAATATCAAGAACCCGAAAGCAGCCCAGACCAAAGCCCTGCTTAAAATTTCGGCCCAGACCCGTCTCGCCCTCACCGGTACGCCCGTCGAGAACCGTTTACTAGACCTGTGGTCCATCTTCCACTTTCTCAATCCCGGCTATCTGGGGAGCGCGGTCCAGTTCCGCAAAAGCTTCGAGTTACCGATTGTCCGCGATAATGACCGTCAGCAAGCAACCATCCTCAAACGCTTAGTTGAACCCCTCATCCTGCGGCGCGTGAAGACCGACCCGCAGATTATCCAGGACTTGCCCGACAAAATTGAGCAGAAACTTTTTTGCCAGTTGACCAAAGAGCAGGCTTCCCTGTATCAAGCAGTTACGAGTGAAGTGGCAAGACAGATCAACGATACCGAGGGCATTACCCGCCAAGGTTTGATCCTTTCCACCCTGATGAAACTCAAACAAATCTGTAACCACCCCCGGCAATTCCTGCAAGATAATAGTCCTTTCACCCCGGAACGCTCCCACAAACTCAGTCGGCTTGCCGAAATGACGGAAGAAGTAATTGCTGAGGGGGAGAGTCTGCTGGTCTTCACGCAGTTTCACGAGATTGGGACGGCTCTGGAGCGTTACTTCCGGGGCTACCGCTACCGTACTTACTACATCCACGGCGGGGTCAGTCGGGACAAGCGGGAACGGATGATTACCGAATTCCAGGACCCCGCGAGCGGACCAGCGGTTTTTATTCTGTCGCTGAAGGCCGGAGGCGTGGGCATCACCCTCACGCGGGCCAACCATGTCTTCCACTTTGACCGTTGGTGGAACCCCGCTGTCGAGGACCAAGCGACGGACCGCGCTTTTCGGATTGGGCAAAAGAAAAATGTTTTTGTCCACAAGTTCGTCACCCTCGGGACCTTGGAGGAGCGAATTGACCAGATCATTCAAGACAAGAAACAACTGTCTATCACTGTGGTGGGTACCGATGAATCCTGGTTGAGTACGCTGGATAATGAGCGGTTTAAACAGTTGATTACCCTTAGTGAAAACGCCATGATTTGAGGAGTAGACCGATGCGCCAAAGCCGGACTTGGTGGGGAAGACGGTTCATTACCGCCCTGGAAGAATTTTGTGATCCTGCCCGTTTAAGTCGGGGCCGCGCCTATTTGCGGAATGGTCGGATTCTGAGTTTTGTGATTGCCGATGGTCGTGTCACCGCCACGGTACGCGGTTCGGTTAACCCCTACTTCGGGACCTACACTGAGCCACACTACAACACGGGGCTTAGTTTGACGCCAATTCCGAGCCAGGATTGGGAGCGGATCATTGCCCGACTTGCATCTCAAGCCAGTACCGTGACTCGACTCTTGATGAACGAGGTTCCTGAGGATATTGAAGCGAGCTTTGTATCCTGTCAAACCCTACTACCTGAGCGTGAACAGGATTTTAAAACTGATTGTTCATGTCCTGATTATGAGAATCCCTGCAAGCACGTCGCGGGCGTACTTTATCGTCTCGCCGCCGAACTCGACCACAATCCCCTCCTCTTATTTGAACTGCGGGGTCTCTCACGGGCTGAACTCCACAACCAACTCCGCCGCGACCCCTTGGGTCAATCTTTAGCCGCCGGTCTCGAGGAACAATCGCCCGTCCCCGAACTATCGGCTGCCTACTACACCAGCCCACAGCTACAGACGCGACCCGAAACCAGCCTCAAGGAGTTTTGGCAGGGGTCAAAGCGTCTACCTCAAGACCTCACCGCCCCCGAACCGACCGCCATCCCCGCTCTCCTGCTCAAGACTGAGGGCGACTATCCTGCTTTTTGGGAGCGCGAGAATTCCTTCTTAGCCGCAATGGAGGGCATCTATGAGCGCGTCCGCACCAAAAATCAGAGCGTTCTGTAGCGGTCTCGCCCATACCCTGCCGGGCACAGGCAGGGTGGAGGACCAAGGCAGAAGCGAGTGGACCTTAGTTATGACTGCTGCCTAAAGAAGCATCCTCAACTCAAAGGGATGGCTAGCATTCATGGGATGGCGGGGCCGCTTAAAGTACGGTCTGCACCCGGTCCCCGCCCTGCCAAGTAATCGCACCCCGCTCCTGGGACCAAAAAAGTTCGTGTCGGCTAGCTTGGGTCTCCTGTTGGGTGCGTTCACTCAGTTTTGGTTGGGTAGCAAAGATGCCCTTGAGTCGAGGCAGGGTTAGATAGGGCGCGATTAAGAAGGGATTGTCCAGCCAGACCCAATCCACCTCATTCAATTCCGCCCGGAACTGACGGAGGAACTGTTGTTGTTGGGCAATCGTGCGTTCCCCGAGATAGAGGACCCGGCCTTCACTGGTCTGTAAAATCAGCGCGGTCGGTTCGAGGACTCGTATAAAGGTCCGATTTCCTAAGCGTACAATCGTCTGGGGTACAAGCGGTCCCAGGGTTTGCACGACCGGGACCGCTGGGAGAATAGGGGTTTCTCCCAGGGGCACAACAGCGGCTAACTGCTGGACCCCGCGCCGCCGCAGATGAGCCACCACCGTCCCTTTCAGCCAAGCCTCCCGACCATCCCCGATAAAAAACGTCTTACCCTCACTCGTCAAGACCGCTCCCCGCCCGCCCGCTAAAACCGTCAGTTCCACGCGTGGACCGGGAATTAATAGCGGTCCCAGTAAGAGCCCGCCGCCCAAGGCCAGGGCCAAACCCCGACCCTGGGGCAAATGGAGCGCGACCAAGACCGCGTAGAGCAACAGCGTCTGCACCCCCGCAAGGACCCCCGGATAGAGCGTACTGCCTGGAGCCTCCGCGAAAAACTTCACCAGCCCCAGCAGTCCCGTCAAGAGCCAACCCAAAGGCCAATCCATGAGGCGCGTCAAGTCCAACCAAACCAGACTGACTAGCGAACTCAAGAACCCACCAATCGTCAGAAACTCAATCCCCAGCACTGCCACAAAATTAGCCAGCAGACTGTAAGGCGAGAGTTGCCCGAAAACACTCAGTTGCAAAGGCAAGGTCCAGCCGTAGGCCGCAATCGAAACCGCAAAATTAGTCGCAAAAAATAGCGGTAAAAAAGACATCAGTTTCGTCAGCGGTCCCACACTCAGGATTAGACCCAGCGTGGCGAGGAAACTCATCTGAAACCCCAAGTCCACTGCCCAAAAAGGATTCCACAACAATAGAGCCACCGCCACCCCCGCCAGGATTTTCAGTGACTCCGGACGAAACATCCCCCCCGGTTCAGCAAGGGCCTTTTCGTTATAAAGTAAAGCCGCCAAAACTGCATACCCCATCAGTCCCGCCCGCAGAATCGAAGGACTCCCCCCGGCGATGAGCAGATACAGCAACAGCACTAACCCGGTCCCGATCACCCGCGCCCCCGCCGCCCACCGCCCCAATAACAACAGGCAATTACTGACAATCAGCGCGACCTGGGCACCGGAGGCCGCCAAGAGGTGCGCTAGTCCGACCCGAGTGAATTGTTCTTGGATCGTCGGGTCCAGGGTGACGGCGTTGGACCCCAGGACTAGCGAGGACAGGAGTTCACCCCGGGGCGAACCCAGCGCTGTGATGTGGGCTTGGACCAGGGTGCGGCGTAGCTGGGTCAACCAGTTCTGGGGCTGGCTCAAGACCTCGACCGTTTCCGCCCGAAACGTCGCAAAAACTCCCTGCCGCGCCAGATACTGCTGGAAGTCGAACTGACCGGGATTCTTGGCCCCGCTGGGTTCACTGAGTGACCCGATGAGTTTGAGCCGTACGCCTGGGTAGAGTTGTTTACTGACGGCTTGCGGGACCCGGACATACAAAAGACCCTGGGGTCCGGCCTCTAGGGGAGCTACTAAGCGGAGGGGTTTGACTAAGAGCGAGGCTTGGTCAATCCCCGACTTGGGGTCCGTCACCACTTCGGCCTCCAGGATGGCATTACGTTGTGGTGCCCACGCGCTGATATCCGTGGGGCTGGGTCTCGGTACGCGCAGTTGGACATAGCCCACCAGCCCCAACATCAGAACCGCCGCCCCTAACCAGAACTGGACCTCCGGGAGTCGAGGCCGTCGCCGACTCAGTGCGCCCCCAATGCCCGCT
>Ga0163154_10006727_pt1 | contig 13969 bp, 13 predicted proteins | sample OliLakLV19MP9P1_FD_148649 | JGI IMG/M metagenome (GOLD analysis project Ga0163154, IMG submission 148649) | Freshwater microbial mat bacterial communities from Lake Vanda, McMurdo Dry Valleys, Antarctica - Oligotrophic Lake LV.19.MP9.P1 | ecosystem: Environmental > Aquatic > Freshwater > Lake >... | reverse complement strand
GACCCTATTCCTCCGCCGATGCCTTCCGCGCCGTCGCCGACCCCACCCGCCGCCGCATCCTCGATCTGTTGCGCCGCCGGGAGATGGTCGTCGGCGAACTCGCCGAGTCCTTGCGCGTTTCCGGTCCCACGCTTTCGTTCCATCTCGGTGTGCTCCGCCACGCGGGGCTGGCGGTGTCGCGCCGGCGCGGCCGCCATCTCACTTACGCGGTGAATCCCCGGCCTCTCCAAGCCATCTCCGCGTGGCTTAATCACCAGCGCACGCCCGCATCCGTGCCCAAGGCCGACGCGCCCGGCCTCAAGTGATCAACCCATAAATGAACGCGTCCGCCGGCTTCCGCCGATGATTCACCATGCGCACGCTCCATCGATTCTTGGCCGCTGACTCATGATCAAACGCATCCTCGTCACCGGCGGAGCCGGGTTCCTGGGCTCGCATCTGTGCGATCGACTCGTCGCGCGCGGCCAAGATGTCATCTGCGTCGATAATTTCTTCACCAGCCAGAAGTCCAACGTGGAACATCTCCTCGGCCAGCCGAATTTCGAGCTCATCCGGCATGATGTCACGCATCCGCTCTGGCTGGAAGTCGATGAAATCTATAATCTCGCCTGCCCTGCCGCGCCGGGGCATTACCAGTACAACCCCATCAAGACCATCAAAACCAGCGTGATGGGCGCGATCAACATGCTCGGCCTCGCCAAGCGCACGCGCGCCAAGATCCTTCACGCTTCCACCAGCGAGGTGTACGGCGATCCACCGGCCAACGTGCATCCGCAGCCTGAAAGTTACTGGGGCAACGTCAATCCCATTGGCCCACGCGCCTGCTACGACGAGGGAAAGCGCGCCGCCGAGACGATCATGTTCGATTATCACCGCTCGAACCGTGTGAATATCCGCGTCGTGCGCATCTTCAACACCTATGGCCCTCGCATGCATCCCTTTGACGGCCGCGTCGTCAGCAACTTCATTCGCCAGGCGCTGCGTGATGAAGACATCACGCTGTACGGCGACGGCCAGCAATCGCGATCATTTTGCTATGTCGACGATCTCATTGATGGGCTTTTGAAAATGATGGATCTGCCCGACGGCACACCCGGCGTCACCGGGCCCGTCAACGTCGGCAACCCGCACGAGTTCACGATTCGAGAACTGGCGGAGCGCGTGGTCGAGATTTCACAATCGAAGTCGAAAATCGTGCAGGCACGGCCGTTGCCGCAGGACGACCCCGCCCAGCGTCAGCCTGACATCACCTTGGCCCGCGCGATGCTTCGATGGGAACCGACGGTTCAACTCGCGGAAGGACTCGAACGCACAATTGCGTGGTTCCGCAGCGTGGATTTGGGCGCCTTTCGCGCTCCCACCCCGAACTATTGAATTGTCGGGACAGCGATCGCGATCACTTTGCGGATTTTCTCGGCCTGAGATCCTAAAAAGATGTCGCTTTTCAGGCATCGCACACGTTGAACGCGGTTCAACAGGCAATTTTAGTACGGATAAAATTCGCCCAAATTTTTACCGAACAAGGCTTGACTTCACCAAAGTCCCCCGTATCCTATCGAATACCAAACATTGACCCCTATGGAGGATGCCGGTATGGTGAGCGCCGCAACAGTGAACGGTCGTAAAAATAACAGTGCAGCCGACGTTTCAGCCACGCGGCCGACACCTGCTGCATCAGCCTCCGCTCCCGCAGCGGCGGAAAGGACACGGGCGAGCATGGCCAACGTGATCACCGAAGATAAAAATCGCACCGAAGACAAGGGTCGCCTTCAAGCCTTGGAGCGAACGGTCAGTCAGATCGAGAAAAGCTTCGGCAAGGGCTCGATCATGCGCCTGGATTCCGATTCCATCAATCCGATCGCGGGCATTTCCACCGGGGCTCTCAGCCTTGATATCGCCTTGGGTGGCCGCGGCGTGCCGCGTGGCCGCGTCATTGAAATCTTTGGCCCAGAGTCCTCCGGCAAGACGACCCTGGCCCTCACCATCATCGCCCAGGCTCAAAAAGAGGGCGGCGTGGCGGCGTTCATCGATGCGGAGCACGCGCTTGATCCCTCGTGGGCCAAGCGATTGGGCGTCAATTTGGAAAACATACTCGTTTCGCAGCCGGACACCGGCGAGCAGGCGCTCGAAATCTGCGAAATGCTCGTGCGATCCAATGCGGTGGATGTGGTGGTCATCGACTCCGTCGCCGCGTTGATCCCGCGGGCGGAAATCGAGGGCGAGATGGGCGACTCGCACATGGGCCTGCAAGCCCGCCTCATGAGCCAGGCCTTGCGGAAACTCACGGGTTGCATCGCCAAGAGCGACACCGCTGTCATCTTCATCAACCAGCTTCGTGAGAAGATCGGCGTGATGTTCGGTTCGCCGGAGACGACTCCGGGTGGGCGAGCCCTGAAATTCTATTCGTCGGTCCGCATTGACATCCGCCGCACCGGCGCGATCAAGGATGGCGAGGCCAACGTGGGCAACCGGGTCCGCGCCCGCGTGGTGAAAAACAAGATTGCCCCGCCATTCCGCGATGCCGAGTTCGACATCATGTTCAATGAAGGCATCAGCGTCTCGGGCGATCTGCTTGATCTGGCGGTGCTTGATGAGATCGTGGAGAAATCCGGCGCATGGTTCAGTTACAAAGGCACGCGTCTGGGCCAGGGCCGCGAGAACTCCAAAACGTTCATCCGCGACAATCCCGAGCTGGCCAAGGAACTGCGACAAGCGGTGTTGACCAAGCGAACGATGAACGCCGCGCCAGCCGCCAAGGGTGCGGCCGCCAAGGGCGCAAAGCCCGATGATGGCGATGACGATGAATGACGCGGATGCGGCGCGGTGATGAAAGGGTGCATGGGCCGTCTTCTCAATGGCGTGCGTGAACATGTGATCGCTGGATGCTGCGAGATGCCGCTGGTGTTGCAAGGGTCGTGTGGAACATGGTTGGACATGGTTTGACATGGTTGGAATGTCGTCGCGTGACCTCATGGAGTTTCAACCATGATCAACGGCGTCCATGCCCTGATCTTCGCGGATGATGCGGACTAAACGCGGGCGTTCCTGCGCGATGTGCTGAATCTGGATCATGTCGACGCCGGGGATGGTTGGCTGATCTTCGTTGCCGCCGGCTGAATTGGGCGTGCATCCGATCGACGGCGCCGAGAAACCGCATCATCGGCTGTACCTGATGTGCGATGACGTCCACAAGACCATGGACGATCTGAAGGGAAAGGGCGTGGAGTTCACCATGCCCGTACGCGATGAAGGGTGGGGGTTGCTCACCGCGTTGCGGGTGCCCGGCGGCGGCGAGATCGCGCTCTATCAGCCGCGACATCCAAGCCCCATCAACCTTAAGCCGTAGAGCGTCCCGATCTCTTGGTTTTCTAATCTGTGTTCTCTGCGACTCTGCGGTGAATTTTGATCGTAAGGTATGTGGGATCGCTTCGACGCGCAATCGTAATGCCCATCAACGACCCTGAAGTATCATGCCCGGCCTGAATCGCCAGCCATGATCTTCACCTCGCTGACTTTCGTCCTGTTCCTCGTCGTCGTGTTCTCGACGTACTGGATGCTGCGGCGGCAGAGTTGGCGCAACCTGCTCATCGCCGTCGCCAGTTACCTGTTTTATGGATGGTGGGACTGGCGATTCTGCCTGCTCATGCTGGCCACGTCTCTCATGGATTTCGGGCTTGGCTTGGCGCTGGGCGCGGCCAGGCGGCAATCCACGCGCCGATCGCTGCTGCTCCTCAGCGTGCTGGGCAACCTCGGCACGTTGGCCTTCTTCAAATATTTCAATTTCTTCGCCGAGAATTTCCAAGCGCTCGCCGGCAAGTTCGGCTGGGAGCCGCATTGGACGACGCTGAACATCATTCTCCCGGTCGGCGTCAGCTTCTACACCTTCCAGGCGCTCAGCTACACGATCACCATCTACCGGCGACAGATGCCGCCGACCGGTCGCTTGATCGACTATCTGGCTTACGTCAGTTTCTTCCCCCAACTGGTGGCGGGACCGATTGAACGGGCCAGTCACCTGTTGCCGCAGTTTCTCGAGCAACGCCGATTTGATCCGGCGGCGGCGAAAGACGGCCTGCGACAAATGCTCTGGGGCGCGTTCAAGAAGATGGTGATCGCCGACAACCTCGCCATTTTTCTCGATCCGATCTACAACGATCCGTCCGGGGCGGGCGGGCCGCTGCTCGCGCTCGCCACGGTGTGTTTCGCGTTCCAGATTTACTGCGATTTCTCGGGTTATAGCGACATCGCCATCGGTTGCGCGAAGCTGTTCGACTTCCGCCTGATGCGCAACTTCGCGTATCCGTATTTCTCGCAGAGCGTGGCGGAGTTCTGGCGGCGCTGGCACATCTCCCTTGCGACGTGGTTTCGGGACTATCTCTACATCCCTCTCGGCGGCAACCGCGTCAGCAAACCCCGCCAAGCGTTCAATGTGATGCTGACCTTCACCATCTCCGGCCTGTGGCACGGCGCGGCGTGGAATTTCATCATCTGGGGCGCGATCAACGGGCTTGCGACGCTCCCGCTCATCCTTTGGCCGGCGCGGCATCGGGCCGATCCCACCGCCACGCCCGGCGGCGAACGCAACCTACCGTCGCCCGCCACGCTCCTCCGCATGCTCGGCACGTTCCTCGTCATTTGCCTGGCGTGGGTGTTCTTCCGCGCCCGCACCTTTGATGACGCCACCACGATCCTGACGCGCATCGCCACCGATCTTTTCAGCCGCGAGGGTTGGGTCACCGTCGGGGCGATGCTGGATGATGAGTCCATCCACATCCGCACGCTTGTCCATGTCGGCATCCTCGTCGTCGTCGAATGGTGCATGCGCCGCCATCATCATCCGCTCGATTTTCCCGATTTGGCCCGATTATGGCGCTGGGCCATCTACACGATCATCATCTGGGACATCCTCTACCACGGCACGGGGGGCGTGCGGCCGTTCATCTATTTCCAGTTCTGAGTCTCTTCATGCGCCGATTCATCGTTGAATTCCTGCTCTTCGCCTTGCTGCAAGTCGCCCTCCTGGCGGGGTTGTTCGGCTTGTTCTCCGATCTCCGCCGCGTGAGCCCCTTCATGCCCGCGCTGGAGATCAAACAAAAAAGGCTGGAGACATCGCAGCCGCCGCGCCTGATCCTCATCGGCGGATCAAACCTGTTCTTCGGCATCGATTCGCCGATGATCGAGGCGCAAACCGACTTTGCGGCGGTGAACATGGGGCTGCTGCGCGGCCTTCGCCTCGAGTACATCCTGAATCAAATCGACGCCCAGCTCCGCGCCGGCGACCTCGTCGTGATCTCGCTGGAATACAGCACGCTCAACGGCGACTCGATGGGCGAGGAAGGACAGTTGATCGTCAGCGCCACCACCCGCCGACTGGCGAATGTCCGGCTGCTGACCTGGCCGCAATGGCGTGCAATGCTGGATCACGATGCGGCGGAGTATCTCGGCATGGTGTTCCGCCAGTCGATCCAGCGGATCAGCGAATCAAGGAGACAGGAAGGGCCCGGCATCGAAGGCGAGGTCAATGAGTTCGGCGACCTCACGATGTACCACGGTGCCGCCGCGACCGCCCCGGCCGACAACGACAACGACCAACGTACCTTGGTTCGCGTGCGCCCCGAAGGAGTGAAGGCCAGCACGCGGCGCATGAATACGTTCATCGCATCGTGCCGAGAACGGAATGTGGACGTGATGTTCGCGTGGCCGCCGATCAGCCGCTCGCATTACGACGAACGCGCGGCGTTCGCGATCGAGTTCGACCGATTGCTTCGCAGCCACCTTGAAGCGCCGGTCATCGGCACGCCGGCCGACATGGTTTTCGACGATGACGATTTCATCGGCCGCAGCTATCACTTACGGGGTGCTGGCGTGCAGAAACGTACTCAACGGTTGATTGACGCGGTGAAGATGGCGATTCAGGGAAAATCCCAATCTGGGCTCCCATCCGAAAAATGATCCCATCAACGTAAAAATCCGCCGACTTGGCGAGCGTTGCGCACGCGGATATGATTCGCTTCCGCACGCGGATGTGGCGAAATTGGCAGACGCGCTAGATTCAGGTTCTAGTGGGAGTAAAATCCCTTGGAGGTTCAACTCCTCTCATCCGCATTGCACCCCGCCCCCCCAAACAAAGCCCACGGAGTTCCATCCGTGGGCTTTTTATTGTCACCTTGGTTTATTGACGCCATCACTCTGTAACGCCCCATGAGACGCTTGACCATCGCCGCCTCCTTGGTCGGAGTGCTGCCCCGCGCTCGCCGTTGGGCGATCGATACCGTGTCCGACCATGCCTCGCGGGCGAGGCCGCTTTCGGACTTCGCGTTCGGTCGATTGATGGCCCTGTTCCCGCAGAGCCTTCTCGGCCTCGTGCGAGTCGTCGTGATCGATCAGGTGCCGCGTCCTCCCTTTGAATCGTGGAATTTCCACGGTGCCGATGATTTCGCTGGTTTTCAAGCCTCCGGCATCACCCTGGGCCACACGATCTTCATCAAGTCCGGTCGCGGGTCTGACGAGTCGCTTTTTTTCATGAGCTGGTGCATGTCGTCCAATGGAAATACCTCGGACTGAACCGTTTCCTTGGCCTGTACGGAATTCAACTTCTTGACCATGGTTACGCGGACAGTCCGCTTGAGATCATGGCCTACGACCTGCAACGACAGTTCGACCACGGACGGATCGCCCACGACGTGGAGCCTGTGATTCATCGCCGGACGCAGGAGGAGTTTCGGAAGTTCGCCCGCACGTCGGCGCTTCATCGACTGGCGGGCCTCGTGCTTTCGATCGCACCCGGTCGAAGAATTCCGTAGCGTCCGTCGCGCGACTCGATTTCGCCTCCGTCGATAGGATGCGTTCGTTCGACCGCCGATTTGAATGACCCCACCTCATGAATCGCCCCCGTACCAGTTCACGTCCAAGCCCCCGCCGGCGCCCCGCGTGGCTCACTCGCGAGGTGTTTGGTTGGACCATGTTCGACTTCGCGAACCAGGCGTTCACGATGGTGATCCTGACCACCATGTTTCAGCGGTACTTCATCGAGCATGTCGTGCCATCCACCGATGGCACGACCTCCAGCGGCAAAACGTGGTGGGCCGCCTGCACCATCGTCGCGGAAATCCTGCTCATCGCCATCTCGCCCATCGCGGGCGCCTTGGCCGATTTTTCCGGGGCCAAGAAGCGATTTCTCTTCCTCAGTTACGTCGTCTCGGTCGCCTTCACCCTGTCATTTTCGCTGATCGGGCCGGGCGATGCCTGGTTGGCGGCGATCCTGTTCACCATCGGCTACGTTTTTTACGGCGCGGGCGAGAACTTTCTCAACGCGTTCCTGCCCGAGATCGCCTCACAAAAAGACATGGGCAAGGTGTCGGCATTCTCCTGGACGATCGCCTATTGCGGTGCCCTCATCGCCTTTGCGGGCGCGATCGTCATTTCGCTTTGGGACGGCGGTCCGACGGGCTACCGCCTCATCTGTGTTTGGGCGGGCCTTTTCTACCTCGCGGCCGGCATCCCCACGTTCCTGAACCTGCGTGAGCGGAAAATGGCGGAGACGATGCCGCCCGGCCAAACGATGTTCACCGTCGGCTTTCATCGCCTATTTCGCACCTTTGGCGAGATCAAGAAATACCGGCAGTTGTTCCGCTACTTCGTGATCGTCACCGTTTATTTCGCGGGCATGCAGATCGTCGTGTTCTTTGCGGGAACCATCGCGAAAGAGTTGTTCAATTTCGACGGCTTGAAGTTCGCGATGTTCATCGTCGTCGTCAACATCACCGGCGTGATCGGCGCGGCGATCACCGGCCGCTTCCAGGATCGCATTGGCGCGCGCACCACCATCCACATTTCCCTGGCGTGCTGGGCGTTGTCGCTCCTGCTCGCCGGGTTTGCCAAGCAGGAGTGGGTGTTCTGGCTGGCGGCCAACCTCGTCGGCCTGTGCATGGGCGCGTTGGGCACCGCCAGTCGCGTGCTGGCCGGATTGTTCAGCCCGCATCACAAGTCGGGCGAATTCTTCGGTTTCTATGGCATGGCCCATAAGTGCTCGGTCATCCTGGGCATGGGCTTCATCGCCATCGCCTTGCAGGTTTTTCAGGGGCGTCTGAATTGGGCGATCAGCGCCTCGTCGATCTTTTTCATCGCCGGATTCTTTCTCATGTTCACCGTGAACGAGCGAGAGGGCCGCATCGTCGCGATCAAGGCGGCGCGCGAGCATGTCAGGAAACATCGTGATTATCAGGGGAAAATCCTCGGCAATGTGACGTAGGGGCTGCCGGCTTTCGGCTTTCGGCTTGCGGCCTTGGAGTTTCGCCTTGGGCTGGTACGCAGGCCGGTTTCGGCGCAATTTTCAGGTTCTGTTTCTGAACCGTGAAATTCAATAGAATCTGTACTCGGCCGCCTTTGGATGCTTTGTGTCAACTTTCCATCATTCAACGGTCGACTCAAGAACCAGAAGTAAACGCCAACAGCCAACAGCCAACAGCCGACAGCCGCAACCGACAGCCTCCCGCTTCCCCCATGATTTACCTCGACAGCAACGCCACCACGCAGCCCGCTCCCGAAGTCGTCCAGGCGATGATCGAGGCCTTGCGCGACCTCTGGGCCAACCCGTCGAGCATCCACCGCGCCGGACAAGCCGTGCGCCGGAAAATGGACCTCGCCCGGCAGTCCGTCGCCCAACTCATCGGCTGCAAGGACCGTGACCTCGTCTTCACCTCCGGCGGCACCGAGGCCGCCAACCTTGCGGTGTGCGGCTCGCTCCGCGCCCAACCCGACCGCAAGGTGCTCGTCACCACCCGCATCGAGCACAGCGCCAATCGCGAGATGGGCAAGCGCATGGCTGATGAGGGCATTGAGGTTCTTTGGCTCGACAGCAATGAAGACGGTGTGGTGGACGCCGCGCAGGTGGAAGAAATCCTCGCCACCCGGGCCGACGAAATCGCGCTGGTGTGCGTGATGTGGTGCAACAACGAGACGGGCGTGATCCAGCCGATCGAAAAAATCGGGGCGATGTGTAGTCAGCGTGGCGTGCGGTTCTACACCGACGCCACGCAATGGGTGGGCAAGATGCCGACCAACGTGGCCGAATTGCCCGTTGATCTTCTGAGCTTCGCCTCGCATAAATTCCACGGCCCGAAGGGTGCCGGTGCGCTGTACGTCAAGCCGAAAACGCGATTGATTTCCCAAACTCTGGGCGGGCCGCAGGAGCGGCAGCGTCGCGGCGGCACCGAAAACGTGCCGTGCATCCTCGGCATGGGCGTTGCTTCTCATCTCGCTTTTCTGTGGCTGCAAACCAACGAGCGATTCCGCATGGAGAAGATGCGGGACCGCTTCGAGCAGCGCGTCCTAAACGAAGTGGAGGGTGCGGTGATCAACGGCGCCAACGCGCCGCGCGGCTGGAACACCTCCAACATCGCATTCACCCGCCTCGAAGCCGAGGCCATCCTGCTGCTGCTGTCGGAGAAGGGCATCTGCGCCTCCGGCGGCTCGGCCTGCGCGTCCGGCTCGCTCGATCCGTCACCGGTGCTTAAGGCGATGGGCCTGCCCATGGAGCGAAGCCACGGCTCGGTCCGCTTCAGCCTTTGCCGCCACACCACGGACGCGGAGATCGACCAAGCCTTGGAGATCATCCCGGGCGTGATCAACAGGCTCCGCAAGTCAATGGCGGCTGTGATGCCGACAGCCTAGTGAACCACAGAGACACTGAGACACAGAGGGAGCAAGTGAATGGGCGTGTTTGTTCCCCCTTGCCCACTCAGTGTACCTGTGTCTCTGTGGTTCAATCTCCGGTCTAAGCCTTCACCAGCACGCGGTCGCCGATGTCTTTGCGCCAGACTGCCCCTTCAAAGTGAATCCGCTCGCAGGCCGCGTTTGCCAAGTCTCGCGCCGCTTGCAGGTCATCGCCCAGCGCGGTCACACCCAGCACGCGGCCGCCGTTGGTGATGAGGTTGCCCAGTCCATCGCGCGCCGTGCCGGCGTGGAACACCTTCACGTCGCCCGACGAGGAACCCAGCGATTCCGCCTCGTCGATGCCCGTGATGACCTTGCCCTTCTCGTACTTACCGGGATAGCCCGCCGCGCACATCACCACGCAGCAGGCCACGCGCGGATCGAAGTCGATCTCGATCTGGTCGAGCGATCCCGCCGCCGTCGCCCAAAGCATCTCGATCAAATCGCCTTGCAGGCGCATCATCAGCGGCTGGCATTCGGGATCGCCGAAGCGGCAGTTGAATTCCAACACCTTGGGGCCGCCGGGCGTGAGCATCAGACCCGCGTACAGCACGCCGCGATAGACGATGCCTTCGTGCGTGTTCAGGGCGTCGATCGCCGGCACGAGGATTTGCCGCTCAACGATCGCCATGGTCTTGTCGTCGATGATCGGCGTGGGGCAGTACGCGCCCATGCCACCGGTGTTGGGGCCGGTGTCGCCTTCGCCCAACTGCTTGTGATCTTGACACGGATCAAGGATCGAGATCGTGCGCCCGTCCACCAGGGCGAGCACGCTGACCTCCTGACCTTGGATTTTCTCCTCGATGAGGATCGCGCGGCCGGCGTCGCCGAACTCACGATTGACCAACATGCGGTCGATCGCTTCCAGTGCCTCTTCATTGGTGTCGCAGACGATGACGCCTTTGCCCGCCGCCAGCCCCGTGGCCTTGATCACCCACGGATCCTCCGGCCGGGCCAGCACGAAGGAACGCGCGGTCTCGACATTGGTGAACGTGCGGGCGTCGGCGGTCGGGATCGCCGCCTGCTTCATGAGCTGCTTGGCGAAGCCCTTGTCGGCCTCGATCTGCGCGGCCGCTTTCGAGGGCCCGAACACCAAGCGATCCTTGGTTTGGAGCGCGTCGGTGATTCCTGCCGCCAGCGACACCTCCGGCCCGACCACCACCAGGTTGATGTGGTTCGTGTCGCACCAGCGCGACATGCGGAAGGCATCCTTGGCGTCCATCGCAATGGGGCACGGCGTGCCGAGCGAGGCCAGCGCGGCGTTGGCGGAACCGAGGTCGCTGATCCACAACTGGCCGAGACGGGGCGACTGCCTGAGCTTCCAAGCCAGCGCGTGCTCGCGCCCGCCGCCTCCGATGAGCAGGACGTTGCAGGGGGATGGGCACGCACGAGACTTGGCCATGGGGGCAGTGTAGCGGAAACGCGGATTTTGCCGCAGTTTTGCGGGATTCCGGGGGCGAAGCGGCTTCAGTCGAGCGCGCGGCCGGTCGATAACGACAGCAGCACGACAGCGTTCGCTCGCTTAAAATGTCGTGCCTGTGAGACGCACCCATGTCAGGTGTCACGATCGCCAAAGCCCGAACTCGACCGGTGGTGGGGGATTCAACCTCGCTCGCCATCGTGCTGCCCATCGCGCTGCCGGGTGATCGGCTGACGATCAAGGGCAGCGATCGGGTGAACAGCGAACTGGATGGGCTTAGCCCGGCCGATGTGCAATGGGCCGAGCGGATCGCAAGCGGCATTCGCTTCCGCGCGATCTGCGACCTGCGGACGGATGATCCGTTCGGCGCTACGGCGTGATAATAATCAGCAGCCGCGAGCCAACGGCTTGCGAAGTGGCGCTCTGCTGTAGGCAGCAGTAGAAATGGAACATTCCGCGAGGCATTGCCTCGCGGCTACTGAGCGAATGTGACTACGTCCTTGCTCCCTTGTGCGGTCGCTTGCCCTTGCGACCCGCTTTCGTACCCGCCTGTCCGGGCTTGGGCTTCGGCGACTCCACCTCGGTCAGCGTGAGCTTCTTGTCGCTGGCATACTCGGGCATCGCCTTCAGTTCCGCCACCTGATCGCGGAGTTTGGCCGCCTTCTCAAACTCCAACTGCTGCGCCGCCTCCAGCATCTCCGACTCCAGCATGTTGATGAGCTCCAGCCGGTCGTATTCCTTCTCAGCCGATTTGCCGGGCAGCAGCGCAGCCTTTGCCGTCTTGCGGGCCGAGAGCTCCTGCTCCATCCCCGTGCGGATGGCCTTGATGATCGTCTCGGGCGTGATGCCATGCTTCTGGTTGTACGCCTCCTGTTTCACGCGCCGACGGTCGGTTTCGTCGATTGCGTGCTGCATCTGCGAGGTCATCACGTCGGCGTACATGATCACCCGCGCGTTCACGTTGCGGGCGGCGCGGCCGATCGTCTGGATCAGGCTCGTCTCGCTGCGCAGGAAGCCGACCTTGTCGGCGTCCATGATGCACACCAGCGAGACCTCCGGAAGATCGAGTCCCTCGCGCAAAAGGTTCACGCCCACCAGCACGTCGTATTCACCGGTGCGCAGCTCACGCAAGATCTCCAGCCGCTCCAGCGTCTCGATCTCACTGTGTAGATAGCGCACGCTCAGACCTTTCTCATCAAGAAAACTCGTCAAGTCCTCGGCCATCCGCTTGGTGAGCACCGTCACCAGCACGCGGGCGCCGTCCTTGGCTCGTTGCTGGCATTGCTCGATGAGATCGGCGACCTGGCCGCGTGCGGGCTTGACTTCGATGATCGGATCAAGCAACCCGGTCGGGCGGATCACCTGCTCAACGACTTCGCCCTCGGTCTTGCCCAGTTCATAGGGTCCCGGCGTTGCCGACACGTACACGGTGCGCGGCACCAAGGTCTCGAACTCATCGAAAGTGAGCGGCCGGTTGTCGAGCGCGCTGGGCAGGCGGAAGCCGTGCTCGACCAGCACGCGCTTGCGGGCCTGGTCGCCGTTGTACATGGCGCGGATCTGCGGGATGGTCACATGCGATTCGTCGATGAACACCAGCCAGTCGTCGGGGCCTTCGCCGGGCACATAACGGAAGTAGTCGAGCATGGCATACGGCCGCGTGCCGGGGCCGCGACCATCAAGCTGGGCCGAGTAATTCTCGATGCCGTTGCAATAGCCCACCTCCTCCATCATTTCGAGATCGTATTTCGTGCGCGACAGCAGCCGCTGGGCCTCCAGAAGTTTGCCCTCGTGCCGAAGCTGCATCACCCGCTCGTCCAGTTCGGCGCGGATGTTCACCAGCGACTCCTTCATCTTCCCCTCCGCGACGACATAGTGCTTGGCCGGGAAGATGAAAACGTGCGTTTCCTGGGCGAGGACTTCGCCGGAGGTGGGATGGATGAATTCGAGGTGGTCGATGGTCTCGCCGAAGAACTCGATGCGGATGGCGAACTGCTCGTAGGCGGGGAAGACCTCGATGACGTCGCCACGCACGCGATACTGGCCGCGCTTGAAGTCGATCTCGCTGCGGCCGTACTGCATGTCGGAGAGGCCGAGCAAGAGTTCGCGGCGGTTGATGTCGATGCCCTGCTGCAGCGCGATCACGCGGTCGCGGTAATTCACCGGCGAACCCAGGCCGAAGATGCACGACACCGACGCGACGATGATCACGTCCTTGCGGCTGAGCAGGTTGCTCGTCGCGGCGAGACGCAGCCGATCCAGATCGTCGTTGCGCGACGAATCCTTCTCGATGTAAATGTCCCGCTGCGGAATGTACGCTTCGGGCTGGTAATAGTCGTAATAACTGACGAAGTAACTCACCGCATTGTGCGGAAAAAGTTCCTTCATCTCTTCGTACAGTTGAGCGGCGAGGGTTTTGTTGTGGCTGATGATCAGTGACGTTTTCTGCGTGCGCTGGATGACGTTGGCCATGGTGAACGTCTTGCCCGTGCCGGTCGCGCCGAGCAGGACGTTGTGCCGCTGGCCCGACTGCACGGCGGCGGTAAGTTTCTCGATCGCCTGCGGCTGATCGCCGGTGGGCTGATACGGACTGACCAATTGAAAGGGCCGGCTTTTCATGGCCGGGGATTGTAGGAGCCGCAAGCCGTTTCACTGCTGATCGGCTTCGGCTCCGTCGTCCTCGCCCTGCTCGGGTTCCTCGATCACGAAGATTCGCTGGAATTCGAGTTCGGCTTCCTCGGTCTCCCATGGCCGATAGTCGGCGAACTCCGGATCGGTGCGAACGGTGATGTCCTGATTGAGCGTGAGTTCATCGACGGTAAGCGACACGCGATAGAT
>Ga0163154_10006726_pt1 | contig 13970 bp, 10 predicted proteins | sample OliLakLV19MP9P1_FD_148649 | JGI IMG/M metagenome (GOLD analysis project Ga0163154, IMG submission 148649) | Freshwater microbial mat bacterial communities from Lake Vanda, McMurdo Dry Valleys, Antarctica - Oligotrophic Lake LV.19.MP9.P1 | ecosystem: Environmental > Aquatic > Freshwater > Lake >... | reverse complement strand
ATACTAAATATGGATATAAAAGCAGAAAATTTAAGAAAAAGAACAAGGTTAGACTCATATATAGGGATTGTTTACCCCACTTTATCTAGATCTACAGTAAAAAAACTTATATTAGGTAAAGTTATTAAAGTTAATGGAGAATTCACAAAATTTAATAAGATTTTAATTGAAGGAGATTTAATCAGTTTTGAGGAAGATGCCTTAAAGGAGTATATTCAGAATACAAGCATAACAGAGATTATTCCTACTAAAATGGATCTTGATATTATCTTCGAAAATGAAGATGTAATTGTTTTGAATAAAGATGAAGGGGTTGTGGTTCACCCATCCTATAATCATCTAGAAGATACCTTAATGAATGGTTTAGTTTATTATATTCAAAATAGTAAGGATCCTTTTTCACGAATAAGACCTGTTAATAGATTAGATAGGGATACCTCAGGAGTAATTTTGTTCAGTAGAAACCTTGAAAGTCATAACTTTTATTCAAGACAATTTAAGAAAAGATCAGTAACAAAAGAGTACTTAGCAGTTGTTAGAGGTGATTTTTCAGAAATACTTGATGGAAGTGACCATATAAAATTAAGTGGCTATATTGCTAAAAGTCCTGCGGGATTTATTTATAGAATTAGTAAGGATTCAGTTAGGGGTGAATATGCAGAAACTGACATTTTTATGCAAAAAATCATTGAAAAAGATGATATGGTTTTTAGTCATTTAAGGGTAATACCACACACTGGAAGAACACATCAAATCAGGGTGCATTTAAATAGTTTAAAGTTTCCCATTGTAGGAGATACTGTTTATAACGGAATGCCATTTAAACGTGTAATGTTACATTCACATAAACTTAAAGTTAAAAACTATGAGAATGAAGAGCTAACATTTACTGCAGAACCTAAGAATTGGTTTTAATTAAAAAATTCTAAATTAACAATACTTTCTAGATTTTGACCTTTAGAAGTCAAATTTAAATAATTCTTATTTACTGAAATAAGTTTTTGACTATAAAGTCTAGTAATACTTTCTTGGTATTGTTCTACAAAATTAATATTAAAATCCTCTTCGATATTTTTAAAATCAATTCCCGAAGTCGTTCGCAAATTTAAAACAATTCTTTCATTTAATAAATCCTTAATAGTAAGATTTTGAATGTTTTCTTTAGAACTTAAATTATTTTCAATTAATTGAATGTACTTTTCCAAACTATTAATATTGTTATATCTTTGATTACCAAATCTTGAATGTGAAGATGCTCCAAATCCAATATAGTCCTGTCCTTTCCATATGTTTGAATTATGCTGGCATTCATAGCCTGGTTTTGCTGAATTAGAAATTTCGTACTGGTTATATCCATTTTGTTTTAATATTTTCTTAGAAAGTTTATACATTTTTCTATCAAGTCTTTCATCCATTCTTTTAAATCGTCCTTTCTTTTCTAAATAACCGAAAATGGAATCCTCATCTATTTCTAAAGAATAAGTCGAAATGTGTGTTGGATTCAATTCAATTGTTTTGTTTAAAGCTTCTTCCCAGTTTTCTAAAGTTAAAGTTGGAATCCCAAATATTAAATCTAAATTAATATTCTGGATGGGAGATTGTTTTGCAATTGCATATTTTTCTTTAAACTCATCAAAAGTGTACAATCGCCCCATGAACTTTAGTACATTGTCTTGTGTGGTTTGTAGGCCTATACTAAGCCTATTTACTCCAACTGAATAGTAATCCTTGATCTTATTTTCTGTTAAAGTTTCAGGGTTATTTTCAACAGAAATCTCACAGTTGTTATTAACAACAAAGTTATTTTTTATATATTGAATAATTTCTGTTATATAAATTGAATCAACTAGTGATGGAGTTCCTCCACCAACGTAAATTGTTTTTACATTGTAATTTACTAACTCCTCTTTATAACTTTTAATTTCATTTTTCAAAGCTATAAAATAGTCCTCTAATCTGGATTTTCTACCAGGAATTACATAGAAACTACAGAATCGGCATTTCGCTTTGCAATAAGGGGTATGGAAGTACATGTTTAAATCTTTCATGATTGAATTATACAATTTAAATATTGAATGTATAATAAATTTGATACTTTTTAAAATTTACATATGACTAAAACTCAAAGCAACTTAATGTTGGCAGCACAAGGTGAAGCTTTTGCAAGATTAAAGTATATGGCTTTTGCACAAAAGGCAATGGAGGAGTGTCACCCAGAAGTTGCCCAGCTTTTTGAAGAAGCCGCTGGTGCGGAAACTATTCACGGGATTAATCATTTATTAGCTATGGGGTTTGTAAAATCTACAAAAGAAAACCTTCAGAATGCTGCTCAAGGTGAACAAGATGAAGTTGATGAAATGTATCCTAAAATGATTGAGGAAGCTAAACAAGACCTTGATTCAAATGAAGAAGAAAAACAAAAAGCTATTAAAGCTTTTGAAACCGCTACTAAACGTGAAGTGGTACATGATGTAATGTTTAAAAAAGCAATGGAAGAATTTCAGGATTAAGTATTGGGGGCGTTAGCCCCCACCAGCACGAACAACTGTTTTTGTGTTGGACTTATTCCTTGCAGCCTCATTAAAATCTCGAACTTTAGTATCGAGTTTCATGAGTGGTTTAATCAACAACCACTGAGCTGCAAAATAACCATCGAAAAATAGTATAGTTAGGGGCACGCTGCCACCCATCCACCCATTAATCATGTATACAGGTCCTAGAACCAAAACCATTAGCATGGGCATGCTTAATATCAGCCAAGCTACGACAACGACGAGTATAATCAAAACCTTGAGTGGCCTTATCATCATCTTCTCCTTAGCTAGGTTTGAGTAATTATAACACCCCTTTTCCGTTTGTCTGCTATAGCGATTCTTTATTGACTTGATAATAAATTAGTTTTAAACTCTAGTAACTTAATTATTAGACCTTAAATATGAACGAAGTCCAAAGTGCACCAAGTATGCCTAAAACTTCAGAGCTTTTACCAAAGCCTGTTATTAAAGCAGGACTTGTTTTTGGAGCTGCTTCTGCTATTTTGAATTTATTAGCAGTAATTCCAATACTAGGAATTTTCTTCAGCCTTTTAAATTGGATAATAGGAATTGCTGGGGGTTATGTTGTTATATCAACAGTAGGGGGAAGTAAAGATAAACTTCCAGATGTGTTAAAACATACTGTGGGTGCTGGAGTTATTATGGGATTAGTTTCAGGATTTGGAGGAGGAGTTGCAGCTGTACTAAATGGTTTAATATTCTCAAGAGTTAGCTTTCTTGGTATTTACCTTACTCCTGGACTAGCCGACTATATTGGCTGGTTTATTGGTGCATTTATTTGGGGAGTTATAGGAATGGTTATTTGGAGTACTGTAGGTGGGATTGTTCAAGTGTACTACACGCCAGATAAATTACCTGCCTCAATTAAAGTACAGTTAGATAAGGTTGTGACTTTCTTAAAGAAGTAAAGTAAAAGTTTTGTAAGTAATCAAAGGTAGCATTCTAGAGTAATTATTAAAAAACTTTATGAAAGCTACCTTTTTGTTTATCTTATATCTTGTTTTATTCTTACCTTTATCTACAGTTTTGGCAACTAATACTACTTTAACTATTAGTGAACTATTGCCGGACGCTTTAGGTACTGATGGTGGCAAAGAGTATATTGAGATATGCAATTCTTCCTCTGATATTAATATTAAAGATTGGTACTTTATAAGTATTTCTCAAGGGGGTACAACAAAAAAAATATTATTACCCGAGGTAATAATTAAAGCAAAATCCTACTTTGTAGTTGCGGAAGATTTAACCTTTATAGGCAATGGTATAAACATCGGAATTGGGAAGCTTGCCTTACCTAACGATTTTGGCAGACTTCAATTATTTAATTCTTCTGGAATATTAATTAGTGAAGTAGAGTATGGTGACTCCAAAGAGGGCATAGCATGGGATGTTAGTGGCCCGTTATGTAGTCAAGTTTCTTTATCAACTATTAATTCTCCTGGAGTTCAAAACTCAAATTATAAATTTGAATGCTTTATTAACGAAACTCCAACATCCTATCCATCGGAAGAAGTAATTAATATAGAAAAAATTGAGGTTTCTTTAGATCAAAATATTTGGACAGATACTATATCAACATTTGTTAATACTCCAATATACTTTAGGTATAAATTAAATAAAGATAAAGAGTTACATGATATTACATGGAAAACTTTTACAGGAGATCTGTTGTCTAATCCCCATATATTTCAAAGTGAGTACGATAACAAAATAATACTTGAAGCTAGTTATAATAGTAAAATCTTAAAAAGCGAAAGTTCTAAAATTACTATTAATAATAATATCCCACATAAAATCTTAATAACGGAAGTGTATCCGAGCCCTGAATCTCCCGATAGAGAGTGGATAGAGTTATTTAATAATAACGATGTAGATATTAATTTATCCAATTATCACATTGAAGAAAAAACCTCTTCAGGTAATTCAAATAATAGGACTATTTTATCAAGCCAAATAATTAAACCAAAAGAATATTTTCTGATTTATGAAGATGAATTTAACGTTTCCCTAAATAATTCAGGAGACTCTATTTACTTATTTGATCTTTATGGAAATATACTAGATCAGTTTATATATTCAGAAGTTGATAAGTCTAAATCAGTAGGTAAAAAATTAGAAAATAATGTATTTTCGGATGAGACCTATACTACTTTATCACCAACTCCACTTGGAGAAAATAAGTTTTCAGACAACCAAAATGTTTCTGAAACTTTAAATGTATACTCTATATCCAGTATTAGTAGCCTCAAAAGTGGGACAGAGTTACTTTTAAATGCCACAATAAATAACTACATAGACAAGTATATTTTTATTAGCGATGCTACGGGTAAATTCAAAGCAAAATTAACTAAAGAAGTGAGTGAGGATTTAATTAACACTGATGTTCACATTAAAGCTAAAGTAACTACAAGTAATGGAGCAAAAAATTTATTAATCAATCCTGACGATATTATTGTTATAAATTATAAGGAGATTGATTACAAATTAATGCAACTTAAAGAGGTAACCTTGGATGATATTGGAAAGCAATTTAGAATTGAGGGCAATGTAGCTGAGGTTTACTCTAACAGATATAAAATTAAAGTAGATGACGAACTTATTAATATTTATTCTAGTAATACATCAGACATTGTAAAAGGTAAAAATGTTAATGTTACAGGAACTCTTGACTACTATAGAAATACTTTCAGGATTATCGAAATAGAGCATTTCTTTGCCAGCGTAGAAGGTGTAGTAAATAATAATCAACCAATGTCATACCCAACTACTTCAAATTATCTTATACCTCAAGAATATAAGGAAGATTATTCAAAAATATATCTAGTTACTTTTGGGTATATTACTTTAAGCATAATTTTCCTTTTTGAAATAATTAGAAGTAGAAAAACGATATTAAAATTTGTTAAAAGTAGAATTGCTACTAGAATAAATATATTAGGTAAACCCGTGATAAAATATTAGCCATGCAAGTATCAATTCAAGGTAAACAATACACTGTTAAGATTTCAGACAAGAAATTTATTAAAGAGAGAATTTTGACCACAGAATCAGAGATCATTATTTTTCTTTCAGAACAAAACAATAAACAACCTAAAACAATTTTCGATAAATGGTTAAGGGAATACGCCCGCAAAGTTATTACTCAACGTACAAGATATCTTGCAGACATATCAGGGTTTAAATTTAATAAAATAAGTATAAGAGAGCAGAGTACCCGTTGGGGAAGCTGTTCAAGCGAAAAAAATCTTAATTTTAATTGGAAGCTTATTCTAGGTCCGCCTGAAGTATTAGATTATGTAGTAATTCATGAACTATCACACACTGTTCAAATGAATCATTCAAAGGCATTCTGGGATGTAGTTCAAACTGCTATGCCTGATTATTTGCAATATAGGAAATGGTTAAGAGTAAATGGTGATAGTTTGAAAATAGCTTAAAAGAAACCCTCCTTTCGGAGGGTTTTAAATTCTTACTGATTAGACTATCCCTCGTAAAAAAGACTGAGCTACTAACATTTAGATTAGTAGCTTTTCACTAAAGCTTACTTCTCAGCTTTTTGTTTTAACTTCTTTTCAGCTTTATCTTCGTAAGAGGTTGTCATACTTTCAAACATGTTGGTTAAAAAGTTACTTCTTCTTCCAAGTCCAAATCTTAAGGATATATAACCGCCTACTATAAATAGTGAGCCAATTATTAATAGTCTTGCATCATCTATTATTCCTGTTTCTGGAATAATTGGAATTACGCTACAGCCATTTGTACATGTTTGAGCAGTACATCCATTTAGAATACATTTGTTTGCACTACAACTATGGTTATTAGGGCAATCATTATTTGTAGCACATGGCCCACTGCATAACGGTACGCACCCATTTGTACATGTTGATCCTGTACATCCGTTTAGTACGCATTTATTACTTACACAACTATGATCGTTAGGACACTGTGCATTTGTAGTACAAGTTGAACCACAAACTGGTACAGTTGGTGTACATGTATTATCTGAACAGTTGCCTGGTGTTAAACATGTGTTTAATTTACATACATTTGCATCGCAGGTATGACCTTGTGGACACAAGCTATTTGTACCATTACATGAAGCTCCACAAGCTACAACAACAGGGCAACTTCCAGCAGGGGCTGTTGTGGCACAGTTTGAGTTTGTAGTCCAACCTGAAGGGCACGATGCTCCATTAAATTGTTGATTTTCGCACATGTTTGCATCTCCAGTTCCAACAGTACACCTATAACATTGTATTGTTGGCTCTGTACAAGTTAATGTAGTTATATTTGCAACATTACTATACAAATTCGCTGTAGATAAATATGCTACTCTTACAAAATAAGATTTGGCGGGGTCAATTGTAAATGCTCCACCATTTCTGACAAAACCAGTAGGTGCTACAGTTGTTGTAGTACCCAATGCTAAGAATTTTGTTGCGCTGTTACTAAAGCTATTACTTTCACTAATATCTACGGCATATGCATAACCAGATGAATTATTTACATCCGATGTTAATGCATTCCAGGTAACCGTAATTTGGTTTGAGTTACTAACACAAGCAGGTACTGCGGAAACGGTAGGAGTTTCTACAGGACAGCTTCCACCGGTACCGGCAGCAGCACAAGTAGAGTTTGTAGTCCAACCACTTGGGCACGATGTACCATCAAATTGTTGATTTTCACAAGCATTTCCGTCCAACGCTCCTGGTGTACATCTGTAACATTGAATTCTAGGAATATCTACTGGACAAGCGCCTCCTGGTGCATTAGTGGCACACATTGAATTCGTAGTCCATCCAGTAGGACAAGATGTACTATTAACGGTTTGACTTGAACATGTATTACCATCATTTGTTAAATCTGTACATTTGTAACAAGTAGTTTGAACTGTTAAATTACACAAGTCTAATAGTTGAGCTGGTGTAGGATTCTGACCGTTTAACAATACATAACTATTACCTTGGTCTCTTGCCACACATTTTGCGTGGGTTAATTGCGATGCACCACCATTGGTACCAATTGGCACACAATATGTATTATCTTGGGAATTAGGAACTGTAACATTACAATTAGGTCCATTTATATATCTACATGAAGACTTTCCATCCCCACATAACCCAATACTCGCATTACAAGTTTGACCGCAAACTCTTCCAGCTGAACAATCACAATTTGCACCTGGTATTGTCATCCCAACAGGGCAAAATACATTAGCACATTTTTTTACACCGCCACCTTCATCTCTACATACTGTTGTACCGCCATTAGCAGCACCTTTACAGTCTGCATCTGAATTACAAGCTTGACCGCATGATACTTTTTTAGGGGCACAGTCATTATTACAATTTGAGCTTGTGTAGCTACCTCCTGCATCATCTCTTACACATGAATTATTACTACACTTATATTTTGCTGTTGGCGGAGTTATACAATCACCATTATAGTAAACGATATAGTCTTTTAAATCACCACCACCACAATTCCATCCTCCACTTGATCTACAGTTCTTGTTAAAAACATCGATTTGGTCAGTTGTTCCGCATTGTCCTGTTACTCCCATTGATCCACCGGAGGCTTCTGCGAAAGGAGATGCACCACCTCCACCGCATTCATTTTGTTTACCATTACATGAAAATCTTACTACCCAGGTACCGCTACAATTTGTTCCTGAACATCCTGCATTACATGATGAACCAGTTCCAGAAAAGCCTATACCTCTCCCGCAAGCATTTGTAAAACCTGAACCTGTTGCAGCATCAGTTTGGTCAGGGGCTTGATCCTGTTGTAGCCTAACTGTTACATAAATACTTACCCCGGCAAGAATAACTGTCAGGAATATTAATATTGCAAGTGTAATTTTTTTTCGGTTGGACATAATTATTCAGCTGTAAAGTAATTTAGATTTAGTATTCCAAATATTGAATACTATGTCAATTTGTTATTATGTTTTCTTTCTTTTATATTTAGTTCCTAATAAGTTGGCGACAATATCTTCCCCAATTTGGAACCTAAAAATTATTAGTGCGATTAAAATAAATAGACCTCCAATTATTAATAATTTGGTATCATCACCCAGACCAGTATTTGGTAGAGGAATGGTAGTTTGCACAGGAGTTGTAACCGTGTTTGCTGTGGGAATTGCACAGGTGTGCTTTGACAACAAGACAAAGGTATTGGTATTTCCAGTGGTATTGCTAGTATTGTAGGTAACTGTAGAGGTAGTATTAGTACCATTCACAAAAGGGGATAATTTTTCTTTTGGAATTCGTACTTCGTATGTATACACTTTGGATTGATTAGCGCTAAATGTTCTTAGTGCTGAGCTTTCTGCCCAAGTAATTTTATTATTCACTAGAGTACCAGAATTACTAATATTAGTAGGTATAATTCCACCAGAGATTAATCTTGCATCAATTTCATCTTCAGATTTAGTAATAGTTCCACTTACAGTACTAATATTAGATATTGTAACCGTGTATTTAAGTAATGCATTCCCAGATGTTTCGCAACTTGGTGCATAATTATTTGTGATAGCAAATTGAGGTTCTGCTAACTGAACATTTCCAGTATTGGTTCCGTTATTATTTGGAACTGTATTATTGTTATTAGGGAATGAAACAGGAAATGATGTAGGTGTTACCGCAACGGAACTACAAGCTTTAGAAAACTTTTTAATAGTTGTACCGCAGGCTCCAAGTGAATTTACTCCAGAGTTTTCAAGTTCTAAATACATTTGAACTGTTCCACAATCAACATCTTCAAGATAATCATTTAGGTTTATAGAATTTCCTCCGGAAACTGGACTTGTGGGTATTTCAAGAGGTGAACTTGAAATACACTTTTCATTATCCCTTTTAAGTTCGTTACAAAAATGAATATAAACTTTAGAAGGATTACATACTCCGGATGGAATACTACAAGTATTAGTTGTACTGTTGCAGTTAGCAAGTATAGGATTTGTTTGTGCTCCTGTTTGACTCTGAAGATTTCTATTATTTATAGTTGTACTAATAACTATACTAATGCCCGCCAACGCGACAGTGGCTACAATCAAAATTACTATAAGAAGCTTTCTATTCTTTGTCATTATTTAGTGTTTAAACTCAAGACAGTATTGCAGAAATAACTAAGAGTGTCAAAACCTAATAATCAACTCTATAAAGGATACTATACAAACTTAATTGATTAAAAATTGGGTTATTTAGACTTTTATTGCTAAAATTACCTTTAGATTTAATACATATAAATATGCTTAAAATTAATAACCTCAGAGTATCTCTTGCGGAAAACAAAAAAGAGATAATCCATGGCCTAAGTTTAGAAATTAATCCTGGGGAAATTCACCTTTTGAATGGAAATAATGGCTCTGGCAAAAGTACTTTAGTAAACACATTAATGGGTAATCCCATGTTTAAAATTGATGGAGGGTCCATAGATTTAGTAGACGAGAGTTATCCATTATTTATACAAAGTACCATAGACGCAGAGTTCGTACTCGGAAATAAAATTGTCTTAAGTGAATTGGAACCGAATGAAAGATCTTTGCTTGGACTTTTTTTAGCAAATCAATATCCAATAGAAATTCCAGGAGTGGCTTTATCAAATTATCTTAGACTTATTTATAATTCAAGACTAGCTAAAGACGAGCAAATGTCAGTTTTTAAATTTAAGAGATTTCTTGAAGAAAAAGCCGAAATAATAAATTATCCTAAACATTTATTAAGTAGAAATTTAAACGAAGGCTTTTCTGGCGGGGAGAAAAAGAAGACGGAAATTTTACAAATGTTAGTTTTGAATCCCAGATATGTAATGCTAGATGAAATTGATTCAGGTTTAGATAAAACTTCTGTAAAGGAGGTTTTTGAAGGCCTTACTGAGTATAAAAGTGCAAACCCGTTAACAGCCTTGGTAATAATCACACATTACGATAAGGTTCATCAATATCTTAAGCCGGACTTTATTCATGAAATGAGCAGCGGAAACTTAATTGGATCAAATACTTGATTTGATTACTCAAGGATTTTATACTAGTTCTAGCACTTAAGCCAAACGCTTACCCTTGCACAGGGAACTAATTAATTTTTTTACTGTTTAAATATGATGGCACCTCGAAAAAAAGAAATGCCAATGGATGATTCTATGATTGAAGAATCACCATTACTGGCTTCAAGACCAGTCCGATCAAGTACGGTGGATTCATCCAAGCTTGATAGAGCAAGATTTACTGAAATAAGAGATATGGAAGGCGAAGGGAATTCTCTAAGAATTATTATTTTTATAGCAGTTATTATTGTTATAGGAGTAGCAGCAGCATTGCTTGTAAGAAACTCTGTGATGAATTCACAAACATCTATAACCAACGAAACCGCTACGACTAATACAACAACTGAAACTACACCAAGTGCATATATAATAGCAACATCGCTATTGGCAGACTCCTCAGCTATTAATGTTGTTAAAAATACTGATTATGTAGATTCCGCTATTGTAACTTTAGGAGATTCGACTGCTACAAAAGAGCAAACATCTTTAGATAAAGTTACATATTTAAGATATGCTACTTTTGCAAGATTAACATTTGATTTAAATACCTCAGACAAGAAATTACCTAAAACGACAATAAACTTTGACTCTGTAGGTAATAAAATGACTCTATTGTTTGATAATTTAGGGACAGTGAACGCTGATTTAATGGAGGATTTGAGCATTAATGATATTGTTTCTGAAATAAGATATGTAACCACTACCAGTAGTTACGTTGTTTTATTTAAAGATGGAGTTAAATACTCTGTAAAAAAGGATGGAGATAATTTGGTTTTTGACTTTAAGACAAATACTGAATTAGCAAAACCACAGACTACAACTACAACAACTGCACCAGCAACTACACCGGCTGCAACTACTACAACTACTACAGGAAGTACATCAACAGCTGATAAGCCAAAAGCTCCTCACTTTGATAATGAATTCTCAATTAATAAACAATACATAGTAAGTAGTGTTTCAGAAAATAAACTAGCACATAATGTTTACTATTTTGATAATTATGGAAGTTCATATGAGTTTTCTTGGGCACAAACAAACGTAGTGGGCGATAACAATACTGCTAATGCAGTAGCTTATTACGATACAGCAACAGCAGGAAAGGTATTTTTAATGGTGGAAATCTCAAATCTAACCCAGGAAGTTATGACAGCTAATAATAAAACAAGCTTAACTCTTGAAGATATTGCTAATAAGACAGGTGCTACAACTGAAGGGGCAACCCTTGTAAAACTTGATTTAGTTTCTTTTGAGAATGGCACAGCAAAATACAAACTAGAATTAAGCAAAAAAACAGATTATAAATTATGGGTAGATAAGACTCCTGATGGAGCAACAGGAACAGTAAGTGTAACAATTAAAATATAATTTTGATTTGTTCAAAAAAGGGATCTTTAAAGATCCCTTTTTTATTAGCTAACTCAAATATTAAGCAAACAACTTTGAGTGGAGTTCCTTTGCTTGAGTGTCGTTCAAATTAACGTAATTAACTCTTATTGTATATTTAATATCATTTTCAGTTTTGAATTCATCTACAAGTAACCATGACCATAGGTTTTCTGCTATGTTTTCTAGTTTATGTATTACAAAGGAATTAATATCAACTTCAATTGGCTGAACAACATTGGCATCTAACGTAACTATCTTTTGTGTTACTTCCATAGTAGAAGTACTGACTTTTGCAGCAACAATTGAATCTATTAAATCTAAATCTAATTCGGCAATACATGCATGAGCAAAAGAGGAAGTATTTGTTAAATATACTATTCCTGCAATTTGACCCTCCAACTTAACTTTCCAACAAGATAATGGATGAGCTGATTTAGGAGGATTAGTATCCATTTCGTATTCTATTGTGTCAATCCCCAAATGCCTTATCAAGGATTCAACTTTTGTCTTTAGATCATTAATATTTTTACTTCCACCTAACAATCCTAGCGAGTTAACTTCTACAAACTGATTTTCTTTTTTTCCAAAAATTTTACCGATTTCAAATAATTCAATCGGATTAATATTATTTTTTAAATAAGTATTAATTTGTCCAAGTAAACTTACAGCAATAGATTGTCTTAGAAATGGAACTTCTTCATTAATTGAATTTGTAACTCTAATGGCATTCCAGTTAATAAATTTTGCAAGATCATTTGTTTGCTCATCTATTAAAACCCATGATCTTGTTTCGTCAAAGCCATTGGCGGCAAAAAATTCGGTTATATTTTGCATTAAATAAATTCTTGATGGAGTAATATCTTTAACAACTTGTGTTGTTAAATAATTAGAGGGGATATTATTAAAACCTTTCATTCGTATGATTTCCTCGTATACATCTTGATCAATTTCTATATCTAATCTATTTATAGGCCTTAAAACAGTTACAGAATTATTATCATCTTGTTTAATTTTAAAACCTAAATTAATTAAATACTCCTTTGATTCTTTATAAGTTATAGGAATACCCGCTATTTGTTGAACCTTATCAAGGTCAACTTTAATTTCAATTTCTGGTGTTATTAGAATATACTCATCAAATAATTCCGACTCTATACTACCTCCACAATGCTCTTTTATTAAGCTTAATAGCCATTCAAATGCTTGAGGTAGAGAATTCGGATCCATATATTTCTCAAGTCTGGTTCCGGCTTCGGTAATAATTTTTAGCTCTCTTGAATTTTTTCTAACGATTGTGCCTTCATATACAGCCATTTCAATAATGACTTTTTTTGTACTCGTAGAAACAGCATCATCCTTACCACCAATAAAGCTTAAAGATAAAGGTCTTTTACCGTCACTTATAATTAACAAATCTTTAGTTAATGTTATTTCTTCTCCATTTAATGTTGTCATTTGGGAATACTTACCGTTATTAACTTCCCAAATTAACGAATCTCCTACTAAATCCGTATCAAACACATGGGAGGCATGTCCTGTTTCGAGCATTACATAATTAGTTAAATCAACTATATTATTAATACTATTAATATCGTAAAGTGCTAAATATTTTTTTAACCATTCAGGAGATTCTTTGATTTCTAAATCAATCATTTTAATAGCTTGAACTCTTTTTACACCTTCTTTCGCAGAAATAGTTATGGGTAACTTATAAGTATTGCTCACTAAATTTATATTATATCCAGGATATTTTAAAGGAATTTTATAGTATGCTGATAGTTCCCTAGCTAATCCTAGTACACCTAATGAATCTGCACGATTCTGTCTCACCTCTAAATCCATAAGAAAATCCTGCTGACCGTTATATTCAACCTCAAGAAATTTATCAAGCATAAATCCGGTTAAGGTAAACACATTTGCAACATCTTTAGGTGATGCACTTAGGCTAGGCAAATACTTTAGCAATTGGGAGTATAGGAC
>Ga0163154_10006725_pt1 | contig 13970 bp, 12 predicted proteins | sample OliLakLV19MP9P1_FD_148649 | JGI IMG/M metagenome (GOLD analysis project Ga0163154, IMG submission 148649) | Freshwater microbial mat bacterial communities from Lake Vanda, McMurdo Dry Valleys, Antarctica - Oligotrophic Lake LV.19.MP9.P1 | ecosystem: Environmental > Aquatic > Freshwater > Lake >... | reverse complement strand
ACCTGCTCGCTATGCTGCCCAGCCTCGCCGAGGGCGATTTGCTCATCTTGGATCGCGGCTATCCGTCGCACGAGATCCTTCAGGTGCTCACGCAGGCCAAGGTCGACTTCCTGATTCGCGTCCCGGCGTCTCACACTTTTCGCATGGTCGATGAACTGCGATCCTCCGGCGCGACGGAGTGCACCGGGGAAGTCTTGCCCCCGACGGGCTCTCCGCAGGATTGGGTCCCGCTCTCCGTTCGCGCTGTGCGTGTTCCCGGACCCGATGGCAGCGACGCATACTTCTTGACGTTGCTCGGCGCTCATGAATGCGCGGTCGACGACATCGGCGCTGTCTACCGCATGCGCTGGGAAGTCGAGGAGTTCTTCAAGCTCCTGAAAGCGCCCTACATCGGGCAGCAGCAGTTTCGGTCGAAGTCGGCCATAGGGGTCCGCCAAGAGGTCAGCGCCCTCGTGCTCTTCTTGGCCATCACGAGGCTGTTCGCCGAAGCCGTTGACGACGGCGCCGAACACTCGCGTGGCGCACCGGCTCAGAAGGCCGCGGTCCTGGCCATGGCCTCGCATCTCATGCGCATTCTGCTGCCGGAGCAAGACGAACGAGTGCTGCGCGAGATCGGCCTGCTACTGGAGTCCATCGCCAGCTCCCGCTATCGGCGGCGCAGGGGACGATCCTTTCCAAGGGTGTCATTTCGGCCGACGCCACGCTGGACGGCCACAGGACGGAGGGGAGCCTAATGGCATTGGCTGTTGGCCTCGGAGTTGGTACCTTACGATTGATCCTGACCGCCTACGGGGCCCCGAGCTTCTCTTGCGTGATGCGGACGTACATGCAGGATTCCGAGACTTGGAAGCGGTTCGCAAGTTCGCACATTTGTTGCTGAGACTTCGCAAACGGATCCCCGCTGAGACCGGATCCCGAAGTGAGTAAGTCAATCTCTACTTCGAGTTGCTTCCGTGGGACTAGCAGCATTCCACCAAAACGGTCAGCCTGGGCCTCGAATAGCTGATGTTCGGCAGCATCGATCTCAGCGAGGTGCTTGCTCCAGTCGTCGGGGCCGTAGAAAGTCTTGTCCTTATAGAACCCGCCATGGAGGTCGATATGGCCGAGTTCGTGCGCGAGGGTAAACCGGTATCGCCGAAGATGGTTCAGGTCGCTGTAAAGCGAGTCCTCGACGAAGATGTCTTTTCCATCTCCACTCGTAAAAGCATCGACCCCAAATTTCTTATGGAGATTCTCGACAGAGACGATGTTGATTCCGAGATTGAACTCGACGATCTCTTCAATGGGAATCGGCAAGCTCCTTGTAGGGTGGTGCTTGCCGATTACCGTTTCGACCGCAGACTGGATATCGCCCAGGGAGAGCTCGGGGACGTTGAACATGCGGTGCGACTCTGTCTCAGGAATACTGCTGCTTCACGACAGCGATCAACTCATCAAGAATCTTCACGTCCTCACGTGCGATTTGCTGGCCTCGCAATGTACGGAAGAAGACCGGGAGCTTGGCTACGAGTTCTTCATCGGAGATCCCAATGGGCGCCTGACCCGACTGCGCCGCGGCGAGGTCGAAGAGCTTGTACCACTCGTCCGACCCATTCCTTAGATCCAGAGCTTCGGCATAGCGCTCCAGGGTCTCTCGACCCGGCGGAGAGATGATGCCACGCTCCAGTCGACTCAGATTCCCGGCATCGAACCGGTTTTTTAGCGCGAAAGCTCGCAGCGTCAGGCCGAGCGCGGCCCTTCGCCCACGGAAGTAGTCTCCGAATGCGTTGATGTGTGCATCTGTCATGGGTCCCTCCTGTTGTAGTACTTCTACAACGGCCTAGACGCGCTGCAACCTTGAGCCTTCCTCCCTTGTTAGGAGTGCGCTCACAACTACTTGCTGGCAATATCGTTACGAATGCGGAAAAGTTTACGTTGATCCTCGCTTCGGAGTTTCAGGGGTGTTGGTTGCTGAGATTCGGTCGCCTGAGGGCTCGGTTTATCGTTCGTTACTTTTGGTTACCGCTGGGGGGGGCAGCGGCTTGCGGAGACTCGCGAGGCGCTTGAGCCGGACCAGATCCGGATGATGCGCGCGCTGGATGTGCCGATTCCGCAGCAACGGGGGAGATGATCGAGCCCGAGGATTGAACCCGGGCCCTTGAGCCAAGCCGCGCCGTGACGCGCCCTGCCATGCGGAACCTTGGCAAGCCGTGGCCCGCGCGCGCGAAGTCACTGTGGCAGCATCCGCGCGTCGCGGCGGAACTCGGGTCCGCGCCTCATGATCGCGGTGCCTTGGATCGCGGCTGCATCCTCGGCCTTCAGAGCGCCGATCGGTAGCGCGTCGACCTTCATCTTGAGCTGCTCGATCTCGCTCGTCGTCACGACCCCCGGCGCAGGGCGTAGGAGCTTAACGACCGCTTTGAGCTGGTCACGACCAACGGGCGGGGTGCTTGGATCGAGGAGTGCGTTCGCGGCGTCGAGCGTGCCCTGGGCGCGACCCGCGTCCGTCGCCTTGGTCTCGATTCTCGCGACCTGCGGCTTGGGGTCGATCGCAGCGAGGTCCAGCGCCCTCGCGCCGACGCCGACTAGGAGTTCGACGATCAGGACCAGGAAGAGCTTCTTCTGCTGGCTCCTGTCAGCGAATTTGATCCAGCCGACGAGCGAGAGGCACGTGATGATCATCGTGAACACGAAGCCTCCCACAAGCGTCCAGCCGACGACGAGCATCATCATGGGGTCCATATGCGCTCCGGGACCGGCGGGAAGGCCGGGATAGGGGACGTGGCGCCGCGGAACGGGGAGGTTGTCGCGGCGACCGACGGAAACGCTACGGGGCGACGGGAAGCACCGCAACGGCGGTAGCGGCCCCGACGTGACAGAATGCCCCGATGACCTGGCACCCGGCCCGCATCATCTGGCTCTCGGCGGCGGAGGGCGGAAGGCAGCACCAACCGAGAGGCGCGCTGTACAGCAGCGCCGCGCGGTGCCTCCGTCGTGCGGATCGCTGCCCGAACGAGGTGTCGAGCTTGGTCGTGGAGGGGCTGCCCGACGCGGAGGACATCACTTCGGCGGAGGTCCGCGTGCGGTTGCTGACGGCAAGCTGAAAAGGGACCTCTGCGGCACGCTGAAAAGGGACCCCCTCGGGTACGGGTTGGTGGAGGGGGTGTAGCCCCCGATGTTCCTCTCCTCGTCGCCGTGGCGACGAGTCTCTCGCCCGCTCGGGCGCAGCCCGACGGGTCGGCCCCCGAGGGGGCCGCGGTTCGAAGTTGCATCGTGCAAGGCCCTGTTCGTGCGCGAGACGCCGGGGCCACGCACGCACACAGGCCCTCGCAAGGACTCGCCGAGGCGCTGCACGATCACGTGGTGGCCTTCCTGGTGCGCGTGTCGCGCTTCCGATCCTTCAAGCGAAAGCTCTCGCCCTCGGTCTTCAGGATCGTGGAGTGGTGCACGATGCGATCGATCACCGCAGCCGCGGCCGTCGCGTCGTAGAAGACATCGCCCCAGCGCGCGAAGGGCAGGTTGGTCGTGACGATCAAGCTCCGCCGCTCGTACATGCGTGAGATGAAGTTGAAGAGCAGGTCCGCGCCCTGCCTGTCGAACGGCACGTAGCCCAGTTCGTCCAAGCACACGACGTCGAAGCGCGCGAGGTGCTCGATCTTGCGCTCCAGGCGCCCTTGCGCCTTCGCCTCGGCCAGGCCGTTGACCAAGCTCGTCGCGGTCAAGAAGCGCGCGCGCAGGTCCCTCTGACAGCACGCGACCACAAGCGCGATCGACAGGTGCGTCTTGCCCGTGCCCACCTCGCCGACCAGGATCACGTTCTCCTTGCGCGCGACGAAGTCGCACGAGAAGAGTTCGAGCACGGCCTCGCGGTCCAGCGTCTTCTGCGAGTCGAAGTCGAAGCTGTCCAGCGTCTTCATCATCGGGACGTGGGCCTCTTGCAGCAGGCGTTGGTGTCAAGGCTCGGCCATGCTGGTCCACCCCAGTTCGGTCAAGCTGGTCCACTTGAGCGCGCTCGGAAAAGGGGTCAAGAGCGATCGGCACGTCGGTGGCGGAGCCACCGGAAGGGCTCGTGGCGTGGCGCTGGAAAAAGCAGGCCCTCAGTTCGGGCAAGCAAGTCCACCCTAATCGCTCGCGAGGCCGAGGTCCCGACCTCGATCGGTGCGACGCGACGCCTCGCCATGACCGTTCAGCCCGCCTTCCTCGCTCCCGGCGGGTTGCGGTAGGAGTGCCCCTCGATGACCACGACGTGTGCGTGGTGCAGGAGCCGGTCCATCGCCGCGGACGCCATCAGCTCGTCGAGGAAGAGCGGGTGCCACTCCTCCAAGGCGCGGTTCGACGTGATGATCATCGAGCCGCCACCAAGTGCGTTACCGCAACTCGGCCAGCTTCTGCACGCCGAACACGTTCAACTACACGAACGGCGTCCGTGTGGTCTGGGGCAACTGACATGGATGGACCTGTCCATCCCCGTTGACGGGTTCGTTCGCTGATTCTTGTTCGAGGCTCGGTGTCGCTTCGGCGGGTCCGAGCCTCGAGCGCATTTCGACTGGTGCCTCACCCTGTGAGGGGAACAAGTCGAGATGCGGTCTGCGGAACGAGAGCGACTCGACGACGGGCGTCCGCGTCGAAAAAGCCCCGAGTCACACCATCGAACTGCTCGCGCCGCGCTTTCGCCTTCGTGCCGACGCCCGACTCGCGGCGCTGCGCGGATTCCGATTCGCGCGCCGTGGCGGCCGCTCTACAGTTAGCCAGCGAGCACGACCTTCCCGCTCGAAATCGCTTGCGCCTACGCCCACCCCGAGTCCCCGACGACGAAGCTCGATTCGCGCCGGTTCCCTGTCCGAGCTGCCCTGCGACGATCGCGGGCCGACACTGCGCAGCCTGCGGCGAGCTGCGTCCGGACCTGCGCCCCGACGGCGTCCGTCACTTGCTGGCCGAACTGGCCTCAGCGTTCACGCAGGTGGACGGAAAGCTCCTGCGCTCCCTGCGCGCGTTGTTCGCGCGCCCGGGAGAATTGACGGCCGAGTTCCTGCGCGGCGCGCGGCGCGCGTACCTCACGCCGATCCAGATGTTCCTGGTCGCGAACGTCGTCTACTTCGTGATGCAGGGCTGGCTCGGCTGGAACACGATGTCGACTCCGCTCCGAGGCCACATGACGAACTCGCCGTATCGCGCGTTCGCGCGCGCTCACGTCGAGGCGTTCGCGCTTCGCGAAGGAACGACGGTCGATGCTCTGGCCCAGGCTTTCGACGGCCGAGTCGACACGTACGCCAAGTCGCTCGTGATCCTGCTCGTGCCCATGTTCGCGATCGGACTCGCACTCGTGGGTCGGACGCGGGTGCGCGGCTTCCTGGCGTGTCTCGTCTTCGCGCTGCACTTCTACGCGTTCTTCCTGTGGCTGCTGGGACTCGTGCTGCTCCCGCTGGCGCACGGCCTTGCGCGGGGCTGGTTCGGAGTGCTGACGTGGGATCGAATCGACGAAGTCATGCTGATCCCGACCTTCGCGGCTACCGGCCTGTACCTGTGGTTGTCGCTCCGTCGCGCGTTCGGAGTCTCGAAGCGCTCCGCGTCGGTGCTCGCGCTGCTGTCCGTCGGCCTGTTGGTGGCCTCGATCTTCTTGTACCGGTTCGTCCTGTTCCTCGTCGTGCTGCACGCGCTGTAGCTGTTCCAAAGCACAAGGCTTCCGACCGCGGAGAGTGATACGCGCCGTTCGTCGAGAACGCGCTGCCGACGCTCGAGCGGGTGCCCACCGTGTCACCTCCATCTCGAGCCCGATGTGAGCGAGGATCCTGCGCACGACCAAGCCGCCGGACGCAATCCGAAGTCGCACGGACCCTGCTTTCGTGCTCACGGTCGTCCGCGCCACCACGCTGGGAATGTTCCGCAGGCGTACTTGTCCCACGGCGAGCACTCGGCCCCAAAATCGCAAGAATCGCGGCTTCCTACGGGGCGATCACGCCCCTCGCCGCGCTGCACCTCGAACCTCGCGACGCCGCGAGCGTGATGGTTCCACACCCGCAATTCGTTCGATAGGCAGACTGGGACTCACGCTGCCGATCTGCCCTCATCCCGAATCACGTATGTAGAAATCCTGGGATCTCCCGATCACGAATGTAGACATCCAGGCCGAAGTGGGCGGCAAGTCGAGCTCGAACAGCGCGTGAGTCCATCTGCGGAGGCGGGCCCACATTTGATGGAAGGAAGAGTCGCCACTCATACGTTGCATGAGCGCAAGGCGATCTCAGACCGGCTTCTCGAGAACGGATCGGATTCCTCTTGTCCATCAAGCTCACGCTCGCTGCGCTCGTCGCAGCCTCCAGCCTCCCGACCATCGGGTTCGCCCAGATCGGCTTCCAGGGCGCCACGAACTACCCGCTCTTCGGCCTGCGCCCCGACGGCATTGCCACGGGGGACTTCGACGGCGCGAACGGCATCGACTTCGCTGTCACCAGCAGCACGGTCTCGGGCGGCGGCGGTCCGGACCGCGTCGAGATCTTCCGCAACCAAGGCAACGGTAGCTTCGTCAACGCCCAGACGATGGTCATCGGCAACGGCTTCAGCGCGGGGGAACTCGTCGCGGCCGACCTCGACGGGGACAACGACCTCGACCTGGCCGTCGCGCTGCACGGCTCGAACACGGTCCGGATCCTGATCAACCTGGGCGGAACGTTCTTCATGGGCGTCAGCACGCCGTCCGGCGGAAGCGAAACGCGTCACATCGCGGCGGCCGACCTCGACGGCGACGGCGACATCGACTTGGCGGCATCGAACCGCGGCTCGAACAACATCTCGTTGTTCATGAACGGCGGCGCGGGCACGTTCACGATGAGCGGCCTCCTGGCGACCAGCCTCGAACCCTACGACCTCGCGCTCGAGGACCTGAACGGCGACTGCCGCACGGACATTGCCGTCGCAGCGCACGACGGCCGCGTCGTCGACGTGATCCTCAACCAGGGCGCCGGCACGTTCGGCGGCTTGATCAGCATCCCGGTCCCGGGCAACGAGAAGCCAGCCGGCATGGTCGCGGCCGACCTCGACGCCGACGGCGACATCGACCTGGCCACCACGACGGACAACAACAACTTGGGCGTCGTCGTCGTCTTGCGCAATTCGGGCACCGGTGCGTTCACGAGCCAGAGTTTCTCGAGCAACGGTCTGAACCCCGGCGCGATCGTGGCCGGTGATTTCGAAGGCGACGGCGACAAGGACCTGGCGGCGACGGACGAAGACGCGAACCAGGTCAGCGTTTTGGCGAACCTGGGCAACGTTATCTTCGGCGCGGCGCAGACTCACTCCGTCGGCGCCTTCCCGGAGGGCATCGCCACGGCCGACTTCGACGGCAACGGGTCGCTCGATCTCGTCGTGTCGAATCGCGACACGAACTACGTGTCGGTCCTCATGAACAGCACGAGCGGCGGTACGAGCAACTACTGCATGACGACCCCGAACTCGCACGGCTTCGGCACGCGCATCGACTCGACGGGCTCGCTCCGCATCGCTGCCAACAGCTTCACGCTGCTCGCGCGCTGCGCGACCACGAACTCGGTGGGCCTCTTCTTCGTCGGCAGCGCGACGCAGAACGTGCCCTTCGGCAACGGCCGCCGCTGCATCAGCGGTCAGGTCATGCGCCTGGGTCCGCCGATGACGACGGACGGCGTGGGTCGCGCGGTGCGCCCCCTGAACTTCACGACGGCCCCGGCCAGCAGCATCACGGTCGGCTCGACCCGCTTCTTCCAGTTCTGGCACCGCGACGTGGCCGCGGGCGGCAGCCTGTTCGACCTGAGCGACGGGCTGCGGGTCACCTTCCGTCCCTGATCCGATCGAGTTCCCGGAGGGAAGGGCACGCGCGGGGCCGCGAGGAGACTCGCGGCCCCGGTCATGGCGAGCCTCGTGCGCGACGCGCGGCGACCGGGCCGTCCCGGTCCCCGCGTCTCGTGAGCACATGCCGGCTGGCTCCTGATACCGACGAACGCGCTGCGCATCGGCGTGCGGCCGTGAGACGGACAGCGAGCAGAATTCGCGGAGGCGGAGGCCTCAACGCGTCGGCGACGAGTCACCCGCGCACGCGCACGAAGTCGATGAAGCCGCGCTCGACGTCGGTGCCGATGAGCTTCACCCGCACGTGGTCGCCCACGTCGAGGTCCTCGAAGCCGTGCATGACCTTGCCTTCGGCCGCGGGACGGAAGATGCGCGCCCAGGTTCCCTTTTCGGATGCGCCCGTGACGATGCCGTCGAACCGCTCGCCGATGCGGTCGGCGAGCAACAGCGCCTGCGCGGACTTGCGCACGTGTCGCTCGACCTTCGTCGCGTCGTGCAGTGCCGCGCCAGCACGACGAGATCGTCGGATTCGTACGGCACGCCGCGCCCGGCGACCGCGGCTTTGAGCAGCCGCTGCGTGATGAGATCGGGGAAGCGCCGGTTCGGCGCCGTCGAATGCGTGTAGTCCCGGATCGCGAGACCGAAGTGCTCGGTCACGCCTGCGTCGGAGAGCTCGGCCACGTACTCGCCCGATCCGAGGAGCTTGACGACGGAGAGCGAGATGTCGGGAAACCGATCGGGCCGCACGCGGCTCTGCTTCTCGAGGAACTTCTCCAATTCGACTGCATTCGGCTCGATCGGCAACCGCTCACCGAGGTCTCCGGCCAACTGCACGATGCGCGCCCAACGTTCTGGCGAGCGCAGCACGCGTCGCAGCGAGGGGAACCGGCGGCTCTCGAGGTACGCGACCGTCGCGCTGTTCGCCGCGATCATGAAGTCCTCGATCAGCTCCTTGGCGCGGTTCTTCTCGTCCGCACGCATGTCCATCAGGACGTCGCCGTCGTACACGGCGCGCGGCTCGATCGTGTCGAGCAGCAGGGCTCCGCGGCGAAAGCGCACGGCCCGCATGGACTGCGCGACGCGGTCTTGGATGCGCAGCTCTTCGTCGAGTCCGGCGACGGCCGCGAGACGCGGCGGCGGCGCGGCGCGTCCGTCGAGCCACGCCGCAACGGCGTCGTAAGCGAGCTGCGCCTTGTTCCGGACGATCGCGCGGTAGACGTCGGAGTCCGTCACGGTTCCATCGCTCGTGACCGTCATCTCGACGACCATCGCCATGCGGTCGCAGTCCTGATTCAGCGACGTGAGGTCGGTGGACAACCTCTCGGGCAGCATCGGGAAGATCTCCGCCGCCGTGTACACGGACGTCGTGTTCGTGCGCGCGTGCTGGTCGATCGGCGTGTCGCGCTCGACGAGCGCGTCGACGTCGGCGATCGCGACGAGGATCCGCACGGCCCCGTTCGCGAGCGACTCCGACACGCTGAGCTGGTCGAGGTCGCGCGAATCGTCGTTGTCGATCGAGCACCAGAGTCTGTCGCGCAGATCGCGGATCGCGGGTCCCGATTCGAGCGCCGCGCCCCGGAACGAACGCGCCTGGGCCAGCGCCGCGGGCGAGAACTCGGGCAAGAGCCCGCGCTGGATCATGACCCGGTGCGCGATGTCGCGTAGGTCGCTGCGGTTCGGTCGGCGTCGCTGGCTCATCGAAACCGGATGGTAGAGCGGCGCGAGGCGGCGACCTCACTCCGTCGTTCGCGAGATCGCTCGAAGCCCGAGCCGATGGTTCACGAGAGCAGGCTCGCGCGCCGGGCCGGGACGCCAATTCGCGCGCGGCGGCCTGCTCGAGCGGGCCTCCGCCGCGACGCCCCTGTCGGGAGCCCGATGTGCGCGAGGATCCTGCGCACCCCCAAGCGCTCGGTGAGGAACGCGATCAGCTCGCACGGTGCGCCGCGTACGTCACGTACAGCGTGCCCCAGCTCCGATCCAGGTGTTCGTCGCGCTCACGAAGTTCCCGTGGCCTCGAACCGCATTCGGCACGGGGGCCGTCTGCGTCCACGTGGCGCCGCCTTCCACCGCGCGGAACCACGAGTTCGACCAGGACACCTTCTGCCCGAGGATCCAGCCGTTCAGCCGACCGTTGAACGTCACGCCGACGAAGCTTCTTTCGCTGTACACGGGTCCCGTGAGCACACGCTCGTGCCTCGTGATCGCGCCGTCGGTCGTCTCGAGAAGTCGCGTGCTCGAACCGACGATGTAACCGCGCGGGCCCGAGAAGGCGATGTCGTCGATGTTCAGCTGCGCGGGATAGGGCAGCGGACTCTGACGCGTCTAAGTCCGGCCGGCGGCGGAGACAGCGACGAAAGCGAGTGCTGCAGTGGCGCCCAAGATGCGTGCGAGGAGATTCATGGTGAGGCTCGAGATTCGGTCGTGACTCAGTCCCTTCGCTTCGTCGAGTCGAGGTCGTTCATCCGGCGAAGTTCCGCGACGAGCGGCTACGTGTTGCGTGAAGCCGTCGCTCCGAGGCGTGCGTAGAGCGTGGAGCGTGAGATCCCGAGAAGGCGCGCGGCCTCGCGCCGGTCACCGCCCGTCTCTTCGAGCGCCAAGCGGATCGCCGCGCGCTCGATCTCGGCGAGCGGAGCCACGCGGGTCAGCAGCGGAGCTTCCGCGCCGAACGGGCGCGGCTCGGAAACACTGGGCAGGGGGCCGTCGATCTCGTCCTGCTCGCTCAGAGAATACAGCGCGGTCACGCAGTTCTTGAGCTCGCGCACGTTGCCCGGCCAGTCGTGTCTCTGCAGGCGGTCGAGCAGATCGCGCGAGTAGCGGCGCGTCGTGCCGTACTGCGCGTTCAGCTCGTCGAGGAATCGCGCTGCAAGGAAAGGGACGTCGGCCGGGCGATCTCGGAGCGCCGGCACGCAGAAGCTTGCGCCCGTCAAGCGGAAGAGGAGGTCCGCGCGGAAACGTCCGGCACGCACGAGTTCCGCGAGGTCGTGATTCGTGGCGCACACGACGCGCACGTCGAACGGGATCGAGCGTTCGCCGCCGACGGGACGGACCCGTCGCTCTTCCAGGACGCGTAGCAGCCGCGCCTGCATGGCGCTCGGCATGTCGCCGATCTCGTCCAGGAAGAGAGTCCCGCCGTCGGCGAGCACGAAGAGACCCGGTCGGTCGCGATCCGCGCCCGTGAACGCTCCGCGGACGTGCCCGAAGAGGATGCTCTCGGCCAACGATTCGCTGATCGCGGAACAGTTCTCCGCGATCCAGGGTCCGCCCGCTCGGCCGCTCGCGGCGTGGAGATAGCGCACGAGGACTTCCTTCCCCGCGCCGGTTTCACCCCGGACGACGAGGTTCAAATCAGTGCGGGCGAGGCGCTGGGCCTCGGAGAGGAGGCGCTTCATGGCCGGGTCCACCGTCGGCACCTCGACCGCACGGTTCGCCGGCCGGCCGACGACCGGGCGGGGCACCGGATGGAGCGCCGGTGCGCGCGGCGCCGGAATCGAGGCGCGCGCGTCCGAGGGGAGATTCCGTGCGATCGGGTTCAACATGAGCGGGACCGGTCCCTGGACAGATGCCTCCGGGGTTCCGACCTCATGCGCAAACGGGGGCCGAAACCCTTCAGGAATCCGGCGGCCTGTTCCTGCAGGTCTGCGACCGCAGGGTTAGCAGCCCGTGGTGGAAGTCACTACTGCGGCCGAGCACGCTCGAGCGTTGCGGCGCCAGGCTAGGAAAGTCGTGCTCAGTGGCCGGGAAGGCCACCTCCGCCGTCTTTCCGTCGCCTTTCTTGCATCGCTCGAGCGTGCTCGGCCTCGCGACGTGACTTTCACCACGGACTGCCCGTGGGGTGATTCCAACGGATCGCCGACCGTCACCCGCTCGCACGACCGCACCTCCTTCACCACGCAGCTCCACCCCGCAGCCAACCCTCGACCTGACGAGCCCGATGCGGGAGTCGCGCATGTCCGCATCTGGGGGAGGCCGGGGAGAGCAATCTCCTCGGCCGACCGGGCCGGGCAAGGTCCGGTCCTCTGCCCAGGATGTCGCCATCGAGCGCATCGCCGCACACACCCACGGCGTGCGCCGGGTCGAGAACGCGCTCGTTCCGGGAAGGCTCTGGATCCGCCGCCCGTCCCGGTTCGAATCGCGCCTCATTCCATCCGGCGCCCGGTGGTGATCGTCCCGCCGCGCGTCAGCTCGAAGGACGCGGCCTTGCTGCCCTCGCCCGGGAAGACGAGCTTCGACTCGCTCTCACCCACGAGGGTGAACGCGAAGGCGCCGCGGTAGCGCAACTCGACCGGCGCGCCGGTCGGCCATTCGAAGAACAGCTTCCCGCCCGTCGAGGTGATCCGCACGCGCGTCGTCGCGATCTGGTACGTGCCGACGAACGCGGCGGCGTCCGCGGCGGAGAGCGGCAGGCCGCGCTGATTCGGATAAGGCAGGCCCAGCAGGTAGCCGGCGATCTCGCGCTCGATCTCGTCGACCTGCGCCGAGGCGCAGTTCGCCAGCACGACCACCGTCGTGTCGATCTCGTCGTAATGCGCGGCGCGCAACCGGAAGCCACCGACGCCGCCCGCATGGACATACCATCGCGATTCACCCAACCGGCCCACCGTCATCGCGAAGCTGGCGCCCGTCGGCTTGCCGTCCGCCGTGACCGCCGACTTCGTCAGCGCCTCCGTGGTCGCCTCCCCGAACGCGTTCTCGTCGCAAACGGCGTGCATCCACAGAGCGAGGTCACTCGCGGTCGAGCACAGCGCCTGGTTGCCCGCGTACGGCGAGTCCGGCAGCGCCACCTGGAGGTCGCGGTCGTCCACGATCTCCTTGCAGTCCTCCGCGTAGCCCACGGGACGCGACTCGACCGGGCACACGTCCGTGTTCGTCATGCCGATCGGCCCGGTCACGTGCTTTTTCAGGTGCTCCGCCAGCGCTTCGCCCGAAGCGCGCGTGACGATCATTCCGAGCAGCACGTACCCGGTGTTGTCCAGCGAGTACGCGGTACCCGGTTCGAAGTCGAAGGGCACGTCCGCGTACAGGGCCAGGAACTCCTTCGCCCCGAGCTTGCCCGTCTCGACCTCGGGGTGTTTCGCCTGCAGCTTGCGCCAGCCGGGCACGCCCGACGTGTTCGTGAGGAGGTGGCGCAGCGTCACCTCCTTCGGCTTCACCGGGAACTCGGGCAAGAGCTGCGCGAGGTCGTCCTCGAGCCCGAGCTTGCCGCTCTCCACGAGTCGCATCACGGCCACGGCCGTGATGGGGTGCGCGAACGATCCGATCGGCCAGCGCGTGTCCGCGGTCGCGCGGTCGGCGCCGGCGAAGCCGAACCCACGGCAGGTCAGGAGCCCGCCGTCCTTCGCCACGGCGATCGTCAGTCCGGGCACGCCGTCCTCATCGATCGCGCGCAGACCGACTGCGGCGACGAGATTGTCGAGCGCGTCGCGTGGCGCGGGCGGAGTCGCCGCGCGCGGCGCTTGGACAGCGGGCGCGGAGTGAGCGGGGGGATCGAGGGGAGCGAGGAGGGAGAAGACCGCGGCAATCCAGGAGAAGGTCGTCATGGCACGCTCATTCTCATCCTCGTCGAGCCCGCTCGTCCATGCCGACTGCTACGCACCACGCCGTAGAGCGGCCGGAAGGAGAGCGCAGCGGATCGGGGCGCTCGGCGCGTCGAGCGGCTCGCGCGACCGCGCGACGGCTCCCGTCCGACGGCGGATCGGGGCCGCTCCCGACCTGCGTCCCATTGCGTATGGCTGCGGGCCGCCGTGCGTGGACCATGCGTGCATGCACACCTTGGCCGCCCACCGCCGACCGAGAACCCGCCGGGCGTTCGCGAAGTTCTCGACCACTCCGCGTCCGGATCGCGCGATCGCCAGGGCGGGAGCGGCGTACGCCCCGCGCACCGTGGCACGCGCGGGCGAGCCTCGAACGGGCGCGAGGGCACAGCCTCGGTTCGCAGAGCGGCTCAACAACCTACGTACTGCGGTGGGTCTCTGCGTAAGCTGTAGGAAGCCGCAACGTCTCCTCGTTGGGCACTCACGGCCCATGGAACTCCCGCAGGAGCGCTCGCCCCGCAGTCCGCTCGGCGACTCCGCCCAACCGGCTCACGTGCCGCGCGCCGCGGCCGTGCCGCCCCGCCAATCGCGGATCCATGGTGAAGCCGAGCCCGGAGCGGTGCTGCCCGGGTGGACGGAGGA
>Ga0163154_10006724_pt1 | contig 13970 bp, 12 predicted proteins | sample OliLakLV19MP9P1_FD_148649 | JGI IMG/M metagenome (GOLD analysis project Ga0163154, IMG submission 148649) | Freshwater microbial mat bacterial communities from Lake Vanda, McMurdo Dry Valleys, Antarctica - Oligotrophic Lake LV.19.MP9.P1 | ecosystem: Environmental > Aquatic > Freshwater > Lake >... | reverse complement strand
TGCGGCAACAGCGCCACAACGACGTATAATACCCGGATAGACAATACTGCTCCGACGGTTACAACGGGTACGATCGCTGCCTGTTATCCAACCGTAGCAGCGGCAGAAGCGGCGGCACTTACTGCGACTTCGGCCACTGACAACTGCCCCGGTGCCTTGACGGAAACGGCTTCTACAGCAGGAACTTGCTCGGCTGTAATCACCGTAACAACTACGGATGGGTGCGGGAATAGCGCTACGACGACTTACAATACCCGCATAGACAATACGCTGCCAACGGTGACACCAGGCACGATTGCGCCTTGCTACACGACCGTGGCTGCTGCACAAGCAGCAGCAATCGCCGCCACAACGGCGACGGACAACTGCCCGGGCACGGTGACTAAAACGGCTTCCACAGTAGGCTTGTGTTCCGCAACGGTGACCGTAACGGCAACGGATTTTTGTGGCAACAGCGCAACAGCAACTTACACGACGAATATTGACAATACGCCGCCGACAGTGGTTTGTAAGAACTCAACTGTGTTTGTGAATTCACAAGGAGTTTATACCCTGTTGTCTTCGGATGTATTCAATGCCAATGCGTCTTCGGATAACTGCCCGGGTACGCTGACCGTAGTGAGCATTACGCCGGCAACAGTGACCTGCGCCCAGAAAAATACGACCGTACCGGTAACGGTGGTGGTAGCGGATGCCTGCAACAACCAAAGCACTTGCATTTCGATGATCACGGTGGACGAAGACAATTCCCTGCCTCCGGGTTGGGACAACAGCAATGTGGGCGTGGCTAATGGCAGCGCTGTCTTCTCGCCCTGTACCGGTGAAAATGGTTCGTTCGTGTTGACTTCACTTGGATTTGGCACGGCAAGCAGCGACAAATTGCACATGGCTTTTACGGAAATCTGTGGCAATACGGTCGTTACAGCGCGCGTGACGAGCATCAGCGGCGCAGGCTGGGGTGGTGTAATGATCCGGGAAACGTTGATGCCAGGTGCGAAAAAAGTAGCGATGAAGACGCAGTTGACTACGAATATCCGACGCGAAATCCGTTCACTAACCAATGGCACAACGACTTCGCTGAACTACATTCGTCCGGGTCATACCTGGCTGAGGCTGGAACGCTCAGGCGGCAATTTTGTGGGCTATTCTTCGACTAATGGCGTCACCTGGAGTTTTGCTTTCGCTGCGACGGTCAGCATGAACGGCTGCGTTTATGTCGGCATCTTCTCGGAAAGCATCAATGGTTCAACGGTGAATACCGCGACATTCGACAACGTAACCGTGACGGGTACGCCGAATACGCTCGCAGGCAGACCCGATGACCAATTCGTATCGGAAAGCGGCGACCATGTTCAGATTTACCCGAACCCGACTACGGGTGAAGTAAACATCAATCTGGATGTCCATGCAGGCAAACCGGGTACAATTCAGGTGTTTAATACGCTGGGAGAATTGATCACCCAGGAGCGCTTAATTCCTGGCAATTTGGAAACCCACAACATGCGGATTGCAGGCGCGGCTGGCGTCTATACTGTGGTGATCCAATTGGATGATCGCAGGATTGTGCGCCGCGTGGTGGTGGATCCGAATGGCGGCAGGTAAGCTAAAATAGGTGATTCGTGGTTAAAAAAGCGGGGTTTAGATTTAGGTGTCGGACACTTCCAAAAGTGTCCGACACCTAACCTAAACCCCGCTTTTTTTGCGTGGGTGGTGCGTGCGAAAGGGAGCGTTACTCGTCGGAGAGGTAGTCGTAGGCGGCGAAGAAAAATCCACCCGTGCCGCAAGCCGGGTCAGGCGATGGTCTTTTCGGGTTGCGGAGCCATGCAGGCCATGATGGCCAAATCTATGGCAATCAGGCGTTTCAGTTTCCGGTGGTAAAAAAGCAGGTTGAGTGAATAGTCTTTGCCGTCTATGACCATGCGCTTCTGGCGTTCGAAAAAAGCAAAGCCCCTGCCCAATTCGAGCAGAAAATGTTCTATTTTTTCCAGGATGGCCCGGTCAAGGTCTTTTTCCAGAAAAGTGTCTTTCAGTCCCAGAAAGTCACAACCAAATATTGAAAAACAAAATCCACCCATCAGCAATTTCCCCGACCACACGCAAGCACAGCAATTTTCATAGCTTTGCCGGGCTGATACCAAAACATGAATTTGTGATGAGAAAACCTTCCTGCCATGCGCCCATTGGTGTGCCAACGCCGTTTGGCATATTTGCCTTATGCGCCCTGCTCATGGGGGGATTTTTTTCCGCCTCCGCCCAAACCGAAACCGACGAAAGGGCGATGATCAATGTATCGAAAGGGCTTTCCTTATCAAAAGATTCCATATTTTTATTGAACATCCGCTTCCGGATGCAAAACCGGATCGGTGTAAAAACCAACAGCATCGAAGATTGGTCGGTCAATGACTTTGAAGCCCGCGTGCGGCGTTTGCGGTTGCGTTTCGACGGCTTTATGGGCAGCCCCAAGCTTCAGTACTACATTCAATTGGCTTTTTCGAGGGCTGATCAGGATTTTGACAATGGCGGGGAGGCCAAAATCATCCGTGACGCCATTATTTATTACCATTTCAACGACCGTTTTTACATCGGTTTCGGCCAGTCGAAATTGCCCGGCAACCGGCAGCGGGTGAACTCTTCGGGCAATTTGCAGTTTGCAGATCGTTCCATTGCCAACGGCGCATTTACCTTAGATCGCGATTTTGGGATATTTGGCTATTATTCGGGCCAACTGAATGAAATGTTGTTCAAGGGAAAAGCGTCCGTTTCCACCGGAGAAGGAAGAAACATTACCCGAACCGACAACGGCCTGGCGTATACCGTGCGCGGCGAGTGGCTCCCCTTGGGCGCCTTTACCAATAGTGGAGATTATTCGGAAGGCGACCTGGAATTTGAACCCAAACCCAAATTATCAATGGCGCTTGCGTTCAGCCGCAATGAAAGAACCCGGCAAAGTGGCGGTCAATTGGGGATTCCGTTAGCAGAAGGCGTAAACCTGAACACCTGGATCACAGACCTTTCTTTTAAATGGAACGGGCATGCCTGTCTCGTGGAATGGATGCGCCGCAAAAGCAGCGATTTGGAGGCTTCGGATGCAGCGGGCAACCCGGTGGCCATCTCTGCTGGAACAGGCTTAAATGTGCAGTACAGCTACACCACCCGAAATTTTTGGGAAGCAGCAGTTCGATACAGCAATGTGAATCCGGAAACAGGCTCACTGCTCAAAAAACAACGTGAGGTGCTGGTCGGCATTAACAAGTACATCAACAAACACCGGATCAAATTGCAGGCGCATATCGGCTACCAGAGCGCATTTGACAGCACAAGCACCAGAGACTGGTTTCTTGGGATGTTTCAGGTGGAGTTTGGGATATGAGGTTATGAAGTGTCCGCCCTTTTTTTCTGGTTTGTTGCAGCATAATGCTATACGCTCAGTCTCCACTCGTGGAAACCATTTCCATCGAGCAGGCATTGTCGTAGAGTTTTGTGCCGGCCATCTGCCAGGACGACGACGGCTTTCTCTGGTTTTCTACTAAAAACGGCCTGAACCGCTATGACGGCTATCAGTTTCAGGTATTCAAAAATGATCCTTTTGATTCCCTTTCTTTGGGTGACAATGAACTCGTTGATGTGCAGGCATCCGGATACGCGCCACTGACGAAGCGCGCCGTGTTGGCGAAGGCGGGAAGCTTGAGGCCGTGAGCGGTTATCCATCACTTTTGAAGTAAAAAGGGCGGCTCTTTTACAGGGAGTCGCTTTTTTTTATGCTTTTCGAGCACGCAAAGCAGATGGTTTAGCCAACAGGAAGCCGGTTTGTGCGTTTTTTTTAGCGCATTGAAGATATTATTTAGCATCTGCGGAAGACGAGAATTGCAAAAACCGCAATAAGCACTATCTTTGTATTATAAAAGCATCGAGTGGTAACTGCCGGGTACTGTAGTTCAGGTCGCAAGCTCCAACTCAGTGTCTTCAGGAACCTCGTTTTTTTAACTTTTTATCTTTATTTGTATGAACATTTTTGTTGCTAAGTTGAATTTCGACACTCAAGAGTCGGAATTACGTCAAGCGTTCGAGGAATTCGGACAAGTTGATTCTGTTAAAATTGTTTTTGACAAATTCACGGAACGCTCTAAAGGTTTCGGATTTGTAGAAATGCCAAATGATGACGAAGCCAAAGCAGCGATCCGGTCGCTGAACGTGGCGGCGGCGGCGGTAACCGCGGCGGCGGCGGCGGTGGAAGAGACCGGTACTAAGAGGAATGATATCCGCTTTTTTGCGGATGAAATTGAAATAAAATCATTGCCTTTAAATAAAAAGGGCGGCCTTTGAAAAAAGGTCGCCCTTTTTTGGTGCCAGGTTATATCGGTTTCCTATGAAACCACTTTACCTTCTGCTGCCTGAGCGGCTCCAAGCTCAATTTTTTTCTTCTCTTCTTCTGAAATAATATCCCACCAATCCTCCTCTTCGTCACTTGTTTTTAAAGTATAAAGATGAATCCACCTACTAAAATCTACAACAAAACATCACTTTTAGCAAGATAGCATCTAAATTTAGCCCGTTAAATAAAAATACAACTTAGATGCTGTTCGAACTCAGAGGAAAACTCAATCAACGGTGGGACATTCTGCTCGGCTTAGCTGGCTTAGTCCTGTTTATCCTGATGTGGTGGGCGTTGGCAGAGGCCTTGTCCATCAAGCGGCCGGTTGTACAGGGGTTTGATCCGCGGCTGCCTTCTTCGGTAGTGGAGCAGGATTCCAGTGCAGCAAAAATTGACCTGGATTCCATCGCGCGGGCTGATTCCCTGCTATTTGCCAATGCCACCGAATTCGTGAAGGTCTATCCTTTGTTGCCGCCGCCCGACCGCGTCGTGAAATCTTACGGGCCTTTGCTGAAAGAAGACGGGTTGGCAAGAAATACCGGGCGATCGGTCTGGCTCAACCTTCAGGGCTACTTTTGGGCGATGGTCATTGCCCTGCCGCTGGGGTTTCTCATTGGTTTGTTTCCCCTGTTTCGGGGGCTGTTCAGCAAGCAGGTGAATGCTATGCGCTATTTGCCTTTGACCGCACTCACCGGCCTGTTCATCATCTGGTTCGGCATCGAAGACCAGATGAAAATTGCCTTCCTGGCTTTTGGCATCATTGTTTATTTGCTGCCGGTGGTGGTGCAGCGCATAGACGAAGTGGAAGATGTCTATCTGAAAACGGTATTTACCCTCGGTGCCACCAACTGGCAAACCATTCGCTCCGTTTACCTGCCGGCGGTCATGTCGAAACTGATGGACGATATCCGCGTCCTTACCGCCATATCATGGACTTACATCATCATCGCGGAACTGCTCAACCGGCAGGGCGGTATCGGCTCGCTGATTTACATCAAAGCCCGGCAGGGGCAGGTAGACCGCGTATTTGCCGTGTTATTGGTTATTATCCTCATCGGGTTCATACAGGATCGGCTGTTTGTTTACATGGATCGGCGCATGTTTCCGCATAAATATTATAAAACGATGCTGCGGGGCATTCGCCAGGTAGAGTTGGCCATCGGTGCCCTGTTGCTTTATCTGGCCATACTGTTTTTGTTGCCTGCTTTTGGGGTTAATTTGGCAGACTTGGGTAATTCGGTTGTTTACGCCAGTGTGCTGATTGGGGTGGCTTGTGTTGCCATCATGCTCATCGGTGAGCTGGAAATCTGGCAGTCGCTGAAGAAGAGCAGGTGATTTTTTAAGAGGCAAAGCCCTTGCCGCACAGTGGGAGGTCGAAAGGCAAGAATAATTAAAAATCAAAAAAAATGCCAGCATATAATAATACGGATCTCGCAGACATCATAGACATTAAAGGCGTGAGCCAGAGCTACGACGGTGGCGCTTCATTCGTGATCCAGGATTTCAACCTGCTCGTCGAAGATAAACCTTCGCAGGGGCAGTTTGTTGTCATACTGGGTATGTCGGGTTGCGGTAAATCTACTATTTTGCGGTATATTGCAGGATTGCAGGAGCCCACGGCTGGCCAGGTGCTCATTCACGACAAACCGCTTTCAAAGGAAAAGCGGGCAGGGATGGTTTTTCAGCAGTATTCCTCAATGCCATGGCTTACGGTGTTAGACAATGTAGGCCTCGCCTTAAAGTTCAAGGGGGTCAAAAAAGCGGAGCAGGATGAAAAAGCGATGGAGATCATTCGATTAGTGGGGTTGGAAGGCCACGAGCATAAATATGCTGTGTATCCAACCTTGTCAGGAGGGCAATTGCAACGGGTTGCCATCGCGCGCAGCATGTTGGCTAACCCCGATATCCTGCTCATGGACGAACCATTTGGCGCCTTGGACATCAATACCCGCTTTCAGATGCAAATTTTGCTGGCGGATTTGTGGCTAAAGTTCCACCCGACCGTCATATTCATTACACACGATATTTCAGAAGCGGTTTTCTTGGGTGACGAAATTTACATCATGAAATCACCGCCTTCAAAAATCGTGGAGCACATTCATGTAGACTTGCCGTTCCACCGGACTTATGAAACCAAACGCGATCCGAGGTTCATTGAGTTGGTGCAGGAGGTGGAAGACCGCATGATGAAAGTGTCGCAAATGGATAAGTGAAAATAGTCTTGAACCCACTTAAACCTTTTGTTGTTCTAATTGCAATTTTGCGCAATTTGACTGCGCTTATTGCGCGGTTAAACTTAATGTACTAATATTGCTTTATTCAATCACAGGCAGAGAACAACTTAGCAGATGAACAATAGAAAGTTTTCACCAAAAGTTAAGCAAATCATCACCAAAAGCAGGGAGGAAGCCCGACGGCTGGAGCATGACTTCATCGGGACGGAACACTTGCTGCTGGGGATTGTGTCTGAAAAAGACAGCTTAGCGATGAAAGTGCTGGAATCGCTTGATGTAGATTCCGCAGAATTGCAGCGATTACTGGAGGATTCCATCCAGAAAAGCCCTGCCAGCACTTTTACCGGCTTGAACATTGACGGCTTGCCGCTGAACAAACAAGCTGAAAAAGTATTGAAGGTTACCTTCCTGGAAGCCAAAATGCTGAAAAACGAGGAGATCAACCCGGAGCATTTGTTGCTTTCCATTCTAAAACACAAAGAAATGCCTGCTTCGAAAATCCTTCAGCAATTTGATGTGGATTACGATATTTTTAAGGCAGAGCTGGAATACGTACGCCAGGAACAGGATTTTACCGGTTATATCGAACCTTACGCACAAGCGCCGTCGGAGCAGGACGATCCTTACGACGACGATGAAGGCCAATCCCGCTACCAGCAACAGCGCAAGGGCAATGCCAAATCACGAACGCCTGTTTTGGACAACTTTGGTCGCGATATCACGAAATTAGCGGAAGAGGACAAACTCGATCCGATCATCGGCAGAGACACCGAAATCGAACGCGTTTCACAAATTCTCAGCCGGCGCAAAAAGAACAACCCAATCCTGATTGGCGAACCCGGCGTTGGCAAAACGGCCATCGTAGAAGGTTTAGCCCTTCGGATTATCCAGAAAAAAGTATCCCGCACGCTGTTCAACAAACGCATTGTGATGCTCGATCTGGCTGCGCTCGTTGCCGGAACGAAATATCGGGGCCAGTTTGAAGAGCGCATGAAAGCGATCATGAACGAGTTGGAGAAATCGCGCGACGTGATCCTTTTCATTGACGAAATCCACACCATCGTGGGTGCAGGCGGGGCAACTGGTTCGCTTGACGCCTCCAATATTTTCAAACCGGCGTTGGCGCGCGGCGAATTGCAGTGCATCGGCGCTTCCACGCTCGACGAGTACCGACAGTATATTGAAAAGGATGGTGCGCTCGATCGCCGCTTCCAGAAAGTGCTGGTGGAACCGCCTTCGGTGGAAGATACCATTCACATCCTCAATAACATACGTGCCCGTTACGAAGAATTCCACAATGTAACCTATTCCGAAGATGCAATCAACGCCTGCGTTCGCCTCAGCGATCGCTACGTTACCGATCGTTTCCTGCCGGATAAAGCCATTGATGTGCTGGATGAAGTGGGTGCCCGCGTTCACCTGAAAAATATCCATGTGCCGGAACATGTGGAAGAGCTGGAGAAACGCATTGAAGAGTTGAAAGACTCTAAAAATCAGGCGGTGAAAGACCAACAATACGAACGTGCGGCAGATTTGCGCGATAAAGAATCCAAATTGGTGCGACAGCTTGAATTTGCCAAGCAGCAATGGGAAGAAGAGGTGAAAGTGAAGCGCTATCCGGTGGACGAAGACGATATCGCAGAAGTTGTTTCCATGATGACCGGTATCCCCGTTAAGCGTGTGGCGCAAAGCGAGGGCAAAAAATTGGTCAATATGGTGAGCGACCTGAAGAACATCATCATCGGCCAGGAAGAAGCCATTTCGAAAGTGACCAAAGCCATTCAGCGCAACCGCCTTGGTTTGAAATCACCCACCAAGCCGATCGGTTCTTTTATTTTCCTTGGCCCAACCGGCGTCGGAAAAACAGAAACAGCCAAAGCGCTGGCCCGCTACATGTTCGACAGCGAGGACGCACTCATCCGCATTGATATGAGCGAATACATGGAGAAATTCTCTGTGAGTCGCCTGATTGGTGCGCCTCCGGGATACGTCGGCTACGAAGAAGGCGGCCAGTTGACGGAAAAAGTGCGCCGCAAACCCTATTCTGTAGTGTTGCTGGACGAGATCGAAAAAGCCCACCCGGATGTGTTTAATATCCTGCTTCAAGTGCTGGACGACGGACAATTGACGGATAGTTTAGGCCGCAAGGTAGATTTCAAAAATACGCTCATCATTATGACCTCCAATATTGGCGTACGCCAGTTGAAGGATTTTGGTCAGGGTGTGGGATTTGCCACCAAAGCGCGCCAGGATGCTTCGGAAGATCATTCCAAAACGATCATCCAGAACGCCCTGAAACGCACTTTTTCGCCGGAATTCCTCAACCGGATTGACGATGTGGTGATTTTCAACGCACTGGGTCAGGAAGAAATTTTCAGCATTATTGACCTTGCTTTGCAGGAATTGTACAAGCGACTGATTGGACTGAATTTTACTTTGGAGCTGACCGAAAGTGCGAAAAAATTTGTTGCTGAAAAAGGTTTCGATCCGCAATTCGGTGCCCGTCCATTGCATCGGGCGATTCAAAAATACATCGAAGATCCGCTCGCGGAGTTCATCCTCAACGAAAATCCACAGGAAGGCTCCATGCTTGAAGCTTCTCTGAAAGAAAACGGAGAAGGCCTGGAAATCAAGTTGGCACAAACCACTGTGATTTCGGATGTTGAAGAATAAACTGGATTGTTTTTCATTAAAAAGTACACCCGCAAATATTGCAGGTGTACTTTTTTGTATATTTCCGTTATATTTGGCCTTGCAACCACAAGACCACATTGCTTTAACTAAACAATAAACGATTGGCAAAGAGAGAATTCTCCAGGCATGACACCTTCAAACAGCCTGAATTTAGGGTTAATGACCAAATTCGAATCCCGGAAGTCCGCTTAGTCGGCGATAGTCTGGAGGAATTGAGCATCACTGTTGGAACCACGATAGAAGCTGGTGTTTATCCTACCCGAAAAGTAAGAGAGTGGGCCACACAGGCCGAACTCGACGTGGTAGAAATTTCTCCGAATGCGGAACCTCCTGTTGTACGCATCACCGATTACAACAAATTCCTTTACGAAAAGAAGAAGAAAGAAAAAGAAATCAAGGCGAAAACGGCTAAAACCGTTATCAAAGAAATCCGATTTGGACCAAATACGGACGACCACGACTTTGAGTTCAAAGTGCGCCATGCTAAAACTTTCCTCGACGAAGGCGCTAAAGTAAAGGCTTATGTCAATTTCCGCGGACGTACGATCGTCTTCAAAGACCGGGGGGAGTTGCTCCTGCTGCGCTTTTTGAAGGAGCTTGAAGAATACGGCCAGGCAGAATCTTTACCTAAATTGGAAGGCCGGCGCATGATCGTAATCGTGACGCCGAAAAAAAAGAAGTAGGAAGGGCTTTGAAGTTAGGAGGATTTGTCTATTTTTGCACCTCGTTTTAACAAAAATTCATTGACTGATGCCTAAGATGAAGACGCACTCAAGTGCGAAAAAGCGCTTCAAGATTACCGGCTCCGGCAAGGTAAAGCGCTTTCATGCCAACACATCGCACCGGTTGGGCAGCAAAAGCAGAAAATCCAAGCTGCGTAACCGCGATGCAGGGTTAGTGAGCGAAGCCGATGAGGCGCGCGTAAAGCGCATGTTGCTCGCTTAATTTTTTTGATGTTATGAAACTAGATCAGCCGATACTTTTCAACGGAAACGTCCCTCGTCTAATGTCTAACGTCTCTTTTTTAACGAGAACACAGGCTAAAGTGTCCGAAAAGACTTCAGGCCCCTGTGTTGCACTAAAAAATGTATTATGCCACGTTCTGTAAATTCGGTCGCTTCCAAGCATCGCCGGAAAAAAATCTTCAAGGCCGCCAAAGGTTATTTTGGCCGTCGGAAGAATGTCCTTACGGTCGCTAAAAACGCCGTAGATAAAGCAATGGGTTACGCGTTTGTAGGCCGCAAACTGAAAAAACGCGCTTATCGCCGCCTCTGGATCGCAAGGATCAATGCAGGTGCCCGCCAATTGGGCATCACCTATTCCAAGTTCATTTTCAAGTTGGCTGAAAACAAGGTCGAACTCAACAGAAAGGTTCTCGCAGACCTCGCGTTGAACCACCCGGAAGCGTTCAAAGCTTTGGTGGAGCGGCTGAAGTAAGCTGAAAATAACACGCGCAACGTCGTTCGTTGAGCGGAGTCGAAACGAGCGACGCCGAAACAAAAAAGGGAGATGCCAAAACATTTCCCTTTTTTCGTTATACGATTCTAAATTCAACCACTTTGTGGTTGTAAGGAATGCACAATATGCCCCATTTTCCGGCGATGCAATCGCCGGCTATTCAAATTTTCCCCCTTCGGGGAAGCGTGTTACCTAATAAAAACCCTGACAAGGGTTTAAACAAGATTAGCCATGCTCCGCTTCTTACTGATCACTTCTATTGCGCTAATCGCCTTGGCAACGGCCTGCGCACCCGCTTCAAAAGATGCTGCCGGAACCACTGCCGATGCTGTTGACTCCACGGCTCAGGCCCTTATTGATACCTCTTTGGAAGCCAAAGTCAAGGCGCTGAATGCTGTTCCAGCGGTTTACGACCCGGCAAATTACACCTTCATTGGCGACGCGGTGAACCTGAACTGGCAAATGTTAGCCAAAATAGAATTCGAGGAAATGTTCAATGATGAAGCCGACGCGTTCGTGCCTTATCCCGTTTTTCATCCTTTAATCAAAGCCCTCGAAGGAAAAATCGTGCAAATTAAAGGCTATGTGATCCCGACTGAAGAAATTGGCGAGTCAGATATCCTCGTGCTATCGGCCAATCCTTTCAGTCAGTGCTTCTTTTGCGGCAACGCCGGGCCTGAGTCGGTGATGGACATCAAATTGACTGGTAAGGCACCCGAATTTGACCTGGACCAGGTCACGACTTTCAAAGGCAAACTCAAGTTGAATGACGTGGATTTGTATTATTTGAATTATATTTTGGAAGAGGCGGAGGTGGTGAAGTGAGGAACGTGCAAAATGTATATTTCATATAAGTGATGTTCTGCATCGTTTTCATGAGAGTTTGCGTGAGGTTTCATGCGCTGAAGCAACCCCGCGTGGCTTTTACTAACCGATCCGCCCTTCGACGCGCTATCGTGCGGCCAGATTTATTTTCTGTTCGACTACGAGACGCAACTGCCGGTGCAGCGCATCCGGAGCAGTGCGCTGAAACAAACGGCTCTGCCCAAATTCGGGCAGCGCTACGGCTTGGTTGACTTAAAAGAATACAATGTCCTGATTTTGCCCGGCGGCGGTGATGGCTTAGACTTTATTTTTAGAAATCTTGCGAAGTCTAAAAAGAAGAGAGATAGTATGCTTCAAAGCATTTCAGTTCCTCACGCTCGCGAAACGAGATAGGTATAACCATTCTTAGGTTTTCCTTGTTCCCTATCTTCCCAAAGCCGGCATCAATGAGTCGTAGCCCGGTTGCTGTTTGTACGATGTTTTTGAACATCCATGCTTGGTCGTTCCTGTTGTAATAGTGAGTCGGGCGCATCAAATCGCCATGTACGAAAAGATGTTCATGAAGTTCATTCAACTGATCTTCAAATTGTTTCATCATTTTTTTTCGCGTGGATAGGTCAAAATGATGAGTGGGTAGCGGGTACAGGCGCTCCATGACGAGCATGTCGTGTGTATTGCCATGGTCGTCCTGCCAGAGTTGTAAACGAAAAAATTTCGGCATTAATCCATTTATAGCATTGGCATATTGCAGTGCGGCGGCTTCGTGTTGTACAGTGGGATTTGCGTCATCCGACAATTCAACTTCCTTGCCTGTGCTTACCTCAACAAACCGCAGTTGGCTGGGCAGGATAACTTTGCCAAGCTCCGTTTCCGAAAGCGCCACAATGATGGCGTTGGATGATGCTTCAAGGATGGTTGGATGCTGTGCCATGGTAATTAGGTTGTTTATAAAAACGCTATCTCTTCCACCATTGCTGTATCTGGTATGCGTCCTTCACTTATGAGCTACGGGACGAAGCCCCGATCACTTTAAGCCCCCACTTGTACCAAAATCCCCAGCCCCCCGGCCTCAGAGAGACCCAACGTTTGTAGTTAGCAAATCAATGCCCCCCAGCCCCCGGCCTCGGAGAGGCCCAACGTTTGTAGTAGCAGCAGTAGTTAGCAAATCAATGCCCCCCAGCCCCCCGGCCTCGGAGAGGCCCAACGTTTGTAGCAACGATCATACCCCACAATATGCCCGGCCTCGGAGAGGCCCAACGTTTGTAGGACCCAACGTTTGTAGCAAAATGATTGTGCCCCACGATATTCCCGGCCTCGGAGAGGCTCAACGTTTGTAGCAACGATCACCCCCCACGATATTCCCGGCCTCGGAGAGGCCCAACGTTTGTAGCAACGATCATACCCCACGATATTCCCGGCCTCGGAGAGGCCCAACGTTTGTAGCAACGATCACCCCCCACGATATTCCCGGCCTCGGAGAGGCCCAACGTTTGTAGCAACGTTTGTAGCAACGTTTGCAATCAATCGGGCAAAAAGAAATCAAACATTTTTTTCTGCCCGATTTCTACCTCGAAATCCTGCAATATCTTGAAAAATTCTTCTTCGAACGTGCGCTTTTTATGATGTTCTTTTTGGTTCAAGATATACTTGCAAACACCGTTTATGTGCGAACGGCTATAGGAAAAGGCTCCATACCCTGCCTGCCAGTCAAATTTATACGGCGATAAATGGTGTTCCTTAATAAAATCATTGGTTGCATTCTTGATCTCGCGCACCAGGTCGGAAATGGCTTCGGCCGGTTTTAAACCCAAAAAAATATGAATGTGGTCGGGCATACCTCCTATTGCCAGCATTTTATGCCCCCGCGTTTGGACAATTCCGGTTGTGTATTGGTACAGGTGTTCTTCCCATTCTGGATGGATGAGCGCTTGCCGGTGTTTAACCGCAAAAACGGTTTGGATGTATAGTTGTGAAAAAACGTCGGCCATGGTTTTAGATGTTTTTAATGTGGTGATGTTTACAAAAATCTACAAACGTTAGGCCTCTTCCGAGGCCGGGAATATCATGGGGCGCGATTATTTTTGCTACAAACGTTGGTTCCTACAAACGTTGGGTTCTACAAACGTTGGGCCTCTTCCGAGGCCGGGAATATCGTGGGGCGCGATTATTTTTGCTACAAACGTTGGGTCCTACAAACGTTGGGTCCTACAAACGTTGGGTTCTACAAACGTTGGGCCTCTCCGAGGCCGGGAATATCGTGGGGCGCGATTATTTTTGCTACAAACGTTGGTTCCTACAAACGTTGGGCCTCTCCGAGGCCGGGAATTTTATGGGGCGGCTCACAAATATATCCAAAAATTTGCTGACCCAACGCTCGGCGGTATGGG
>Ga0163154_10006716_pt1 | contig 13983 bp, 14 predicted proteins | sample OliLakLV19MP9P1_FD_148649 | JGI IMG/M metagenome (GOLD analysis project Ga0163154, IMG submission 148649) | Freshwater microbial mat bacterial communities from Lake Vanda, McMurdo Dry Valleys, Antarctica - Oligotrophic Lake LV.19.MP9.P1 | ecosystem: Environmental > Aquatic > Freshwater > Lake >... | reverse complement strand
TTCCGGGCTCGCGGTGGATCGGCGGCGTCACTGGTGGCACGTACTGCACTGCGTGGGCGCATTCTGGAAGGAGAACTTCTGGAGCAGGTCGAGCTCGAAGCGCTCGGCCTCGGCCGGGTTCTTCGGGTACGTCTCGGCGCGCTTGGCGAGCTCGACCGCCTCGGCGATCAGCTCCTGATAGACCTGCCGATGCGACGCTGGCAGATCGACCACGCGCCAGGCCGGGACGTCCTTCAGTTGCGGATATCTAGTGAGCAGATCGTCGAGTTTGCGCTGCTGACTGCGCGTGATCGCGCCGTGGCTGCCGAAGGGGCGATCGATCGGCTCGTTGTCAGCGTGGGCGTGGGCGTGGGCGCGCGACGCGTCGCCGTCACCGGCGTGGGCCGCGTGGCCGCTGTCGTTGGCCTTGGTCGGACGCTCGATGAACTCCGCCACCGCGTCGGGCTTGATGCGCAGGCGCAGGACGTCGTAATTGGCGGTGCCGACCTCGAAGGTGGCGGGATCCTTGTGATCGTAGCTGCGGCCGCCAACGTAGTTGGTGTTGCGGTGGCAATCGATGCACCAGCCCATGGTCAGCGGAGCGTACTGACGAACCACGGTCATGTTCTCGATCGGGCCGTGGCAGGTTTGACAGGAGACGCCGGCGCGGACGTGCCACTGGTGCGAGAAGTAGACGAAGTCAGGCAGCTTGTGGACGCGCTTCCAGTGCACCGCGCCACCCTCGTGGATGATGCCGGTGGCCTCGTCCTTGTAGCTGCCTTGTTCGTTGTTGATGTAGGCGAGGAGCTTCTGCACCTCGGGCTTATCGTTGGCGATGGCGCCGTTCTGCGGGCCGTGGCAGCCGAGGCAGACCGACGACGGCGGGATGCCGGCGTGCTTGCCGCGCTCGGCATTGAAGTGGCAGTACTTGCAATCGATCTTGAGGTCGCCGGCATGCAGCTTGTGCGAGTAGTGGATCGGCTGCTCGGGAGCGTAACCGGTGTCATAGAAGGCGTTGCGGAACCAGCCGACGAAGACGGCGAGCGCGACCACCAGCACCAGCACGGTGAGCCAGCGCGCCTTGAGGGCGGCGGCGACGCCGTGCGGCTTGAGGACGGTCGGGGTGCGGGTCTCGGACACTGACAAGATCTCCCGGAGATGGGCCCGGATCGGGGGCCGCCCGTGAAGGAAGCCGCGAGGCTAGTAAGCACCCCTCACTCGGCAAGACGATGGTGCAACCTTGTCGGGGGATGCGCTGGACCTGGAGTCGGGTGATAGCAGGCGCTTATGTCGTTGTTGAGAATCAATAGCTAGAACACGTCACAGGCACCCGGCGTGGCCCTCCGAGCCGCCAGCTGTGGCCAATCCGGTGAATCCGGGTTACCTTGATCAGATTCGACCCACTCGGCTCCCGCGACGTCCTCGCCCCAGGCCACCTTCACGAAGCACCGCAACCGAGCCAGAGCACGCCCATGACCTCAGCCTTCCATTTGCGCACCGCTTCGGCGGAGTCCCGCCTGGCCAACCTGCTCGCCAACGCGTTGATCGTCGCCTTGCGCGAAGCGGCCAAGGACGGTTCGCTGCGTGGATTCCTCGCCAACCCCGCGGCATCGGCGGACACCGCAGATGGCGCCGATGCCCTCGCGTTGGTGCCGATTCGATCCACCCCGACCCCCCGTGGCGTGCCCCTGCCGCGCGAGGTCCCGACACCGACCGGCGACCTGTGCGCGCCGCTTGCCGACGCTCCGGCCCTCGCCACCGCGCCGGCAGTCGACCGCACCGTCAGCGATCTCGAACGCGAATGTGAAATCCTCACCACGCTCGGCGGCAACCGCTTCGGCGAGACTCTGCTCGGGCGTCAGCGCGGCAGCGGCGCGTCGGTGACCATCCACCTGGCCAACCGCATCCTTCCGGTGGCGGAGACGCAGATCGAGCGCACGCGCCAAGCCGCAGCCGTGCTCCGTCACCACGACCATGCGCACGTCACCAAGGTGCTGGCCTCGGGAAGCCACCTCGGTCGGCCCTTCGTGGTGCACGAGGCGGTACACGGCCGCGCGCTCAGCGACATCATCCCCACCCGCTGCCCGATGCCCGAACACGACGTGCTGCGGCTCGCCGAGCAGGTCGCCCTCGGCCTGCAGTTCATCCACCTCATCGCCGGAGTGGTGCACGGCGATTTGCGGCCATCCTGCGTGCTGATCGAATTCTCAAGCATCGCTGGCGGCATCGAGGTGCGCGAGAGCGAGACCGCCAAGGTCAGCGAGTTCCTCGGGCCGCGCATCCCCTGGCACGACCTGGAGCTGGCCGGGCCACTGGCGGTCCCATCGTATGTCGCTCCCGAGCAGCTCGATCACGCGGCGCACGACCCGCGCACCGACATTTATGCCATCGGCGCGATCATGCATCACCTCCTGACCGGGGAGCCGCCGGTCACCGGTACCCAGGCCGAAGCGGTGGCGACCCTGCGCACGCGGCGCACGGTCGACCTCAGCCGGCTCCCCGACACCATCAGCGACCAGACCCGCAGCCTGCTCGCCGTCGCGCTCGCTCCCGACCCCAAGAAACGTTTCCTGGCGTATCAGGGCTTCATCGTCGCCTGCCGACGGGCGATGAACCCAGACCTGCGCCACAACTTGCGCTCGATGCGCTTCCTGCGCAAACCGCTGATGATCCCGGTGGTGCCGCGGCCGGTAGATCGCAGCGCACTGGCCACGCCGCTGCCGTCCGTCATTCCCGATCCGCTCCTCGCGGCGGTCCAGCTCGGGGCAGAGGATGAGCCGGACGCGCTTGTCGCCAATGACCTTGAGAACCTCGACCTCGGCACGCGCATTCTGCGCAAGCACGTAGCGCTGGGCAAGGCCAACAGGCCAGACGTCGAGGAACGGAAGCGCTCCACGACGAGTTCGCACCTGCGCCGCACGGCGCTGTCGCGGAACGTGGCCACCGGGGTGGTGGTGGCGGCGGCCGCGGCCCGCCGCGAATCGGGCAGGGGTTCAGCATCATCATCGGCCAACCAGGTCGACAGGGCAGCACGCAGCACCCCGACGCCACCGCCCACATCGGCCGAGCATCTCACCATCCACCGGGGCAGTCAGATGCTGAGGCGAGACCTGGGGGTGCTCGTGCCGGCACTGCTGATTATCGCGCTGATCAGCATCATCCTGCTCGGCATCAGTCTCGGTTGGTTCCACGTCTGATCCCGCGACACCGACAACGTCAGCCGCCGGCGCGGGCGCGGTAGTCGGCGAGCAGGCGCTCGATCACCTCGGGGCCGAGCGGCGCCTGGAGGCGGGCGCGGCGGGCGAAATCGTTGACGGTGTCAGCGACGCGATCGAGCAGCAACTTCATCTCATCGGGCGCCTCGGGCAGGGTTCGTCCCTGGACCGACCGGCCGCCCTCGCATCTCGGCCGAGATCGAGGCGCTGGTCGTCCGCTTGGCCACTGAGAACCGGCCCTGGGGCTCCCTGCGGATCGCGGGCGACCTGCGCAAGCTCGACGTCCAGCCCTCTTATCGTACCGTGGCCGCCATCCTTGATCGTCCTGGCATAACGCCGGCAGCGCAGCATCAACTCCACCTGGAAGTCGCTCGTTGCCGACCATGTCGACCAACTGGTCGCCACCGATTTGTTCACAGTCGATATGGCCGGCTGGCTGGGGAAGCGGACCTACGATGCCTTTTTCGCGTCATGAGTACACGCATGACAGGCGCTTTCCCGGATGGGTCAGTCACGGCGGTGATGACGGCCGAGGTGGCGGCGAGTGCGGTTGGATAGGCGTTCGATGGCGCGGCTGGAACCGGCCTCGGCGCTGACATCGAACTGCTCGACCTCCAAGGACCCGCCTTGCCCGAAATGGACCCGGGCCAGGCAGGCGATCCCCATCCCGCGACGCGGTCCGTTGACGTCGGTGATGCGCAGCTCGAAGCGGTCGATCGCATCGGCGAAGCGGGCGAAGGCGTACGCGGCCTGGCGCTGTACGGACTCGATCAGGGCCTGCGTGCGGTCAAGGTGGCGGGTGATGATGCGGATGTCCATGTCGTGCTCCTTAGGAGCGCACCTTAGGGGAGGCGCAAGAAGACGGAAATCGGAAGCGGCATGACATTCATAAGGTTTTCCCTATAGGTCTTCAAGATATCAGATGCCTTTCCGTTTTTGTTAGGAGCAGCATCCTGGACGCCATGCCATCACTACCCGACCTGAATCTCCATCACTTGCGCTACTTCTGGACGGTCGCCCACGAGGGCTCGATCGCCAAGGCCTGCGCCGTGCTCAAGGTGTCGCAGCCCACGGTCAGCGAGCAGCTGCGCAGCCTAGCGCAGGCGGTGGGGTGCGACCTGCTGGTGCGCGAAGGCCGTCGCCTGCGCCTCACCGATACCGGCCGCATGGCCCTGGACTACGCGGACGAGATCTTCGCCCTCAGCCGTGATCTGCATGAGTCCCTGGCCAACCGTCGGCACGGGCGCTCCCTCCCGGTGGCGGTGGGCGTCAGCGATGCGGTGCCCAAGCTCATCGCCTGCCGTCTGATCGCGCCGGCGCTGGCCCTGCCCGAACCAGTGCAGTTGACGGTGCACGAGGACAGCCACGACGTGCTGGTGCAGCGGTTGGCCGCCCACGAGCTGGATCTGGTGATCTCGGACGCACCGCTGGAGGCGCACCAGCGCATCCGGGCCTTCAACCATGTGCTGGGCGCGAGCTCCCTGGCCGTGTTCGGCGCCGCGTCCTTCGCCAAGCTTGCACGGGGATTCCCGAAATCGCTTGATGGCGCCCCGCTCCTGGCCGCCATGCCCGGCTCACCGCAGCGCCGGAGCTGGGATGCTTGGTGCGCCGATCGCCAGGTGCGGCCGCGCGTGGTGGCACAGGTCCAAGACAGCGCCCTGATAAAGACCATGGGCCAAGCCGGGCTGGGCGTCTTCGTCGGCCCGGCGGCGATCTCCGACGCCATCTGCGCGACCTTCGCCGTCCGGGTCCTCGGCATGGTCACCGAGCTCAAGGAGCGCTACTACGCCATCAGCCTCGATCGGCGGCTGGCCAATCCAGCCCTGCAGGCGATCGCCATCGGCGGTCGTGAGCTCTTCACCTGATTGCGCCTGGCCAGCGAGTTGAGCAGATGCGCGAGCAGGAGCCGCGCGTGCCGCGGGGGCCCATGCACAACGCCCAAGGCGGTACCCGGCCAGAGGTTCCTGGACGGCAATGCTGCTGACGGTGCGCGGGCTCGGCCGTGGTGCGCAGGGTGCGGAACAATCCCAGCATGAAGCCAGAGATCCTGACGTCGCGATCGTTCACGATGCCGAGCGCGTGAGGGCCGTGCCGCACCGCGGGTAGGTCATAGGAGGTAAACCGAGCAGGCCTACGCCAGGTCTAGTTCCAGGTACCAGGATGCCGAGCCGGTCCCCCAACTGAAATCAGGCTTCGTTACAATCAAAGTCTGGAGGAATATCATGGAACGCACGATCTGGATGGCTGCAAGTATCGCCGCTTTGGCCCTCGTAGCTGGCTGCAACGACAGCAAGGCCGAAAACAAACTCGAGAATGCCGGTGAGCGCACCGAGCGCGCCGTTGAGCGGGGATCCTCGTCAGGATCCGAGTCGCTCGAGAAGGCGGAAGACAAAACCAAGGATGCCAGCGACAAGGCTGGCGACCAGGTCGAGGGCGGCGCGAATACCTTCCATGACAAGGTCGAGCGGGTGTACGACGACTTCGGTCGCAAGATCGACAACGGCAAGTGATCCCCCTGTAAACACGGTCTATTCAGTCAGTATCCGGCTGAAGAGACCGTGCAGCATAGGCAATCGGACGCACGCTGCGGCCGCGATGAACGTATACTGAACATATGACGACCATGACCCACAGCGATCTCTTCGAGATCGTGCACATCGATGATAATCGTGGCGACCTCGCCCTGACGCAGGCCGCAATCGAGGACTGCTGCCCAGATGTCCACTATCGGGGCATCTCGAACCCGGATGAGGGGATGGCGTACCTTGCCCAATGCGCCGGCCATGGCCTACCGCCGCCGTCGCTGGTGCTGCTCGATCTCAACATGCCACGCGTGCATGGGCAGGAAATCATCCGGTTCATCAAGGATCTAGAAGGGCTCCGGCATCTTCCGGTGGTGGTCCTGACCACCTCGACGCGATCGAGCGAGATCCAGGAATGCAGAAGGCTCGGAGCCGATGATGTGCTCGTCAAGCCGGCGGACTATGAAAGTCTGGTGGAACTCGTGCGTGTCGTGCTCCACCAGTTCGTCCCGTAAAGATTCGCGCTTTCAGCTGAACAGGGACAACTGTCGCGCCGCGTCCGGCGCCGGGCCGACCACCGCCGCGATCAGGCGTTCGGCCTCGTCGCGGTACCAGGCACGGTCGATCCTGGTGAGATCGAGCGTGGTCGGATCGTCGACCAGCAACGCTGCCGCGGCGACCGTACGCACGCTGCCGTTGGTCGCCTGCACGATCGGTCGCCCTTGTCGGCTGGCCACCCAGCGCACCACCGAACCGGCGATCGGCTGATCGCTCCACGTCATGTCACGGGCGCGACGCCAGAGGGTGAAATCCAGCGCATCGCTGCTCGCTGCCACCACCTCGGCGGGGTCGTGCCCATGGACCAGGCGCGCCACCGCCGCGCGCGCGATGATCGGCGCCGCCGAACGCGACGCCGTCCGCCGATCGTCGCCACCAGCGAAGGCGCCCTTGGTCTTGACCACCGCGCCATCGGCGCCGATCGCGACATAGTCGTTGACCGAGGTCCGCACCAAGCGCGCATAGACGTGTTCCTCGAGCGCGAAGCCGGTTTCCTGCCGCCAACGATCGGCGGCATGCCGGTGTGGCCCGCGTACCACCACACCGTCGGTATTGGCCGAGATCAGATCGCAGCCCGCGTCGAGCAGCCCATCGATCAGACGCAGTAGCAGCAATTGGCCCGTCAGCACGACGCGCAGCGCATCCGGCGGTGACCACACTCCGGATCGGGAGTTGCCGAGTTGGCCATAGAGGCTGTTGACCACGATCTTGAGCGCCTCGCTGGCGAGACGGTCGCCGGCGCGCTTCGCCACCAGCCGACGCGCCATCAAGGTGCCGACGCTGGTCGCGAAGTCGGGTACTCCGGGCGGGCTGATGCGGTCGGCATGGATGATCGACGGATAGTAGGAGGCGACATCGAGGTCGGTCAGCGGCCCGTCGATGATGCCGGGCGAATCCTCGCTATGCAGACCGCCAACGCCGAGGCGCACCGTGGTGGCCCCGACCTGATGCGATCCGCCGCCCACGGGATGCAGTTCGAGCCGACCGCGGGCATCCCATTCCACCTCGCCCGCGAGAATGGCGTGCGCCGCCGCGGCGGTGTCGGCACGGCGGCAGGCGAAGCGGGCGACCTTGCCGAGCAGGTCCGCCACCGGCCGGCGCTCGGCGACCACCGGGCGCGGCTCACTGCTGCGCGCGCGACCGGCAAGCACCACCCGCTCGGCCAGCGCGCCGGGCATCGCCTGGTAGGCGTGATCGCCCAGGAAGGGGTGCTCGGCGGCGAGACGCGCGCGCACCGCGATCAGCCCATGGTGGCGCTCGGCGAGCGCGGCCGCGGCACGCGCGATGGCGAGGGCGTCATCCGGCGCCGGCAGCGCGAATCCGGCGCGGCAGCACGCGGCCGAAAGATCGCCGGCGAGCACGCTCAGGGCGACGGTGCGCGCCCAGCGCCGAGGCCGACGGGCGAGTCCGGCGACCCCCTCGCGGGTGGGTGCCGAAGCCACCGCCGGGGCGGATGGGTCGCCCGATGCGATCGCGGCCAGGATGCGCTCGTGGTGCCAGGCCGGGATGTCGTCGACCACCACCACGCTCAGGGTGGGGTCATCGAGCAGATCGGCGGCGATGTCCCAGGGCAGGATGCGCGCCGCCCGATCGCCGACATCGGCGCCGGCGACGGCGAGACCAAGCGGGCAGGGAATGGCAGCGATGGTGGCCACGGCCGACGGATCCTGGGCTAGGTCAGCCGCTTGCCCAACGCCTGCTCGCGCAGGACGGCGATGCGTCGCCGCAGGTCATCGAGACGACGCTGGCGCGCCTCGAGATCGTCATCGCTCGCCCCTGGCGACAGGGATTGGCCGAATGCGGCGACCTCGGCGGTGTACTCGCCGATCAGCGCGAGCAGTTCGCGCGCCTGAGTCGAGCTTCTGGCGGCGGAGGGCTGGGTCTGGTCTTCGGCGGGCATGCGGGATGGTGACGGGGCGTGGCGGGCCGCCAAGCCATCACCGCCTCAACCGTCCTGCATCGGACTACCCGCCCGCACCAGAGCGGGTTCCTCGATCGGCGGGCGACGCAGTTTCTGGGCGGGGGTGACGCGCCGCGCCTTGACCGGTGCCCGGCCCAGGCGGACCGCCCGCCCCGTGCGCGCCGAGCGGTGCAGGGCCTCGATCACGCGCAGATCGGCCAACCCCTCCTCACCCGAGGGTTCGGGATCGCGGCCGCTGCGCACGCTCTCGGCGAAGCGGATGAATTCGGGCGCGAACTGATCGCCGGCCGGGAACACCTTGGTCGAGGTCTTTTCGCCCACCGTCAGGCGCAGGGTGAATTCGCCAGTCTCCTCATAAGCGGGATCGAGGTCGAGGCGGCCGGCGCTGCCGACCAGGCGGTAGGCCGAGGTCGCGCCGGCACCGAAGCTGCAGGTGAACACCGCGCTGCGCTCGCCGGGAAAGCGCAACACCGCGCTGGTCATCTCGTCGACCTCGCGGAAGCGGGCACCGCGGTGGGTGCTGATCGCGTAGACCTCCTCGGGCTCGGCCGAGAACAGGGTGCGCGCGGCGTTGATGCAATAGATGCCAAGACCGCCCAGCGAACCGCCGCCGAGATCAGCGCGCAACCTGCTGTTGCCGGGCGCGACCTGCATGCTGAAGGTCGAGCTAAAGAAGCGGAGATCGCCAAGTTTGCCCGAGCGGGCGATGGCCAGGGCCGCCAGGTTGGCCGGCTGGTAGTGCAGACGGTAGGCGACCATCAGCCGTACCCCGCCAGCGCGCGCCGCGGCGATCATGCGCGTGGCGTCGCGCACGCTGGTGGCCATCGGTTTCTCGGTCAGCACGTGGACGCCGGCCTTGGCGGCGCGGATGGCGAACTCGGCGTGCTGGGTGTTGGGCAAGGCGATATAGACCGCATCGATGCCGCTCTGCAGGCACTCGTCGAACTCGGCATACGACCAGGTGTCAGGCACGTGGTAGGTGCGCGCCAGCCGCGTGCGTTTGACGGCATCGTCCGAGACCAGGGCCGCCAGTTCGCAGCCATCGGCGTGGGCGAAGGCGGGCAGCGCCGCGCTTTGCGCGATGTAGCCGAGACCGACCACCGCGAAACGCACGGGGGTGACAGCGGTCTTCGCCGGTTTCTTGGGGCGCGCCATGTTGGTCTCCAGGCCAACCATTCTGCCCGGTTCCGAGCGTGCTTTGCCCGGCCTCCACGATCCACGCACACCCGTTGAGCCGTCGCCGGATTGGCGTTTGCGGATCGGCCGGCAGCGCAGGGTGCGGCGATGCGCTTTCTCGGCATCGGTGACTGGAACGACCTCGGTTCGCTCTACCTGGATCTCGCTCGGGCTGGGCACGCGGTGAAGGTCTACGTGGGCGACCCGGATGCGCACGGCATCCTGGCCGGGATGGTGGAGCGTATCGCCGACTGGCGGGCAGAACTGGCCTGGGTGCGTGAGGCCGGGGATGAGGGCGTGATCCTGGTCGAGACCGCCTCGTTCGGCGTCGAGCAAGACCGCCTGCGCGCCGATGGCTACCGGGTCATCGGCGGCTCGGCCTACGGCGACCGGCTGGAGAAGGATCGCGCCTTCGGCCAGGCGGCGATGCGCGCGATCGGCCTGCCCACGGCTCCGGTGCACGCCTTCACCGATTACGACGACGCCATCGACTTCGTGCGCGCGCGGCCGCGACGCTATGTCTACAAGTACAATGGCAGCCGCTTCCCCTCGACCCACACCTACGCCGGGCAGCTCGACGATGGGCGCGACCTGATCGCGCTGCTCGACGGTTACCGCCAACGGTGGACGGGAGATGCACCCGATTTCGTCCTCATGGACCACCTCTCCGGCGTCGAGGTCGGCGTCGGTGCGTACTTCGATGGCACCCGCTTCCTTGAGCCGGTCTGCCTCGATTGGGAGCACAAACGTTTCTTCCCCGGCGAGATGGGCGAACTGACCGGCGAGATGGGCACCCTGGTCACCTACCGCGGTTGGCGCCCCCTCTTCGCGCGCACCCTGGCGCCGCTGGCGCCCGCGCTGCGCGCGGGCGGATACGTGGGCTACATCAACTGCAACACCATGGTCAACGATGACGGCATCTGGCCATTGGAGTTCACCTCGCGCTTCGGCTATCCGGGCTACGCCATCCTCTCGGCGCTGCACGTCGACGGGTGGGATACCATCTTCGCCAAGCTTCTCGCCGGCCGCGGCGAGCCGATCGCCACCCATCCCGGCTTCGCCGTCGGCGTGGTGTTGACCGTCCCGCCATTCCCGCATCCCTTCGGCTACAACGAGCTGAGCGCGAATCTTCCCGTGCTGTTCCGGCGCGCCTTGTCCACGGATGAGCAGCGGCGATTGCATTACGCCGAGGTCGCGCTGCGCGACGGCACGCTGGTCGCCGCCGGCATGCTCGGCTACCTGATGGTCGCCAGCGGACGCGGCGAGGATGTCGTGACCGCGCAGCAGGCGGCGTATGCCCTCGCGAGACAGGTCGTCGCGCCCAACCTGCGCTATCGCACCGACATCGGCGACCGCTTCAGCGCGGGTGACGGGGCGACGCTGCGCCGGCTCGGTCTGCTCGATGACGAGCTGCCCGCCCAGCAACCGGCCCGATCTACAAACCGAACTGCGCGCGATAGCGATTGAAACAGCGTCGTCCGGCCTCTAGGCGCATGAGCGCGCCCTCGGCCAGAATCGGCGCGCGGCGCGGATCCTCGGCGACCAGGGAATGGATCACCTCATCGATCCAGGCCCGGCCATGGGCGAGGTCGACGGTGGCATGCAGGGTGAAATAGCGACGACCGACCGGACCGACGCCCAGGCGCTTGAGCCCCTGATCGACATGGCCGACGCGGGTCGGCGAGGTCAGCTCGATGACACCCAGGGCACCCAGACCCTGGTAGGCGAAGCGGCGGTTGGCGCAGAGCGCGACCAACAGATTGGCCAGCGCCTGCGCTTCCCACACCGGTTCACGCGGGTCGAGTTCGAGCTGAGTCGCCAGACGCGCCAGCATCGGCCCATGCATGCCGATGGCCTGGCCGCGACCCATCTCGTCCCACAGGTTGCGCGCCACCTCGAGGCGCGCGCGCACGGGCAGCCGCACCTGCACCAGGGCCAGCAGGTCGTCGAAACCGGCTTCGCCCGCGACTTCCTGCTCAAGGAACCAGCGCATCTCGGCCATCGATGCCTGTTCGGCCAACCACGGGAAGAGCCGGTCGCCCTGCCCTGGTCCCTCGATGGCGAGCTGTTCGAACCAGGCGACGAAGGCGTCGGCGTCGCGCGGCACGGCGGCGGCGCGGGCGGCGACCGCGGTGCGCTCGCCCGAAACGAACGCGTCCTCGCTGACGCGCAGCCGGGCCTCTTCGGCGAGCTGCGCAGCCCAGCTGTCGTCGCTGAGGGTGGGTTCGAGGCGCGCCTTGTTGAGGCGGGCCAGTTCGTGGTGAAATGCGGTCGGGTCAGCGGTTCCAGAGGTACGAAATTCACGTTGGGGGGTGGCGAGCATGGTCATCGATCCATTCCTCCGACATCGGCATCGGTCAACTTTTCCGGCGGCGGTGATGCTAGGAACGGGGGGCCGGTACGCGGACGGTGTTGAGGCGAAACCCAACGCTCGTTGAGCTCTCTGGCGAACCACAGGCGAAAAAGCCCGCCGTCAGTCGACGGTGGCGTCGAGCGCGACCACCGCCAGGCGGTCGACCCCGGCATAGGCGTCCTGCGACAATTCCTCGCCGAAGACGTCGGGATCGAGTTCGCGATAGGTCCAGTGCGCGGCGCGTTGCTTCAAGATGCCTTCCAACTCGGCTTTGAGCGGATCGTGGCCAGCGACGATGGCGGCGGCGGTATAGAGGATCAGCCGCCCACCCGGCTCAAGCCGCTCGAGCGCCGCGGCGGCGATGCGTACCGAGAGCGCACCGCCATGCGCGCCGCCACCGTCGCGATAGGTGCGCTGGCCCGCATCGACCAGATAGGGCGGATTGGAGATCACCAGGTCGACCGCACCGGTAACGCCAGCCAGGACATCGCTTGCGACCACCTCGGCGGCTACGCCGGCCAGGGCAGCGTTGACGCTGGCGTAACTTAACGCGCGCGGATTGATGTCGCCCAGGGTCAGCCGCGCGCAGCGTCCGGCGATCGCCAGCCCGCCTGCCCCGCTGCCGCAGCCGACATCGACCGCATGCCGCGCGCCGGGAGCGAGTCGCGTGAGCAGGTCGGCAAAGCGGTAGGTGTCGGGGCCGAAGAAGACCGCGTCGCCTGCGACGGTGGGAAAGGCCGAATGAAGGCAGAGCAGATCGCCCAGCGACGACCAGCGCACCGTGCTGAAGCGCAGACCGTCGGAATCACGCAGCACGCCGGCCGCGGCGAGCAGCGATTCGACCTCGGCGGGAAGGACACCGGGGCGGAAACCCCGGCTCCACCCCAGGACATCGCTCACCTCGCGGGCCTCGCGGTTGACCGGGCGTGCGTTGACCCGGTGATGGCTCTCGGGCGTGATGGTGGTGAAGCGGTAGCGGTGCGCGCGCAGCCAGCGACCGAGGGCGAGCAGGGCGGCATGCTGATCGGGCGTCAGCGGGGATGTGGGCGCGGGCAACGCGCGTTCACCCAGCGAGTCCTGCACCGGATGAGTGCCCATCAACCGGCCACCGCCGCCCCGGTCGCGGGCGGGGCATCGCCGCTGAGCAGGCGCATGATGTCGGCGGCGATGTCGCTGAAGCCGCGCCAGGTCGCCGGCTTGGTCCAGTAGGCATTGGCGCCGGCGGCGAGGCAGACGCCGCGATCCGCGGCACGGATGCTCGAGGTGAGGATGATGATCCGCAGCGTGGCGAGGTCGGGGACGGCGCGCAGCCGACGCAGGACCACCAGGCCGTCGATCGGGCCGAGATTGAGGTCGAGCAGGACGAGGTCCGGGCGCCCGTTGGGGTGGTCGTTCACGAGCCGATCGAGCGCCTCCTGCCCCGAAGCGGCGCCCTCGAGGGCGACTTCTGAACCGATGGCCTCGAGGGCCAGCTGCAGGATCTCGCGATCACCGGGGTTGTCGTCGACGTGCAGGATGCGCGGCATTTTGCCAGAACACCGACCACTCACTTGCTTGACAAGTCCTCATTGCTGAGCCTGTGACGTGCGTGGCACGCGGTCTTGGCCAATGACCTGAGTCTTCATTTCAATGCAAGTTGTTGTTATAACTTGCTTTATAATAGTATAGCATATCTCTATAAAATATCATGCTGGGCGGCCATGCGCGGTCGCCCAGCCGGTAAGACGCCCAAGGTGACGGCCGTGGCCGAGGTCCTGGCCGGACGCGTTCGCGCGGGCGACTACCTCGGCTGCGATCTGCCGAGCGAGGCGACCCTGGCCGACGAACACGGCGTCAGCTACCTCACCGCGCGCCGTGCCGTCGCGCAGCTGGTCGCCGATGGCCTGCTCGCCCGCCAGCGGGGCGGCCGTCTGGTGCTGGCAGAGCGGGCGGCATCCCGCCCGATCATGGTCGGGTGGGTGCTGCCGACCTGGTCCTCCTTCGATGTGCTGCGCTGGCAGCGCGCCCTGGGCGAGGCGCTGGCGACCCGTGATGCCGTGCTGCGACCGCTGCTGGTGTCGGGCTGGAACGATCCGGCGCTGGCCGCCATGGCCCGGCGCGCCGACGGGTTGATCGTCTACCCCGGCGAATGGGGACCACCGCCGGAGTCCCTCGTCGCCGCCATCCGGCTGGTGGTGGTCGACCGCGCCAGCGGTCATCCGCGGGTCGCCTCGCTGGTGGCCAATCCACCAGCCGCGGTCGATGCGCTGTGCGCCGCGC
>Ga0163154_10006715_pt1 | contig 13984 bp, 9 predicted proteins | sample OliLakLV19MP9P1_FD_148649 | JGI IMG/M metagenome (GOLD analysis project Ga0163154, IMG submission 148649) | Freshwater microbial mat bacterial communities from Lake Vanda, McMurdo Dry Valleys, Antarctica - Oligotrophic Lake LV.19.MP9.P1 | ecosystem: Environmental > Aquatic > Freshwater > Lake >... | reverse complement strand
GGCTACGGTGGCGGCGGCGGTGGCCGTGGCGGCTACGGCGGCGGCGGCGGCGGTGGTCGCGGCGGCTACGGCGGCGGTGGTCGCGGTGGCGGCGGCGGCGGCGGGTACGACGACCGCTACTGAGATCTCGCGGAGGTGAAAGCCTCCGCGTTCAGAACGAACCCGCGCGCCGCGCGCTCCCTCGAGGAGTGCGCGGCGCGCGGCTTTTTCCTCCACACGTGCGGCGTCGTTGCCCGTGCGCTGCAACGCAGTGCATTCAACGCCGCGCAGCGCATTGAGTTCCGCGCAGCGCATTCACCCCGCGCAGCGCATTCACCCCGCGCAGCGCGTCATGCTCCGTGCAGCGCATTCAGCACCGCCCCACCTTTCACGACCGCACAGCGCATCCGGCTCCGCGCAGCGCATCCGGCTCCGCACAGCGCATCCGGCTCCGCACAGCGCATCCGGCTCCGCGCAGAGCATCAACCATCGCGCAGCGCATCAACCACCGCGCAGCGCATCAACCACCGCGCAGCGCATCAACCACCGCGCAATGCGACGAGCTCGAGGCGCGGACCGGGTCGCGCGACGCTCCACAACCCGGTGAGCGGGAAGTCCATCTCGGTCGGCAAGAAGGCCTCGCGCGGCACGACGCCCTCCACCCGCGCGGGATCGACGACCCACGACACGGCACCGAGCGCGAGCGGTCGCGCGAGGAGACTCGGCGCGCCGTCTCCGGGGCGACGATCGACGAGCAGCACGTGCGTCACGCCCAATCGCCGCAAGACGGCCTCGGGATCCCGACCGATCTCGGCTGCCAGACAGTCCTGAACGCTCATCGTTCTCGCGCGCTCGTCGAACGAGAACAATTCCTCGACGCGCACCCCGTCGACGCCGCCGCGCTCGCGGCCCGCCGCGAGTTCGAGACGTCGACGCTCCTCGCGCGGACGCAGTTTCTGACCGCACGTCGCGCGAACGCGCTCGAGCACGGCGATCCCCGCTTGACTCGGATCCGCAAACGGGCCGTAGCGGTCGATTGCAACGCGCGAGCCGACGGCCAGCCCTTCGAGCTTCGCCTCTGCGATCGCACGCGTGTCGGCGTGCCACAGGAGGAAATCGAATCGCGCCGCCTGGAGCAGCGGTACGGCGAGCACGAGCACGACCGCCGCCTTCCCGAACGGTTGGTTCCACCAGCGCTCGACGACGAGCCCGGCGGGCAGCGCGAGCAGCACGGTGACGGGCAGCAAGTAGCGCACGTGGTCGCTCGGGTTCAGCAGGAAGAAAACGCCCCACGCGAGGACGAAGACCATCACGGGACGCAGTCTTCGATCGCGCAACGCGATCCACAGTCCGAGGAGTCCGAACACGACGATCACCGGGTCGTACCCGAAGGCGGCGCGTGCGAGACGCACGAGCGACTCGAATCTGAGGCCGAAGACGATGCTCATGCCGCCGAAACTCGCGTCGGCCTGCCCTTCCCCCACGACGGCCTCGGTCGGCGTCCGTCCGTGCACGAGGAGGTAGGGATGTCCTATCAAGAGTCCCGCGACCGCGAAGCCGAGGACGGTGAGCAGGCCGCCGACGAAGCGCTCGCGCAGCGCGAGCCCGCGCCATCCGAGCGGGCCGAGGAGCCACGCGAAGAACGGGATCGCGATCGCACCGAGCCCGGATTGATGGCACGCGAACGCCAATCCCGCGGCGATCCCCGAGAGCGCGAGGTGGAGCTTCCTCGCGCTCGTCGCATACACGATCGCAGCCCACGCCGACAGCGTGAGGAAGAACACCATCGGCACCCACGGTCGCTCTTGCGTCGAGAATTGCAGGTGCAAGAGGCCCGTCGCGACGAACCACGCCGCGACCCAAGCTCCCGTCCGCATCCCGGCCGCGCGCGCCGCGCGGTATACGGCCCACGCGGTGAGCGCTCCGAAGATCGCGATCACGAGACGCACGGCGTGCGCGGCGCGCTGAGGATGCTCGAGGAGGTGATCCCCGTACTCCTCGGCGTTCTTCCATTCTCCGCGCGCCAAGCCGGCGGCGTACTGCGCGCCGAGCACGGGGATCGACGCGTAGGGCACGAGGTTCGGGTACGTGGAGTACTTCCCGACCGGCGGCGCGAGATCGCGATCGCGGGCCATGCCGAGCGCCTGACGTACGATGTGCCCGTCGGGGACGTAACCGCGCTCGCCTCCGTGCGAAATCGGGAAGACGCGCAGCGCGAGCGGGAAGAGCACGAGCAGGAGGAACGTCGCGAAGCGCAGGGTGCGCGAGTTGGTCATGGAACGGCGAAGTCTCTCACCGCGCGGACGCTGCTGCCAGCAGGAGTTCGTGCGCGCGAACCTCCACGCAAGCGAATCGGCAGGCGATACACCTCTCCTCGCGTGCGAGTTCGCGAACCACGATTCGTGCGCATTCTCGAAGAAGTCCGCAACGGAAAGGGCCCTCGAATAAAAGGGCTATCCGACATCCTCACCCCACACACGCAGCCTTTCGCCATGCGCTCACTCCTCCTTGCCGCAATTGCGGTCGCCGCCTTCGCTTGTCCGTCGCTCGGATAGACGATCTTCGCCGAGAACTTCGAGAGCGGTTACGCGAACTGGTCGATGGGCGTGCTCTGGACCGCGCAGGACTCGTCCCAGCCCTGCACCTCGTTCTCGGCGCCGTTCCCGAGCGGCACGCATGCCGTCTGGTGCGGCAACCCTTCGACGTGCGACTTCGACGGAACGGGAGGTGTGTTCGGTCCGGTGGGAATGCTCACGCTCCTCCAGCCGATCGCCCTGCCGAGCACCACCGGCGTGATCGAGCTCAAATTCAGCACGCTGAGCCAAGCGGAGGATTGGGAGAACCTCGACCCGCGCTACGCGGAGGTCTCGACCGACGGCGGCGCGAGCTGGGCGTCCGTCGTCGAATGCAACACCGCATGACTCCCCTGGCGCACGCAGGTCGCTGATCTGACTCGTTTCGCCGGCACGACGATTCGTTTGCGCTTCGCGTTCTACTCGGTGGACGGAATCGCCAACTTCGGCTTCGGATGGCTCCTCGATGACATCGAGATCTTCGAGCGCGCAGCGTCCGCGGTCCGGCACTGCCTAGGTGACACGACCGACGTGACCTGCCCGTGCAGCAACTTCGGTGCGACCGGCCGTGGATGCGCGTCGTCGTTCAACACTGCGGGCGCACAGCTCTCGGCCAGCGGGTTCGCGAGCGTCTCTTCCGACTCTCTGGTGTTCGCCGCCGACGGCATGTCGGCCGCGGCCGTGACCATCGTGCAGGCGAGCGCGTACGCGGACTACCCGTGGTCCCAGAGCGGCGTCGCCGACGACGGACGGCTCTGCGTCAGCGCGCCTTTCACGCGCATTCGCACGGTTACGGCCCCGGTGGAGCCGCGACGTATCCGCTCACCGGCGACATCCCGATCTCCATCCGCGGCAACGTCCCCGCGATCGGCGGGACGCGCTTCTATTCGGTGCGCTACCGCAACGCGATCTCGTTCTGCACTTCGTCGCCGTTCAACGTCACGAACGGATTGATCGTGACCTGGCGACTCTGACATGGATGGACCTGTCGACCCACGTTGACGGGTTCGTTCGCTGATTCTTGTTCGAGGCTCGGTTTCGCTTCGGCGGGTCCGAGCCTCGAGCGCATTGGATCGAGCCCTCGCTGCCGCAGCTCGACGAAGCGCTCGGTCACGCGGCCAGGCGAGCAGCAGCTCGCCCCGCGTGACCGAGCGCTTCGGCCCGAGCGCATGCGCATCGAGGAGACCCTTCGCGCCCCGTGGTCCGGCGCGTCAGCGCGCCTAGCGGCTCACGCCTCCGGATCGACCTCGAACCGCTTCAAGAACTCCTCCGTCTGCTCGACTTCGTCGAGCTTCGTCACCAAGAGTTCCATCGACTCGTAGGGATTCATGCGCTGCAGCACGCGGCGCAGGATGTGGATGCTCTTCAGCTTCTTCGACGAGAGGATCTTCTCTTCCTTGCGCGTGCCCGACTTCTCGATGTCGATCGCGGGGAAGATGCGCCTGTCAGCGAGGCGGCGCGAGAGCACGAGTTCCATGTTTCCGGTGCCCTTGAACTCCTCGAAGATGAGTTGGTCCATGCGGCTGCCCGTGTCGATCAACGCGGTTCCGAGGATCGTGAGCGAGCCGGCCTGCTCCGTGTTGCGCGCGCTGCCGAAGATCTGACGCGGGCGTTCCATCGCGCGGCTGTCGAGGCCGCCCGACATCGTGCGGCCGCTGCCGGCCGACAAGTTGTTGTAGGCGCGCGAGAGGCGCGTGATCGAGTCGAGGAGGAGGACGACGTCCTGCCCCGTCTCGACGAGTCGCGTGCAGCGCGTCCACACCGCTTCGGCCAGTTGGACGTGGTTCTTCGCCGTCTCGTCCGACGTGCTGACGAAGACCCGACCCTTCGTCGATCGAGCCCAGTCGGTCGCTTCCTCGGGCCGCTCGTCGACGAGCAGCACGAACAGGTGCACGTCGGGATAACCGACCTCGATCCCCTTCGCGAACTGCTTCAAGAGCGTCGTCTTGCCGGTGCGCGGCGGCGCGACGATGAGCCCGCGTTGCCCGCGACCGATCGGACAGAGGAGGTCGACGATGCGCATCGAGACTTCGTCGGTGATGTCGCCCGTCGCGTAGTGGAAGTCCGGATCGATCGTGGTGAGATTCTTGAAGACGGGCGCGCTCTTCATCTCCTGCGGGTTCTTGCCGTCAACGGTGGTGACGTCGGCGAGCGCGTACTTGTGCTTCTGACCGCGCGTCACGGGACCGGCGATGAGTGAGCCTTCGCGCAACTTGAACTGCTGCATCAAGCGCATCGGCACGAAGATGTCGGTGCGCGCGGGCATCCAATTCGTCTCCGCCTGACGCAGCGTGCCGAAGCCGCCGTGCTCGAAGAACAAGACGCCCGACAGCTCGGCGGGCATGGGCTCCGGCGGCGGAAGCTCCGGGCGCGGAGGACGCTCTTCGCGGGGCGCACGAGTGTTCTGGAACTCGGGCCGATGGCCGCGAGCACCGCGCGGCCCCGCCGTGTGCGCACCGGCCGTGCCTCGCTCGCCGCCGGGATGACCGCCGCGTTGCCGCTCGAACGGACGCGGACCGCGATCCGTGCGCAGAGCCTGGCCGCCACCGCGCGGAGTGGTCTCGGTCCCGAAAGGTCGCGCGTCCCCGCCGACACCGTCGAGTTCACCTTCGAGGCCATCGTCGAATTCGACTTGGACGGCACCGTCGGCATCCTCGTCGAAGCCGAACTGCCCCTGACCGGGCGCGAACTCGGGATCCAACGAACCCGCGTCGTGCGAACCGTCCGCGACAGCCGCGGCCATGCCGAGTTCGGTCGTGCCCCCTTCGAGCGGTGCCATCGAGCCGTCGCGGTTCCGACGACGCCTTCGCCCACCGCGGCGCCCATGACCGCGACGCTTGTCGGCGCGGCGCCAGTCCGTGGATCCATCCCCAATGGCTCGAGGGTGATCCGATCCCGAAGGCAGGGGCGGCGGCGATCCGGCTGCGTCGCTCCGAGCTCCGTCAGGGCGAGCGTCCTGGCGAGCGACGTCACTCCGAGCGACGTCACTCCGCGCGGCATCACTCCGCGCGGCATCACTCCGCGCGGCATCACCGCGCGGCTCATCACCGCGTTCCAGAGCGCTGCGATCCTGATCTTCGCGACCCGATCCACCACGCCCCGGTCCGCGATCGGAGACATCTCGATTCATCGCGCGCGGCGCGTCGTCGTCCGAGTCCCGCGCCGGATCGCGTTCACGATCCCCGGATCCTCCCCCGCCTCGCGCTCCCGAGGAGTGCCCCGGTTCGAGCGGGAAGCGCGAGCTCGCGGCCGCGACGGCCGGAGTGGCCTGCGCGGGTGTGGGCGCCCGATCTCCGGCGCCCGTGGAGGCGTCGCCGCGGGTGTGCAGCGCGGAGGAGAGATCCTCGGCCGGGGGGAGCGTGCCCCCTCGCGGCGCGGAGATCTCGGGGTTCGTCCGCGCGGCGCCCACCGTGACGGGTGCCGCGCGCACGCGGGGTTCCGACCGTGGTTCCGCGGGCATGTTCGACACTGCGACGGCGTGCGCATCGGCCTGAGCCGGGCTGGCTTTGCGAACTCCCGCCGCCACGGTAGTTCGCGAGGCGGCCGACGCTGTGGGAGTTCTGGTCTGCGCGGTTTTGGGAGCGGCGGCCCGGGACGCGGACTTCGGAGCAACGCCCGCGCTCGCGCTCTTCGCCGCGAGCTTCGCGGCCGCGTTCGCGGTGCTCTTCGTGGCGACCTTCCCGGTGGGCTTGGAGACCGACTTCGTCCCGCCCGCAGACTTCGTCTCACCGACAGACTTCGTCTCACCGACAGACTTCGTCTCGCCCTTCGTCGCGACCTTCGGGCTGGACTTCGCCGCAGCTTTTGGCGCCGCGTCGACGGCACGACGCGCGCGCGGTTTCGGCGCGGCGGAGGAAGCCGGTGTCGCGGCGCTCGCCACTTTGCGAGGGCTGGAGCGGCGGGGCGGGGTAGCGTCTTTGGAAGCCAATTCGAGCCTCGTCTCGAGAGGGAAAGCGATCGATCCGCGGTCCGCGCGCTCGAGAGCTCGCGCCAGACCCGGTGCGGTCCTCGTCGCCCGAGAGGGCAAGCGAGTCACAACCGCAGCAGCAGCATTTCACGCTCACGTCGCGGCCGAAACCGAGGCGCAGCGCGCAGAATCTCCGTCAACGCAGTTCCCCGCGGTGACACGGCCCTGGGCCGCGGTGACACGGCCCTGGGCCGCGGTGACACGGCCCTGGGCCGCGGTGACACAGCCCTGGGCCGCGATGACACAGCCCTGGGCCGCAGTATTGACACGGCCTGGGGCCGCAGCAATACAGCGCAGGGCGCCAGCAATACAGCGCAGGGCGCCAGCAATACAGCGCAGGGCGCCAGCGATACAGCGCAGGGTCGAAGCGAAACCGCCCAGGGCAGCGATGTCCCGAACCGCGACGGGCCGACGCCACGCCCACCGACGCCTCTCCTCGAGCCGAAGTTCTCGCAACGGGACACGCGGATGCGCGCCGAACGCAGGGTGACATCGGACTTCGCGCGCCGTGCGGACCTCCGTCGGAGGTCGGACACGGTGCACAACGGAGCGGAGCTGGGTGGTCGTTCGGGATCAAGGACGATCCCGTCCGGCCTCGCGCGGAGACCGGGGGCGCCGCTCTGGAGTCCGAACGCCCGGTGGGGCTCCTCCAAGACCTGGCGGCTCGGGCACCCCGTCGGTTGCGCTTGCCCGCCTCGTCACGACTTCCACCAGGGAGGTCAACTGCAGGCCGGTACGGACCGGCGGGCTCGCCGTAACTGTCCGGCGCCCATTCGCGAGCGACTGCGCCGCCCGCGACACCGTTCAGCATGCCGCCTCGGTCCCAGGGAAGCGACTGGAAATCGGAATTCCTGCGCTCGGCGACGGACCGGCAGGAGCGCGAGGCGCAGGAGAGGGCCGAACCGACGGTGAAAGGCCGGCGCGGAAGCCCCAGGGCTTCCCGAGTACGCGGCGCCGACCCACGACACGGAAATCGTACGGCTGCGTCCACGAGGACGGTGGACGCGCGCGCCCGCGACGCAACTCGCCACGCGGATTCGACGGTTCGGATCGTGGGCGAGCGAAACAGACTCGTCGCGCTGGAACGCTGGCTCGGAGCGCGCGCCTCGTGGAGATCGGTGCGACCCTCCATGGCTGGATCGCGGATTGCCTGCGCAAGGATCGACCCGAACTCAAGAATGCCCCTGCAGCGTGCGCGACCGTTCTCACAGGGTTCGTGGCGAGCTCGCAAGCTCCGAGGCAGGACCGAAGAGCCGAGCGAAAGTGGCGAATTCGGGAATCAGGGTCTGCACTTTCTCCTTTCGGGCCGCGCTCGTCCGGATTCCGACGCCTGCGTCACCGCCAGCGCACTGCGTCGAAATCGCTTTGTCGCGGGTGAGTCCTGGATGGATCGAGATCGCGATCGAACCGTCGGCGAGCTGAGGCCCGTCAGGCACTCGCCCGTCGAACGTCGTCGGGGCAAAGCACCGGCTCCTCCCCCATGAACCTCAACCAGAAACGACGGGCAAGGATCCTCGGTGAGACCCTCGACCCGAGGTTGAGCGATTCCGTCGTTCTAGGTTTCGTACTGACGCTGGCCGTGTTGCTGCTCGGCGGTGCCCTGGGATACCAGAACCTCGTTCGCTTGGACGGGAATCGAAAGGAGGTCGCTCACACGCACGCAGTCGAAGAGGCGCTCTCGACCCTGCTGTCGAAGATCCAAACCGCCGAGGCCGGGCCGCACGACATCACGGAAGATCCCGGGTCACTGCCGACCTACGAGGACTCCTTGTCGCAGGTTCGGCAGGAACTGGATCACCTCGCGAGACTCACGTCCGACAACGCGGATCAGCAAGCGCGGCTCACCGCGCTCGAGGGTCAGGTTCGAGTGCGCCTCGACGAGCATCGCCGGACCTTCGCAGTGATCCGCCAAGGCGACCGCGAGGCCGCCCTCACGATGGCGGGAAGTGACCTCGGCCAGGCCTTCATGAACGACGTGCGGGTCAGGATCGCGGTCATGCAGGAGGCGGAACGCGACCTCTTGGAACTGCGGGAAGTCGAGACGGCGGACAGTTTCCAGCTCGCGCTCCTTTCGACCGGGCTCTCCACCCTCCTCGGCGTGGCACTCGTGTCCATCCTCTTCCTTTCCTTCCGCCGCAACTCCGTGCAGCGTCGACGGGCCGCGTTGATCTTGTCCGCGCAGAAGGAGCACCTCCGAACCACGCTCGCGAGCATCGGGGATGGCGTGATCTCGACCGACGCGAACGGGGGCGTCACCTATCTGAACACCGTCGCCGAGTCGTTGACCGGGTGGACGAACGACGCGGCGGCGGGGCTGCCTCTGACGGAGGTGTTCCGCATCGTGGACGAGACGACGCGCGAGCCTGTCGCGAACCCGGCGCTGCGTGCCTTGGAGGAAGGCGTCATCGTCGGGCCCGCCAACCACACGGTCCTCATCGCGAAGGACGGGCTGGAGCGACCGATCGAGGACAACGCCTCGCCGATCCGCTGCGCCGATGGTGAGCTCGTCGGTTGCGTGCTCGTGTTCCGCGACGTCACCGAGCGCAAACGGGAAGCGGTCGCGGAGGCGGAACGCACGCGCTTGGTCTCGCTGCGTTGCGACGTCGGCAGCACACTCGCCTCGATCCAGCCCACGCCGCTGGCGCTTCAACACACGTGCGAGGCGCTCGTCCACCATCTCGACGCGGCGCTCGCCCGCATCTGGACGCTGAACGACACGGGGAACGAGTTGGAGTTGCAGGCGAGTGCGGGTCCCTGCACCAACTTGGACGGGCGCTACAGCCGAGTTCCCGTGGGCCAGTGCAAGATCGGACGCATCGCGAGTAACCGTCGGCCGCATCTCACGAACGGCGTCCCCGAGAACTCCGAAGTGAGCGCACGGAAGTGGGCGGCGAAGGAAGGCTTGGTGTCCTTCGCCGGATACCCCTTGGTGCTCGAGGATCGCGTGGTCGGTGTCGTCGCGATATTCGCCCGCCACCCGCTGACGGAAGGCGAGTTGATGGAACTCGCACCCTTGGCCGAGGGGATCGCCCAGTTCATCGATCGTCGCGACGCGGAAGCCGGACGGGAGGCAACACAGCGTCAGATCACCTCGACTCTCGAGAGCATGACCGACGGCTTCTTCACCCTCGACGACGACTGGCGGTTCACCTACGTCAACCCGGTGGCGCACCGGATGCTCGCTCGCACGGCAGACACACTGATCGGCAAGAAACTGTGGGACGGGTTTCCCAGCGTAGTCGGCACCGAGTTCGAGGCGATGTACCGCCGAGCCGCGTCGAAGCGCAGGCCTGAGTCCTACACGGGCTTCTACCCGGAGCACGACCGCTGGTACGAGGTCCGCGTCTTCCCCACGACTGTCGGCCTGTCCGTCTACTTCCGGGACGTCAGCGTGAGTGCGCGGTCCCAGGAAGTCCTGAAAGAGAGCGAGGCTTTCAGCCGCGGCATCTTCGAGAGCAGTCCGGACTGCGTGAAAGTGCTCGACACGGACGGTCGGTTGTTGCGCATGAACGCGAACGGTCTGTGCGTCCTCGAACTCGACGATTTCGAGCCGCTTGTCGGCCAACCGTGGTGCGACCTGTGGCCGGCGGAGGGCCGCGACGTCGTCGTCGCGGCACTCGCGACCGCCCGCACGTCGGGAAAAGCTCGATTCCAGGGCTCATGTCCCACAGCACTTGGAACAGAGAAGTGGTGGGACGTGCAGGTCGCTCCGATCCGCGACGAGACCGGGAGCGTGGTCCGCTACATCTGCGTCTCGCGTGACATCACAGAACTACGCGCGACGGAGGAGAAACTGCGACTCGTCGCCGCCGAGCTGTCCGAAGCCGACCACCGCAAGGACGAGTTCCTCGCGACATTGGCCCACGAACTCCGGAACCCCTTGGCCCCGATTCGCAACGGTCTGGCAATCCTACGGCTCTTGATCGACGACGGCGGAGAGGCCGCGAAGGCTCGCGCCATGATGGAGCGGCAACTCGGACACATGGTCCATCTCGTCGACGACTTGCTCGACGTGAGCCGCATCAGCCGAGGCAAACTGGAGCTGCGCCGACAGCCGGTCGATATGGCGGAGGCTTTGAGCCTCGCCCTGGAGACCAATCGGCCTCTCATCGAAGCTCGCGGCCAAACTCTCACGGTGAACCTACCGTCGGCACCGAGCCTGGTTCACGGGGACGTGACACGGCTCGCGCAGGTGTTGGGGAACTTGTTGAACAACGCCGCGAAGTTCAGCGCGCGCGGGAGCCGGATTCGACTGAGCGCCGATCTCCGCGATAGCGAAATCGTCGTGAGTGTCGCGGACACCGGCGTCGGCATCTCCCGCGACATGCTGCCCAGGGTCTTCGACATGTTCATACAAGTGGATCGGTCGTTGGAGAAATCTCAAGGCGGCCTGGGCATCGGACTGACACTCGTGAAGAGGCTCGTGGAGCTGCATGGCGGCAGCGTCGAAGCCCGCAGCGAAGGTCTCGGTCGCGGCAGCGAATTCGTCGTGGTGCTCCCCCTTCTCGCCACGACTCGGGTCGTGAACTCGAAGCCCGAAGTGCCGGAGCCGACACGCTCGACGGCTCCACGCAAGATCTTGATCGCCGACGACAACCGGGACTCGGGCGAGAGCCTCGCCACCATCCTCACGATCCTGGGGAACGAGGTCCGCACCGTGAGCGACGGCTCGGAAGCGGTCGACATGGCCCGGGACTTCGCGCCGGAGGTGATCCTCCTCGACATCGGAATGCCGAAAGTGAACGGCTACGAGGCCTGTCGCCGTATCCGCGAACAGTCGCGCGGGGAGAAGACCGTGATGATCGCGCTGACCGGCTGGGGGCAGGACGAGGACCGTCGTCGATCGAAGGCAGCGGGCTTCGATCACCACCTGGTCAAGCCGGTGGACGCTGCCGCACTCGAGCTGTTGCTGGCCGGGTTGCAACCGAGTCCCGTCGGATAGCCGCACGGTCGTATCGTATTGCGCACGGCGGATGAGCTCGAGGCTCGCCCGACATCTGCGAACGGACGATTTCGAGCGCTGCGGCGGGCGCGACAGCGCGGCCGTCAGAAGCGCGGCCGTCAGCAGCGTGGCCGTCAGCAGCGCGGCGCGTCAGCAGCGCGGCGCGTCAGCAGCGCGGCGCGTCAGCAGCGCGGCCGTCAGCAGCGCGGCCGTCAGCAGCGCGGCCGTCAGTACGGTCCGTCGCCAGTGGGGTCCGTCGCCCGCAGGGTGCGCGCCAGCACGGTGGAGCGCATGCCCCGCCGGGACTCGATCGGAAAGCGAATGGGACACCCGCGACGGGCGGCGGGAGATGGTCGGGGCGAGAGGATTCGAACCTCCGGCCTTTGCGTCCCGAACGCAACGCTCTAGCCAAGCTGAGCTACGCCCCGACCCGTGGGCGGAGAACGATACGGGGCGCGCCGTGGCCCGTCAATCACGCCGAGAGCTCGGATCCGCCATCCCCGCGCGGGCTCGCGCCTACTTGCCGAGGTCGACGAACTTCCCGCCGTTCTCTTCGGCCATCCGGCGCATGAAGTCCTTCTGGAACTCCCCGATCGCGATCGTGTGGATCGTGATCTTGCGCAGCTCGTTGGCGGCCTTGACCTCGCGCAGGATGTCGTCGGGATCGACGAACTCCCCCACCGTCGGCCGACCGTCGGAGAGGAAGAAGATCGTGTCGACCTCGGTCTTGTAGTCCCTGTCGCCCGTCTGCGGACCCTTCGTCGGATCGATGCCCATCGCGGTCATGATCGCGCCGTAGGTGTTCGTCTTGCCCATGTCGAGGTTGGCCGAACCCGTCAGCCCGACGGATGCGTTGTCCTCCTTGGACGCGCCACCGATCGCGTACAGCCCCTTGGCCCAGTCCTTTGCGGCCGACTTGTTGAGCACGTTCGCGGGCACGAGCTTCCCGCGCTTCCACGGATCGATCTTCGTCGCAAAAGCGACGATGTTGAAGTTCACGTACGTGTTGAGACGCTCGATCGTGCGCTGGAGCTCCGTCTTGACGATGTCGATGCGCAAGAAGCTCGGGTAGTTGCCATCGCTGAAGCGTTCCTTCTCGACGACCTCGGCTTCCATGGATCCCGAGACATCGATCACGAAGAGGATCGAGCGGCTCGGCGTCGCGATGCCGTGGTAGTCGGCGACGCCGGTCTTGTCGTAATCCCACTTGGCCTTGCCGGTCGTCGCTTCGCGCTTGCTGCGCATGTACGCGATGGCCTCGGCCTTCGGGAGCACGAACGTCACCTTGTTCGCTTCCCACCAGTTCTTCCACGCGACGGGCTCGACGAGTTCGAGGCCCGTCAGGTTCGAAAGCGCTTCGACGATCAGCGGCACGAGCACGCCTTCTTCGACCTGAAGGCGATTTACGAGCGGGGCGACGGCCGTCACATGACGGATCTTCGTGAGAGCCGCGATCGCGCTCGTGCGCACGGCCCGCGTCGGATCGGAGAGGAGCGCGCAGGCCTTCGGGATCACGGCGTCGGCGCCGAGGACCGTCATGGTCTCGAGCGCCTGACCGCGGACCGCGGGCTCGGGATCGTCGAGCAGCGGCAGACACGCTTGGGCAGCCGCCACGTCCTTCGACGCCTCGACGACTTGCAGCGCGCGACGGCGCACTTCCCACGACTTGTCGGTCAACGCTCCGACCGCGAGCGGGAGCGCGCCCTCGTAATTCCCTTCGCCGACGGAGCGCAGGATGCCCACGCGCACGACGTCGTTCTTCTCGGTCTTGTACGCGACGAACAGCGTCTCGATCGTGCCCGGCGAAGGCAGCTTCGCGAGCACGCGCACGGACGCGCGCACGATCTCGGTCTCCTGGTCCTTCAGGAGCGGCAGGAGGAGCTCGATGACCTCGGTGTCGTCGATGCCTTCGAGGGAGAGCACCGCCTCCACGCGCGACGGGACGTCGGTGTAGGTCTTGAAGTACTTGCGGAAGTTCTTGGTGGTTTCGTCGATTACAGCGTTGGCCGTCAGGCCAACGCCCACCAGAATTGTGACCGCGACGAGGATCCCGCGGACCCAGTGTCCGGTGCTCCCCCGCCAACTCTCGGAACCGATGCCCAGTCGCATGCGCTGACCTACCCCGTCTGTCGCGTGCACCACGCACGCGGCGAGCATCCTAGCCCCGCCGGAGCCCGCAGTTGCGCTAGCAGCTAGGCCCGTTCCCAGCGCCTAGCGCACGTGACCGGATCGGCAGTCACCCGCCTCCCGAGGATCCCGCTCAGCGCACTTCGGACGGATCCGCGTCCACGACCTCGTCCGCCTCGACCGAGATCCGCGTCCCGGCATCGGTCACCAAGGTCACGGTCCGCCCATCGCGCGCCAGGACCCGCCCATAGAACACCCCACCCGCCGTGCGCACACGCTGGCGCCGCGGAGCCTGCGGAGCACTGGCGGTCGCCTCGCGATTCGCGATCTGCTCGAGGCCGCGCAAGGCATCCCGCTCGATGACCCTCGGCCCCGCATCCGTTTGGATCCACACCC
>Ga0163154_10006713_pt1 | contig 13987 bp, 11 predicted proteins | sample OliLakLV19MP9P1_FD_148649 | JGI IMG/M metagenome (GOLD analysis project Ga0163154, IMG submission 148649) | Freshwater microbial mat bacterial communities from Lake Vanda, McMurdo Dry Valleys, Antarctica - Oligotrophic Lake LV.19.MP9.P1 | ecosystem: Environmental > Aquatic > Freshwater > Lake >... | reverse complement strand
GCATCAGTCACCAACGGGTTGACCTAAAACCGATCGAAGCGCTTGAGCCACACTTTCTGCAAAAGGTGATTAAAACAGGGAAAAGTATTCATGCGGAAGGTTAAAGCGGTTGAGGTGATTGCCTTAGCACACCCCGTCCTCACCAATCTGTCTGTATCTATAACTGCCGATGGAAACGGTGCGTTTGTAAAGGGCAGACAAAGAAGCGGCGATCGCGGATGTTTCTCCTGATGATGTAACGAACGCGTTGTAAGAGAGAGCAATTGGGTCAAGTATCTCAAAACCTCGGAGGTTTAAACTACCCCGTTGGTCAGGGGCTTGATACTTGGGTAAAACCTCCGAGGTTTGCGTCGGATTTACGCCCTTGACTACGACCTCGGAGGTTGTAGTCACTCCGTTGGTCAGAGGCTTAATGCTTGGGTAGAGAAAACTGCCGAGATCGCGACTCAATGCTCCTGATTATGTAACAGAGTCTTTGTAAAAGGGTAAGGTAAGCGGTTCTGTAACCGTTGTAATAGGAATTGTAGAGTGGGCACTGCCCACCCTGAAAAGAGCATTTGAAACCGTTAGACCCCCTCGTTATGCTAAATCAAGCTAGCTCCAGCGCCAGTTCAACCAAAGATCACACAACTCCTTCGGTTGTTGAGACTATTTCTGTCGTTACCACAGCTGATGACAGGTATGCGATGCCTTTTGCAGCTATGGTGTGCTCTGCTCTATATCATCTTTCCAGCACATATAAGTTGCACATGTTTGTGCTGGGCGATGGAATGACAGAAAAGAATAAGCGAAAGATTCTCGAATCTGTCAATTCGGAGAGATGCATCATCGAATGGGTATCTCCACCAAACGAATCGCTACAAGATCTGAAATTAACCGATCACTTTGTAACAGCAGTCTACTATCGACTCCTTATTTCTGATCTATTACCCCAAACCATTGACAAGGTAATTTACCTAGACTCTGATCTGGTTGTGAATGAAGATTTAGGGAGATTGTGGAGTGTTGAGGTAGAAAACTACTATCTGCTAGCTGTCCCAGATATCGGAACACCCAACATCGCCGCTGGACTATTGAACTACAAGGATCTGGGAATTTCTGGTGACCAACCCTATTTTAATGCAGGCGTTTTGCTGGTTAATTTCAAAAAGTGGCGAGAAGACAATATTGGTCTCAAGATTATTGAGTATGTCCGGCAACATAGCAATTACATCCGTTGGGCTGATCAGGATGGACTCAATGCGGTACTTGCTGGTTACTGCGGAGCGCTAGACCCACGATGGAACCAGACCCCAGGTATTTATCGCTATGCATCTTGGGAAGCTAGCCCATTCTCAGAAGAGGTATACAGCAACGTGCTGAACAATCCTTATATTGTACATTTCGCATCAGGATTCAAACCCTGGAACTCCTATCGACATCGCTCTCAATCGTTGTTCTATCATTATCTTGACAAAACTGCATGGAAAGGTTGGCGCTATCCCATCTGGAAAGCAATTTGGAGGCGGATTGCTAAATTCTTGCCCAATTAAGGGAGATTAGCCCTTTTATACCTGTAGTTTTTTAGAGCAGGCAATGATAAAAACAATTACTGCTGGCGTTCATTGGGTTTTGGAAGGGCGGAGTGGCGTTGCAGCGACGATTCAAACATTAGTTACCCGGTTGCTGGTGATTGCCACCAGTTTACTCACAGGTGTGATCACTGCTCGGCTTTTGGGTGCAGAGGGGCGGGGGGAGTTGGCTGCCATTTTGACCTGGCCCCAGTTTCTTTCCTATGCACTAACGCTTGGCATTCCTTATGCGCTGATCTTTAATCTCAAAAAACATCCTGAGGACGAGTCAAAAATTTTCTCAGCGTCTTTGTACTTGGGGCTAATTTTAGGTGCTGTTGCTGCAGCAATTGGCATTGTTTTTATGCCTCAATGGCTGGCTAAATACTCTCCTGATGTGATTCGATTAGCTCAATGGCTGATGCTTACTGCACCACTGGTATTACTGTCTACTATCACAACCAAAACATTAGAAGCACGCAGCGAATTTAGAATTGCCAATCAAACTAACTATTTGCAGACTCTGTTAACGCTTTTAGTTTTGGTTTTACTAGCATTGTTGCACGCTCTTACTCCCTGGACTGCGGCGTTGACCTATTCACTCACGTGGCTACCGCTGACGGGTTGGATGCTGGCTCACCTGCTGAAGAGTTATCAGTTGAGTGTGTGGGGTTTGGGCAAATACTTCAAGGAACTGCTCAGCTATGGCTTAAGGTCTTATGGCATTGACTTGATCAGTACGTTGTCTGGACAAATTGGACAGGCTTTGGTGGTGGGCTTGCTGATTCCCAAGGAATTGGGGCTTTATGCCGTGGCTTTGAGTGTATCGCGTATGCTGGGGGTGTTTCAGGGTTCTATTGTGACAGTACTTTTGCCGAAGGTGTCTGCCTGTCCAGTGGAGCAGGTGATTACTGTGACGGGGCGGGCTGCCCGATTGAGTGGAGCTTTAACTGGGTTAGCGGCGATCGTGGTTATTTTGGTTTGTCCCCTACTTCTTCAAGTAATCTATGGGGCAGAATTCCTGGAAGCTGCGAGTGTATTACGTATTCTGGTTATAGAAGCTGCTGTTGGCAGTACAGCCTGGGTTTTAGCGCAAGCATTTATGGGTCTCGGACGACCAGGTGTAGTAACGGTGCTTCAAGGTGTGGGATTAGCTTTAAATGTTCCGCTGCTCATCTTCCTGATACCCAGGTTTGGAATCAATGGTGCGGGCTTAGCATTACTGGGAACAACCCTGTTTCGGATGGGTTTTGTATTGGTCTGTTTTCCATTTATTTTGAAAGTGCCATCACCCGGATTACTGATCAACAAGGAAGATGTGCAGTTTTTAAGACAGAAACTAAGAAAAAGTTAGGTTTGCTTCAGCACAGGGTTAACAATATGAGTAGCCAGAGTCCCAAAATTGTTGTCATCACTCCGGTCAAAAATGAAGCCTGGATTCTGGAAAGATTTCTTTCTGTGACGAGCCAGTTTGCCGATTACATTATTGTTGCAGACCAAAATTCTACTGATAGCAGCGTTGCCATTTGCAAAAAATTTCCTAAGGTGATTCTGATTGAGAATAAATCAGGGCAATTTAACGAAGCAGAACGGCAGTTATTATTGATTCAAACGGCGAGAGAACTGATTCCCGATCACAAAATCATCCTGGCATTGGATGCGGATGAAATACTCGCCGCTAATGCGACCCAAACCCCCGGCTGGCAAACCATGCTACAGGCAGAACCGGGCACTGTTCTCTGCTTTGAAAAACCAGACCTTTATCAAACTCCAGATCAATGCATTCGCTACACCACACCCTGGCCCCTAGGTTATGTAGATGACGGGGTGGAGCATAAACCCAAAAAAATTCACAGCATTCGCATTCCTATGCCAGATTATGCGCCACGATTACATATTCATGATGTGAAAGTGCTGCACTATGGCTATATCAGAAGCAGCGGACAAACGGCAAAAGTAAGATTTTACAGCGTTGTTGAAACCGTTCTAAAAACGCGCCATGTATTGCTGAGACGAAGTGGCTACGCTGCCAATATTGATTGGACTAAAAATGGTACTGTGTCTCCTTCTCAGCCAGAGTGGTTGGCAGGGTGGGAAACGCTGGGGATTGATATGCGAACTATTCGCTGTGAGCATTACTATTGGTACGACTTTGAAGTGCTGAAGCACTTTGCCCAGTATGGAGTTCGGCGCTTTTGGCTAGAAGACATATGGAATTTTGATTGGGAAGCTTGTCGCCAATATGCCAAATCTAAAAACATCTCACCGATTCCTGAATATCCTATTTCTCCGCCACCCAAAATGTTAGCGCAGGTAATGGATGGGCTAGCCTACTTCTACACCTGTTTTAGAAAAGTTTTTAAGGGGGCTTAGGCTGTGAATAAGCCACAAACGATTGTTGCGATCGCCCCTCGGCTACACCCGATAGTGGATGGCGTAGGAGATTATGCCCTGCGTTTAGCTCAGCAACTTCAGCAAGATTTTCAGATTGAGACTCACTTCATCGTAGGGGATCCAAAATGGAATGGTGCTACAGAGATAGAGGAGTTTCCAGTTCATCAAGTATCGGCTCGATCCAGTAGAGATCTACTTGCAGTATTGAATACCATTCATCCATCTCCTACAACCATCTTGTTGCACTATGTAGGACATGGCTATATGAAACGGGGGGGCAGCCCAATTTGGCTAATTCAAGCTTTAAAGACCTGGAAAGCGAATACGCCTAACAGTCGTTTGACCACCATGTTTCATGAGATTTATGCACCAGGCGAACCGATCTGGAATTCCGATTTTTGGTTTTGCTGGTTACAAAAACGGTTGGCAATTCAGCTATCCCAAATGAGCGATCGCTGTCTTACCAGTTGCCAGAAATACGCAGCGACACTTCATCAGTTCAGCGAGGGAAAACATTCCCAGATTCCGGTTCTGCCCATTATTTCAAATGTTGGCGAAGATACTAGCCCCCTTGCTCTAGCAGAACGTAAAAAACATCTAGTTGTTTTTGGTCGCCCTGCTAGTAGAGCGCGGGCTTATCAACAGTCTAAATCTATCCTGACTCAGGTTTGTCAGCAGCTATCGATTGAAGAAATTTGTGACATCGGTCCAGCAATGGAATTGGAGCTTTCTTCTTTAGATGGAGTTCCTATTACTAAAATGGGTCAACGGTCTACCTCAGAAATTAGTGAAATACTATCAAACTCCATCGCCGGATTTGTAAATTACGATTTAAACCGTTTGCCTAAGTCAGGGATTTTTGCAGCATACTGTGCCTATGGGTTGCTACCTGTTACTCATCAATATAGTCTCTCGTCTACGGAGGGAGTGGAGGCGAAAATCCACTATTGGTCGCCTATTCAGCCCAGTGATGGTACGAGGATTGATGATTTACAGGCGATCGCTACCAATGCCTATGGTTGGTATCAAACTCACAATTCATTTGTGCAAGCTAAAGTATTTGCTCAGTGCCTTTTTGAGTAGCAAAAAGATTTGAGTTAGCACTACTTAACAAAACATCCGGATTCAAACAATTTGTTTTGAATAAATAATTGGAGATTACTTGAACACTCTTTCGCGTGTCTTTTATGAAACCAGATCCTACAGTCAGTGTGATTATTCCGACCTATAATTATGGGCGGTTAATTGGTGAAGCAATTGAAAGTGTAATTAACTCTAATTTTCCTCAAGAGGAAGTTGAAATTGTAATAGTAGATGATGGTTCTACAGATGATACGGAAGAACGGATCAAAGTTTACAGCGATCGCGTTAACTATATCTTCCAAGAAAATGCTGGAAAAGCTCAAGCAACCAGAGTTGCCATTGAAAATACTCATGGACGTTACATTTTCAACTTAGATGCCGACGATTTTTTCCTACCAAACAAACTGCGAGCTACGGTGGAATGCTTTGAGTCAGACTCAAAGCTAACCCATGTGGGACATCCTGCACTTTTTTGGAATGTGGATACTAATACCGAAACAAGTGAAGAGATTCCTCAAGAGATTTTAGGGAAAAAGATTCTAGGTAAAGATCTGCTCACCTATTTTTACAGAAGACGCATCTTATTTGGCGGCGGATCAACCTTTGCCGCTCGTGCTGATGTGATGAAGGCACTACCAATTCCAAGAGAAGTCGATATGTATATGGATGAATATTTGCTCCTGACAACCTTAAATCAGGGCTATTCATTTCTGTTGGAAGAACCATTGTCTATCTGGCGGATTCACACCGCAAATTTTTCTCAAAATAAATCAGCTGATAGCTATAAGCTACAGCGAAGTTTAAACAGTGTAGAAGCAGTATTGAAACAGATGTCAGTACTTGATTTTGATGAGGAGCTTAGGCGACTGTATCAACTCAAAACGATGTCGCTATCGTTAGCGATTAAGGAGCAACTAGAACAGAAAACATGGTCAGATATTATGCACCTGCTGCGCTGCATGTCTGATAATGCGCGTTTTTTTGGCTGGGATATTGTTGAAATTGTAAAAAATCAACACTTGTTAAATCGAATCTTGCCAACCCCTGTGATTAAGTTGCTGAAGCAAAATTCCGCGAGTTAGCAGGTTTTGAAACGTGTTGTTGAGCATGTCGATGGTTAGGAATGAAGCTGTCAGGCAATGTTTCGGCGAGTCTAGATGTTTTTACTGAACGCTTTGCCTTTACCACAGGTGATTTAGAGAAGGTCTCATTTATCCTATGAAGCTTTGCATTGTAACGCGCAGTGTGTTTAAGGGAGATGGTCAGGGACGGGTGAACTATGAGGTCGTCTGTGAGGCAATTCGCCGCGGATATCAAGTCACTATCGTGTCTGACAGTCTAGCTCCAGATCTGCAACAGAAACAGAATATTCATTGGGTTCCTGTTTTGGTGAAAAGGTATCCCACCCAACTGCTTAGCAACATGGTGTTTTCTCGTAGGGTAGCTGCTTGGTTATATAAACATCGATCTGAGTTTGATTTAGTTCAGGTCAATGGAGGGAGTACATCCGCGATCGCCGATATCAATACGGTACACTTCGTCCATAGCTCCTGGCTGCAATCGCCTGCCCATACTTCTCGGCAACGACGCGATTTTTATGGCGCGTATCAATGGTTTTACACCTATATCAATGCTGCTTTGGAAAAAAAGATTCTGCGCCAGACTAAGGTGGTTTTGGCGGTGTCTGAAAAGGTAAAACAGGAGCTACTAGACATTGGGATTCCCAAAGAAGCGATTCGGGTAATCTTGAATGGAGTAGATTTGCAAGAGTTTTGTCCAGGAGAGAGCGATCGCAAGCCTCTAGGATTACCTGAAAACGTGACACTGGCATTGTTTGCTGGCGATATTCGCACTAACCGCAAAAATCTGGACACTGTTTTACGCGCTATGGTTCAAGTTCCAGAGTTGCATCTGGCAGTGGTGGGAAATACGACCGGAAGTTCCTATCCCCAACTAGCCGCAAAATTGCAGATTAGCGATCGCGTTCACTTTTTGGGCTACCGACAAGACTTGCCAGAGGTCATGCGGACAGCAGATTTTTTTGTGTTTCCATCCCGCTATGAACCGTTTGGCATGGTGGTGACGGAAGCAATGGCATCCGCGCTGCCTGTAATTACCACGAAGACAGCAGGTGCAGCAGAAATTGTTACCCCAAACTGTGGAATCGTGCTGGCTGACTCAGAAGACACTGAGGCTTTATCCCAAGCATTAAACCTACTCACTAGAAATCCCGATCAACGAAAGCAGATGGGGAAGGGTGCGCGACTCATTGCAGAACAGCATAGCTGGAGCAGTAAAGCACAAAGTTATATAGAACTGTTTGAAGAAACTGTTTAAGGAATTGGTAAAGAAGAAATCATTATGATTATCATTTCAAAAAATGTGAGCAGTCAAATTCAAGCCTTGAATAGCTCTTTGTACTTTGATGGTAGTAGCTGTCCATAGTTATTCACGTCAAGGATACGTGATTGGTAGCACTCCATACTTAATTCAGGAGCTTTTCATCGGGGGAGTCTGCAACATAGCAGTTCCAACATTCTTTATAACTTCCGGGCTTCTGTTTTTTAAGGATATAGAAAATCCTTTCAATAAATATTATCAAAAATTGCAGTCAAGATTTAAGACTATTATTATCCCGTATTTGAGCTATTCCCTTATGGCACTATGTTCAACTATTTTTTTGCAGTCAATTACTCGATCTAATACTTCTTTAAATGGAGATACTTCAGATGATTTCGTGTTTAGTATTCATAGTTTTTTTGTTGCCTGGATACTCGATCCTCAGGTTGGTAAAGCTGGTCATTTATGGTTTTTGAGAGATTTAATCGTTCTGTTCTTACTTTCACCATTAATTTTCTGGTTTATTCATAAGTTTAGGTTTATTCCTATCGGCTTTCTGCTTCTTCTCTGGCTATTTGAACTACAAATGCTTCCCATAATAGTGGGTCGTAACTATTTGCTCAGCATAGAATCATTGTGTTTTTTTGCTTTAGGGTCTTATTTGGCTATTTCTAACTTTAAACTAGCTGAATTCTTAGAAAAAATTGAAAAGGCAAAATATCCAATTATTTGTTTTTGGTTGGTTGCCATTTGTATCCGTATCTTGAATGACCCTGACTTGAATATTTTGTATCAAAGAAGCTATGATTCAATCTCAACACTTTTGTTATACAAACTGGGAATTCTCTTGGGAATTCTCTCAATAGTACTTATTAGTAAAGCTCTTGTTAGGAATAGATTAATAATCTGGCTTTCCGGTTTTTCTTTTGCTATTTACTTGTTTCATTACCCGCTTGCTGTTTATGTCAAAAGAGGAGTCATGCTATTAAACCTCGATCCCCTTCCAACATTTTTTTGTAGGTATCTCCTAACCGTAGGACTGACAGTTCTACTAGTTTTTGCTTTGAGATATACAATTCCTAACTTGTATGGTTTCTTAACGGGAAATCGAGGACTCAAAAATACCTAGGAAATCTTTTAGAATACAAAAATCAGGACTCGAATAGCTTTTTATCCAACATGTGTTGAATCTGTTGTTACCGATCTCGTTGGTGCAATTTTTTTAATGATAATTGCTTATTTTATGGTGACTCTTTCCGGAGAAAGGGAATTTGCAGCGTTATTGTTAATAACCGGAAAAATAGGTTTGCTTTGAAGGGTCAGTAAGCGGTGCAAAGTAGGTATAGCCGTGAGCACTTTGATAAGGACAAGTTAAACGCTGTAACCAATAAGGGGTTTAAACCTCTTGTGCTGACCAAACCAGGTATGACTAGATGAGAGCGATCGCAGGAACAACTCCAAAACGAGGATTTCAGCTTAGCCTGCAACCTGCACTAGCTTGGATGGCAATAATAGGGCTGGCACTTTTGACATTGCTGCTGGTAGTAGTTGGAGCGGGCAAAATTCTGAACTATGTTTTTCCAGCAGGTGCTTTTTTGGTAGGAGTGTTCCTGTACTTTCGGGCACCATTGCTTTACACCGGTTTTTGCTGGTGGATATGGTTCTTGGCTCCTTTAGTGCGGCGCTTAGCTGATTTTCGTGGAGGTGGTTTTACAAACCCCAGCCCTATTCTGCTTGCTCCCTACCTGGTAACTCTAGTAACTCTAATAACGCTTAGAAAACATCTGCCCACTGCTTCTCGCCAGGGTGGAATGCCTTTTATATTGGCGATAATCGGTACAGTCTATGGCTTGTTAATTGGAGTAATTAACAAGCCTGTGCAAACTGCTGTCCTTGGCTTTTTAGATTGGCTTCCACCTGTCTTGTTTGGGTTTCATCTATGTGTGAATTGGCGAGAGTACCCTATCTATCGTCAAAATTTGGAGCGTACCTTTGTGTGGGGGACGGTCGTGATGGGGGTTTACGGAGTCATCCAGTTTCTGATTGCTCCAGAGTGGGATCGATTTTGGCTGACCAATGCCGAGATTGTCAGTTCCGGAAAACCAGAACCCTTAGGGTTGCGAGTCTGGAGCACCATGAATTCGCCGGAGCCGTTTGCGGCAGTTATGACTGCTGGGCTACTGCTGTTGTTCAGTACTCAGTCTCCAGTTGGTTTTATCGCATCGGCGGGTGGATATCTATCGTTTTTGTTGACCCAGGTGCGGTCTGCATGGTTGGGCTGGCTGGCAGGGCTGCTAGGGATGATTGGGTCTCTCAGCCCCAAATTTCAGATGCGAATGATAATTACAGTTTTGGTGATGGCGATATGTGTCGTTCCCCTGGCAACGATTGAGCCATTTTCGGAAGTGATTTCTGAACGAGTTTCAACCCTGTCAGATGCCCAAAACGATAACAGTGCCACTATTCGCCAGGGCAACTATGAAGAAAATCTAGATAAAGCGCTGACTAACGTTATGGGGGACGGGATTGGAGGAGGTGGGTTTGATAGTGCAGTTCTAACAACTTTGATAAACCTGGGTTGGCTAGGAACGATTCCATACATTGGTGGAATGATGCTGCTAGTATTCAAGCTGTTTCAGAGTTCTGAAGGTAAATCAGATCCATTTTTAGGTGCTGTACGGGCGATTACGTTGAGTAATCTGGTGCGGTTTCCGGTTAATGGAGTAACGGCTGAAGCCAGTGGCATGGTGCTGTGGGGTTTTTTGGGAATTGGGATTGCTGCATTGAAGTATCACCAGCACCAGCAGTGGCTTAAAAATTATCAATTGAAAAATGAAGTGAATGAGCTTGATTGCTCAGGTTGACCCATGACTAAACTGAAACTACTTTTTTTTGTGAATGGAGTCGAGGGCAGCGCGGTTGGCATTCGGGCAGAAATCTTTGCCACACGATTGCCCCAGGATTGGAAGATTGAATTTTGCTATCGACCCCGAAAAAAATGGCAAGGACTTTGGTCGTTTGTGCAATCGGCGATCGCTTTCCAACCCGATATCGTATACGTCATGGATACAGCCTATACAGGCGTGTTAGCGGGTGTTTTAAGCCAACATCTAATGGGTTGTAAATTGATCACTGACACGGGAGATGTAGCCTACGAATTGGCACAGTCTAAGGCAACCTATTCCAAGCCACAACTGGCGCTAATTCGCTGGGTTGAACAGTTAGCCATCCATCGTTCCGATCGCGTAGTGGTGCGGGGCAGTTATCACAAACAGTGGCTAGTGGAACAGGGTGTTCCTGCCCACCAAATTGAGTTTGTGCCGGATGGGGTTGAAATAGACTCCCTAAAAACCGTGGCAGCATCTTCGCTACGGAAGGAACTAGATCTGGACAATGATTTAGTTGTGGGGCTGGTCGGAACGATGTCCTGGTCTGAACGCTATCAGATGTGTTATGGCTGGGATGTGGTTGAAGCTTTAGGGTTACTCAAAGATGAACCTGTAAAGGGCTTACTAGTGGGAGATGGCAATGGGAGAAAGGTATTAGAAAAGCGTGTAGAAGAATTAGGTATCAGCGATCGCATTGTGTTTACTGGGCAAATTCCCTATGAAGACTTGCCTTGCTATCTTGCGGCAATGGATGTGTGTGTCTCTACCCAATCAAATGATTTAGTGGGTCAAGTGCGAACAACAGGCAAGCTCCCACTCTATCTTGCCTCTGGCAAATATGTAGTTGCGACCGATGTCGGGGAAGCCAGTCGAGTTTTACCTAGTGTAGGATGCCTATTGCCTTACGAAGGGGTCAAAGATAAGAACCATCCGGCTCGTTTGGCAAACCACTTAAAATTATTGATTGAAAACCCAGAACGGGTCAATGTCTCTAAAAAAGCACGACAGATTGCGAAAGAAAACTTTGATTATGATCTGCTAGCTCAACGGGTAAAACGCCTTTGCCAAAACCTAGTTAGTTGCCCTTTAGATACTTAGCATTATGAATCCGTCATTTTTTTGGTGGCTTAGTTGTCAGGCTTATCAGAGGCGCATGGGGTTAATTGCCCGATTGTTGAAGATGATTAAATTTTGTCGTTTTTCACGCTGTGTTGCCCTATCAAGCTGAAATTGAGAGGGATATCCAACTACAGCACTTTGGGCTAGGGATTGTAGTTCATCCGAACGTGAAAATTGGGCATCGCGTCAAAATCTATCATCACGCAACATTGGCGATTGAAACCTGGATTGGATCAGAACACAAAATCTTCATTGAAGATGATGTATTGATTGGTGCGGGTGCTGTGGTCATTGGGCGTGGTGATCAAAGTTTAACCATTGGTGCAGGTGCAAAGATTGGTGCTAACGCGGTAGTTACGCGGGATGTATTACCCGGTCAGACTGTAGTGGGTATTCCCGCATGCCCTCTACCTGAAAAAACGCCTTCCTTATCTAGTGAGATTCTGATTGAACAAACATAGACACTTGGTTAAACAGCAACACGATAAGAAAAATATAACTTGAGGATTAGTCATGAACTACTTTGCAACTACCTCAGCCTCCATACTCTTTGTTGGCAAAGAATGGTTTCCCACAACTCCTGGCGGGCTAAACCGCTATGTTTATGAGCTAACGCATCAGCTTACGGCGGCAGGTGACGAGGTTGAGTTGCGCGGTGCTGGGCTGCCCAAGGCTGACCCCAACTCATCGATTGTATTAACGAATTTGGCTTCTCCCAATCGCCCATTGCCACAGCGCTTATGGTCAACCCGTCAGCGTTTTCAGCAGTACCCCTTATCAAAAGTGGATGCGATTAATCTTCACTTTGCGTTGTACAGTTTCCCTATTCTCAACAACCTGCCTGCCGGAATTCCGATCACATTTACTTTTCATGGACCTTGGGCAGCAGAGAGCCAGCGGGAAGGGCAACGGAACTTGGGAATTGCCCTGAAGCAATGGATGGAGCAGCGGGTTTATCGGCATTGCGATCGCTTCATCGTATTAAGTAAAGCCTTCGGCACTATTTTGCACGAAACCTATGATGTTCCCTGGGAAAAGATTCACATCATTCCCGGTGGTGTCAATACCACTCACTTTCAAGCTGATTTGTCGCGAGAAGAAGCCCGTGCTCAACTGGGATGGTCCAGCGATCGCAAAATTCTGTTCACCCCGCGCCGTCTGGTTCACCGTATGGGAGTAGATAAGCTGCTGACCGCAATGGTGCAAGTTAGAAAAGACGTTCCAGAGGTGTGGTTGGCGATCGCCGGGAAAGGTCCTTTGCGAGAGACCTTAGAGCAACAGGCACAGGAGTTGGGACTGACTGATCATGTCAAGTTTTTGGGATACTTGCCTGACGAACAATTGCCGATCGCCTATCAAGCTGCTGATTTAACCGTGGTGCCTAGTCAAAGTCTGGAAGGCTTTGGGCTAATTTTGTTGGAGTCTCTGGCGTGTGGCACTCCAGCCCTGTGTACACCCGTGGGTGGAATGCCAGAAGTGTTGACAGGACTTTCGACCGAGTTGATTACCCGTTCTCCTGAGGCGGATGCGATTGGCGATCGCCTGATCGACCTCCTGACTGAACGTCTACCGATGCCCTCTCGATCAACTTGCCATGACTATGCCTGCCAAAACTTTGATTGGCAAATCATTAGTCAAAGAGTGCGATCGGTCTTACTTTCTCCTATTTAACGGTACCTGTGCCATGCGATATGTCACGATTCTCAATACAGATTTAAAACCTGCGATACTCTGCCTGGGCACTGCCGAAATGGGTAGCAAAATTAATCGAACAACAGCATTTCAAATTCTGGATGCTTATGTTGATCGCGGCGGCAACTATCTCGATACCGCCAAAGTGTATGCTGATTGGCTACCAGGCGAACGGAGCGCCAGTGAGAAATTATTGGGTGAATGGATGGCAGCGCGGGGTAACCGCAACAAAATCATTCTGATGACCAAAGGGGGGCATCCAGATGTCCAAACGATGCATACTCCCCGCCTCTCACCCGATGAGATTTTGCACGATCTCCATGCCAGTTTGCAGCACTTGCGTACCGATGTAATTGATCTGTATGTGTTGCATCGAGACGACCCAAACCGCTCGGTCGAAGAGATTCTCACCGTGCTAAATGATCAGGTTAAAGCTGGCAAAATTCGCTACTTTGGCTGTTTTAGCTGGCAACCAGCCCGTCTCAAAGTTGCCCAGGCATTTGCAGCCAATAATGGGTTTCAAGGATTTGTTGCCAATCAAGTACTTTGGAATGCGGCAGTGGTTGATTCTCAGGGAATACCTGACAAAAGTTTAGTGGCAATGGATCAAGACATGTGGCAATACCATCGAGACACTGGTTTAGCAGCCGTGCCTTTTTCCCCACTGGTGAGTGGAACGTTTCACCACATGGAACAACAATCCTATCTATCTAGGATGTTGAATGCTTCTCTCAAAAGTGGGCGTAATAGGGTGCGATCGCGTCACTCCATGTATCCACCGCTGATCAATCACCAACGGTTTCAGCACATCAAGCGTATCGCTCAGGAGTCAAACCTTTCACTGACTCAGGTGTTGCTTGGCTACTTACTTTCCCAACCTTTTCCAACGTTTCCAATTGTGAGTTGCCGCACTCTCAAACG
>Ga0163154_10006711_pt1 | contig 13989 bp, 13 predicted proteins | sample OliLakLV19MP9P1_FD_148649 | JGI IMG/M metagenome (GOLD analysis project Ga0163154, IMG submission 148649) | Freshwater microbial mat bacterial communities from Lake Vanda, McMurdo Dry Valleys, Antarctica - Oligotrophic Lake LV.19.MP9.P1 | ecosystem: Environmental > Aquatic > Freshwater > Lake >... | reverse complement strand
TTTCGTACTCGCCGGCGTAAGTGGCGAGGGCGTCGGCATCGGGGGCGAACGGCGCGACTTCATGCATCGCGGTGAGCTCTCCACCCGATTCTAACGTCATGCGCCGCTGGCCATTTTCGTCGTGGCCGAATTGCAGGACGGCTGGCACAGGCACATCGAGCATCCTGAAACGGTCGCCGCCTTCGTAGGCCAGTTCGCTGTCTTGGCCCCCCGCACGCGCGTACCAGAGCTTGCCGTCGCGGTGTTCGATTCGGCGCAACAGCGCCTGGTCTGGCCCGTAGTAGGTGCCGGTGTATTGGTCGGGCTCAAACAACGCTGCCTTGGCCGTCGCCGCGGAGGTTGCGTCGGCGTTTGCCGGTTCGGGCACCGCCGTCGCCGCGGCCTGCAGCTGATCCGCGAGCACCAAGTCGGCCACGGCGTGCAACATTGCCCAGGGTTGGCTTGAGCCCACATTGCACAGGGCCGCCGCAGCAATCCCGGGGGCGGGAAAACGCAGCAAGTCGGCCCGAAAGCCCATCCAGGAGCCGCCATGCGAGACCGCGCGCAATCCGCGGTATTCGTCGATGATCAAGCCGCGCGCGTAGGTGATCGGCTTGCCATCGTTGAGCGAGCCTACCTGCTGCAATTGTTCGATCAGGGCGCTGCCGCCGACCTTCGGTTCATGGAAATTCGCGTCCCATCGCGCCATATCCATCACCGTGGTCTGCACTTGGCCATCGCCAGTCTGCTCCCAGGCGGAAGTCGAAAACACCCAGGTTCCATCCGGGCCCGGCTCGTAGGACGTCGCGCGATGCGGGATTAGCTGGGTGTGGTCGTCCAGAATGCGGGTCCGGAGCATGCCGAGCGGCGTGAAAATGCGTTCCTGCGCGAACTCGCGCAGCGATTTACCGCTTGCCTTCCGGACTACCAGCGACAGCAGGAAGTAGCCGGAATTGCTGTAGCTGTGCTCGCTGCCCGGCTCGAAATCCAGTGCTTGCTGGCGCGCGATTGCACGCAGGGCGTCGGCAGCGGTGGTGTGATCCTCGATGTTGATGCCGCCGAGCATGAGCAGACCGATGTAGTCGCGGACGCCGCCGGTGTGGCGCAGCAGGTGGTCCAGCGTCACCTTGTCGAAATACGCGGGCAGCTCCGGGACGTACTTGCGCACGCTGTCATCGAGCGCAAGTTTTCCGTCCTGCGCCAGAAGAAGGATGCTGGCGGCAGTGAACTGCTTGGAGGTCGAGCCGATGTCGAACACCGTCTTGCGCGGGTCGATCGCCACGTCATGTTCGATGCTGGCCAACCCGTAACCCTTGGCGTAGAGCACGCGACCGCGTTGGTACAGGGCAAAGGCGCAACCCGGCGAGCCGGGTTTGGAATACTCGGAAAATATCGCGTCAATACGCGGCTCCAGAGCCGGATCGAAGGCCGTGTCAGCCTGGATCGGAGACGAGAGCGGGAGCAACAACAGCGCAGCGAAGTGCGGGCGAAAGGACACGGCGAGCTCCGTAATGTCGAGACGGGAGTTGCAGGCGTCATTCTGCATCGAACAGGGCCACGACGGGGAACCTCGATGAATTCTAGGTCCGTGTCCGCCGACGCGTAAGGGTAGGACGCCGACACCCATGGGCGGCCAAGCTCCGGCCGTCCACCATCGCCAAGGACCGACTCGCACGTGTGCAGGGCGTCTCGGCGGGGCGGACGGTCCCTAGAACGCTTCGGGCGTTCTTCCGCTGAAGCGCAGGCCGGTGCGAACGTCCTCGCGACCGTATTCCTGGCCAAACGCGGTCTCGTGGCGCGGCAGCACGCGATTCGGGTCCAGATTTCCAGCGGCGAGGGCGATCTCGCGCTCCATCCTGTGCCTGTGGAGCTTGCCGCAACGATTATGCAAGCGGACGCAGGCTAAATGTCTTTAAAGTTGACCTGCGGGAGACTTTCAAATCCGGGCTTGGCAAAGAAATAGCCCTGCATTAATTCCACGCCTGAATCTCGAAGCCAGCTCATTTCTTCCTTTGTCTCGACACCCTCTGCCAAGGGAGTAATGTTCAGATCTTGGAATAGATTCAGGCAATTCTTGATGATATATTGTCGAGCTTTGTCGCAGTTGATGTTGCGAATAAGCCCCATGTCAAGTTTTATTATGTCCGTTTGAAAATCCGCCAGCAATCCCAGGCCGGAATAACCAGAACCAAAATCGTCGATTGCCGTCTTAAAACCCATCGCCTTGTAGTATTCAACCACTTCCTTGACGAAACTCGAGTCCTCGATTCTCTCGACCTCGGTGAATTCGAACATTATCTGGTCTGTTGGGAAGCCATGGACTTTCGCGGCCTCCAAAGTCGTGCGAATACACCTTTCTGGCTTGTAGATGGCTTTGGGAAGGAAGTTGATGCTGAGCATCGATTCCAGCCCTAGCTTGGATGCCAGCCCGATCGCCTTAACCCGACAGAGTTGGTCAAACAAATAGCGATTATCGTCATTGACTTTAGCTATTATGGAAGACGCCGATTCATTGCGCAACCCGCGGACCAGCGCTTCATATCCAAATATTTGATTGGATCGGCAGTTGACGATTGGCTGAAAGGCCATGGTAAAATTGAAGTCAAGACTGCTGTTATCAGCGCAATTATGGCATGAAAATCTGTCGAAAATTAGCAGGCTTTCTTGCACTTTTCAGGCCTCATTGTTAGATCATCCAAATGGTATTCGTGCCGGGCGGATCGTTTCCAAGAACACGTTTGGCCATGAGCCGAAATTCATTGCTGAGACTTCGATCTGCGTTCAGCTTGGGAGATATCTCCCGAACGCCGTCATAAAGGTCGCGGGCGCTATCACTGAAGGCGCTCTTGTCCCGACGCGCAACGTGATCCATCGCTTGGCTTAACGCGATCAACAGCACAGCAACGAGGTGCGCCTGATGCTCGATGGCCTCGCCGGTCATACGCGCTGCGAGCGTGGCCATAGGGACCACATCCTGGTTGCTGGCGTTGGTACTCGCTCCTTGAATACTGGCGGCCGTGGAAATCGCCTTGATCTCGGCGAGCAGGGCCGTGGCGGTCACTTGAGCCCCCATCAATCCACTGCTGTTGGGATCGCCGCGAAGTTGTGGAGGTAGGCCGCTGAGTGTGGGATCGACCAAACGAGCCATGGCTCGTTCACACCATTGGGCGCAGTGCACCAATGCCACTCGCAGATAGTCACTCACCAGTCCCACGTGGAGACCGTAGAAATTGCCACCATGGGCCAACTCGTCGCGCTTGGGATCCATGACCGGGTTGTCTGAAACTGAGTTGATTTCGATTTCGACCGTGGAGTCGTGGTGATCAAGCGCATCCAGACACGCGCCGAAAAGTTGTGTCTGGCAGCGCAGCGTGTATGGATCTTGCGCGGGTATACTAGATGAGGCGTGGGTGCGCAAGCGGGTGTTGCCCTGGAGCAGGCTTGCTAATTGCTCGCGGGCTATGATTTGTCCTGCGTGCGGCCTGAGTGCGGCGTGGACGCTGGCGTAGCTTTCTTCGAAGGCCTCAAAGATCTGCGAGTAGGTGCTGGCGGCAACCAGTGTCCAGCGCATCAATCGGCGCGCATTTGCGCCATTGAGCGCGGCGATGCCGACGCTGAACGCGCAGCCGTTGACTAGCGCCAGACCATCCCTTTGCGTTAGGCGCAAAGGCGCTGTGCCGGTTTCGGCAATGACACCGGCTGCAGACCTTTTTTGCCCCCGAAAGATCACGTCACCCTCGCCGCAAAGCGCCAGCGCGATGTGCGCCAGTGGCGTCAGATCGCCACTCGCGCCGACACTGCCAATGCTGGGGACGATGGGTGTGATGTTCTCATTCAGGAACAGCGCCAATGAATCGAGCGTCGCGTCGCTCGCTGCGGAGTGACCCAATCCCAGGGTATGCAGGCGAGCCGCCATGGCCGCCCGTGTCTGGAGTACGCTGAAGGGCTTGCCGATCCCACAGGCCAAATGGTGCAGAAGGCCCATCTGGTGCTGTTCTGGATCGCCAGCCGCTTGATCTAGAAGCGGACCAAAACCGCTGGTTAAGCCGTAGATCGGCCTGCCACTGGCGGCGATCCGGGAGAAGTGTTCGCGCGAGAGTTTGCAGCGTTCCCGCATTTCCGGGTCGACCACGGCCCGCTCTTCGGTACGAGCGAGGGCATCAATGTCTTGAATTGATAGGCTGTGTCGGTTAAAAGTCGCCGCCGGCGGAAGTGCTGCTGGCCTCGCAGGGCTCGCAGGGCTAGGCACTACCATGCTGACCGGTCGAGCAGCAATCGCCTCTACCCTGTCGCGTTCTTCCTTCTCTGCCCTATCCGCGCGCGCTTTGTCGATGGCGGTCATACGCCCGTGGTCGATCTGCGCGCGATCACGTTCCTCGGCCTTCAAAATCCGTATCAGCACCAGCACCCGCGGTTCTTTTTCGATGGTGCTGGTGATCATGGTGACGCGAACCGCCAGCGGTTCCATCTCATGATCGAAGAGGTAGTCAAAACGCGCGTTCAGATTGCCGGCTTTCACACCGGCCTTGAATCGCCCATAGAACACCGGAGTCTTGGTGCACGGCGCAACATCTTCAAAGAAGTTCAATCCAATCATCTCTTTAGGATTGCGCTTGCTGAGCTTCGCTTCGCCCATGTTGTAGGCGATGATGCGGCCATCGTAATCAAGCTCGATGATGCCGAATGGCATGCGATCGCGGCCCTTGCGCGGAATCCGCGAGACCACGTCGGCCAAATCGATCCCATCGAAACTGAGTAGCTCCAAAACCCTTCTCCTGATTGTTCCTGCGCTATCTAATACACCGAGCGTTGCACGGTGACTCGACAGAGGCGGTTGACATTGCTTAGCCGGCCAGTGTCGGCCAAGGTGCGCATGGTGGATGTGATTAGCGATTGCGCTTCACGAAAGTCTACTTTCTTGCGAGGACACCATTCATCGACAACTTAGGGTGTATCCGCTTTCATCGTTGTCAGTCTCATCACGGAGCACGGATGCTTTCAGTACAGCCTTTGCAGATTCAAGATCGGCCCGAGCTGGTGGCAGCGTGGCTTAAGGACTTCTTGAACGCGGAATTGATCCGCCAAGGTCAGCGCCACATCGACCTGTACTCGCGCGATTTGTCGGGAAAGCTTGCCGACTGGGGTATCGATTCGCTGCTCTCAACATCGCTTGCCAGCTCCCTGTATCTGGCGCTCGACTGCGAGGCTAGTGGTGTGTTGAACCGGGTCTGGCCCGACCGTGATTGGCAAAGCTGGCTGCACTTTTCGACGGCTGCAATGGCTGCACCGCCGCGCGAGATGCAATTCATGAGTTCCGGTTCAGTCGGCGCGCAGCATCCGCATCGACACCTATTCGCTTGGCTAGTGCGCGAGATGCAGGACATCGCTGAGCACTTTGGGCAGATCGAACGCATCGTAACCATGGTGCCTGCTCATCACATCTATGGATTCCTGTTCACGGTGATTCTTCCGGCACTGCTCGGCGTGCCGCGCATCGACGCGCGTGCGCTGCCTGCTCCCGCTCTGGCGCAGCACGGGCGCGCCGGCGATCTGTGGATCACCCATCCGTTCTGGCTGCAGTCGTTTCTGCAATGCGGGCTGGCTATTCCTGCCGGCGCCACCCTCATTAGTTCCACTCAACGGCTTCCTGACGAATGGATGCGACAGATTGCAAGGCGAGGTGGGCGCATCGTCGAGATGTATGGATCTAGTGAAACAGCAGGTGTTGCTTGGCGCCAGCAGCCGGATGCCTTCCAGTTGCTCAAACGTTGGTCCAAGCACGCGGATGGAACGCTGGTAGATGGCTATAGCGACTTGCGTCAAGTTGACGTTCCCGATCAGGTCGAATGGTTGGATGAGAGGCATTTTCGAGTCATTGGGCGAGTCGACCGTATCGTCAAGATTGCTGGTGAGCGCGTCGACCTCGACGCAGTAGAAGCGCACATCCTGCGCTTTCCTGGTGTCACATCGGCCAGGGTACGGCAGACGACCGCCCTTGTTCCCCGCTTGAAAGCCCTGCTTGTGCCGGCTTCCCTTGCAGAGCACATAGAAGACCTCCGTGCGCACGTCAGCGGACTTGGTGCCCCCGCGCGACCCCAAACGTGGAGCTTCCGAGATGCCTTGCCCTGCTCAGATATGGGCAAGGAGATTGACTGGGAGTGAGTCCGAGGTCCGGCAGCGCTCCAGCAGCGGCAAAAAGCCCTCGTGCGCCGATGCAGTTTCAAGCCGCGGCCAGCGGCTCAAGCTCGACCGGTTCAGGATCGCCATAACGCTCGGCGATACGCGCAAACTCGTCCTGGATGGCGACAAAGGCATCGACGATATCCGGATCGAAATGGCTCGCTTTGCCGGGCACGATGATGGCGACCGCCTGCTCATGCGACATCGGCGCCTTGTAGACGCGACGACTGATCAGCGCGTCGTAAACATCCGCCAGTGCCATCAAACGCGCACTGACGGGAATCTGATCAACGACAGAAGTGGGCTCCGCCAGCCAAAAAGTGACTGTCCAGACTTTTGGTCCGGTCCAGACCTTTGGCTGTCCAGACCTTGGTCTTGCAGGTCAGCCCGAGTAGCAGGAGGTGCGCCTGCGAACCGCATGGATCGCGAAACCGACTGCAGTCACATCGTCATCTATGGTCCGTTACTTCGATTGATGCGGTTCGCAGGCGCACCTCGATACGCGCGGCGCCCGGCGCTGTTGCTGGTCCGCCGCGTGACGAAAAAACGCCGGGCGCCGCGCGTACGCGGCTCGTCGCCGAATCGTGCTCAGCCGACGCGTCGGCCCCAGCCTACCTGCTGTAATCTCCGTCGGCAAACCCAAGTATCGATCAGTAGGTTCACAAGAGGACGGACGTTGCCATGCGTACGCTGATTCGATGGGTACTGACATTTGCACTGGTCGTCGGCGTTTGGATGGCGCTGGTGTTGACCGAATGGCTGCCGCGGCCGACCGCCGAAGAGCAGGCTGCGCTTGCCGCGTTGGCAGTAGAGCCGGATTCGGCGAAGGGTGAACGGGATGGATTCGCCGCCACCTGGTTGATGGGCTTTGAGGTGCCCGAAGACCGGCTGGTAGAACTGCTCAATGCGGACATTGCCGCCTATGATAAGAAGCTGGCGGAGACTGGCAGCGTGGTCGATTTCCGCTCGACCGCCGAGGGCCAGTTTGCGACGGTGGCGTCGCCCACTGGCAAGGATCCGGCATTGTGCGAGCTGTGGAACGACGACTGTCTGGAGCGCGTGCGCGCGGCCCCAGAAGCGACGCGTCAGCGTCTTGCCGATTTCTCCAAAAGGCTCGAACGCTCGCGCTGGCTGGGTCGCTATGACCACTTCCACTATCCGTTCACGCCGCGTTTCGATTCGCCGATCGCAGGAAGCCTCGGTGGGCTGTCCAACCTGCAGCTGAGCGAGGCGGTTTTGCACTACGTGGATGGGCAGGTCGACCAAGCGTTTGCAACCCTGTGCAGGGATACCGCAGCGTGGCGCCGCTTCCGGTCGCGCTCCGACATTTTGATCCACGACATGGTCGGCGTTGCGCAGATGTCGAGCGCGGCGCAACTCTACGCAAAGATGCTCGCCGAGCAACCGGCTGGTTTTGCGGTGCCGTGTCCGGAGCTATTCGCGCCGCTGGCTGATGCCGAACTGGACCAATGTGCGACGATGCGCTTCGAGTTTCTGTCAACCCGAAACTCGCTTGCTGCCGGGATTGAGTTCAAGCTCGTCGAAGGCCCGCTTGCCACGGTGTTTGACCGCTTCGCCAACCATCAGCACATGGTCCGAGGCCTCGCCCTGGCCATTGCCCCCTACTGCCAAGCCGAGCAGCGCCAGCGCGACGCGGCACGCGACCCGACGCCTCCCGCTGTCGACACCCGTTGTAGTTGGGCGCAATGGGCGGTCGATCCAGCTGGTTGTGTTCTCACCGATGCGACACCGAGTTACCACAGCTACCACGTGCGCGTGCTGGACCTTGATGCGCGCTTGCGCTTGCTGGGTGCGGCGATCTGGTTGCGCAAGCAGCCGACCGCCAACGGCGATCGTCCGGGACTGCTCGGCAACCAGGATTTCGCTACGCGCCCGACCGAGATGGACAGCCCGCGCCACGAATTCACCTGGGATACGCAGCGCAGCGTGTTGCGCATGCGCAACCTGGAAAAGGGTCGCGGTGAATTCTGGGAAGTGCCGGTGGCGACGCTGCCGGCAGCAGCAAACCAGCCGCAATGAACGTGCTGCATTCGGTCTGACCCGAGGCCTCTGTCATGATCATTCTGCCTGGCTACGTGATTGAGCGTGAAGTCGGTCGCGGCGGTATGGCCAATGTGTTCCTCGCCGTGCAGGAGTCGCTGTCGCGCGCGGCGGCGCTCAAGGTGCTGGCGCCACATTTGATGCGCGACAGCGCCTTCGTCCAGCGCTTTCTGCGCGAAGGGCGCATCGCCGCCGGCCTGCGCCACCGCCATATCGTTCCGATTTTCGACGTCGGCGTGCACGATGAGCACGCTTATATGGCGCTGGCCTGGCTGCCGCGCGGATCGCTCGGCAGCCAGGCGCTGCCGCTACCTGCAGCGGACGCACTGCGGATGCTGCGCGAGATGGCCATGGCGCTAGGCCATGCACACCGTGCCGGCGTCGTGCACCGCGACGTCAAACCCGAAAATATCCTGATCGACGAGGACGATGCCTATGTTCTGGCCGACTTCGGTATAGCGCAACTGGCCAACAGCAGTCAGGCGCTGACCGCCGAGGGCAGCACCGTCGGCACGCCGGCCTACATGGCGCCGGAGCAATGGCGCGGCGGCGAGATCGACGGCCGTGCCGACCTTTACAGTCTCGGCATCGTGTTCTACCAGTGCCTCACTGGCCGCGTGCCGTATAGCGGCACCGATGGCTGGTCGGTCGGCATGCAGCACATGCAGGCGCCGCTGCCGTTGCTGCCGGCTCCATGCAGCGCCTGGCAGCCGATACTGGATCGCCTGCTCGGTAAGCTGTCGCAGCAGCGCTATCCGGATGCCGACGCGCTGCTGCGCGCAATCGATCATCTGCCACAATTGCGGTCGATCGATTTGGCGTCGACCCAATTTGCCGAGATCCGGCAGCCGGCAGCTGCGCTGTTCCTTACTGGCGAGCGCGAGGCGGAAGACGCCAGTGCGCGACTGCCGGCTACGGTTGCGCAGTTGCACGAAGAGTTGCCAGGCGCTGCGGTTGCAGTGCCCGCGACACCAAAAAAGCGGCGCCGGTTTGCAACTGCGGGCGGACTGATCGCCGTCGCCGCGGCAGTGATCGGCCTCGGCTGGTGGGCAAGCACGCACGACAGAGCATTGGCGGCGTTGCTGGGTGGCAATCCGACGCTGGCCACCGTGCTGGTGCTGCCCTGCGAGAGTTTCGCCAACGTGATCGAACACCAGGAGCTCGGCGATACTCTGGCCGAGGTGCTGATCCATCGCCTCAGCCGCCTGCGCGATTTGACCGTGATCGCGCGTTCGACCACGCTGGCCTTGCAGCAATCGACGCGCGATCCGCAGCAACTGGGCGAGCGCTCCGGCGCCAGCCATGTCCTCTCGTGCAGCATCCGGCGCTCTCCCGAGGGCGTGCGCATCGGTGCTGAGTTGGTCGAGACCGTGCGCGGCACGGTGCGTTGGAGTGCCGATTTCGAGCGCAGCAGCGAGGATCTGCTGAGCATCGTCGACGAGCTGGCAGTGGGAATCAGCGAACGTCTCATCGACCAGTTAGCGGGGCCTGAGCGTGCGCGCCTGATGCGCAATCGGGCCACCAGCCTGGAGGCCGTAGCAGAGGTGGAAAAGGCGCGCGTGCTGATCGCGCTGGGCACCAGCGCAACCATCGCGCAGGCGCGCAGCGCGGTGGAGACCGCCATTCGGCTGGATCCGGGCTTTGCCGCGGCCACCGTCGCATTGGCGCAAGTGCTCGCGGTTGAAGGTCGATTGCAGGGACGCGATGGCAACTGGTGGCGACGGCAGGCGACGCCGCTGGCCGAGCATGCTCTGGCACTGGATGCCGATTCGGCGTCGGCGCACGCACTGCGCGCCACCCTGGCGTGCGCCGATTTCGATTGGCAAGCCTGCCGCAGCGACATCGAACTGGCACTGTCGCTGGCTCCGGGCTCCGCCGACGTGTTAGCGCTGGCGGCGCAGTTTTATCTGAGCATCGGTCCGCACGAACGCGCCATTGAGCTGTCACGCCGCTGGGTGCGCAGTGAGCCGGATTCGCCATTGGCGTGGCAGACGCTGGTGCGCGCCATGATCCACGCCGGGCACCCAGAACAGGCGCTCGACATGGCGCTCAGCGTCGCCGAGCGATTCCCGGATTCGCTGGCGTTGTGGCAACTGCGCATCTTAGCGGCGGTCCAACTTCGTCGCTGTGACGATGCCCGCGCAGCACTGGCGCAGGCGCAACGGCTGGCGTCCGATGACGGCGGAAACGATGCCAGCGCCGCCTCTGCTTTGGCCTGCGCGGGACAACGCGAGGGCTTGCTCGAACTACGACGGGCGCAGGATCGTCTGCTGGCGATGGGCGATCCGGTGAATGCGATGGGCGTGGCGGCGACCCAACTGGCGCTGGGCGAAAAGGCTGCGGCGCTCGACACGGTGGAGTCGATGTACGCGGCGCGCGATCCGCAACTGGTGGCGTGGATCACGCAGCCGCACTTCGGGATTGAGCAACTGGCTGGCGAGCCGCGCTTGCTCGGACTGCTTGATCGGCTGCAGTTGCCCGACAGCGCACTACGCTGGCAGGCGCGCGGGCCATGAGCGGATTCGCAACCACGCAATGGAGCCTGCTGCTCGCAGCGCGGGCGGACGATGTGAATGCGGCTGCGGCACTGTCGGGAATCTGCGCCCAGTACCGGGCGCCGGTGCTCGACTACATCCGCCGGGCCGGGCACAGCCAGTCCGACGCCGAAGACCTGACTCAGGCCTTTTTCGTGCGCTTTCTGGAACGTCGCGCCGATCATGCCGCGGATCCACAACGCGGGCGCTTCCGCCAGTTGCTGCGGCTGCAACTGCGGCATTTTTTGTGCGACAGCTACGCGGCCGGCCAAGCCATCAAGCGCGGGGCCGGACTGCTGGTCAACGCACCCAATTTCGAGCAGGCTGCCGATCCCGCGCTGCCACCCGAGCGCAGTTTCGATCGCAGCTTTGCGCTTAGCGTGATCGACCGCGCGTTGCAGCGACTCCGAGAACGACAGATCACGAAGGCCAGCCTGGAGCTGTTCGATGCCCTCGCGCCGGTACTGTTCGAGCCGCGCGATCAGGGTGCACTGCTGGTGATCGCTCAGGCGCACGGCATGCGACCGAACACGCTAGCGGTCAGCCTGAAGCGTCTGCGCGACCGCCTGGCGCTGCTGATCCGTGCTGAGCTAGGCCAGTTGGTAGCCAACCCTGATGACCTCGACGACGAGGTGCGCGCTTTGCGGGCGGCACTCCGGACCGATTCAGACTGATGACGGGACAGCGGCGGCCAAGAGCACAAGAGCACTGCCTAGCGGCCGAGGCCGAGTCAATTGGATGTTTTTTGTAGTCCATGATCCAACGCATCCCTTGGACACCCAAGAGTCGCAGCGGGGACTGGCGCACCACGGCGAACTGCGGTGTCGGGAACGGAGCCTCGAAAATGGCTTGACGGTCCGAAACATGGGTGTCCGTTGTCGCGGCGGGGTGATTGAGAGCGTCGATCTGAGCTGAGAGCACATGCCCGGGGCGACAGATGGTCGCCGCGGGAGACAAGCCCTGCTTTCGTAGGCCGTAGTGGCCCGCAGCGGATACTCCGATATTCGCTATCATGTTCAACGGGGCTCTGCGGCGCTCTTGATCCACCAGGTGCGCCGCATCGGAATGATCAACTCCCGATGCCGACGCCATCGGGGCGTGGCAAACGTCCTCCTACGGACGAGGAGCCGACTACGGCCAACAGCGACCACCGCAGCCTAGAGGAAAAGCGCCGCTCGATGACCTTAAGCGCAGCGCCTCAAGCGCGTGTTACTCCGGGCATCCTGCCCTCCGCCCCCTTCGGGCCAGCCTTTCGGCTGTTCCAAATCGCTCCAGGCGATTTGGTCAACATCGACGTGAGTACGTGCGGCCACTGCGGTGGCGCGGTGCGGATCGTGGCCAGCATCGAAGAACCCACCGCCGTCCGCGTTGCGCAACGCAACGACTTGAGGGTCCAATGATTCAGGTCTCACGAACCACCGCCCTGAGCCATCGGTTGTTTCGAGGCACCACCGTCCGGAATTGGCCGTTTTTGGACTGCCGCGTCGACTCTTGCGGTTATCTTCCGCGGAGGTCGATCTGCACAGTTTCGTGATGCACGTCTTTTCAGCCAGAAAGTTCCGGGCTCGGCGCGGTGGCGCAGTCGTACAGAGTGATCATGGCTTGCCCTTGGCGGAAGGGGCCACCTTGTCCTGGGTCTGGGTATCGAAGTCGCTGGCATCGTGGCGCTCGAGCAGCTGGCTGGACGGCTCACCCCAGGCACGGTTGACCTTAAGCCCACGCTGCACGGCTGGGCGCACTGCAATCTCGTTGGTCCAGCGCAGCACATGCTGGTACTCGTGCACGGCGAGGAACTCGCCTGCCTCGAAAAGCTCGCCCTTGACCAGCGTGCCGTACCAGGGCCACACCGCCATGTCTGCGATGGTGTAGTCGTCGCCCGCCAGGAAACGGTGCTCTGCCAGCTGGCGGTCCAACACATCAAGCTGGCGCTTGACTTCCATGGCGTAGCGGTTGATCGGGTACTCGAACTTGGCGGGCGCATAGGCATAGAAATGGCCAAATCCCCCGCCCAGAAAGGGCGCGCTGCCCACCTGCCAGAACAGCCAGGACAGGCATTCGGCGCGCGCCGCGCCGCTGGCGGGAAGGAAGGCGCCGAATTTCTCGGCCAGGTACTGCAGGATGGATCCGGACTCGAACACCCGTAATGGCGTTTCACCACTGTGATCCACCAGAGCCGGGATCTTGGAGTTGGGGTTGGCTGCAACAAAGCCACTGCCGAACTGGTCACCGTCATTGATTCGAATCAGCCAGGCATCGTACTCGGCGCCGCTGTGGCCCAACGCCAGCAACTCTTCAAGCATGACCGGAACTTTGACGCCATTGGGCGTGGCCAGCGAGTAAAGCTGCAGCGGGTGGTGACCGACTGGCAGGTCCTTGCCGTGCGTGGCACCAGCAACAGGCCGGTTGATGCTGGCAAACTCGCCGCCGCTTTTCTGGTCCCAGGTCCAGACATTGGGTGGGGTGTACCCGGTTGCATTGCTCATTCGGTGGCCTCGAGAGCGTCGCGCAGTTGCCGGCGCAGGATTTTTTTTACGGCAAGGATGGTGCATGTCGATGCCAATCGGGACGTCGAATGGCCGCCTGGGCACGCTTTGCGAAGAACTCGGCGTTATGCGGCAGACTTTGTACCGCCACGTGTCGCCCTACGGCGAGCTACGCCGTGATGGTGAAAGTGATCACGCCATAATTTTCAACTGCAGCATGAACGATCTGCTAAGGCAGCAGCCGCCAACAGCAGTCAGGCAATTCGGCACCAGCGTTGCACCGCTTCGGCTGTGTCAAATGGACTTGTATTAAAGCAAATCCGTGCCTGCGGGGCATATTCATGTACTACGTTGAGCACTTTCTCGAACAGAAGAAAGTTTTTTTCAATGGCGCGCATGCCTGCACCGATCACGACGCAGTCATAGCGGTTTTGTTCCAGCGTGGTGCGGATCACTGCCTCTGCAGTTTCGCCAAAATCAGTGAGGCACAATTTTGCGTCGTAGCCCAAGGCGTTCAGTGCGGCGATGTCCTTGTCCAGTCCGCCTTGTACCTTCTCGGCCGTCATGCCGGGGAAGGCTGCGTAAGCTGGATCGGCGAAGTCGATAAGTTGTGGCTGCAGCCCGATGGATAAAACAGATTTTTTGGAGGTCATGATGTTTCCCGCTGGGGTGATAGAAAGTTTTCGAACGTATGACGCCGTTGCTGGATGGCTACACACTGGCTTGCAAGTGGTATTTGCAAATCAAAGGCG